>SXGT01684010.1_pt1 | contig 13589 bp, 11 predicted proteins | sample 3176221 | NCBI WGS metagenome assembly SXGT01 (sample SAMN11356862, study PRJNA531348) | freshwater metagenome | isolation source: freshwater sample F1-120 | place: China: Fuxian Lake, Yuxi | collected 2017-12-25 | reverse complement strand
GGTAGAAGCGCGCCTTGTCCGCCGGAGCGAACTCCCCGGCGCCTTCCGCGATGTTGAGGGGGATCGAGGCGACAGCTCGCCGAAGTTGATCGCTGAGGTAGGCGCGGCCCCTCGGAAAGCGGTCCGCGAGCTGGTCCGCCGCCGCCACCAGCTCGATGCTCGCACGGTAAACGTCGAGTCGCTCATGTTCGAACCCGTCCATGCCCGCCAGTCGGCCCGAACCGCGGGTTCGTGGCGCAGGAATCGGGCTCGGGCTCGGGCTCGAAAATGAGGGGATTCCTCAACCCGTGTACACCTCGTCCTGCTCGATCCGCGAGAGCACCCAGTCGAACTCGCCGCCCGTCACCTTCGCGCGGCAGTACTCGCAGCTCCCGCTCATGCCGATCTTCAGCGGCGCGCCGCACTGCGGGCAGACGCGGTCGCCCTTCGAGGGGCCCGCCTTCTTCGCGCCGCGGATCAAGGTCCAGTACTCCGTGTACCGCCGGGGCACCGTCGCGTTGCCCGAGAGGAGCTTCCCGTCCTCGGTGACGTGGTAGTCGAGCCCGGACGCGTACACGCGCACCGTGATGGCGTCGAAGTGCGCGTCGGTCGTGATCGACGCGAGCTCGACGCCGGCGACCGCGGCCCCGTCGTTGCGGTTGATGACGCGGCTCTGCTTGTAGAGATCGATCCAGTAGCACTGCGACTGGAACAGGTTGTCCGAGAGGAACGGGCGGCACCTGAGCGGATCGCGGGCGACCCACCCCGCGGCGAACTCCTGGTAGATCGTCCGCACGCGCGCCTCGAAGGCCGCCCACTGGAACGCGGGATCCTTCGCGGACAGCTGCTGGAGCATCGAGCGCGCCTCGGGATCCACGACGGTGGGCCAGTCGGAGCCGACCTCCTCCACGTCGGACGTGAGGAGCGGCCCCTTCGGCTCACGCTCCAGGACCTGGAGGGCCACGACGCCCCAGTCCTTCTTGCCTGGCGGGATCGCCACGTTGCAGTAGCTGCACGTCGTGCCGCGCATGTTCTGGAGCGGGGCGCCGCAGTTGGTGCACGTGAGGACGCGCGCCTTGTCCGGCGTGCGCGAGGGCGCGGAGAGATCGCGCTGGAGGGTGAGGCTCTCCTTCGCGAACCAGCGCTGCTCGCGGCCGTCCTTCGCGCGCTCGACGTAGTTGGACTCGAAGACGGCCTCCACCGTGACCGTGGTGGGCGTGAAGGTCACCGTCTCGAGCGTCATCGACCCGACGACGATGCCGGTGACCGCCGAGAGGCCTTCGTCACGCAGCATCCCCCGCACGGAGTCCGTGAGGTAGGGGGCGAGCATGTCCGTCGCGCCGGTGCCGCGCCCGCGGTGCATCTCGGCGTGCAGGAAGTAGAGGAAGTCCTCGAACACGACGAGCGAGAACCCCGGATCGTGCCGCGCGAGGTTCATGAGGTTCCGTCGCGCGCTGATGCGGCGCGGCGGGGGCGCGTAGGTCGGGGCGGAGTAGCCCACGCCCGGCGTCCCGGACGACCACTCGACCTGGCGCTTCCTGGAGCGCGCGTAGAGCACGAAGAAGATCACGATGACGATCAGGACCGGGATCCCGATCGAGGGGGTCGAGATCAGGAGCGCGATGAGGAGCCCGAAGCCGTCACCGCCGCCTCCGCCCCCTCCCCCGCTCGAGCCGCCCCGGTAGCCGCCACCGCCTCCGCCGCTGCTGCGGGAGCCCCCACCGCCCCCGCCGCGGGAGCCGCCGGAGAACGACCCACCGCCCCCGGGTCGCAGGGCGGCGCACGCGAGCGCCGCGTGCGTCATCGCCTCCCCGACGCCCGCCACGACGCCACCCGCGGCCGCGCCGAGCCACGTCGCGATCCGCTGGGCCGATCCGGGGCGCGTCACGCCACCTCGTCCACGAGCTCGTTCACGTCGTCCGTGGCGCGCGGCATCGTCTCGTGGAAGGTCTCGCCCAGCGCTTCGAGCAGCTTCGCGAAGCCCTCGTAGTCGTTCGCGTGGAGGCATCTTTCGAGGAGCGGCCGCGTCTTCTGGCAGGCCTCCCGGGCGGCGTCGGTGACGCCGCGATCGCACACGATCTCGATCGTGTTCTCCAGCGACGACACGTACGCGAGGAGGCCCGTCCTCCCGAAAGTGCCCGAGATGCCGAGATCGTAGAACGCCGCCTTGGCCATCGTGCGCACGCTCTCCGCCCGCGCGCGGGGCGTGATGAAGACGCGCTTCACGGGCGTCACGTACGCGGAGAGCGCGTACCCGAGCAGGAAGGCGCCGCCGACGTCCACGACGATGAAGTGGAGATCGAACTCCTCGGGGTGGAACATGAGGACCACCAGCGCCAAGAACGCCCACGCGGCACCCCAGCGCAGGCTGGCCTCGGGGTGCCGGCCGGACGACTTCTTGACGGTGACGACGAGCTCGGCGGACGTGAAGGACTCGAACTTCTTCACGGCCTGGGTGATGCGATCCTTGGCGGGCGTGCTGAGGAACCTCGCGGACACGGAGGGCAGCCTACCACGAGAGGCGAGCGGGCGAGATCATCGCGCGAGGACCGCGCTGCCCCGAGGCCCGAGCGTGATCACCACGCGCGAACTCTGCACGGTCGTTCCGGCGCCACCGAGGCGATCGCGGAGCACCGTCCCGTTCGCGAGCGGGAGGGTGAGCGGGATCGAGACGTCGAGGGTGGCTCCCGCCGCGCGCCGGGTGAGCGCGACGATCGCCACGTCGGCGCCGAGCTGCCGGGCATAGACCAGGTCGTCCTCGGTCGCGAGGAGCGAGCGGTACTCGCCGCGGCGGAGGGGGCCGAGCTCGGCGCGAGCCTTGCCGAGGGCCCGCACGTGGGCGAGCGTCTTGGCCTCCTCGCCGGTGACCGCCTCGCGGAACATGGCGCGGTTGTTCGGATCGGCCCCGCCCCACTGGCCGTACTCGTCGCCGTAGTAGAGGAGCGGCGCGCCGGGGAGGCCGAGCAGCCACGTGAGCGCGAGCCGGTGCCGTGCGTACGCCTCCGCGCTGTCCGGCGCGGCGGCGACGTTGCTCCACTTGTTACCGGGCACGCCCGGATCGTGCGCCGCGTCCTGGCCGCGGTAGGTCGCGAGCGTGACGAAGCGGGGCGTGTCGTGGCTGCCGATGTACGGCGTCATGATCGCGTCGTGGGGGTAGGAGACGACGCTCGCCTGCGCCCAGTAGTCGGCGTGGATCATCCCCTTGCCGTCCGCCGCGAACGATCGATACGGGACCGCGTGATGGAGGACGAAGTCGAACTGCCCGTCGAGCTGCCAGGGCCCGATGTAGCGGGTGATGGTCCCGTACTGCTCGGCGTTGCACGCGAGGCCGCAGTCGCTCCAGCCCATCGCCGTCTCGCCCGTGAGGAAGACCCGCGTGCCGGAGGGCTCGAACTCCTCGCGAATGCGCGTCGCCATGTTGGTGACGGCGATGTCCTCGACGTGCTTCACAGCGTCGACGCGGAGGCCGTCCAGGTCGAACGCGTCGAGCCACCACACGGCGTCCTCCGCGAAGGCCTCGCCCGCCTCGGTCACGGACCAGTTCACGTCCGGGAGGTAGTCCGCGAAGAGGCAGTCGAGCCTGCGCCCCGTCCAGTCGCAGCCGGCCGTGCCGCAGACGCACCCCGTGCGGAACCACTCGGGGTGGGCCTTGAAGTACTCGTGCTCCTTGTGGACGTGGTTGACCACGAAGTCCTGCAGCACCCGGATCCCGTGGGCGTGGGCCTCCCTCACCATCGCGCGCAGGGCCGCGGCGCCGCCGATGCGGGGGTCGACCTCGCGCGCCTTGACGGGCCAGTAGCCGTGGTACCCCATGACCTGGTGGACGCCGTCGTCCGCGACGTAGGAGCCCTTCGGGTTCGTGTGAAAGGGGGAGAGCCACAGCGCGCGTACGCCGAGCCTGTCGAGCGTGCCGTCGGCGATCTTCTGGCGAAGGCCCTCGAGATCGCCGCCCTGGAAGTCGGCGCGCAGGTCGACGCCCGCTGTCTTCGCCGGATCGTTCGAGGGGTCCCCGTTCTTGTAGCGGTCGATCATCGCCATGTAGAGGACCGCGTCCTTCCACGAGAAGGCCTGGCCCTCCACCCAGAATACGAGCCTGAGCGGCCTCGCGGCGCGCCCGGCACGGTCCTTCGCGCGGACGAAGATCGTGTACTTCCCGTCCTTCAGCCCGGACGCCTCGACGGAGATGTCCCCGCCCGTCGTCCGGGCGGTCGCGGGGCTCTCGGCTCCCTCCGCGCGGAGGGTGGCGGTGACGCTCGCGGGATCGATCGCGCTCGCGGCGCGCCCCGGGGCGAAGCGGACGGTGGCCGTGTAGCGACCCTGGCCAGCGACGGGGCGCGCGAGATCCTGCTTCGAGAGCGACAGGAGGGGATCGCGGCAGTCGGCCACGCGCACGGCCGAGTTCTCGACACCGCCGACATACTTCCGCAGGCGCGCACGCGGGTCCGTCTCGTAGGCCCCGTCGACGACGACCTTGTACGCGACCAGCCCCGGCGGCAGCTCGACGTCGGCCGTGAACGCGCCGTCCGCGTCCGGCCCCTTCATCGGCGTCCCGACCTTCGCGAAGCCGTTCCACTCCCCCGCCAGCGCGACGGTCCCCGGCGTGCGCCCGGTGCCGGGTGACCAGCGGAAGGTGGTCGTGCACGGACCCGGCGGGTCCGGAGGCACGGTCGCGTCGATCGACCCCGCCTCGGAGCCCGCATCCAGCGAGGGCAAGGACGGAGGCTGGTAGTCGGCGTGCTGGGCGTCGCAGGCGCCGGAGAGCGCACACATCCCCGCGAGGCATGCGATAGCGGCGGACCACCGGTTCACGGGAGGGTTCGTAGCACGGGGTCGGCGGGTTCGCCCGCACTCCCGGCTCGTGCTAGGGAGGATCGACGATGCGCCGCGCGTTCCTCCTTGTTTCCTTCGCCGTCCTCGCCTGCAACGAGCCCGTCCGCGTCAGGGCCGAGCCCATGCAAGCGAACACCCCCGCGCCGAGCGTCGAGGTCCGTCGGCAGGTGTTCGGCGCGCCCATCGAGGCGGGCCTCGAGAGCGCCGCTCTGGCCGACGTGGCGAGGGATCCGCGCCGGTTCGCGAACCGGAAGATCGCCACGACCGGAACCATCTCCGCGGTGTGCCAGCACGCGGGCTGCTGGATGGAGATGAAGGACGACGCCGGCGAGGCGCACATCAAGCTGGCGGGCCACGCGTTCCTGGTGCCGAGGAACGCGTCCGGCAAGAAGGCCCGCGTGATGGCCAAGCTCGCCATGGACCCGGCGGAGCCCGCGGCGTGCCAGGGGGACGGCCACAAGGGCAAGGGGTGCCGCGCGGAGGCGGAGGAGCAGCTCGGTCGACCCCTCGCGAAGCTCGAGCTCGTCGCGAGCGGCGTCGAGATCCTCGACTGACGCGTCCTCACCTGGAGAGGACGCGGAGGACCCTCGCGAGGGTGTACAGCTCCCGTGCGAGGGTCGCCACGCGCGGGCGCCCCGCGCCTGTGTGGCCATAGAGGCCGGTCACGTGGACGCGTGTTCGCGCCCGCGTCAAGGCCGCCGCGAGCGCGTGGCTCTGTTCGAACGGGATCACGTCGTCGTCCGCGCCGTGGACGAGGTCGACGCGCGAGTTGATCCGGGCGAGGTACGGCGCCGGGTCGAGCGCGGTCGCGTCGAAGCGGTCGAGCGCGTCCTCCGCGAGCCGGGCCGCACCGGGCCGCGCGCCGACGCCGACGAGGAAGAGGTCTCGCGCCGGGGCTGGCACGCTCGGCGCGATCTCCTCCGCGACGGCCAGGAAGCGGCCCTCCGTCTTCATCTCCGGGCGCCCCCACGTGCGCTCGACGTATCGCCGCCACGCGGCGACCAGCGCGTCTCGGTCGCTCGGAGACGGCTGCGCAGCCGGATCCAGGTGGTCGAGCAGGTTCATCAGGACGACCGCCTGGTTCAGTGGGTCGCGCACGGCGCGTCGGCCTCCTGGGACCTCGCCGGTCAGGCAGAAGCGGAGGGCGGCACGGAGATCGTGGTAGCCGCCGAACACGACGAGGCCAGCGATGTCGCGCTCGTGCTCGGCCGCGAGCGAGAACAGGAGGAGCGATCCGAACGAGATCGAGAACACGACGGGCGCCTGCGCCGTCCAGCGGCCGCGCGCCGCGAACACGCGCGCGAAGTCGGCCTTGGCCCTCGCGTCCGGGACGAGGGCGAGGTAGCTCGGGATGAACGGGGCGATCACGAGGTGCCCCGCCGCCGCGAGGACGCGGCAGAAGCGGTCCATGCGGGGATCGTCCGGACCTGCGTAGTGAAGGCCGGGTGCGATGAGGTAGGTCGAGCGCGGTCGGCCGTGGCCTCGGTACGTGCGGACCCGGAGGTCGTCGAGGGCGTCGTCGGACACGTTCACGTCAGGCGAGCGACTCTCCGGGGACCAGGGCCCGAGCCAGCGGGCGAGCGTGAGGACGGGCGGGCTCAACGGTTCGTCACAGCGTAGCGGGAGTCGTGGCTTCCGGCGGCATCGTTCGTGCACCGCCGTCCCTCGTCCAGGCTCCAGGAGGGCGACTCGCTCGATCGACCGGCGTCCTGCCCATGGCGCCGTCGAAAAGTGTCAGGTCGAGGTGACGGAAAACGGCGGCTTCAAGGAAAGGCACACGAACATGGCAGTGCAGGCGACCCCGTCGGCGGATTCCAGCTTGAACGCCTTCCAGTTCCTCGACCTGAACCTGCAGGTCGAGCTCGAGCTCGGCCCGGGGTGGATTCTCCCCGCGTTCGTGGAGCGCGCGTCCAGGTACGCGGAGGTGTTCTGGCTCGTGGTCGATCACCAGGGCGACGTGCCCGACCTGTCCGCGCTGCCGCGCACCCTCACCGTGTACATCGCGGACGGGCACCACGACGTCCAGATCCCCGTGAGGATCCACGACGTTGCAGTGGGCGAGTCCGGCGATTCCCCACGGCGCGAGGTCCTCATCGCTGGCCTCCGTGTGGTGCCCGGGATCTGTCGGGTCCCCTCGGGCGCGCGCCGCCTCGGCAGGTTCTCCGGAGTGAGCCCCGTCGCCCAGCAGCTGGCACTCTGACTCAGGGCAGCGGCGGAAGCACGGAGTACGACAGGTAGCTCTTCCGCACCAGCACGCTCATCGTGCCGAGCCTCCCCTTGCCGTCGACGCGGTCGCCCGTGAGCGTGCGCACGCCAGGTGGCACGTTGATGAAGCCGCCGTAGCCCGTCGCGTCCGTGCCCTTGGAGGCTTCGTTGGGGAGGCCGTTGACGAAGAAGAAGCGTCGTGTCGTGTCGATGCTGTTGTCGATCGTGGCCGTCACGCCGTCGGTCGCCGCGCCCTTGCAGTCGTGCGCCTCGAAGAGCGCGCCGCCGAGGGCAGGATCGATGGTGTTCCCGCCCGTCTGCTGCGCCAGGGTGGCGAGCACCGTGTAGCTCACGAGGGGGATGGCGATGTACACGGTGTCGTCCACGAGCGGCGGGTTGAAGAACACGAGCGAGGGGACGTACGCCGGAAGCGTCCCTCCGTCGGGGATCGGCGCCCGGGCCTCGATGTAGCCGTCGAAGTTGGCGCTCACGTCGAAGGACACGATCCCGTCCGGCGAGGGCGACACGGGCCCGGCGAGGGGAGTCGTGCAGTCGGGGTCGACCTTCGCGCAGAGGCGGCAGCTCATCTGCACGACCGGCCCACGCGTCGTGAGGTCGCGCAGGGGGACGGACACCTTCAGGGTGCTCTTCTTCGGCGTCTCGAGCCGGACCTTGCCGAGGCACGCCCACCTCGGGTCGACGGGGCCCGAGTCGGCGCCCGCGTCGTTGGCCGCTGGTTTCGCCACGCAGACCTTGTCCTGGCACTGCGTGTTGGCGAACTTCGCGCCGCGCGCGGCGCAGTCGCTCGTGGTCGTGCACTGCTCGCCGGTGGGCGCCGCGAGGAGCGAGCACGCGGCGGCGCCCGCCGCGATCGCCGCGAGAAGCGAGACTGGCAGCGACGGGTGACGGGGGGCGCGCACGGGGAGGGGACAGTTCCAGCGGCTCCAGGCAGTGTCAAGCGCCGCGAATCGGGACGGCCGGCCCCGATTTGCTATGCTTCGCCCGCCCGAGCTTCCCCCCTCTCCCCGGAGTCGTCGTTGTCCGTAGGCACGAGCACCGCGAAGTACCACCCGCTCGCGACCCTGGGTCACGGCGGGATGGCGAGCGTGCTCCTCACCGTGATGAAGGGGGGCGCGGGCATCCACAAGCTGCTCGTGATGAAGCAGATGAAGCCGGAGCTCGCGTCCGACGCGGACTTCGTGGCGATGTTCCTCGACGAGGCCCGCCTCGCGGCGCGGCTCAGCCACCCGAACGTCGTGCACACCTTCGAGGTCGGGGAGTCGGCCGGCGGTCCCTTCATCGTGATGGAGTACCTCGAGGGACAGTCGCTGAGCGGGCTCCTCGCGCGCGTCGGGCGGGCGGCGTTCCCGCTGCCGCTCCACCTCCTCATCCTCCGGGGCATCCTCGCCGGCCTCGAGTACGCGCACGATCTGACCGACTACGACGGCACGCCGCTCCACGTCGTCCACCGGGACGTGTCCCCGCAGAACGCGTTCGTCTGTTACGACGGGCGCGTCAAGCTGGTCGACTTCGGCATCGCGAAGGCGGCGGGTCTCGCCACGCAGACGCGCGAGGGCGTGTTCAAGGGGAAGACCGGCTACATGGCCCCCGAGCAGATGGCAGGCGGACCCATCGACCGCCGGGCGGACCTCTTCAGCGTGGGCGTCATGATGTGGGAGGCCCTCGCGCGGAAGCGGTACACCCAAGGCGATACCGAGGCGGCCGTGATGTGGAAGCGCACCCACGGGCAGGTGCCGCGCCTCGAGACGGGCCATCCCGCGCTCCTCGCCGTGTGCCACAAGGCGCTCGCGTTCCAGCCGCAGGATCGCTTCCAGAACGCGCGCGAGATGATCGACGCCCTCGACGCTGCCCTCCAGGCGGAGGGCCTCGCTCCGCAGGAGCGCGAGCTCGCCCGCCTCGTCTCCACCGCTTTCGAGGCGGAGCGAGAGAAGATCCGCGCGGTGATCGAGGCGGAGCTCTCGACGATGACCCTCTCGGGGACGCACCCCCACGCGCTCCCCAGTCTCGAGGGGGTGCCGGGCTCGAGCTCCATACCACCCATCGCCGCCGAGGCGGCCGCCGAGCTGCTGCGTCGCGCGAGCCTCGCCCACGACACGGTGCCGGAGCAGCCCCTCACGCCGTCGGTCGACGGGCCGCTTCTCTTGCCCGCGCGACCGTCCACACGAAGGAGCCCGATGGCGGCGTTGCTTGGCGCGTTCGCTGGCGTCGTGCTCCTGGCCGGCGGGGTCGGGGTCGTCGCCTTCCAGGTGAAACGAGCGTCCCTCGTCGAGCGGCCGACGGTCGCAGCGAACGGCGACACGGCCGCGACCGCCCCGCCCGAGGCGCAGCCGCTGACGACGGAGGCAGCGCCCGCGGTCACGTACCGCGTGACCGTCGTCCCGCGGTCCGCGCGCGTGGAGGTCGACGGACAAGAGGCGAAGGACCCGTCGAGCATCCTCGTCCCGAGATCGGAGACGCGAAGGCTCCGCGTCACGGCCCCCGGGCGCGCGCCGAGGGAACACCTCCTCGCGCCGGGCGCCGATTCGCCAGCCAGGGTCGATCTCTCCGTGGAGCTCCCGGTGGCCGGCCCCGTGACGCGGCCGGTGGGCGCGGCGAAGGACCCGCTCGACGTGGACCTCCGGAAGGGCGCCAAGGAGCGCCGCAAGATCGACGAGACGGATCCCTATGCGAGGTGACGCCATCGCGCGACTCCTCGTCGTCGTGACGCTCCTCGCCGTACCCGCCAAGGCGGAGGACCGCCAGGAGGGGCGCACCCGCTTCCAGCACGGGGTCGAGCTCTACAAGGAGGGGGACTTCCGGGCCGCCATCATCGAGTTCAAGCGCGCCTACGACGCCGCCCCGAACTACAAGATCCTCTACAACCTCGCGCAGACCGAGCTCGAGGTGCAGGACTACGCGGCCGCGCTGGCCGCCTTCCGCCGCTACCTCGAGGAAGGGGCTCGCGAGATCCCCCGCGACCGCAAGGCGCAGGTCGAGGCCGAGATCAGGAAGCTCGAGCGCCGCGTGGCCAGGGTCACGGTGCGCTCGTCCGTGGAGGGCGCCGAGGTGCTCGTCGACGATGTCGTCGTCGGGAGGACGCCCCTCGCTGGCCCGCTCGTCGTGAGCGCCGGTCGCCGCAAGATCACGGTCGCGCGGGAGGGGCAGCAGCGAACGCGGACCCTCGACGTCGCGGGTGGCGACCAGGCCGCGGTCGACCTCGACCTCCCGAGGAAGGAGGTACCCCCCGTCGTACCCGCGCCCCCGCCGGCGGTGGAGAAGCCCGCGGCGCCCCCTGCTGCACCCCAGCCCGTCGACCCGCCGAAGCGCGAGGCACCCCGCTCGAACACCGGCGTGTACATCGGGCTCGGCGCCACGGCCGCGCTCACGGTGGGCGCCGTCGTCACCGGTCTGATGGCGCTCTCGGCCAGGAGCGACTTCACGACGCGCCTTCAGACCCAACCCGGCGCACGGAGCGACATCGAGGACGCCCGCAGCCGCACGGCGACCCTCGCGCTGGCGACCGACATCCTCGCTGGCGCCGCCATCGCGAGCGCCGTCGTCACGATCGTCCTCGTCGGGTCGGGGGGGAGCAGCGAAAAATCCGCGGCAAACCGCGGGATCGGGCTCGCCTTGTCCCCGGCGCCGGGTGACGCGCCGGGCGGCGCGACCGGTGGCGCGACACTCCGCGTCAACGGGCGCTTCTAGGGAGCCCGTCGAGACCCACCGGCGTGACGGACTTTGTTGGCGAAGCGCGCGAGACGGTCTATGGACGTGGCTGAGTCCTTTCGCGCGCCGTCGCGGCTCGCCGAGGGCTCCCGAGCACGCGCCGGCCCCCGAACCACGGAGAGAGACGCCCGATGACGCAGAAGACCCCCGACGACACCAAGACCTCGGCGAGCAGCATCCCCGCGGCGAGGGAGTCGCGAACCAGCATGCTGGCCGCGGGCAAGGAGTTCTACGACTTCTTCCGCGTCGTGCAGGACTACCTCGACCGCGCGGGGCGCGCGATCAAGCTCGAGCCCTTCGTGCAGACCATCATCTCGCAACCGAAGAACGAGCTCATCATCAACTTCCCCGTGAAGATGGACACCGGCGAGGTGCGCCTCTTCAAGGGGTATCGCGTGCAGCACAACAACCTCCTCGGCCCCTTCAAGGGGGGGATGCGCTACCACCCGAGCGTCACGCTCGACGACGTGAAGGCGCTCGCGGCGATGATGACGTGGAAGAGCGCCCTCATGCGCCTGCCCTTCGGCGGCGGCAAGGGCGGGATCAAGTTCGATCCGCACAGCGTGTCGAAGAACGAGCTCCAGAAGATCACCCGTCGCTTCACCCACGCGCTCGGCGAGAACATCGGCCCCGAGTACGACATCCCCGCGCCCGACGTCGGCACGAACAGCCAGACGATGGCGTGGATGATGGACACCTACTCGAACATGGTCGGATCCGCGCAGAAGCAGAGCGTCAAGGGGGTGGTCACCGGCAAGCCGGTGTCGAGCGGCGGCACGCTCGGGCGCACCAAGGCGACCGGCCAGGGGGCCGTCTACTGCGTCATCCAGTGGGCCAAGGAGCGGGGGTTCAGCCTGGAGGGCTCCACGATGACGGTGCAGGGCTTCGGCAACGTCGGGTCGCACCTGGCCGTCATCCTGTCCCGCCTGGGCGTGTCGACGATCGCGGTCGGTGACCACACGGGCTACCTCCTCAATACGGAGGGTTTCAACCCGCACAAACTCCAGGACTACGTCGCGCGCAACGGATCGATCCAGGGGTACCCGGGCGGAAAGCCGATCACGCGCGACGAGTTCTTCGCCACGAAGGCCGACATCTTCGCGCCGTGCGCCCTCGAGAACCAGATCGGCGAGCCCGAGGCGAGCCTGCTCACGTGTCGCGTCATCGTCGAGGGCGCGAACGGACCCTGCAACCCGGTTGGCGAGAAGGTGCTCCTCGACAAGGGCATCGACATCCTCCCGGACGTGCTCGCCAACTCCGGCGGAGTGACCGTCAGCTACTACGAGTGGGTGCAGAACAAGCGCTCGGAGAGCTGGACGGAGGAGGAGGTCGACGCCAAGCTCGAGAAGGCGATGAACCGCGCCTACAAGGAGGTCAGCGACTTCTCCCGCCTGAAGAAGGTGGACATGCGGATCGCGGCCTACGGACTGGCGCTCCAGCGGCTCGAGGCCGTGTACAAGGAGCGCGAGATCTTCCCCTGACGGGGCGGCGCGCGAAGGATGCCCTACGCGAGGACGCGGCTCGGCCGCATGTTCTACATCGAGCACGGCGCCTCGCGGCACGCGGGCGCGCCGGCCGTGGTGCTGTGCCACGGGTACCTCTTCGACAACCGGCAGTGGGACGGCCAGGTCGGTCCGCTCGCGAAGCTCGGGCGCGTGCTCGTGCTCGACGGCCCGGGGCACGGCAAGAGCGAGATCCCGCCGCGGTTCTCCATCGAGGACCACGCCGAAGCGCTGACGGACCTGTTCCGGGAGACGGGCGTCGATCGGGTCGTCATGGTGGGCCTCTCGTGGGGCGGGATGGTGGCGATGCGGCTCGCGCTGCGCCACCCGGCGAAGGTGGCCGCGCTCGCGTTGCTCGACACGAGCGCCGAGGCCGAGCCGCGTCGCAACGTGCTGAAGAACCGCGCGTTCCTCTCGCTCCACAAGCACGTGGGGATGCCGATGGGGCTCTTCCATCGCGACGTGGCGCCGCAGATGTTCGGCCCCGACACGCTGCGCGACAAGAAGGAGCTCGTCGCCTCGGCGGCCCGCAACGCGCTGGGTTTCTCGCGCCTCGGCGTGTACCAGTCCGGCCTCGCCGTGGTCGTGCACCGGACGTCGGTGCTCGACAGGATCGCGCAGATCACCGCGCCGACGCTCGTGATCTGCGGCGAGGACGACGCGGCGACCGTGCCGGAGAAGAGCCGGAACATCGCGGCGAGGATCAAGGGATCGCGCATGGTCTTCATCGCACGATCGGGGCACATGACGGCGCTCGAGCAGCCGGAGGCCGTGAACCGGGAGCTCGTGCCGTTCGTGGAAACGGCGCTGGCGGGGGACGCGCGCCCGGGAACGCACGCCTGACAGGCGCCCGAGCCGTCGGCCCTGCCCGCTCGGTACCGCGCGCCCGGACCAATCGCAATGCCGATCGGATAAGGCATTCGTTCGAGCGAGGGTGCCCCCACCCGTCGCGCTTCGCGCGCGAAGAGGTTCCGTGGAGGCGGTGGGGCGAGCCCGCGCAGACCTCACCCCCTGTCCCCCTCTCCCTGGAGGGAGAGGGGGCATGTGAACGGGAGAATCCCCTCTCGCAGGGTCTCCCGGTTCAGTCGTGCGTTCTCGAGGCGAACGACGCGGAGGCCACGGCGCGAGGATCGTCGTGCGCCTCGCATCCCGTTCGGGCCGCTCCGCGTCGTCGTGGACGGCGCCGTCGATCTCGACGACGAGCCTGAGCGCGAGCGCAGTAGAAGTCCACCACGTGGCCGCAGAGCACTTGCTGCCGGCGGAACTTCAGGCCGAGCATCTTGCGGTCGCGCAGGAGCCGCCAGGCGAACACCTCGGCGCGAGTCGGACGGCGGCGTAGGCCTCTCG
>SXGT01274482.1_pt1 | contig 13589 bp, 8 predicted proteins | sample 3176221 | NCBI WGS metagenome assembly SXGT01 (sample SAMN11356862, study PRJNA531348) | freshwater metagenome | isolation source: freshwater sample F1-120 | place: China: Fuxian Lake, Yuxi | collected 2017-12-25 | reverse complement strand
GATCATCTTGACGAAGTGACCGGCGCCGGACGGGCCGCAATAGAGAAAGCCGCGGTCGGCGGTGCCGTTGGCCTGCGCCTCACGGCCAGGCGTCTCGGGGATGTCTCCCTTTCCCGGCGCGAGCGACTCGAAGATGGGCTCGAGTCGGTCGTAGGCCACACGAGAGCCGCCAATCATGAGGCAATAGCCGCGCTCGAGACCCCAGACCCCGCCGGAGGTGCCCGCGTCGAGGTAGAGCACGCCACGCTCGCCCAACAGGCCGGCACGGCGCACGTCGTCCTTGAAGTACGAGTTTCCGCCGTCAATGACGACGTCTCCAGCCGAGAAGCGCTCGCCCAACGCCAGCACGGTGCGCTCGGTGAGCTCGCCCGCGGGGACCATCACCCACGCAGCGCGCGGCGCCAGGAGCAAGTCGCGCACCTCGTCGAGCGAGAACGCCGGGAGGACGCCCTCGGTGGCCAGCGCACGTACGACCTCGGGGCTCGTGTCATAGCCGACGACCTCGTGGCCGTGGCGCATCAGCCGCCGGGCCATGTTGGCGCCCATGCGCCCCAGGCCAATCATCGCAAGTCGCATGGTGTGTCTCCTCCGCGAGGGCGTCGCGGTGGAGGCTGGCACGTGCGGGGCGACCCGTCAAAAAGTCAGGGTCGCTTGAGCTGTCGGCGGCTCGCACGCCAGAGCCGCGTCATGATCCCGGCACGCGTCGCGGCGAGCCGGGCCCGGACCCGTTGGACCGCACGATAGGCCGCTGTCGCGCGGACCCAGCCGAGGACGCGCGCCCGGAGATCGCCGATCCAGGCGTGCGCACGGGCAAACCAGGGCACCGAGAGCAGCGCGGGCTTGCAGAGCGTGAAGATGCGCGCGACGAGCGCCGTGCCGACGACCTTGGCCGCGACCGCGACGCACAGGCCCGCGAGCAGCATCCCGCGGGCCATCGCGGCGAGCGCAAGGAGCTTGAATGGGAACAGAACGACCGACGGGACGAGGAACATCGCGAGCGCGCCCTTGGGCGGCAGTCCCGCGATGGCGATCTCCAGTCGTCGCAGCCCGGGCAGTCGGCCGATGAGCGCCGCAAGCCGTTGCAACGGGTCCCAGAGCCAGTCTTCGAGCAGGATGACGACGACGACGAGCGGCAGGATCGTCCACCGCAGGACGCGGCGCAGCTCGCGGCGCAGGACCCGCACCGACTCAGGGCTTGGGCAGCGGGGGAATCGGGATGTCGGCGCCGGTCTTCTCCAGCGTGACCTTGAGCTTGACCGTCGTGTTGCGCTCGACCGTCACGTAACGCACCCAGCGATCCCAGCCGGGCTTCTCGACGCGAATGAGGTACTTGCGCGTGTCGAGGTCCATCTTGCGGACGGGCGGCTTGCCGAGGCTGACGTTGTCGAGGAGCACCTCGGCGCCGTCGCCGGGCTCGACCGAGATGTCGATTCCGCCCTTGTAGATGCGCTTGGCCAGCGTGAGCTTCGTGCGCGCCGTCGTGTCGGCCTGCACGTCCAGCGACTGGCGCTGCGTGACGTGACCGCGGGCGCGCCCTTGAATCGCGTAGGTGCCGACGGGCATCGTGAGCTCGCGCACCGTGCCTTGACCCAGCCAGACGTCGTTGACGATGAGATCACCGCCGGCCGGATCGATGTCGATGGCCAGCTTTCCCACCGCGCCCGTCTTGTGGAGGCACTTGTCGCGCTTCTGGCGGACCTCGCTCGACGGCTTGGCGTTGGGCGCAAGCGCCAGGTACCCGCTCCAGTAGAGCGCGGCGGAGCGACAGTCGGCCAGGAGCTCGGCCAGGTTGCCGAGGTCGAGCAAGAGCGCCTCGTCCCGATTGATGGTGAGCGGCAGAATCTCCTTGAGCGTAAAGAAGGCGTCCTTGTACTTCTGCCGCTTGAAGAGCGCGTAGCCATCGGAGCGGAGCTTCTCGAGCTTGGCGATCGTGCCCTCGGAGTCGTCCTCGTCGTCGCTGGCGTGCGCCAACGACGGCGCGGCGAGCACGATGAGAGCGAGGAACAGCGCCGGGGCCCAGACCGAGTACAACTCCAACAGACGACGCATCAGCGAGGCTCCTTCGGGTGCGCTACCGATGACGGTAGACGATGACAGGCTCGCGAAACACGAGCTCGCGCTCGGTGCGAGCCGTGACGGTGAAGCGGTTCAGGCCGTCGGTCAAGGCCGCGTCCACGACGAACGGGACACGGCCCGCGGCGTCGGGGCGTGCGCGGAGGTAGTAGATCTTCTCGTCACCCCGGAAGATGTAGAGTTCGACGGCGCCCGTGGCGTGGGGGAACGTCGCCTCGCCCTCGAGCTTGGCGCGCGCTTCGGTCGTGCTCTGGGCAACGTTCTTGGTCATGAGCACGAACGGCTGCGCCTTCATGCGCTCGAGCTGCAGCTCCACGCGATTGGGGACGGCATCGGCCTCGGCGGCGGGCTCGAGGTCCTCGCGGCTCATCCAGCCCGTGCCACCGCGGGTGAGCGGCACGCGGAGCCACTCGCCGACGGCGCCATCGACGTGCACGAGCGCGCCACTCGAGAGGGTCCCGAGCGGTGGCGCCTTGCCCGACGCGCCGATGCGCACAGGGGTTGCGCTCTTCTTGACCCGATAGCGTTCGTCGCGCTCCTCGGGTCGGGCACCGCCCTTGGGCCCGAACGGGACCTCCAGCCGGGCCGTCATACGCTGCCGCAGGATCGTGTCGGTGACCTCGAGATCCAGCTTGGAGATGGCCTGCGCCGCGCCGTCTTTGACCTCCATGGTGAAGCTCAGCTCATGCATCTCGCCCGGTGCCAGGCGGTCGAGCCACTCGCGGCCGTCGGTCAGGAAGATCTCCTCGCCTCCCGCATTCTGTAGGGTCGCCAGCGTCTTCTGAGCGGCGCCCTTGCCCACGTTCTCGAGCCGGATGCGCACCTGGACGGTCTCGCCTTCGTTGGCGATACCGTCGCCGTTGCCCGAGGGATCGACGACCTGAAGCGTGTACGCGAAGCGGGGCCGTGGGAGGCCCAGGATCTCGACTTCGGCGCGGCGCACGTCCACCTCGGGAAGCGCGGTGGTGGCCTTGCCGGCGTAGACATCGACGGACACGGGCGCGATCTGGGTCGGTGTGGCGCGCGAGACGTCCACGGAGACCGTGCCCTCGCGCGACTCGCCGGGCGGCACGCGACCGAGCACGAAGTCGCGGCCGTCGAAAGCGTCCACCGGCGAGCGGGTCCGCGCCCGCACCCGAAAGAGCGGCTCGCGCCCGCGATTGGTGACCCGCAGCTTGAGCGTGACCTTCTGGCCCGCCTCCGTCTTGCCGTCGCGATCGCGCTCGGCCGTGACCTCGGCGACGACGTCGGGCTTCTTGGGCGTGGGGCCGTCGTTCCAGTCGATGTCGCGCTTCGAGAGCGCCTCCACGAGCCGTTGCGTCTGCTCGCGCTCGGCCAGCGCGAAGATGGGCCGCGCGCGCTCGACAAACGCCGTCACGTCGGGTCGCCCGGCCTCGACGACCATGCGCGTCGCCAACCGCAGCTCGAAGCCCTTCTCGGCGGCGTCGTCGCTCGAGACGAGGTGCGCTAGCCGCGCGTCGGGCTCGTGCACCTTGACGCGGGCCTGGTTCTCGAGGTGGTTCGACAGCGACCGCTCACCGCGCTGCGCGTCGAGGTTGAGGTCCAGATGATCCTTGTCGACGGCCACGGGCACGAGCTCCACGTGCGGCGTGATGCCGACCGACTGGATCGACTCGTCCCCCGGCGTGAGGTACTGCGCGACGGTGAGCTTGAGCGCCACGTCGTCCTTGGGGTCGTCCTTGGTCTCGTCGACGTCGTAAATGACCTGGACCGAGCCCTTGCCGAAGGTGCGTGTACCCAGGATTACCGCGCGATTGTTGTTGCGCAGGGCACCCGCGACGATCTCGGAGGCCGAGGCGCTGCCCGCGCTCACGAGCACGACCATGGGCAGGCTCTTCCAGCGGGCGCCGCCGGTCGCGATCTTCTCCTCGCGCGAGCGGCTCCCGGAGCCCACGGTGGTCACGATCGTGCCGTCGGACAAGAAGAGGTCGCTCACGTTGATGGCCTGATCGAGCAGGCCCCCTGGATTGTCCCGCAGATCGAGCACGAGGCCCACGAGCCCGGCCTTCCCCGCGGCCTTGGCCTCGCCCTCGAGGCGATCGAGCGCGGCCTCCAGGTCCTTTGCCGTCGACTCCTGGAAGTTCTTCACGCGCGCGTAGGCGATGTCCGTCGTACCCTCGACCAGGTTGGCCGTGACGCTCGCGACGGTGATGTTGCTCCGCACGAGCTTGAAGCGCTTGGGCTCGGCCCAGCCCTTGCGCAAGATCCAGATGGTGACGGTGGTTCCGGGATCTCCACGCAGCCGCTTGACGGCGTCGTCCAGCGCCATGTTGACCGTGGACTCGGCACCGATCTGCACGATGCGATCACCGCTCTTGAGGCCCGCGCCCGAAGCCGGCGTGCCCTCCATGATGCTCTGGATCATGAGCTGGCCATCCTGGCTGCCGATGACGATGCCGAGCCCGCCGAACTTGCCGCTCGTCCCGAGCTTCATCTCCCGATAGATGTGCGGCGTCAGCAGCAGCGAGTGCGGATCCAGCGTGCGGAGCATGCCGTTGACCGCCGAGTACTCGACCTCGCGCGCATCCACGTCGGACGGCAGGAGCGGCGCGGCGAACTCGAAGATGTCGAGCAGCTTCCAGTTCATGGTGTAGAGATCGTTGACCTTGCCGAGATCGAAGGCCTGCTCGCGGTCCCCGACGCGCACGGTGATGGCGCGGGCGCGGCCGTCCTGGCCGAGCTTGGCGTCGGCGATGAGGGCCGGCACGGTGCGCTCGACGTCGTCGAGTGCCGCGACGAGCATCTTCCGTGGATCGGCCCGCGTGGGATCCACGTAGTTGGCGCGCACGTAGCCCACACACCGCGTGAGCACCCGCAGGTGCTTGAGGTCGTAGCCGGCCTCGCCCGTGGGCGTGATGTTCGAGGCGTAGGCGCGCTCGAGGTGGTAGCCGCGATCCCCGAAGTCCATCAGCAGGAACAGCACGACGACGGTGAGGAAGCTCATGCCGGCGAGCACCAGGCGCACGAGACCCAGCGTTCCGAGCGCGGAAAGCGTGGGAGCGAAGCGCTGAGCGAGGGTCGGACGCATGTTCGGACGAGTGTAGCGCTCGGGTGCGCGGGCCGCAAAGCCGTCGGTGTCACGTTGACGGCACGCGATGGCGGGGGCAAGGTCGCGCCCATGGCCAAGGCGATCCCGTTCCCCGATCACGCGACGCTGCTGGATGCGCACCTCGCGCGGCTGGAGCTGCGCCTGCAGGCCGAGATCGCGCTACGCCGGCGGGAGGCGCGCGCGTTTGGCGGCGGCGCCCTGGCGGTCGTGAGCGACGCGGATCCGGACGCGCTGCTCGCCGAGGCCGAGTCGGCCGAGGAGTCCATCGCCGCGCGGCTGCGCGTCACCGATCGTGAGGCCGTCCCCCTGCCCTTCCTCGCGCTGCTCGAGCGCTTCGGCCTCGACCGCTTCGAGCGGGACGTGCTCCTGCTGGCGCTGGCGCCGTCGCTGGACCTGCGGTTTTCGCAGCTCTATGCGCTCGTGCGGGACCACCCGGGCCGCGCGGAGCTGGATGTCGACCTCGCGCTGGCCGTCTGCGCGCGCGATCTGGCCACGCGCATCCGCTATCGCCGCTACTTCGCGCCGGACGCGCCGCTGCTGACCAACGCGCTGATTGCTCTGGACCGGCGGCGAGTGGAGCTCGGTGACTCGTTCTTGTCGCTCCACCTGCGGCTCCCGCAGCGCGTGCTGGGCTGGCTGCTCGGGGACACCAACCTCGACTCGGCGCTGCGCACGTTCGCCACGCTCGTCGAGCCCGAGGTGTCGTTTCAAGACGTCATCCTGCCGCCCGAGATCCTCGAGAGCGTCACGAGCCTGGTCGAACGGCACCCCGAGTACCTGCGCACGCTCGAGGAGACGGGGCTCGCGCGCGCCATCAGCTACGGGCGCGGCGTCGTGCTGCTGTTCGTCGGCCCTCCCGGCACCGGCAAGACGCTCACGGCGCAGGCCGTGGCCCGGCACCTCGGCAAGCGGCTGCTGCTGGTCGATCCGCGGCAGATCTTCGATCTCCGCCGGCCGGTCGACGACAACCTCCAGGACCTCTTCCGCGAGGCGCGCTTGCAGAACGCGGTCGTGTTCTTCGACGAGTGCGAGGCGGTCTTCGCCCATCGCGCGACCGGGAACGCGGCGGTGTCGCTCGTGCTCTCGGCGATCGAGCACTACGACGGCATCGTGGTCTTGGCCACGAACCTGCCCGAGCTGCTCGATCACGCGCTCGACCGGCGCGTGCTCCATCGGTTCGTGTTCGAGCCGCCGACCGCCAGTCAACGCGAGCGCATCTGGCAGCGGCACCTGCCGCCGGGCATCGCGGTCGCCGACGACGTGGATCTGGACGACCTGGGCAAGAACTTCGAGTTTACCGGCGGCTACATCAAGAACGCCGTGCTCGTGGCGGTCAATCGAGCGCTTGGCCGGCCGGAGCGGCCCATTCGCCTGACGCAGGAGGACCTCGACCACGCCGCGCGCACCCAGCTGCGGGCCCGCCTCAACGAGTACGCCGAGCGGCATCTCACGCGGCTCAAGCTCGGCGACCTCATCTTGCCGCCCGAGACGGCGGGCCAGGTCCAGGAGATCCTGAACGCGGCGCGCGCGCGCAGCATCGTGCTGCACGAGTGGGGATTCGGCGACAAGCTGACCAAGGGTCGCGGGCTGTCCGCGCTCTTCGACGGAGACTCCGGCACCGGCAAGACGCACTGCGCCGAGATCCTAGCGAGCGAGCTCGGCCTCACACTCTACCGGATCCAGGTCGCCAACGTGGTCTCGAAGTACATCGGTGAGACGGAGAAGAACCTCGAGCGCGTCTTCAAAGAGGCCGACCAGCAGCACTGCCTGCTCTTGTTCGACGAGGCCGACGCGCTGTTCTCGCAGCGCACCGACGTCAAGAGCTCGAACGACAAGTACGCCAATATGGAGGTCAACGTCCTGCTCGAGCTCATGGAGCGCTACGAGGGCATCGTCGTGCTGACGACCAACCTCAAGAAGGGCATCGACAAGGCCTTTGAGCGCCGCATCACGTTCAAGGTGAACTTCCCGTTCCCGGAGCCCGAGTACCGAGAGCGCATCTGGCGGCATCACCTGCCGGCACGCGCGCCCATCGCCGAGGACATCGACACCCGCGTGCTCGCGCGCTCGTTCGAGCTCTCGGGCGGGTCCATCAAGAACGCCACGCTCCGGGCCGCCTATCGCGCCGCCTCCGATCGCCGGCGGATCGAGATGCACGACTTCCTCGAGTCCGCCAAGACCGAGTGCCAAGCCTCCGGCAAGCTCTACCGCATCTACGAACCCGAGGACTAGGAAGCGTGATTGTCGCGGCGGGCGAGCGGGTGACCAACACGCTCGAGCAGCTCCTCGAAGCGGCTGCGCAGGACAGCCAGCGTTGGGGTCGTGCTCAGCTTGGTGCGTAGCGCCGCGACGTCGACCTCGGCCTCCCGGAGGAGGTCGCTGAGGTCCTCCAGATCCTTGTCGCGCCCCGCCACCAGCTTCGAGAGCGCTAGGTACGTTGGAGACGCGACCGGCAGCGTCGTCCCGCCGACGCGCACGGTGTGGCCGCTCGCGACGGCGTCCGCGATGAGCTCGGCCATCAGCAGGCCGAAGTCGCCCCACTCGGGGTTGCTCCGGGTGATGAAATCGACGCAGACCGACGGCCCACCTGCGTCGGCCACGGGCAGTCGTACGGCGACGCCGCCCATCGGAAGGTCGTGGGCCTGGACGCCACGCGCTTCGAGCCAGGCACAAACCGCCGGCAGGTCCGCGGGGGCGATGGCAAGGTCGAGGTCCTTGGTGAAACGATGCCGCGCCTCGTCGGCGAGCCAGCTCCAGACCGCCAGCCGGCCGATAAGGACGCCGGTGACCTGGGCCGCGTCGAGTGCCTCACGCGCGAACGCGCCGCTCGGCCCGGGGTCGAAGACGGGCAACGGCCGCGAGCGCGGCGTCGTGCGCTGGCCCGGTTCGCTCATGGCCAAGGTCGGTCTGTCCGCAGTGAGAGTGACATCGCGAGGACGCTACGGCGCAGGCGCACGCCGGTCAAGGCGCAGGCCAGCTCCAGTTCACGTCCGCCGGTCTCTGAGACGCGACCGGTCACCGAGAGGTGGAGCGGCGTCGCGAGCGGGTCGACGTACCGGCGCTGCCGCTGGGCGAGCGGACAGCGGCTCAGCTGCCGAGCACTCGCGCCGCGCGAGCGCAACCTCTCCGTTGCGCCCAATGACCGTGCCGGCTATCGTTTGGAGCGTCATGGATGTGCATCTCACTATTGATGTTCCAGACGCGGTCGCGACTCAACCGGCGGCGGACCTTGCCCAGCGCGCACGCACCCTACTCATCATTGATGAGGTGCGCGCCGGACGGCTGACCCGCTCGAAAGCGGCGCGTGCCCTTGGCACAACGTTGGACGCGTTTCTCCTCCTTGCGTCCAAGCATGGCATCGACGCTATGGAGCAGGACGCCGACGACCTCCGCCGAGAGCTCGCGGACGTCGCGCGCCTGGGCTACTGAGAGCCGCGCGCTGCCCTCGTGATTGTCGTTGCGGACACGTCGCCGCTGCTCTGGCTCTCACGCGCCGGTTGCCTCGACGTCCTTCGCGGGCTCTACGGCACCGTGATCGTTCCGCGCATTGTGTGGGAAGAGCTCGTGACGGCCCGCCCATGCGCACCCGGCGTAACGTCACTCACCGCAGCCGATTGGATACGCATCGATGAGCGACCGTTCCCTACTGGAGCTGACCTCGGCCTCGACCCGGGCGAGACGGCAGCAATTCTGCTCGCCGAGACCATTGGCGCGGCGGTGCTTCTGATCGACGAACGCGCCGGACGCGAGGCCGCCGTCGCGCGTGGACTGCACGTGCGCGGAACCGTTGGGGTGCTCGTGGTGGCGCGCCAGCGAGGGCTGCTTGGCTCGGTGCGGGCTGTCATCGACGAGATTCGCGGACAAGGATTTAACGTGTCACAGAGACCTGTCGACGTGGCCCTCAGCCAATCCGGCGAGCGGTGACCCGGCTCTTTTCACGAATGGCGCGATGCCGCCGCCGCGAACATCTCGCCACAGGATGTGGCGTAGCCAGGCCGGGCGGCGCGCGGTTGGCCGCAGCAGCGGGCAAAGGGGCTGAGCCAACACGGCGCAAAGCGCCACGATTGACCGACTGAGGCGCAGCCCGGTCCAGGCGCAGGCGTGCTCCAGGTCACACGTCACACGTCACACCGCGCCGGAGCAGGGTCGCACCGGTTCTCAGGGGCCTGGCGCTCCAAAACGCGCGACTGCGCCAAGGCGGCAGACGTTTGTCGGTTGGCACACCCCTTGCCATGGGCCGCGGCGCCGGGGCGACGGGCGTCTCTCCGGGTACGGCAGAAGCCGAGCACACGCTAAACCAAGCAGAAGCGGTCCCTGAGAGAGAAGTGAGCCTCATGACGTTCCACCGAGTCCTACAAGCCCTCGCGATTACGGGCGCGATGGCCCCCCTGAGCGCCAGCGCGCAGCTGAACCTTCCCGTCCTCATCTCCTGCGTCCCGAGCGCGTCGACGTGCAACGCGGCCGCCAATGCCGCCGCGTGCGCGAGCGACGCGACGTTCACCTCCGGCTGCGCGAGCCTGTGCAACGGCGCTACGCCGACGGCGGCGCAGTGCGCGAGCGAGACCTGGTTTCGTTCGTTCTGCGGCGAGCGCGAGCTGCAGCGGCTCGAGGCCGCAGGCAAGGGCTCGGCGGTCGCGATGGCGCCGAAGTGCCTGTCGACCATCCAGAACACGCCGGTCAAGTCGCTGCCCAAGGCGACGGTGCTGCTGCCGTCGTCGCAGTTCGGAGACACGCACGACCACGCCTCGGCCGTCGCGGGCAACACGGCCTGCGGCTTCGACGGCGGCAGCTGTGTCGTCAAGCGCGACCTCAACCCGCGCCCCGTGAAGATCACCGGGCTCTCGGGGGACCTGCACTCGGCCCAGGTCGGCGAGGCGGCCAAGCTCGGCGTCGCGCTGGTCGGCGGGCAGACGCAGCTCGAGAAGAGGCACGAGGCGTGGCGACTCGACGGCCCGGTCACGAGCACGTGCGAGGAGTACGCCTTTCATCGCTATCAGAGCGTGAGCCTCTTCGAGGACGCGACGCTCGCCATCGAGAACGACCCGCGTGCCGTGTTCAACGTGGCCTACACGCCCCTCGCTCCGGCGTCCGACACGCGCGCCAAGCGGGCCATCGGGCTGCTCGGCATCACGAACTGGAACGGTGACGTCCTGCGCGGCGACGACCTCTTCGGCGGCGCGACGAAGAAGAAGAACGCCTACCTCGAGTTCAAGTTGGGCCATGTGCCGGGGAAGCTCACCGGCTCGCCGACGACCGCCATCGCGTTCGTGCACGATCCCGCGGCGGTCCAGGTGCTGCCGAGCCTCATCGACCCGGATCTCTCCGACCTCATCACGCTTCTGCGGTCCATCCCCGAGCTCGAGCACCAGGAGACCTTCGCGTGGCACAAGGCCATGAGCGACGCGGCCAAGGCGAACGGCTACAGCGACGAGTACCTCGAGCGCATGAAGGCTCACCGCCTGCGCTATGAGGCCTTGCTCCGCGACCGCAGCCAGTTCGTCAGCAGCATCACCTACTGCGTCCCGCCGCCCATGACGATGCCCGCCGAAGAGACGCTGCCCGGGCCGATGGAGCTCATCGATCCGTCGTGGGATCCGTCGCTGCCACTCGGGCAGAGCCTCGCCGAGTTCAACAAGGTGCTCTTCACGCTGAGCCTGATGGACGGGAGCGGCGGCGTCGTCAAGCACTGGGTCGACTCGCCGAGCGACGTGAAGCCGGGCCAGTGCCTTCCGGTCTTCTCGCCGACGGCGCGCACGACGCTCGCTCAGATGGACGCGCGCATCGAGGACGCGCTAAACGTCGCGCTCGACAACGGCTGCCTCGGGCCCTGGTTCTCGCCCTGCGACTGGGCGCCGAGCGACTTCCGCGACGCGGTCCGGGGGCAGTTCATCGTCGAGCGCGAGGCCGCCTACCAGGAGTGTCTCGCCATCAACGCGACCGACCTCAAGGGGACGCTGTCCGCGGTGCCGGCGAGCACCTTCTTCTACGACGGAAAGTACACCCAGGTGCTCAGCCGCGACGCCCGCGGCGACGCCATCCCGGCGGGCACGCCCTACACCTACGTGAAGGTCGACTGCGTCGGCGGCAACTACACGGCCTCGCCGCTCCTCGCGCAGCGCTACGCCGAGTGCAAGCGGGCGCACGAGGTCCGCATGAAGAAGGCGGTGCAGGCGGCGCTCGGCAAGACGGGCACCGTCTCGGGGGACGCCAGCAAGGACGGGCTCACGATCACCCAGACGACCGGCGGCAGCCAGGTGGGCGGGAACGACCTCTTCGGCGCGACGGTCACCTACGCGAGCGGGTGGGACCTGAGCAAGCTGCGCGAAGACAACCTCTGCACCGCCAACGCGGGCGTCTCGGCGAGCGCGACCGTGGCGACGACGGTGCTCGGGGTGACGGCCAACCTGCTGAACGCGAGCGCGCATCTCGGCGCCAACGAGGCGAGCTACGTGAACGTGCGTGTCCTGGGCATTGACATCGCCGGCTTCTCGGCGAGCACGCTCGGCCAGAACTTCAGCCCCATCACCGGGAGCAAGAGCAGCTCGAAGACGTTTCTGAGCGCCAGCCAGACCTTCATGGTCGGACCGTTCCCGGTGCGCGTAAAGGCGTCGGCGGCGGGCTACGCCGGGCTCGACTGGAACCTCAGCGCGAGCTGCACGCCGACCGCGCTCGGGGTGCAGGGGACGTTCCGGCCCTACGCGGGCATCGAGGGCAAGGCGAGCGCGGGCGTCTCGGCGGTCGTGGCCGAGGTCGGCGTCAAGATCGACCTCACGCTCGCAGAGCTGAGCCTGCCGCTCACGGCCGCGCTGACGGCGTCCAACCCTTCGAAGTCCGACGCGGGCGTCGTGCGCTTCGACACGCAGCTCGACCTGGTCGCGCGCTTCCTGGATGGGCGCGCCGCGGCGTACGCCGAGGTCTGCTACTTCGTGGGCTGTGAGTCGTGGGAGTACACGCTGTTCTCGTGGAGCGGGCTGCGCACGGCGGTACAGCTCTTCAACGCGGAGTTCGAGGTGCCGCTCGATCCCATTGCGGCGGACCTGTAGCCGTCCTGAGGTCGCTGGCCCAGCTCTTGCTTTGCCCGCCCGCCGAACCTGAACCCTGGAGCACCGCCATGTCCCGCCCTCGCCTCGCCGCTCTCACGCTGACGCTCGCCGCAGCGGCCACCTTCGTCGCACTCCGCGCTACGGGCAGTCGCTCGGCGCCCACCTCGGAGCCAGGTCACACTCTGGTGAGGGCTGCCGTGACTCAGGTCACACCCGAGGTGAGCCGCCTCACCAGCAGCAGCACCAGCACCAGCAACAGGGGCAGCTACCAGCTCCGCTACCGCGCCGAGCAGACGCTGCACCTGCCGGCGGACCAGGGCGGCACGCTGGCGGCGCTGCTGGAACTGCGGGGGCGGCTCGTGCTGGACGCCTCGGCGGCCGAGTGCGCGATGGAGCTCTCGGAGGTGACCGTCGTCGACGCACGGCTCAACGGTCAGCGGCTCGTGGGGACCGAGGCCGTCGCCGAGGCCGCGGTCGGTCAGCCGGTTCGGGCGCGCTTCGATGCGGCAGGCGCCTTCTCCGGCCTGGAGGTGCCTGCCGAGGTGCGCGAGGCGATGCAAGGCGTCTTCCAGCACCTCGGCGCGACGCTCCAGCGCGCCGCCACCGAGGGCGACCGGCAGGAGGCGACGCCGATTGGCACCGTGACCGCGCGCTACGTTCGGTCGGAGATCGGGCTGCTGCGCCACCGCGGGGCGTATGTGCAGGTGCGTCCGACGCTCTCGGGGCTCCAGGCGCAGGCGACGGCGAGCGGGCAGACGCGCTTTGGGACCGACGGCCAGGGCGCGCTGCTCACCGTCGCGCACGACGAGGCCACCCGCGCCACGGCGGACGACGGCACCGTCGTGATGACCGATCGGCTCACGCTGTCGCTGACGCGCGAAGGCGACGCGGCGCCGGTCGCCGGTGGCGCGCCGGGCCGCGCGGTCGCTGTGGGCGAGGTCGCCCCGGATGCCGACGGCGAGCGGAGCCTGCTCGTTTCTGCCGCGGGCGGGATGGACGCCGCGGAGCTGGCGCAGCTGCTGATGGCGCACGGCGGGGCCGCGACGTTGCCAGATCACGCGACGTTCCTCTACCGTGCGGCCGCCCTGCTCGCCCTCGACCCCGAGGCGGCGCGCCGGCTGGGCCCGGTCTACGCGACGCTGCCGGCCGCATCGGGCGGGCGGGCCGTGGTGCTCGATCTGCTCGCGCAGGTCGGCACGCCGGCGGCCCAGCAGACGCTCGTCGGGATCCTCGCATCCGAGGAGGCCCGCGCCGACCCGGTCTACGTGCTCCACGTCCAGCGCGTCGCGTTCGTCGCGGAGCCCGGCGCGGAGGTCGTCGCATTCGTCGAGGCCTTCGCGGCCACCGCGCCCCCCGCGCTCCAGGCCGCCGCGAGCCATGCGCTCGGCGCCGTCGCTGGCCAT
>SXGT01039981.1_pt1 | contig 13590 bp, 11 predicted proteins | sample 3176221 | NCBI WGS metagenome assembly SXGT01 (sample SAMN11356862, study PRJNA531348) | freshwater metagenome | isolation source: freshwater sample F1-120 | place: China: Fuxian Lake, Yuxi | collected 2017-12-25 | reverse complement strand
GGCGAAAAAGGAAATACCCACTGGCAAACCAAACACATGCCCCGCCGGGACGGTAATATGCGGATATCCCGCCACCGCTGCTGGTGAGGTGCTTTCCATATCCCAATTGATCGCATCGCCGTTCGCCAGATCGATCAGCCAAGCGGGTCCGCCCGAAGGGACAACGATCGCATCCAGTTTGTGTTTGCGCAGGGTCGCATCAATCCCGGCTTTGCGCGTCAGATGCAAGTTCTTCGCCAGCGCATCTTTATATTTCTTCGCGCTGAGCGCAGCCTTCTCTTGAGCGGCAAGCATGTGCTCCTGCCCAAAGTAAGGCATAACTTTATCGCTATTGCCTTCATTGAACTTAATCACATCTGCCAGCGAATGGACGCGCGCATGTTTATCAAGTGTCTTGAGATATTTATTTAAGTCTGCCTTAAGCTCGTGATGCAGCACTTCGAGCTCCGTGGCACCAAACTTATCAAAGTTTGGCACATCAGCCGGGTCAACGATGGGCGGCGCGTCAAAGGTGAGCGGCGCTTCGCAGACCGCGCAAGACTAGAGGCGCCGGTCGAGCGGGTAGGTGCGGGCGCAGTCGGTGCAGGTGAGGGCTTCAGGCATGGCGCTTAGGGCCAGCCCGGGCCAGCTTTCATTGGCGCCGGCCTAGTTAGCTTGGCTGAGATGGTGGCAAATGACGGCCTTGGCCACGATGCCGTCGAACACTTCTTGGAGGTGCACGTTTTCGTCGACGCCGCCCATGTTATTTTCCACGGGGTAGAGCGTGGGCAGCCAGATGCCGGGCACGCCGATGGCCTGAAACTCCGCGCCGATGCCGCCGGCGCCGCGGTAGCAGGGCAGCATGACGGGGTCATAGCCATAGGCGCGCCGCGCACCTGCACGGACCTGGGCGACATACGGGTGGTCGCTGGCGATCTTGTGCGGGCCGCGCCGCTGCAGCGTGGTAACCACGACATCGTCAAAGCCATGCTGGATCAGGTGCCGGCGCAGCTTAGATTCAATGTCGGCGCAGGTTTGGTTGGCCACGATCTGAAAGTCGACCGTGGCGGAAGCTGCGCCAGGCAGCACGTTTTTGACGCCCGCGCCATGATAGCCGCCGGTGATGCCGGTGACCGCGCAGGTGGGCCAGGTGGTCAGGCGGCGATAGTAGTCAGCGTCGTCAAAGAGCAGTCGCTGTACCTGTAGACCACGCAGCGTGCCGGCACGGTCGAAGGGAATTTGCCGCAGCCAGGTCTCTTCCTCGGCGGAGAGCGGCGCGACATCTTCATAGAAGCCATCGATCAGGATGCGGCCGTCGTCGTCGACCAGGCCGGCCAGCGCCTGGTTGAGCCGCCAGATGGCGTTGGGCACCACCGGCGAGTAACCAGTGAACATATCTTTATCGGAAGTCTGCACGGCCAACTGGATGAACAGCGTGCCCTTCAGCCCCAGCGCCAGCGCCGCGCCGGCCTCGTGCGCCTCGCCATCCACCCCCAACAGCAGGTCGGCTTGCAATAGATCGCGATGCTGCGCCAAGAAGCCTTCAAAGTGCGGGCTGTACTGCTCCTCTTCACCATCGAACAGCACCTTCAGGTGTGGCGCGCTGACGCCCGTCTGCGCCAGCGCCTCGATGGCTTTGATGATGGTGAAGAGCTGAGCTTTGTCGTCGGCGATGCCGGCGCCGTAGAGGCGGCCGTCTTTAATCGCCGAGTCATAGAGTGGCATGGTCCAGCGCTCAGGGTTGGCGGGCGGCACCATGTCGTAGTGGGCGTAGAGGCAAATGATCGGGGCGGCTGAGGCGTCGCCATACTCGCCGAAGAGCAGCGGATTGTCGGGCGAATAGCCGTCGCTGGTGAAGCGTTGCGTGCGCAGGCCGGCGGCGGTCATCAGGCTGCTGACGAGGTCGGCGCATTCCGTAATCCCCTCGCCGGTGGCGCTGATGCTGGGCCGGCTGACGAAGGCGCGCAGCTCCGCCAGGAAACGCTCTTGGTTAGCGGCGACGTAAGCTCGGATGGTCTGCGCGGCGGTGTCGGTCATGGTGGGTTTGGACTAACTCAGGGGTGAAACGACCTGCCCGCCCTGCATCACCAGCGCCGGGCGTGATAGCACCGTGAAGTCTTGGGGCGGGTCGCCGGGCACGGTGATGAGGTCGGCGCGCTTCCCGGCCGCGACAGTACCGATTTCGTCGGCCAGCCCCAGCGCGCGGGCGGCCATGCTCGTTGCGGCGGTGATGGTTTCGAGCGCGGAGAAGCCCGCGCGGGTGAAGCCTTCCATCTCATCGTAGAAGCGGGCGGGGGCCAATTGCCAGGTGCCCGCGTCGGTGCCTGTGACGAGCTTCACGCCAGCGCGGCGCATAACATCGAGGTTGGCTAGCACTTGGTCGCACATGCGCTTGGGCGAGAGGTCAAATTGCGGAAAGCCCAGGAAGGGATCATCGGACTCGCGCAGGACTTACCAGGGATTGAGGGTGGGTACTACAAAGACGTCACTCTACGCCAGCCGGCTGATCAGGCGCTCATCTGAAACGACGCCCTGGCTGGTCACGAAGGTGCCGTGCTCAATGGTGTCAACGCCGGCGTCAAGGCAGTTGGCAATGCCGGCGGCGGAGTGCGCGTGGACGGCCACACGCCGGCCGGCGTGGTGGGCCAGGTCTACGGCCAGACTCAGAGATGCGGCGGAGAACTGGGAAGTGGTGGGGTCCGAGCCAGCCGTCACGCCGCCGCCCGTACCGATGAGCATGATAACGTCTACACCGTCGGCGAGCAGGCGCTCAATAGTTTGGGCTAAGACCGTATCATCCGCAACTTCGGCCCCTAAGAAGTAGCCATGCCCCTTGACGGTTGTGATCACCGGACCAGCGGCTAACACATGCGCCCCGGCACTCTGGCTGGCGGCGATGGTATCTCGCACGCGCAGCGAGACGCTGTGACGCGCGCCCAGATCACGCACTGTGGTGACGCTGGCCTGCAAGAACTGCCGCGCCCGGCTCAACCCTAGCTCATATAACTGCTCGTCGGTGTTGTCACGGATGAATGCGACGGTATCGTAGCTGTTCGGGTCGACGGTCAGGTGCACATGCGCGTCGATCAGGCCGGGCAGCAGCGTGCCGGTGGGGAAACTGTGCGTCTCCACGGCCTCGCCCAGATCGGCGGGCGGCTGTGGCAGCACGGCTTTGATGCGGTCGCCCTCGATTAGCACGGCGGCGTTGGGGAGGGGGTTACCGCCGGTGCCGTCGTTCAGTTGGCCGACTCTTAGGAGGATTTGCTTCGTCATGATGCCTGCTGAGTTAGCTCATATGCTCAAGTAGATAAAGGCGAGGCCACCTGCCCCCTGCAAGGGGGTTCGCGCGCGACCGCTATGGCAATGTCGCGGTCATGCGGTCGCGCTCAGGGTAACAGACGATTTTTTAACTGGGCTTTTAGCCCTTCATCGCGTGAAACTCGCGCATGAAACTCGCCACTTCGCGCACGGCGGCTTTCAGGATGCGCTCACCCTTTTCGAACGTAGCCAGGGTGGGGTCGCCAATGACGCCTTCGTTCGAGTCGCGCTTGAGGTCGTAGGCGTAGAACACCGGCCGCGCCTCGCGCAAGTCGATGGTGAAGTAGCTGTTGCGGTTGGGGCGCACGTCGGCGCGGGCCTGGTCCATGTGCACTAGGTTGGGCGCCACGGCCAGTAGTAGCGACGTTTCCATTTCGCAGCCGTGCGACATGCCGCCGATGGGGCTTTCGCCGATAGCCTTCACTTCGTCGGTGATCAGGGCGAAGTAGCTGCACGCCGCCACGAACAGACCCTCTTCGCTCAGCTTGATGGCGGCTACGCCAATCAGCTCGGCGTTGCCGCCGTGCCCGTTGAGCAGCAGGATGCGCTTGAAGCCGTGCTTGGCGATGCTGCGGCAGATTTCGCAGAGCAGGTTGACGAAGGTCTCCGTCGAGAGCGAGATGGTGCCGGGGAAGGCCATGTGGTGCGGAGACACGCCCCACCACACCGGCGGCGCAATCAGCACTTTGAACTCGCTGATTGACTCGGCGGCGCGGCGGGCGACCTCGAAGGCGCTGGTGATGTCAACGCTGACCGGCAGGTGCGGGCCGTGCTGCTCGATGGCGCCGACCGGCACAATGACGGCCGCGCCGGCGGCGGCTAATGCGCCCAACTCAGGCGAAGTGAGGTCTTGCCAGATTACGGTTGAAGGGGTCATGTGATCCTCGGGCTAACGAACTAAATTTCCCACAGCTCCCAACGTCCGGCGGAAAGCTGTTCCGCGCCGGTTTCGGTGACGGCCACGTCTTGCTCCACGATGTACACCCCCTGCGGGCTGACGATGCCTGGCTCCAGCGTGATGACCATGCCCGGCCGCAGCAGCTCGGCCTCGTGGTTGGCCACATGCGGCGGCTCGGTCAGTTGCATACCCAGACCGTGGCCAATGCGGCCAGAGGCAAAGTTCATCTCGAGCCCCAGTGCCTGCGCTTGCTTGGTGCAGGCGGCCACGACTTCGCGCATGGCGGCGCCGGGCTTAACCGCGGCCAGGCCGGCCTGGGTCACCTGATGCACCCCTTCCCACACGCGGCGCTGGTGGTCGTTGGCTTTGCCAATGACGGCGGCGCGGCCATAGTCGGACCAATAGCCGTGGTAGATTGCGCCCAGGTCGGTCCAAATCAGGGTGCCCGGCTCCAACTTGTGCGAGCCGGGCACACGGCACATGGTTTCGTAGCTGGCCGGCACAAAGCAGGGCGCCATGAAACCAAACTCCGCACCGCCGGCGGTGATGGCCGATTGCAGCCAGCAGGATAATTCGGCCTCGGTGACGTCGGGCGTGATGTCTTGGAAGGAGGTGTGATAGGCCGCGTCGGTGATCACGCAGGCCCGGCGGATCTTCTCAATCTCCGCCGGCGACTTGATCAAGCGCACGTCCCAAATGGCCGCCGCGCCGTCCATCCAGGTGACGGTATTGAATCGAGCTTGCAGCGCCAATAGGTCATGGTGCGAGATGCCCAGGCGCTGCTCATAGCCCAGCTCCAGCCCCACGCGCGCGCGGGTGAGCTGGCGGTCGAGCAGCGCGCCTTCCAGCGTGTCGAGTGGAGGGTGGGTAGTCTCGGGGAAGGCGCGCACATCGCGCCAGGCGCTATCGGCCACCGCGCCGCCGTGCCACACATCGTGCACAATCAAAATCGGGTCGCCAGCGGCCGGCACCAGAGCAAAGCTGGCGCGGGTCAGCGTGTCCCAGCCTACCAACGGCCGGTGCCCGCTGAAATACTCCACGTTGGCCGAGGCGGTCATCAGCAGGCAATCGAGCCCGCGCTGCTGCATGGCTTGGCGGGCGCGCTGCAAGCGTGCGTCATATTCTTGTAACGCAAAGAACTCATTCATCACAAATTTGATCCCTAGCCTTTATAAAATTGGTCGGCCGCGTCGAGCGCCTCATCAATGGCGGCCAACCCCTCGGCCAATTCCGCCGGCCCGCAAATCAGCGGCGGCGCCACGGCCAGCCGGTTCCAGCGCACGGCCACGCGCACGCCGCGCGCTATCAGGCGGCGGTTCAGTTCTTGGGTGCCTTGTGTTTCCGAAGCGGGCGCGTTCCAGGCCACCAGTGGCTCTTTGGTGGCGCGGTCCTTCACCAGCTCCAGCGTGCCATAGAGCCCCAGCCCGCGCACGTCGCCCACCGATGGATGCCGCTCAGCCAGCGCGTGTAAGCCGGCTTGCAGCTCCGCGCCCATCCGGCACGCGTTCTCGATCAGACCATCCTGCTCAATGGCTGCAATGGTCGCTAGCCCAGCCGCGCATGACACTGGGTGGGATTGATAGGTGAGCCCGGCCGGCAGGTAGTGATCGTCAAAGTAGCGGGCCAGCTCGGCGCGCACCACCACCGCGCCTAGCGGCATGAGACCGGCGGTGAGGCCCTTGGCCAGCACTATCAGGTCCGGCACCACGTTCCAGTGGTCGCAGGCAAACCACTCACCGGTGCGGCCCAGGCCAGTGACGACCTCGTCCGCGATGAGCAGCACGCCGTAGCGGTCGCAAATCTCGCGCAGGCGCGGCCAGTATTCGGGCGGTGGCACCAGCCCGCCATTGGCGGAGACGACCGGCTCGGCAATCACGGCCGCCACGCTGTTTGCCCCTTCTAGCTCGATCAACTCGCCGATGTGGTCGGCGCAATGCACGTTGCAGCTGGAATATTGCAGCCCAAAGGGGCATCGGTAGCAATAGTGGTCCAGCGCGCGCAAACTGCCGGGCAGGGCCGGCTCCAGCGGGAAGCGGCGCGGGTCGCCCGAGACGGTGCCGGCCCCGTAGGTGTTGCCGTGATAAGAGCGGTAGCGCGAGATGATCTTGGGCCGCCCAGTGATGGCGCGGGCCATCTTGATGGCGGTCTCGACAGCGTCGGTGCCGCCGGTGGAAAAGAAAACTTTGCTTAGATCGCCAGGCGTGAGGCCGGCCAGGCGCTCAGCCAGTTGCGCGGCCGGCGCGTGCGCATAGTCTGGCGTGACGTTGCACAGCCGCTGCACTTGCTCGGTGATGGCGGCGATGACACGCGGCGGCTGGTGGCCGAGGTTGAGGTGGCCCCAGCCGGAATGAAAGTCGAGATAGCGTTTGCCGGTGGCGTCATAGAAATAAACGCCCTCGCCGCGCACGACCTCAAACTGCAAAATGTCGCGCTGGGCGCGCCAGGGGTGAAAGACAAATTCTCGGTCGGCGTCGAGCACAGAAGTATTAACCGCCATATCGGCCTCGCTCATTGAGCCTCTAACACCTCAGCCACCAGTCCGGCGTACAGCCGCACGGCGGCCAGCAGTTCTTCGACTTCCACATATTCATCGGCCTGGTGGGCCAGGCTTTCAAGGCCGGGGCCGCACACAATGGCCGGCGTGTGCGTGGTGCCGGCCAGCAGCGCGCCATCAGTCATGTAGGCTGCCCCGCGCACGATGGCGGCCTGGTCGCGCACGGCGTAGCTCACCTGGCGGGCCGCCTGCACAAAGGGGTGATCGGCGGCGGTGGCCAGGGGCGGCTTGTCGTTGGTGGCTTGTACGTCGATGCCCACACCCGGCCACTCGGCGGCGACGGCCTCAGCCAGTTGGCGCACCTCCGCCGTGATCTGCGCGTGCGACTGGCCCGGCACCGTGCGAATATCGAGCTTGGCCTGGCAGCGGTCAGGCACCATGTTGATCTTGCTGCCGCCCTGCACCACGCCAATATTAATGGTCGGCGGGCGCAGCAGCGGGTCCGGTGTGTGGGCGAAGGTATGAGTGTGCAGTTGGCTGAGCATGGCGGCCAGCGGCAGAATGGCGTTGATGCCGCGCTCGGGCATAGCCCCATGGGCCGGCTTGCCGGTGGTGGTCAGCTCCAGCCAAAGCAGGCCGCGGTGCGCGCTCACCAAATCGAGCGAAGTCGGCTCGCCGATGACGATGGCGCCCACACCCCGCATGCCGCCGCTTTCCACGTAGGTGCGCGCGCCCAGGCCGTTGTTCTCCTCATCCACCGTGGCCAGCACGATCAAGTCGCCGCTTAGCGGCTGGCCGCTCAGCGCCGCCCAACGCGCCGCCATGAGCATGGCCGCCAGCGAGCCTTTGGTGTCGGCGGCGCCAAGGCCATACACGCGGCCGTCGCTTACCTCGGCCGCAAATGGGTTCACGCTCCATGGCACTTCGCCAGGTGGCACGGTGTCGAGGTGGGCGCACAGCACCAACGCCGGGCCGCTGCCGCCGCGCAGCCGGCCGATGATGTTGGCGCGCGGGCCGTCCACCGTTTGCTGGGTCACCTGCAATCCGGCCGCCGTCAGCCAGTCCGCCACGCGTTTACCCATGGCAGCTTCGTCGCCCGGCGGGTTGAAGCTGCGAATCTGCACCAGTTCGCGCAACAGCGCATAGGTTTCGTCAGCTAGTTCGGCGGGCAGCGGGTCGGTCAGGCGGGGCATAGTGGGGCGTGCGCTAGCTTGACTGCACCGTGTAGCGGCGCATCTTCTCTTCGTCCAGCTCAATCCCTAGACCGGGACCGGTGGGCAGTGCCAGCGTGCCATTCTCAATGACGAAGTTGTTGACCAGAATGTCGTCGGAATAATGCACCGGGCCAATCAGATCGGCCGGGATAGTGAACAGTGGCGACGAGGCCATCAGGTGCAAGCCGATGGCGGTGCCTACGCCCGACTCCAGCTCACCGCCGACCATGCAGCGGATGCCGGCCGACTCGGCGAAGGCCAGCAGCTTGCGGGCGTGGGTCAGCCCGCCCACCCGGTGATACTTAATGTTGAAGAGGTCGCAGGCTTCGTTCTCCAGAAGCACCAGCGCGTCGTGCACCGAGTCCAAGCTTTCGTCGACCATGATGGGTGTATCCACCTTGCGGCGGATATGGGTCAAGCCCTTGATATCGAAGCGCGGGACGGGCTGCTCGATCAGTGTGAGGTTGTAGGGCACCATCGCCTTGATGACCTTGACGGCCTCGTGTGCGCTCCAGCCGCCGTTGGCATCTACCCGAATACTGGCGGCGCTTCCCAGCGCCCCGCGAATAGCCTTGACGCGTTCCACATCAATGACTGGATCGACGCCGACCTTGACCTTGAACTCAAGGTAGCCCTGCGCCTGCGCCCGCAGCGCCTCGGCCGCCATCTTGTCTGGCTCGTCCAGCGTGAGCACGGCCGCCACAGGGATGCGGTCACCAAAGCTGCCGCCCAGCAAGCGGTGTACCGGCTGGCCGCTGGCCTTGCCCATCAGGTCATACAGCGCGGCATCCACGCCGGCGCGCTCCATGAGCATGGAGGTGGGCAGGTGCCAGTAGGCCAGCGTCTCGGCCAGTTTGTGCCAGATGCCTTCCACATCGAACGGGTTCATCCCGATCAGCGCCGGCTCTATGAAGCGCTTGATGGCGATGTGCATCGTGTCGGCGTCGTGACCCCAGTCGCTGGGGATCGGATCAGCCTCGCCGAGGCCCACCAGGCTGTCGTCGGTCTTGAGCTTGAGGATGACTTTCTGGCTAGAGGCAGTGCCACCGCGCCAATGAAATACCTGCCGAGCGGGCAGGGCGACTGTGTGCAGTTCCAAGCCGGTGATCTTCATAGATTTACCTTCTTGTGCGGCGGTGCTACACCTATACTCTCAACGCCGCCATGGCCGCGATCTAGCCGGTCACGCAATCCGTCACCCAGAAGCGTAAACGTGGTAACCACCAAAAACATCAGCATCCCCGGAAATGTAGAGATCCACCAACCTTCGCGCAGATACTGGCGCCCTTCAAGGATCATAGCCCCCCACTCAGGCATAGGCGGTTGAGCGCCCATACCCAAAAAACTCAGCGAGGCCACCACCACGATTACAGTACCCAAATCTTGTGAGGCCTGTGCGATTGCGGCATCGGGGCAATTAGGCACGAGGTGCCGCCAGATGATTTTCAGCGGCGGCATTCCCACGCTCCGGGCCGCTTCCACAAATTCTTTTGTACGAATGACCAGCGCCTGCGAGCGTACCAAACGCGCATAAACCGGCCAGAGCGTTAGCACCATGGCCACCGTTGCGTTCGGCAGGCCACGCCCCATTGACACGGACATGCCCATGGCTAAGATCAGCAGCGGAAAAGATAAGAATACGTCGGTCAGGCGCATTAGACTTTCGTCAAGCCAGCCGCCAAAGTAGCCAGCAACTATGCCCAGCGTCATACCAATGATTACGGCCGGCAACACACCCCCCAGCCCCACCAACATTGACAACCGCACCCCGTAGATGGCACGCGTCAGCACATCGCGCCCCAACTGGTCGGTGCCCAGCCAGTGCTCAGCGGAGGGAGCCTTGATCTTGATTGCCATATTGATCTTGGTCGGATGATAGGGCACGACAAACGGACCTACAATGGCGAGTAACAGCAGTACCGCCAGACTAAGCAACCCCAATTGGAGCGGGCGCGGCTGTAACAACCAGCGCTTCAGTAAAGCACGCCAGCGCCACGGGAAATCCAGCTCGGTAGGACTAAGTTCGCTTAGCGAACGGGTACCCACAGCTAAGTGCGCGGATCCAGAATTGCATAGGACAGGTCAACCAATAAATTGATTACGCCATAGAACAGAGCACTGACGAGCGTAAAACTCATCACTGGCTGGAAGTCGTGTGACAAGACAGACTTGGTGACGTAGAAACCAACGCCTGGCCAACTAAAGACGGTTTCAGTTACTACGGCACCGCTCAGGAGCAGGCCTGAGGCCAAACCAATGGAGGTTACCACTGGCAGGAGTGCGTTGCGCAGCACGTGGCGGTAAATGACAGTGCGCGGGTGCACACCCTTTGCGTGCGCGGTGCGCACATAGTCCTGTTGTCGCGCAGCCAACATCGAGGCTCGCACAATTCGGCCAACCGGTGCCACGACCGTCACTGCTAAACAAAAGGTCGGCAGAAGTAAATGGACCAACGCGTCGCCAACGGTCCCCCACTGGCGCGCAAGAAGGCCGTCGATGACATACAGCCCAGTCACAGGCGGAGGGATAGCAGTCACAACGGAGAGGCGCCCAAGCGCCGGCAACCAGTCGAGCTGGGCGCTGAACACAATTATAAGCAGCACCCCAAACCAAAATACCGGCAACGAGGTACCGAGGCCAATGGCAGTGCGCACCGCATGATCGACGATGGTGTCACGCTGGACGGCAGCCAGAATACCGCCCAACAGCGCCAGTGGCGTGCCCAGTAATATGGCAGCAGTGGCTAGCTCGATGGTAGCAGGGAAGAAATCAGCAAAGTCAGCGGCCACTGAGCGACCTGAGCGAAATGATTGACCTAGGTCGCCCTGCGCCAGCCGGCTAAGGTAGATTAAGAACTGCTCCCCCAGCGGTCGGTCTAAACCCCAAGCCTTGCGAAGGGCTGCGCGCGTGGCACTGTTGGCGGTGGGGCCGGCCAAAAGCGCCACGGGGTCGCCTGGCACCACGCGGGCCAGTGCGAACGTCAGAGCGCTTACAGCCGGCAGGATCAAGGCCAACAATACGAGCCGCCTTATGATGATATTCACCTTTCGCATAGAGTTGGACCTGGGGGCGGATGGGTAAGCAGGCCTTACACCACCCGCCCCAAGGACGAGGAGACGCGTCTAGTTCTTGGTGATATCCCAAATATTCAGGCGACGGAACACAGTGAACTGTAGACCATCGATATTGTCACGAACGGCAAAAGTCTTGCTGCCTTGGAATAGGGGAATGTAGATCGCTTGTTCCATGGCAAGTTGGTTGGCGTTGTTGTACAGCTCCGCGCGCGCGACAGGATCAGTGATCTCTCGCGCCTTGCGCATAGATTCCATCACTGTCTGGTTGTCCCAGAATGAGCCAACCCAGCTTTCGTTAGTCGGCAGACGACCCTGGTCGTACAGCCAGCCCGGGAAGTCATCGGCATCAGGGATACCAGCGTTCCAAACGAACAACGAGAGGCCATAGGCGCCTTCGGCCATCTTTGCCACCTGCGCCACCGCATCCAGCGCCTGCACGTTGGCGTTGATACCTACCTCCGCCAAGTAACTTTGCAGGAGCTGCACTTCGATTTCAAATCCAGCATTGCGCTCAGGCGCGTAGGTCAGATCAATCACTAGTTCTTTGTTGTAATTGGCCTGCGCCAACAGCTGGCGCGCCTTTGCCGGGTCATATGAATAGAGGCACAGGGCCGGGTCGACCGGGATGCTGACGGTCAAACCATCAGGCACCATACCGCACTGTGGGTAGGCCATCCCCAACTCGCCGGCGGTAAGCAATTCATCGTAATTGATAGCGTGGGCCACCGCCTGACGAACCTGTAGATTGTCAAAAGGCGGCTTGCTAACATCCATGGTCAGGTATGCGATACGCGGAACTTTGAAACCTAGAAGCTGGATGCCCGGGGATTTCCGCAGGGTATCGAACTGGGGCGGGGGCGGGCCTTCCAAGACATCCGCGCGCCCAGCTTCGAACTCGACCAATGCTGTAATGGGGTCTTTAATGATTTGAAAGATCACGCGGTCGACCTTGGACGTTGCACGGCCGCCGACCTCCCCCCCCCAGTAATCGGAGTTCTTGTTAAACACGATGCGCTGATCGGGCACGAACTCCATTAGGCTGAAGGGGCCGGTGCCGGAGGCGTTGGTTGCAGCGAACTCCATGGCCTCGGGATCAGCAACTGTGGCATTGGCTTTCAGCCACGTAGGACTGGTAATCTTGTAGCGCGGATATAGCATATCCATCGGCAAACCGGGAAAGGGCTTGGTCAAGTTAAAAACCACAGTGTAATCGTCCACGATCTCTACTGAGTCTTCAGTGGTGTAGGCGGTCCAGGCGCCGCCGCTTTGCCCAGGAACGCGATGCAAACGGTCGTAGTTGTACTTGACTGCCTCAGCGTTGAACTGACTCCCATCGTGAAAAAGCACGCCCTTACGCAAATTGAAGGTCCAAGTAGTGAAGTCCTTCGAAGGCTCCCAAGACTTAGCCAGTTCGGGTAATAAATTGCCCTGACCGTCAATCTGAACGAGCGACTCGTAGACTAGGTCAATATTCTGAGCGCCCTCTATGTTGCTCTCGCCGACAGGGTTGATGGACCGCGATGACGGCCGGGCAATGGTCAGGGTGACCGGTTCCGCCGCGACTGGGGCTTCAGTTGCTGCTGGTGCCTTGGTTGGGGCCGGCACTTCGGTTGCCGTCGGTGCTTCGGTAGCGGCCGCAGCCGCCGCTGGTTCGACAACCGGTGCCGAGGCCGGTGCGGCACATGCCGCCACCACGAGGCATGCAATCACAGCTGAAATCATTACGCACCACACTTGCTTTTTCATTCTTCAAAAACTCCTTTGTATAAAAATTAGGGCAAAACTAAGCATTCGAGCGGGTAGGAAGTTCAAGCTCTCTTAGATCCTGACTGTCAGTGTACACCTTATACCTGGCTAAGGCAAGTGCAACTCTGCACATAATTTCCCACAACACCCGATGACCTTAGAATTTTAGCATACACGCCACTTGACCAAGTCAAGTAAACTTCTACAGGCCGGCATCCGCAGTCCCAAACATGCAGTGCGCTCTGCGAGCGGCTGGACCACGCCTGCCTATGCTCGGCCGCGTGTTCCATGCCTACAGCGCAGGATTACCAACCCAATGGACCAAAACCACCGGACTGACGAGTCAAAATCGTCGGCAAGGAATGAAAGTCATTAATCGGAGTGCAATGCTCACGCATCAAATATCGCGGTCGGCAGATAACGCGGCTGGCGGCGATATTGGGTGGCCTGCTCAAAGGCATAAGCGTATTTGATCAAATTAGGTTCCTGCCAGGCTTTGGCGAAAAAGGAAATACCCACTGGCAAACCAAACACAAAGCCCGCCGGGACGCTAATATGCGGATATCCAGCCACCGCTGCTGGTGATGTGCTTTCCATATCCCAATTGATCGCATCGCCGTTCGCCAGATCGATCAGCCACGCGGGTCCGCCCGAAGGGACAACGATCGCATCCAGTTTGTGTTTGCGCAGGGTCGCATCAATCCCGGCTTTGCGCGTCAGATGCAAGTTCTTCGCGAGCGCATCTTTATATTTCTTCGCGCTGAGCGCAGCCTTGTCTTGAGCGGCAAGCATATGCTCCTGCCCAAAGTACGGCATAACTTTATCGCTATTGTCTTCATTGAACTTGATCACATCTGCCAGCGAATG
>SXGT01094073.1_pt1 | contig 13594 bp, 11 predicted proteins | sample 3176221 | NCBI WGS metagenome assembly SXGT01 (sample SAMN11356862, study PRJNA531348) | freshwater metagenome | isolation source: freshwater sample F1-120 | place: China: Fuxian Lake, Yuxi | collected 2017-12-25 | reverse complement strand
GATGTGATCACACATACCAGTGAGGGGCTGTCCAGAAACAACGAGTGACAGTTCAAAAATAAGCCCAAACGGGCAAGAAATAAAAAATGAAAAAAAACTGGCGGAGATCACCCCGTCAGTTTTCGCATATTATGTGCAATGGACACCAAGCCCCACTCCGTATTCACCTTTTTCAAACCCCTGAGATGAAATCTTCGAAAGCTCATATTGTGTTTGATGTGTCCAAAGACGGTCTCGACTTCCACCGAGCGTTTGGCACGTAGTTCTTTTCCAAGATCAGATGTGAGATTCTCTCGTGCCTGTTTTCGAAATTCGATCAAGCGAAAGCTGACTTGAATCCGTCGGTTGCCTTTGGCTTTGGTGCATTGCGCTTTGAGTGGGCAGTCCAGACATTCGCTGCATTCATAATGTCTGCGCTCACTTTCATAGCCATTCTCGGTCTTGTATTTGCTGGTGTAGAGATAGCTCAATCTCTTTTTCGCCGGACAAATGAACTGATCGCTTTCAGGGTCATACTCGAAATGATCCGAGCGGAACTGATGTTTGCGAATGATCTCGGGATTGCGATAGCGATGGGTGTCCTGGTAGAAGGTCGGGTATTTGACATAGTTCTCCAGCTCATGCTTCTGCAGGTAATCATAATTCTCCTCGCTGCCATAGGCTGCATCCGCCACCACTTTTTTCGGCAGCTGCTTCAAGCCGTCCAGGTGTTCGATCAGACAGATCGGATCGCTGCTCTGGTTGTGGACACTGTACCCGACGATGAATTGTCCTTCTGTCCCCACCTGGACATTGTAGGCTGGCTTCGCCCACGGTCTTTCCGCTCCGCGATCCTCTTTCATCCGCATGCAGGTCGCATCTGGATCGGTCTTGGAATAGCTGTTCCGTCCTGCCAGTACCTTCGTCTGCTCTTCGTACTTTTCCAGCCTCGGCTGGCAGTTGCTTTCCAGTTTCTTCAACGCCTGGCGCGTGCTGGTATGCTCTCTTTTCTGGAGTTTGTCCCGCAAGCGTTCATTCAATTCAGCGATCTTTTTCTTCAACTGCTCCCCATTCACATCCTCGTTTCTTCCACTCATCTCCTCCAGATCCCGCTCTCCATACTCCGCTTCTTCCGCCTCGTTCTCGGCTTCGATCTGCTTGAGCAGTTCATTCACCTGCTCCTTCACTGCTTTTTCATACCGCTCCTTGCGCTTCGCCCACACCACCTTGTGTTTGTTCCCGTCTGCTTCGATCTTCGTCCCGTCCACAAAATAATTTTCCAGCTTCACATACTTCCCTGCCACCAGATACTCCACCACCGCGTGAAACACTTCCGCGATCACGGGCTGCATGCGCTTCCCGCGAAACTCATTGATCGTGCGATGATCGGGTGTGTTCTCCCCCGCGATCCACATGAAATGAATGTTCTCTCTCACCGCTGCTGCGATCTTGCGCGATGTGTAGATCTTCTTGCAATATCCATAGATCAGGATCTTCAGCATCATCTTCGGATGATAGCTTGATGTCCCTCCGCCTGCGTATTGTTTCAACAACGCATCCACGTTCAGATCTTCGATCGCTTGGTTCACCACCCGCACCAGATGATCTGACGGGATCTTTTCATCATAGCTCGGCGGCATCAGCGCTATTTGATTCATTACGTACAGTTTGAATACAGGCGCTGCTCGTTTTCTTGTTTTCATTCCCGCATTGAATCACTTCTTTTTTAATTTGTAAAGGGGCTGCCCACTTCTTTTTGGACAGCCCCTTTTGATTCCGGTATATTCTTAATCTTTTTTATATTCGCGGATGTTGTCTGTAGCCTGATCTAATTTTGCTACTTCTTCTTCTGTCAATCTCCAGCCCGCGCCACCGGCGTTCAATTCTGCCTGGCGTAAATTCTTGGCGCCCGGAATGGGTAACGCGCCTTTGCATATCAGCCAGTTGAGCGAAACCTGCGAGACAGTTTTGTCGCCATGTTCCAAACCGATCTCCTGTAAAAGTTTGAGCACCGGTGGAAGTTTCTTCAGCAGTTCGGTGTATTGTGAACCACGCACGCCAGGCGGTGGATTCTCAGACGAATATTTTCCTGACAGCAAACCTTTTTCAAGCGGAGAATATGCGATCACGCGAATGCCCAGTTCTTTACTTCGGGCAAGAGTGCCGTTTTTTTCAACCTCACGATTCAACAGGCTGAAATGTACCTGATTGGACGCCAGCGGAATTCCGTGCTGCGCGAGCGTGGAATATGCTCTCAGCATGTGTTTTTGCCCGAAGTTGGAAACACCCACGGTACGTGTCCAGCCGCGTTTCACACATTCGACCATGCCTTCCATCATCGTCTCCGGGCTGATGAAGAGTGATGGCCAGTGGACTTGATATAAATCCACTGCTTCCAAACCCATGCGCTCCAGGCTTCCTTTCAAAGCGCGCGGCACAAATCCCTTTGTCAGCCGCCACGGCCATGGAAAGAACTTGGTCGCCACCAGAACAGGCTGATCGATCTCTTTTAGAAATTGACCCAGCAATCGTTCTGAATAACCTGAGCCGTAAATTTCGGCGGTATCTACAAACCGAACGCCGAGAGTCAGGGAAGCTTCAAATGATTCGCGAATTTCCTTGTCAGTGTGTGTTTGACCATATCCCCAGACAAGCCGGTCACCCCATTGCCATGCTCCCAATCCCATTTCGATGGCGTGCAAAAACCTTGTTTCGTTGCTGACTTCGGTCACAGTGCCTCCTAAGGAACTTCCCGAATTTTATCTTAAAAAACGGCTTTCCCCGAAAATTCAGGTTACAATTCAGCCCGCTCAAAATTTGGAACTGATGGACCGCGAGACCCTCCTGGGGAGGGGTTTGGCGCTCCCTGAGTTCTGGGAGGTTCCCTGAAATGTCTAATTTAAATGCGCGGGACGTAGAATCCGCCTCTGACCTGAGCCGACGGCTGGGTCTGTCCTTTTCCAATTTAGCCTTGCTGACGCGTGCTCTGACCCACCGTTCTTATGTCAATGAATATCCGGCGGTGGAGGATAACGAACGGCTTGAATTTCTCGGCGATGCCGTCTTGGATTTCATTGTCGGTGCATGGGTATATAACCGTTTCCCCGAAATGCCCGAAGGCGACCTAACCAAGATGCGCTCAGCACTTGTCCGCAATGAACAACTTGCCAAGTTTGCGCGCAAGTTGGATCTGGGATGTGCGCTTCGACTGGGTCGTGGAGAAGCATCCTCGGGCGGTCACAACCGAGACAATTTGCTTGGTTCTGCTTTCGAGGCGTTAATCGGTGCTTTGTACCTGGATGCAGGACTCGGCGCGGTGGATGCGTTTGTTAATCCCATTTTGGAAGACACCCGTGAGATCATCCTCAATGAAATTCATGACCCAAAGAGTCAACTGCAGGAATGGACTCAATCACAAAAACAAGGCTCGCCGCGTTATCGCGTTGTTGGCACCAGTGGACCTGACCATGCTGTCGTTTTCGAGATGGTTGTTGAGATTGCGGGTTTTGTAAAAGGACGCGGTATAGGCACCAGTAAAAGCTATGCCGAACACGCCGCTGCCCAGGATGCACTTATAAATTTGGGAGTTTTATAAATTCGCTGGCAGGCTTTAAGGTTGAAAGATCGAAAATTCATAAAATAAGCTTGTAATCCAATAAATCGGAAACCATAGATCACACATGCCTCTTCGTCTAAAATCACTCGAACTGCAAGGATATAAAACTTTTGCCTCGCGAACTCTTTTTGAATTTGCGAGCGGAATTACCGCGATTGTTGGACCTAATGGGTCGGGTAAATCGAACATTGCTGATTCCCTGCGCTGGGTTTTGGGCGAGCAATCTTACACGCTTTTGCGCGGCAAGAAGACCGAAGATATGATCTTCTCGGGCTCGGAACATCGCGCACGGGCAGGCATGGCGCAGGCTACCATCACCTTTGACAATACCGAACAGTGGCTGCCCGTGGATTTTTCTGAAGTTGCCATGGCACGTCTGGCTCATCGTGACGGGCACAATGATTATTTGATCAACGGCCAGCAGGTTCGTTTGCGCGAAATGAACGAATTGCTTGCGCAGGCGGGCTTGAGCGAGCGGACTTACACAATTCTCGGTCAAGGCTTGGTGGATGCCTCTCTTGCCTTGAAAGCGGATGATCGCCGCCGCCTCTTTGAAGAAGCAGCGGGTGTAGGTTTGTACCGTGCACGCCGTGATGACGCCTTGAAGCGTCTCGAAAATACAGCGCGGAATCTTGAGCGTGTACTTGATATTATGGCTGAGCTTGAGCCGCGCATCAAAAGTCTGGAACGTCAGGCCAAGCGCGCCATTGATTTTGCGCGCGCGCAGGCAGACATGAAAATGATCTTGCGCGAATGGTACGGCTTTCACTGGCACCGCGCCCAGCGCGACCTGACCGATGTCCGCGAAGCTGTGCGGGGGCAGGACGCACGTGTTCGTGAGGCCCGCCTGGTTCACGAAAAGACGCAGGCAGAGTATGCATCCTTCCGTGAGCGTCTCTCCGGTCTGCGTGCTCAATTAAATGGATGGCATCGCCAATCGGCGGAGTTGCATAATCAACGAGAATCTATCAGCCGCGAGTTGGCTGTGCTTGAAGAACGTCGCCGCGCCTTGACCAACACCCAGGCCTCCGTGCTTTCTGACCAGGAACATGCGATGGATGAATTGCACCTCGCCAATGAACGATATCACGAGGCCGAGCAGGATGTGGCTCGCATTCATGGCGAATACGAGGAAGCGAAATCGCACCTTGCGAATACGCAGAACGCATTGCACACATGCCAGTCTGAGCGAGCCGCGTTGGATGAACAGATTGCGCTCATCCGCAACCATATTGAGAATTTTAGCCAGCAGCGTGCCGAGAACAATGCACGCCTGGATGAATTGAAATCACGCATCGAATCACAGCGACAGAAGATCGAGCAAACTAAAACTGCCATTGCGAACGGCGAGTCTCTTTCAGCAAAAGCACTGTCGCAATACGAAACTGCCCGTACTGCGCGCGAACAAGCTTTCCTTGCCTTGCAGGAAGCCGAAGAAAAAGTTGTCAGCAGGAAAAGCGAAGCGGATCGTTTGGACCGCGAACGCCGCGATGCTCTGGAACAACGCACGAAGGAAGAGTCGGATCACTCACGCTTGAAAGCCCAACTTGAAGTGCTCGAACAGTCTGAGCAATCGCTGGCGGGGTATGCCGAGGGCGCGCGTTATTTGTTGGATGCCGCACGGCAGTCAAAACTCACAGGTGCGCGGGGCGCGCTCAGTGCGGCGCTTGACGTGCCCGCTGAACTTGAAACCGCCATTGCCGCTGCGTTGGGTGACACCCTCGATGCGGTTTTGTTGGACGCGAGTCAATTTGAAGATGCGTTGAATTTGCTTGAATCTGACCATGCAGGTCGCGCGGTTTTGTTGCCTCTCGTGCAGCAGGATTCCATCTTATCTCATATCAATGATATTGATTGCATTGGGATCGCGTCCGAGCTGGTTAATTTGCCAGACCGCGAAGAGTTGCGCGGCGCTGTGCGGTTAATGTTGGGACATACTTTGATCGCACGTGACCGAAATTCGGCCCGCAGGTTAATTCAGGATTTGCCGACTCACGCGCGCGTGGTTACTCTTCGTGGAGAAGTATTCCGCGGCGACGGATTGGTCATCGCTGGGAAAACCGCTTCATCCTCCGCCTTGGGCAGGTCGCGCCAGAAAAGGGAATTTGCCTCTGCCTTGAGCGGACTCATTGCTCGTCTGGCTGAATCAAATGAACGGGTCGAGCGTTTGTCCAATCAATTTGCGAGTGCACAACGTGAACTGGCTCAAGCCGATACCGATGCGCGCGAAGCCCGCGTCAGATTAGGCGAAGGCCAGGAGACAGAGCAACAGGCCGGGCTGGAGTCAGAATCGACACAGCGTCAGCTTGAGTGGCAGAAAAACCAATTGACCCAGCTTGAGGCTGAGGCGCAGGAATCTGCCTCGATCCAACAGAAATTGATCGAGGCCCAATCTGAAGTGGAAAGTCGTTCTTTGGAAGCGCAGTCTCAATCAAAAGACATTACCGCAAAATTAACTGAGATTGCTGCCGATGAATTATTGGAACAGGTTTCATATTGGGGCACGCGTGTGGCGGTGGCGGAACAAAGTGTGTCGAGCGCGAATGCGAAGAAGGAAGAGCGCGCGAAGGAAATTACCCGCCTCGATTCGCGCCGCGTGGATTTGATCGCCCGTTTGCAGGAAGCCGAACATGCCTTAAATGGTTTGGATCATGAAAAAACCAGGCTGCGTGAAAATGAGAGTGGCTTGCATGGTCAGATCGATGAAATGCGAGTGTTGATCGAGCCTGCTGAAAAAGATTTGGAAACCGCCGAACAGGAAGAAAAACGTTTACAGGAATCAGAATCCAATGCCCAGCGTATTTTTGCAAACGCAGAGCGTTCGTACGGACAGGTGCAGCTGGAGCAAACACGCAAACAGGAAGCTTTGGATAACCTGCACCAAAAAATTACAGATGATTTTGGCTTGGTGATGTTTGACTACGCGGCAGATGTATCTGGTCCTGTACCGCTGCCTTTGGATGGGATGGTCGAGCAGCTGCCAGTGGTGACGGAGCTCGCACCTGAGATCGAAGAACAATTAAATCATCATCGTGCGCAAATTCGCCGCATGGGACCGATCAACCCCGATGCAAAAGTTGAATATGATCAGGAAAGCGAACGCTTCACATTCATGAAGACTCAGGTGGAGGATTTGCGGAAAGCCGAAGTCGATTTGAAGCAAGTCGTTGCTGAGTTGGATGAAATTACCAAAAAAGAATTTGTTCGCACATTTGACGCGGTGGATAAGCAATTCCGCGAGACCTTTGTGCGATTATTTGGCGGTGGTTCGGCACGCTTAGCCTTGACCGACCCAGAGAATCTCGTGGACACGGGCATTGAGATCGAAGCACGTTTGCCCGGTCGCCGTGAGCAGGGATTGGCTTTGCTCTCCGGCGGTGAAAGAAGTCTGACGGCGATTGCGCTGGTGTTTGCGTTGCTCAAAGTTTCACCCACGCCCGTCTGTGTTATGGATGAAGTGGACGCGATGTTGGACGAAGCTAATGTGGGTCGCTTCCGCGATCTGCTGGTGGATCTGAGCAAGGACACGCAATTCATCATCATCACACATAACCGCAATACAGTTCAAGCCGCAGATGTGATCTACGGCGTCACCATGGGGCGTGACTCAGCCAGTCAGATCATCAGCCTGCGCCTTGATCAAGTAACAGATGATATGTTGAAGAGGGGATAGCGGGGAACGATGAAGGATGAAATGTGAAGGATGAAAAAAGCCCAACTCAGTTCTGAGATGGGCTTTTTTACTGCGAGGACTTTTGATGATGGCTGTAGGATTTTTTATTCATCCTTTACCCTCATCCTTGAATTTACGGAGCTGCTGTTCCTTTTGCTTCCTCTGCTGATGCCGTGTTTTGAGCATTTACAGCCTCGGTGGCCAGGGTGATAAAGTTAGGCTCGGCGGGGACATGTTCCTTCCAGATGTCAAAGGTTTCCACGCCATATTCCTCGCGGGCAGCAGTAAGCCAATCCTGGAAGGCTTTATCTTTTGCGGTTTGATATTGCTGTGCAGTGAGCGGTCGATCCTGCTTCGCGATCAGTTGGATGATGTGGAATCCAAACTGGCTTTGAACAGGTGTAAGCGTGTAATCACCTGATTTTTCCAAAGCAAATGCTGCAGTTTCAAATTCTGGAACCATGGCTCCAGTGCCGAACCAATTCAGATCGCCGCCGTTTGCAGCTGACCCATCCTGAGAGAATTCCCCTGCAAGAGTTGCAAAGTCTTCACCGGCCTTTAGTTTTTCGATAACAGAGAGAGCAGTTGCCTCGTCAGATACAAGGATATGACGCGCCCAAACTTGGGGTGCTGTGCTGGGTACATCGGCTGTGATCGCGTCCTGGACTTTTGTTTGCAGGATCTGGATATCAAAGAGCGCAAGATAATCGCTTTCCTTGAGCCCAAGTTTTACCATTGCACTTTGAGATTCGTTGAATGTCTTCTCAAATCCTTGCTGGGTGTAAGGTGTGGCTGTCGGCTCTGGTGTGGATGTGGGAGCCACAGTTGCAGTGGCTTCCGCTGCCAATGTAGCAGTAGCAGAGACTTCGAGTGTGGCTGTCGCTGTGGGTTCAAGTGTTGCGGTGGGAGTTGGAGTGATGGTAACTACTTTGAACGCCTCCGCAGGGACCTCAGGCATGATCACTTCTGTCGGGGTTGCCACAGAGGTGGGAGTGCCGTTTGGGTAATACGAGAACGATCCCTGCTTCGCTTCAACCAATTCTGCGTCGCTGACTGTGATGCCGCGTTTTTCCGCTTCAAGGCGGATCAACTGTTCATTGATCAACTGATCCAAAACGGATTGCCCGACCATCTCAGGGGAATTGAGTTGTGTATCGATCTGCGTTAATTGCGTTTGTACATCCATGCCAAACTGTTCGTACTGTTTGAACATGTTGTATTGTCCCAGTAACTGCTGACGTTGCATGCGGACGCGCGGCTCGAACTGATTTACAAGGATCTCAACATCTCCAACTTTGGCAACAGGTTTTTGGAGTTGGAGGTAATTAACGTCCAAAAATCCATAACCAAGTAAAAGTACAACAGCCGCCAAAATGCCGATGAAGGCATATAAGATGATGCGGCTTTGCTGGCTTTCCCGTTGAAGGCGTGCAACATGCTTCTTGTGCAAAGCGGGTTTGTGACCCGATTCGTTAGTCATTTCCGTACTCCTTCACGAAAGCAATTCAAGGCTTTCGCTGACAAAGATAATCCACTAACCTCCGCTAATCTTTTCAAAAAATCGCGGAGATTGGCGCAGATTAGTGGATAAAAAAGATTATGAATTACCGCCTATTGCATAAATTAACTAATACTGGAAGAATTTGCGAGAAAAATCAAAATTCCAATTTGGTTATTTTTGCGGTACTCTGAAACATAATTTCGGGGCATGGAAACCTTCCCATGCCCCGAAATTCTTTCGGCGATTAGGAACGACCGTCGTCCAGCGATCTGCCGCTGAAAGGCAGGAATGCCACGTGGCGCGCCTGTTTGACAGCCGCCGCCACCACGCGCTGGTGTTTGGCGCATGCGCCAGTCTGGCGGCGTGGACGGATTTTTCCTTCTTCGGTTATATACTTGCGGAGCAGGTCGGTCTTTTTGTAATCAATGACCAACAGCTTATCCGCGCAAAATTGACAAAACTTGGGCTTGGCAAAAAACCTGCGGTCTCCACCGCCGCCTTCGCCGCCGCCCGAATAACTACGTTCTTCACTCATGATTTACTCCAAAAAAACTAGAACGGAAACTCATCTTCCGCCATGGCAGAACCATTATCGGCGGAGGTGGACTCGACTTCCTGGTGGTTATCGTTTGCATCACGTCGGTCGCCCAGCATCATCATCTCATTTGCAACCACTTCCACGCTGGTGTGTTTCTGGCCTTCTTTGCCATCCCAGCGGCGGGTTTGCAAACGTCCCTCAATGTAGACTTGTTGTCCCTTCACGAGATACTGCTTGCATATCTCGGCGAGGTTCCCCCAGACCACCACATTGAACCATTCGGTTTCGTTATGACGTTCCCCGTCCGCGCTATTCCACGTACGGCTGACCGCCACGGAAAAAGTAGTCACAGGTTTTCCTGAAGGGGTGTAACGCATCTCGGGATCTTTTCCAAGATGCCCAATGATCTGAACTTTATTAAGGCCTCGGCTCATAATATCGATCTCCTTGGTAAATTACCGGGCAATGCAACAATAAACTAAATGGCAACAGAAAGCATGTGGCGAATGATCGGCTCTTGGTAACGCAGGTTGCGTTCAAGATCAGAAGTCGCAGCGGGGTTCATGGTCACATTGAACAAAACATACTGACCTTCGCGGTGCTTCTTGATGATGTAGGCCAGCTTGCGGCGGCCCCAAACATCAACCTTGTCGATACTTCCACCTGATTCACTGATCCAGCCTTTAACTTTTTCGACCACGACGTTAAAAGCGGTTTCATCCAGATCAGGCTGGATAACACAAACTAATTCATACTTACGCATAGGGAAAACCTCCTTTCCATGGGTTTGTTCCTATTCAAGCCGTTGGCTTGCCGGGAACGGAAAGGCACGTTGAAACGTACCTAATTTAGCGGGCGAAGTTTACCACAAGAACCTTCTTTTGGGGATGAAGAACACGCTTCGCACGTAACCGCCAACTGGTTCTATCCGAAGGGCGTTTTCTCCCTGTAGTTGTCATCGACCATGTCATCCTTTCAGGCTTTTTTCTACCGCACATAGATCGGGTTACTATAAATCCACCCGCGCAGCTTCCCGAGGTATCTGCGATAGACCTCAATCCGATACACACCGGGTTCGGTGGTGATATGTGTGCCGGATAATTTGTTTTTCCATACTTGAATCACTTGACCATCTTTCAGCAGCCGCATTTCTGCCTGGGATGGGAGTTTTACCTGCAAAGTGACGCCGTTCCTGGCTGGGATTTCATCACCCATGATGGCAGTCTTTTCTAGCCCTTGTCCTGTGAAAGTAAATCCGCGTGTTGAGGCGGGAAGGTCGTATCCAATAAAACAGTGACCTAGTTCCATGGCCTCGTAGATCAGTTTCTTGTCTGCATTTGCATCACCGCTCAAAGGCTCTGCCAGCAGCACATGCGTATTCACCGTGCGGAAATGAAATTCGTACGGAAAAATCACCCGACTGATCGGTCCCATGCTCAAGTGTAGCGCGTGCGCGTCCGAGCCGCCGATTGCCACCACGCGTCCACCTTGAGCGAGTAATTCATCCCATTTCGTAATGGTGGAGGGGATTGGTTGGTGCGCCACGAGGGATGGGAAAAAAGCATAAAATGCGCCATGGAATTTTGTAGGCACAATCGTTTTTAATTCACTCAGCGCATTCCACAATTCAATGCCGGTATAACGTTGAACCGACCAATCTTCCCATGAAATATCTGTCTCTTTGAACGCTGGCGCTTCGGGGTCATCGGGATGAGCGAGAAAAGACAGCCCACCTGCATCACGTACCTGATCGATCAGGTGCTGAGGATTTTCTACGAAAGTGGCAAGCTCGCGCGGCGCGTTGAACGCCAATAAATGATTCTTCTGAGGGTCGCGCGCCTGGTCGTGCAATTCCTCTCCGATTAGCATCAATATCTTTTTATTCTTCTCTTTGTAATAACCTTCAAAGCCCTGCACCAGCACATTGTGATCGGTCACGATTACCGCATCCACGCCAGCTTTTAGCGCGGCAGCAGCAATGTCCTTGTGGGTACCGCTTCCATCGGAATATTTTGTATGCATGTGCAGATTGATAGCGATTTCGTGCATGAAATTCCTCTTTAATTTTTGTTTTTCGCCTGGAAAATGGATTTTTTATTCGCACTAAACCCTTGTTGACGATTCACTTCTTGAACAGGTATAATCTATCCGCTAATTTCAAGGAGGCACATCGTATGGAAAAGTTTTTGGATATTGCGCTGATTATAACCTCAGTAGGTTTAATCCTTGGCGTCATCCTGCAGAGCAAGGGCGCAGGATTGGGCGGCCTAACTGGCGCAGATACTGGCGGCGTATTCACCGCCCGTCGTGGCATTGAACGCATCCTTTTCTGGGTGACGATCGTGCTGGCTGTGATCTTTTTTGCCCTCGTTTTCGCTGTTATCATCATCGGACGCTAAGAGTCGCACGCCTGTAAAGGGCCGCCGGGTCATTGCTCCAATTTGGGGCGGCGGCGGCCTTTCTTTATTTCCATAACCAACTATGAAAAAATTACGCTGGCAGATTTTGGTTGTAGCGGTCACTGTTGTGATCGTCGCTTTGTTGTTGCTTAGCCAGCAACCAATAAGTGTTATTACTTTACCCGAAGCCGCGCCGGGCGGTATTTATACCGAAGCGTTAATCGGTTCCATGGGGCGGCTAAATCCAATGCTGGATTGGAACAACCCAGCGGATCGCGATATTAATCGATTGATATTTAGCGGATTGATCCGTTTCGATTCGCATGGTTTGCCGCAGCCGGATTTGGCTGAATCCTGGGGGACTTCCTCTGACGGCACGTTGTACAATTTTTCCATCAGACCCAGCGCTGTCTGGCATGATGGTCAGCCTGTCACAACGGATGATGTTATTTTTACCATCGAACTCATCAAAAGCGCTGGCTCGCTTTTTCCGCAGGATATCAAAGACCTGTGGTCTCAAATTGAAGTAAAACGGTTTGATGATAAAACGCTTCAATTCAGACTCCCCGAGCCGTTCGCGCCATTTTTAGATTACGCCACTTTTGGCGTTTTGCCGAAGCACCTGCTTGAGTCGGTTCCTGCTGATCAACTTGCGAGTGCCGAGTTCAACTTAAAGCCAGTTGGCAGTGGCCCTTATAAATTTGATGAGCTCATGACCAGCGGGGGACAAATTAGCGGCGTGTCACTCAAGGTTAATGAAAATTACTATTTGCCAAGGTCATACATCGAGCAGATTGTTTTTCGCTTTTATCCAAATTCTGCCACTGCTTTTGACGCCTATCAGCAGGGCGAAGTGCTTGGCATCAGTCAACTCACAGTTGATGTGTTGGAATCTGCTTTGATGGAGCCAACCCTCTCTGTCCATACCAGCCGTCTGCCGCAAATGGGTTTGGTTTTTCTCAATCTTAATAACCCTGGCGTTTCATTTTTACAAAATGAAAAAATTCGAAGAGCGCTCATGCTTGGTGTGAATCGTGAACTGATTGTTTCGCGTATTATGCACGGACAGGCCATTATTGCGGATGGTCCCATTTTGCCTGGTTCATGGGCATATTATGACGAGATCGAACATTTTGACTATGACCCCGATGCCGCCGCAGTTTTGTTGAAGGACGAAGGTTTTGTGATCCCTGCCGGCGGTGGGGATGTGCGTGCCAAGGACGGTCAGTTCCTGGCCTTTTCCATGGTTCATCCTGACGATGCCGTTCATACCCAGATCGCACAATCCATTCAGGCAGATTGGGCTTTGATCGGCGTAAAAATCGATTTGCAATCTGTGCCATACGATTCGCTGGTGAATGATTTTCTTGCTTCGCGCAACTATCAAGCGGCACTAGCAGACTTAAACACCATGCGTACGCCTGATCCAGATCCCTATCTTTTTTGGCATCAATCGGAATCCACTGGCGGACAGAATTACTCGCAATGGGATAATCGCACTGCCAGTGAATATCTCGAAACCGCGCGCATCGAAGCGGATTTTGATTCCCGCGCTCGCTTATATCGTAATTTTCAAGTTGTGTTTGCAAAAGAGATGCCTTCGCTGCCTTTGTATTACCCCGTCTATTCATATGGTGTGGATGCACAAGTACAGGGCGTGCAGGTGGCGCCGATGTATGATGTTAGCGACCGTCTTGCGTTGATCTCGGAATGGTATCTAGTTACACGGCGCACGCTTGAGCAAACTCCTGTACCGACGGTCTCGCCATAAATTTGTTCACAAAGTATGCCCACTAAAAAAGATAACCAGTATCTTTCCGAAGGCGTTCCTCAATTGCAGAATTATCTGCTATCAAAAGAGCTGTACTACCCGCTCAGCTTGGAATTG
>SXGT01777627.1_pt1 | contig 13595 bp, 18 predicted proteins | sample 3176221 | NCBI WGS metagenome assembly SXGT01 (sample SAMN11356862, study PRJNA531348) | freshwater metagenome | isolation source: freshwater sample F1-120 | place: China: Fuxian Lake, Yuxi | collected 2017-12-25 | reverse complement strand
GTTGCGCCGCAGGACGACGTCGTCGACGACGCCCTCGACGTCGCCGTGCAGGAGGTCGTGGACCGGCCAGGACGTGACGTCGGCGCGCAGCCGCAGCGCGGCGGGTCGTTCGGCCGACCTCCGACGTCGCTGTGCGTCGTCGAGGTCGCGGCACGTCCCGGGGTAGGCGCCCGGCGGCAGGTGCGGGGCGCTCGGGGCCTCCTGCACCTCGCGCCGGGTGCAGAAGCACGGGTAGGTGCGGCCCTCGGCGTCGAGCCGGGCAACGGCGGCTGCGTAGAGGTCGCGACGCTCGCTCTGGCGGACCACCGGCGGGTCCCAGTCGATCCCGATCGCGCGCAGGTCGGCGAGCTGGCCCTCCTCCGCTCCCGGACGGACGCGGTCGAGGTCCTCGACGCGCAGCACGAAGCCGCGCCCCGTCGACCGGGCGAACAGCCAGGCCAGGAGCGCGGTGCGCAGGTTACCGACGTGCAGGTCGCCGCTCGGTGAGGGAGCGAAGCGACCGGCGGGCATCTGCCCAGTATGTCGAGTCGGCGGCGGGGTCGGTGGGCGCGGTCGCGCTGTCGCGCGACTCCAGACGGTTGACGACGAGGGTCACCAGGCGATGGATCCCGAGCAGGAAGATGCTACCGATGACGAGCGTGAGGACGAGGCTGAGGAAGGTGAGGAAGACGGCGACCACGTGTTCATCGTAGGTCGGTCGTCCAAGGGCGGCGAATCGGCGTTCCCGCAGGTCAGGGCCTCGTTGCAGGGGTTCCGGGGGCGTCGTGCACGGAGGTGGGGAACGTCACACCAGCGAGCGGCGGGCGAACGTCTCGAGCTTGGCGCAGACGTGGTTCACGTGCATCCGCAGCCAGATGGTCACGCTCGGTCCGAAGGCGGACGAGGTCGCGTCGACGGAGTAGGTGAGCAGACTTCCGCCGGGTCGGTCGGACAGCTCGATCCGCTCGTGCAGGTCGGCCAGCGGCGTGGTGGCGCGAAGGGCGATGAGCTCCTCCGGCTCGAACGCGGTGACGATCACCGTCGCCTCGGTCTCGTCGCGTCCGTTGCTGTGCGTGCACACGAACGAGGTCGCCGGCTGGAGCCGATCGCTGTCGGGCGACACGCACTGGGCGAACGCCGACCACTCGCCGATCGTCTCGAGGGCCACGAGCCGTTCCCACAACCGGGCTCGCTCGAGGTCGGACTCGATCTCGTGTCCGTCGATGAGCATGCCCCGACGCTACGTCCGACCCGGCGCCGTCGCAGCACGAACGAAGGCCCACCTCACATCTCGCGCACGTCGCGCGGCGGCAGCCACGCACCGCCGACGGGGTTGCGCGGGTCGAGCCAGCGGACGTAGACGGCGCGCTCGGACCAGCGCAGCGCCGTGGCCGGCAGCAGCTGCTCGCCGTCGTGCTCCCACACGACCCGGGCGTTGACCGCGACGACACCCTCCTCGAGGACCTGGCTGCCCGACGGGTCGTGCTCGTTGAGGATGCGCTGGGCGAGCGCGTCCTCGGGCACGGGGCGGCCGGTCATGGTGGTCATCACGACCAGCCTAGGCGGGCGTACCGACAGTACGAGAGCAGCGCCGGGGTCGCCGAGTTGCAGGCGCGTGGATCCTGTCTAGATTCGGGACCCGGGCCAGGGAGGTCCGGCGTGTCGACGACCCAGGTGAACCGTCCAGGGCGGGCGCCGCGCGAGCCGGGGAGCAGGAGCAGACATGACGACGCACGATCTCCCCGCCACCCTCGCCGACTTCGCCCGGGCCATCGCCGCCCGCGAGGACAGCGCCGGGACGATGGAGGAGGCGACGCAGGCCGTCGTCCGCCACCTCGACGCCGTCGACGGCGCGGGCATCTCGCTCGTCACGTCCTCCGACGTCACGTGCGCCGCTCCGACGCACGACTTCGTCGAGAGGGCCGACGCGCTGCAGCACGAGCTGCGCGACGGCCCGTGCATCGAGGCCCTGCGCAGCGAGCGCCGGATCCACGTCCCGGACCTCACGGCCGAGAGCCGCTGGCCACAGTGGACCAAGCCGGTCGCGGACGAGCTCGGGGTCCGGTCGGTGCTGGCGCTGCAGCTGTACGTCGACGACCAGGGGCTCGGGGCGCTCAACCTCTACTCGATGGAGGTCGACGCCTTCGACGGGGACTGCGTGGACGAGGCGGAGTACTTCGCGGCGCACGCGGCGGCCGCCCTCGCCAGCGCCCGGCGCACCGACCAGTTCCGCGAGGCCATGACCACCCGCACCTCGATCGGCCAGGCGCAGGGCATCCTCATGGCGCGCTACGGTCTCGACCCGGACCAGGCGTTCCGGGTGCTGAAGCGGGTCTCCCAGGACCGCAACGTCAAGATCAACCAGCTCGCGCTGCGCATCGTCGGGGGAGCCGACCTCGATGACCTCTGACGGACCCGGTTCCGAGCAGGATCCGCTCGGCGACGAGGGCGGTCCGGCAGACGACGCCGCGCCGGGGCGGCACGCGCACGAGCCGCGGATCGCGATCGTCCCGACGCTGCTGACGCTGCTCGTGAGCCTCGTGCTGGCCGGGGTCGTCGTGCTCCTGGTGTGCGACCTGACCGGAGTGGTCTGAGGCCTGGTCGTCGGTGGGACGCCCTGCCCAGGGGCCTTCGTCCCTTGTGCCCGTGCGTCACCTGCGGGAGCGTGAGGGGATGAGTGACCGCTACGACCTGCACCGCGCGCTCGCCGACCTCGCGAGCGGCGCGGTCGAGGACGAGACGACCGAGGCGGCGGCCGCGATCACCGCCCAGGTCGCGGAGCACGTCCGGGGCGCGGCCGGCGTGGGCATCTCACTCATCGCGCACGGCGGGACGATCCGGACCCTCGGTGCGACCGCCTCGTTCGTCGAGGCGGCGGACCGCTTCCAGCACGAGTTGCGGGAGGGCCCCTGCGTCGAGTCGCTGCGCGAGCAGGAGGCCGTCCACGCGCCCGACCTGGCGGCCGACGGTCGATGGCCCCGGTGGGCGGGGCCGGTCGTCGCCGAGCTCGGGGTGCGCTCGGTGCTCTCGCTGCAGATGTACGTGCACGACCACGGCGTCGGCGCCCTCAACCTCTACGGCACGGAGGTCGACGCGTTCACGACGACCGACATCATCGAGAGCGGCCTGTTCGCCGCCCACGGCGCGGTGGTCATCGCCGCGACCTAGAAGATCGACCAGCTCGAGCGCGGACTCGGCACACGGACGGTCATCGGGCAGGCGGAGGGCGTGCTGATGGAGCGGTACGGGCTCGACGGCGCGCAGGCCTTCGCGCTGCTCGCCCGGCTGTCGCAGGACCACAACGTGAAGCTGCGTGAGGTCGCCGTGCGGATCGTGCGGACCCGTCGCGTCCCGGGCGTCACCGTCGGCGACACGGCCGAGCCACCCGGGCGGGAGCGGTCCTAGGCCAGGAGCCGGTCGTCGAGCAGTACCCCGGACGGGCTTCGAACCCGCGCTACCGCCTTGAAAGGGCGGCGTCCTGGGCCGCTAGACGAACGGGGCGCGGCGTCGTCAGCATACGGCGTCGAGGACGCGTCGGCGTCCGCGGCCGTGCGCGCGGCGGTGGGCCCCCTCGGGCAGGATGGACGCGTGGTCGAGATGAGCGAGGAGCGGTTCGACGAGCTGGTCGAGCGGGCGTTCGCGCAGGTGCCGGACGAGCTCGCCGCGATGCTCGACAACGTCGTGCTCTTCGTCGAGGACGACGCGCCGGCCGACGACCCCCATCTGCTGGGCCTGTACGACGGCGTCGCGCTGACCGAGCGCGACTCCTCCTACGGCGGGGTGCTGCCCGACCGGATCATGGTGTTCCGGAACCCGACGCTCGCGATCTGCGAGACGGAGGAGGACGTCGTCGACGAGGTCCGCATCACCGTCGTCCACGAGATCGCCCACCACTTCGGCATCGACGACGCCCGGCTGCACGAGCTCGGCTATGCCTGAGCGGCCCGAGGTCGGCGGTCCGGGCGGGTCCGCGGCGCGCGCCGACCTGGTCGTGCGTCGGGCGGACGAGCGCTACCTCACCGACGGCGACGGCGTGCGCACCCTGCACTCGTTCAGCTACGGCGCGCACTACGACGCCGCCAACGTCGGGTTCGGCGCGCTGCAGGCGATCAACGAGGAGCGCGTCGAGCCGGGCCGCGGCTACGACGCGCACCGGCACGCCGACGTCGAGATCGTGACCTGGGTCCTGGACGGGGTGCTGGCCCACGAGGACACCACCGGGCAGGGCGGGCTCGTCCGGCCCGGCACGGCGCAGCGGCTCAGCGCCGGGTCGGGGGCCGAGCACGCCGAGCGCAACGCCGACCCGGGGGAGCCGCTGCGCTTCGTCCAGACGATGCTGCGCTCGCACCACGAGGCCGAGCCGGAGTACGCGTCCGTCGACCTCGTCGGCGAGGGTCTGCTGCCCGCCGTGTCGGTGCACGCCGACGCCGAGCTGCTGGTGGCCCGGCCCGCGGGATCGGTGCTGGTGGCGGCCGCCTCGCCCCGGCTGCTCGTGCACGTGACACGGGGGCGGATCGCGGTCGGGGGGCACGACCTCGGTCCCGGCGACGAGGTGCGGGCCACGGGGGTCGGTGACGTCGAGGTCCGGGGCGACGGCGAGGCGCTGGTCTGGCGGCTGGGCTGACGCTCGAGCCGTGGCGCGTGAGGTCCGCCACACGGTTGCCAGATGCAACGACCCGCTCTCGCCAGCGTCGGCGCGGCGCCCTAGGGTGGCGCCATGGCGGGATGGCACCAGCACGAGCAGGCCGTCGAGCGCCTGCGCACGTCGTACGCGTCGATCCCGGAGGGTGCGCCGGTCCGGCTGGCCAAGCGCTCCTCGAACCTCTTCCGTCCGCGCGCCGCCACCGACGCCCCCGGCCTCGACGTCTCGGGGCTGACCGGCGTGATCGAGGTCGACCCCGTCGGCCGCACCGCCGACGTCCAGGGCATGTGCACCTACGAGGACCTCGTCGACGCGACCCTGGCGCACGGACTCGTCCCGCTCGTCGTCCCGCAGCTGCGCACAATCACCCTGGGCGGCGCGGTCACCGGTCTCGGCATCGAGTCGACCTCGTTCCGCAACGGACTGCCGCACGAGTCGGTGCTGGAGATGGACGTCCTCACCGGCGCGGGCGAGGTCGTCACGTGCGCACCCGGCGGTCCGCACGCCGACCTCTTCGACGCCTTCCCGAACTCCTACGGCAGCCTCGGCTACGCCACGCGCCTGCGCATCCGGCTGGAGGCCGTGCCGCCGTTCGTGGCGCTGCGCCACGTCCCGTTCCCCGACGCGACGGCCGCCGCCAAGGCGCTCTCCGAGGTCGCGGAGACGGGCGAGTGGGACGGCGAGCGCGTCGACGGGCTCGACGGCACCGCCTTCTCGCCCGACCACGTCGTCATGACGCTGGCCCGCTTCACCGACGAGCCCGGGCCGACGAGCGACTACACGGGGCAGCAGGTCTACTACCGCTCCGTCGGCGAGCGCGACCGCGACCGGCTCACCGTCCACGACTACCTCTGGCGCTGGGACACCGACTGGTTCTGGTGCTCGGCCGCGTTCGGCGCGCAGCACCCCTGGGCGCGTCGGGTCTGGCCGCGACGCTGGCGCCGCTCCGACGTCTACCACCGGCTCGTCCGCCTCGACGAGCGCGTCGGGCTCAGCCGGGTGCTCGACCGCCTCAAGCAGGTCCCCGGGCGCGAGAAGGTCGTCCAGGACGTCGAGGTGCCCGTCGCGGCGCTGCCGGACTTCCTGGAGTGGTTCGACGCCGAGGTCGGCATGCGGCCGGTCTGGCTGTGCCCGCTGCGCACCACGCGCCCGTGGCCCGCGTACCCGCTGGAGGCCGGCGACACCTACGTCAACATCGGCTTCTGGGGCACGGTCGTCGTCCCCGCCGACGCGCCCCCGGGCCTGGTCAACCGCCGTATCGAGGAGCACGTGCACGCCCTCGGCGGCCACAAGTCGCTGTACTCCGAGGCCTTCTACGACGAGGCCACGTTCCGCGCGCTGTACGGCGTCGACGCCCTCGACGCGGTGCGCGCCACCTACGATCCCCGGTCCCGGCTCACCTCCCTGTACGAGAAGGCGGTCAGCAACGCATGAGCACCACCACCACGCCCACCACCATCGCCCAGGCGCTCGAGCGCCTCATGCGCGACGGCATGCCGTTCCGCTTCGAGGCCTACGACGGCAGCGTCGCGGGCCCCGCCCCCGAGGACGCGCCGTTCACCGTGCGGCTGCTCAACGAGCGAGGCCTCGCCTACCTCATGACCGCCCCCGGCGACCTCGGCTTCGGCCGGGCGTTCGTCGCGGGTGACCTCGAGCTCGACGGCGTCCCGCTCGGCAACCCCTACGAGGCGATGGCCCTCATCCAGAGCCGCCTGCGGCTGCGGCTGCCCGGCCCCGCCGAGCTGCTGCAGATCGTCCGCGGGCTCGGCCTGTCGAACCTCAAGCCGCCGCCGCCCCCGCCGGAGGAGCACCTGCCGCGCTGGCGCCGCGTCATGGAGGGCCTGCGGCACAGTCGCGGCCGCGACGCCGAGGCCATCCACCACCACTACGACGTCTCGAACCGGTTCTACGAGCTCGTCCTCGGTCCGTCCATGACCTACACGTGCGCCGTGTTCCCGACCGCCGACGCGACCCTCGAGCAGGCCCAGCACGAGAAGTACGACCTCATCTGCCGCAAGCTCGACCTCAAGCCCGGCGACCGGCTGCTCGACGTCGGCTGCGGCTGGGGCGGCATGGTCCGGCACGCCGCGGAGCACTACGGCGTCCGCGCGCTGGGTGTCACCCTCAGCGAGCAGCAGGCCGCGTGGGCCCAGGACGCCATCAAGGCGCAGGGCCTCGACCACCTCGCCGAGGTCCGGTTCGGCGACTACCGCGACGTCACCGAGTCCGGCTTCGACGCCGTCAGCTCGATCGGCCTCACCGAGCACATCGGCGTGCGCAACTACGGCGACTACTTCACGTTCCTGCGGGACCGCCTGCGCGTCGGCGGGCGCATGCTCAACCACTGCATCACGCGCCGCGAGGGCTCCCTGGGCACGAAGGCGGGCGCGTTCATCGACCGCTACGTCTTCCCCGACGGCGAGCTGGCCCCGGTCGGCACGATCGTCACCGCGATGCACGACCACGGCCTGGAGGTCCGCCACGTCGAGGACATCCGCGAGCACTACGCCATGACGCTGCAGGGCTGGAGCGAGAACCTCCAGGAGCACTGGGACGAGGCGCTGGGGGAGGTCTCGCTCGGCGTCGCCAAGGTCTGGGGCATCTACATGGCCGGCTCGCGCCTGGCGTTCGAGCGCAACGAGATCGGCCTGCACCACGTCCTCGGCGTCAAGGTCGGCGACGACGGCGACGCCCACTTCCCGCTGCGCCCCACCTGGGGCAGCTGAGGCAGGTCCGCCGGGACGGAACGATGCTGCGTCCCGGCGGGACGGGTCGCGCGGACGCAGCATCCTGCGTCGACCCCCGCGCGAGGGCAGCATCCTGCGTCGACCCGCGGACCACGCGGGCGAGGAACCGCCCGGCGTCAGTCGAGGTCGACGACGACGGGCGCGTGGTCGCTCGCGCCCTTGCCCTTGCGCTCCTCGCGGTCGATGAACGCGCCCTCGACCCGGGCCGCGAGCGCGGGGGAGCCGAGGAGGAAGTCGATGCGCATGCCGCGCTTCTTCGGGAACGCGAGCTGCTGGTAGTCCCAGTACGTGTAGACGCCGGGGCCGGGGGCGTGCGGCCGGACGAGGTCGGCGAACCCGGCGTCGACGACGGCGCGGAAGGCGGCGCGCTCGGGCTCGGAGACGTGCGTGCGGCCGGCGAAGACCGCCATGTCCCACACGTCGTCGTCCTCGGGCGCGATGTTCCAGTCGCCCGTCAGCGCGATCTGCGCGTCCGGGTCGGCGACGAGACGGCCGCCGAGGTCGTCGCGCAGCCGGGCCAGCCACTCGAGCTTGTAGGCGTAGTGCTCGTGGTCGAGCTCGCGGCCGTTCGGGACGTACAGGCTCCACACGTTCACGCCGCCGCACGTCGCGCCGACCGCACGCGGCTCGAGCGAGGCGGGGTCGCCGAACGACGGCTGGTCGGCGAACGACGTCTCGACGTCCTCCAGGCCCACCCGCGACAGCAGCGCGACGCCGTTCCACTGGTTGACCCCGACGTGGACGTACTCGTAGCCCATCGACGACAGCTCCAGGCCGGGGAACTGGTCCTCGCGGCACTTGGTCTCCTGGATGGCCAGGACGTCGACGTCGTGCCGCTCCAGGAAGGCCGTCACCCGGTCGATGCGGCTGCGGATGGAGTTGACGTTCCAGGTCGCGATGCGCACCCGTCGAACCTATCAACCGCCCCCGGGCCCCAGCACCCGCGCACGTTTCGGAACGTCATCACCCGTCTCGCGGTTGGGAACCGGTGATGCCATTCCGAAACGTTGCTCCGTGACGGGTTCAGCGGGTGGGGAACCAGCGGTGCCACACGGCGCTCATGACCGGCGACGGGCCGCGGTAGCCGTGCTGGACGAGGGCCTGGTGCACCCGGCGGACGACGAACGCCGGACTCCGGAGGTCGGCGGCGGCGACCACGACCACGCGGTACCCGAGGGACTCCAGGTGCTCGCGGCGCAACCGGTCGCGCTGCCACTGGCGGGGGTCGGTCTCGTGGTGACGGCCGTCGTACTCGACGACGACCCGCCACGCCTCGACGAGCAGGTCGACCCGGGCCACGAAGCGTCCCGCGGCGTCCCGGACGTCCGCGTTCGCGACGGCGGCAGGCAGGCGGGCGAACGCCAGCATGAGTCGTAGCGTCGTCTCCGGCGGCGATGCGGCGTCCTCGGACGCGAGCGGCAGCGCGCGCCGGGCCCGACGCACCCCGTGGTAGCCGTGGCCCCAGCAGTAGTCGGAGAGGATCGAGAGCGTCGTCCGACCGGTGTGGACGAGGTGGTCGACGAGCTGGACGAGGGGCACGAGGGCCAGGACCCGCGCGCAGTCGACCACGGTGCGCTCGGGCGTCGTCACGCGCACACCGTCGTGCCACTGGTGGTGGACGGGTCGCAGGTGTCGGTGGAGCACCACGCCGGGCACCCGGGTGCGCGCCTCGGTCCGCGTCGACACGTGCAGGACACGGTGCCCCGCGGGATCGAAGCCGTGGAGCCGCGCGGCGGTCGGCCCGCTCACGACGGCGTCGTCGGGCAGGACCAGCAGCACGGCCCTGGTCCGCACGTCGTCGGTGAGCGGGAGGGTCGCGAGCGCGTACACGTCCGGAAGCAGGCGGACGAACCGTCGCCCCTGCAGCATGTTCCAGCCGACGCCGGCGGCGCGCGCCTGGGCCGTCGTGAAGGGTCCGTCGGTGAGCTCGGCGGGGACTGGTCGCACCCGCCCACCGTGGCCCGCGCCCCGCAGCCGCGGGCCACGCCGTCCACACCCCAACCCCACCGACCGTTTCGGAACGCCATCCCCGGTTCCGGCGCGAGAAACGGGTGACGGTGTTCCGAAACGTGGCGGTCGGTCCGGGTCAGTCGAGGTCGTCGCGGACCAGGCGGGAGCGGTCGGCGAGGCCGGTGCGGAACGCGGCGCGGGCGACCATGTGGGCCGAGACCGGGGCGGTGACGAGCTGGAAGAACGCGACGAGGCCGATGATGGTGAGCGCGCCGGTGTCCTCGACGCGCAGGGCCATGCCGGCGAGCACGAGGAGCAGGCCGAGGGTCTGCGGCTTCGTGGCGGCGTGCATGCGGGTGAGGACGTCGGGGAAGCGGACCAGGCCGATCGCCGCGACGAGCGCCAGGCTCGTGCCGAGCACCAGCAGGATGCCGGAGAGGACGTCGGTCATCGGGCGCCTCCCTCGTCCTGGGGGTGGTCGATGTCGCGTGCGGCGAAGCGGGCGATGCTGACCGAGCCCAGGAAGCCGACCAGGGCGAGGGCGAGCAGCACCGGCGCGGTGTCGGCGTGCCCGCGGATGGCCGCCTCGACGCCGACGGAGCACAGGCAGGCGGCGACGAAGACGTCGGCCGCGACCGTGCGGTCGAGCATGGTGGGACCGCGGACGATGCGGACGAGGCAGAGCGCTCCCGTCACCGCGAGCAGGCTCGCGCAGACGATGGCCACGACGCTCACGACGCCACCTCCCGGGTCAGACGGCGGTACTCGTCGCGCTCCTCGCGGGGCGCCCACGCCTCGACCACACGACGCTCCTGTGCGTGCACGAAGCTGATGGCCCGCGCCACGTGCTCCTCGCTGCGCGCGTCGAGGACGTGCAGGTACAGCGCGGGCTGGTCGGGGTCGAGCTCGACGAGCAGCGACCCGGGGACCAGCGACACGAGCTCGGCGGTGGCCGTGATGAGCAGCTCCGAACGGGTGACGAGCTCGACCTTCACGACGGCGCTGGGCGGGGTCGCCGCCGGCCGGACCGCCAGCCACGAGACCTCGACGCTGGCCCGCAGCAGGTCGAGCACGAAGCGCGCGACGAGCACGAGCGTCGGCCACGGACGCAGCGTCCACGCCCAGGGCGCCTTCGGGAACGGGAACGCCAGCAGGACGAGCAGCGAGGCCAGCAGGCCACCGACGACGAGGGTCGGCGTGACGGCACCCCACAGCAGCAGCCAGACGACGGTCAGGCCGAGGACGACGCGGATCCGGGGCATCAGGCACCGTCCCCGAGGACGGCGGTGACGTAGGGGGTGCGCTCGAGCAGCTCCTCGGCGGCGGCGTCGGTGACGTCGAAGAGCGGTCCGGCGACGACCGTCAGGGCGACGCTGACCACGACGAGCGCGATCGTCGGCAGGCCCATGCCGAGCGGCAGCCGCTGGTCGTCGGCGAGCTGCTGCCACGCCGACGTCGCCTCGGTCCGGGTGCGGTTGCGGACGTCGCCGCCACCGTGCAGGGCGCCGTGCGACCACGCGTCGCCGCCCTCGTCGACGACGGTTTGCGCGACGTCGTCGTCGACGGGCTGCCAGAAGGCCCGGTTCCAGACCTTGGCGATCGCGTAGAGCGTGAGCAGGCTGACCGCGATGCTGGCCGCGACGGCTGTGACGGCCAGGAAGTCGCCCTCCTCGACGCCGGCCCGCCCGAGCGCGACCTTGCCGAGGAACCCGGAGAACGGCGGGATGCCGGCCAGGTTCATGGCCGGGATGAAGAACAGCACCGACAGCACGGGCGCGCGCCGGGCGAGGCCGCCCAGCCGGTCGAGGTTGGTCGTGCCGGTGCGGTACTCGACGAGCCCGGCGAGCAGGAACAGCACGGTCTGGACCGTGATGTGGTGCGCGATGTAGTAGACCGCGCCCGATAGCGCGAGCTGGGTGCCGAGCGCCACGCCGAGGAGCATGTAGCCGATGTGGCTGACGAGCGTGAACGACAGGATGCGCTTGATGTCGTGCTGCGCGACGGCGCCGAGGATGCCGACGACCATCGTCAGGATCGCGGCCCAGAGCAGCAGCGTGCGCAGGTGGTCGTCCGGGAACATGAGCGTCTGGGTGCGGACGATCGCGTAGATGCCGACCTTGGTGAGCAGCCCGGCGAACACGGCGGTGACCGGTGCGGGCGCGGTCGGGTAGGAGTCGGGCAGCCAGGCCGACAGCGGGAACACCGCGGCCTTGATGCAGAAGACCGTCAGCAGCAGCAGCTGCAGCATGAGCGAGACCTCGGGAGGGAGGTCGGGCAGGCGTCCGGCGAGCTGGGCGAAGTTGACCGTGCCGGTGGCCGCGTAGACGCACGCGATCGCCACGAGGAACACGACCGACGACAGCAGGCTGACGACGATGTAGACCGTGCCGGCGCGGATGCGCGCCTCCGTGCCCCCGAGGGTGATGAGCACGTAGCTCGCCGCGAGCAGCACCTCGAACCCGACGAACAGGTTGAACAGGTCGGCGGCGAGGAACGCGTTCGAGACGCCCGCGCTGAGCACGAGGTACGTCGGGTGGAAGACCGACAGCGGGGTGTCGCGGCCGTACTCGACGATGCCCTGGCCGAAGGAGTACAGCAGGACGGCGAGGGTCACGACGGACGAGACCAGCAGCATGAGCGCCGAGAGCCGGTCGGCGACCAGGGTGATGCCGATCTCCGAGCCCCAGCCGGCGACCGTGAGCGCCTGCGGCCCGTCGCGGTCGGCGCGCACGAGCAGCGTCGCGGCCGTGGCGACGACGGCGCTGAGCACGACGACGCTGACGATGCGCTGCGCGCGGGCGGAGCGGCCGAGGACGAGGCACAGGCCCGCGCCCAGGAGGGGCAGCAGGACCGGCAGGGCGACGAGCTGGGTCATCGGTCGGACCTCCGGTCCGTCTCCGACTCGGCGCCGACGCCGGCACCCGGCTCGACGTCGGCTCCCTCGCCGGGCTCGTGGTCGAGGTCGGTGCCCTCCTCGTCCGGGACGTCGGAGCCGACGTCGTCGAAGGAGGCGGAGGTCTCGTCGCGCTCGGCGCGGCGACGCACGAGGTCGTCCTCGACGTCGTCCTGCACGTCGTCGTGGCCCGACAGCTGCCACGAGCGGTACGCCAGGGCGAGGCCGACCGCGCAGACGCCGAGGGTGATGACGATCGCGGTCAGCGCCATGGCCTGCGGGAGCGGGTCGGTCATGTTCTCGCGGCCGACGATCGGCGGCTCCCCGGGCGGGCCGGAGGCGACGACGAACAGCAGGTTCACGCCGTTGCCGATCATGACGAACCCGATGAGGATCCGGCTCAGGCTGCGCTCGAGCATGAGGGTGGTGCCGCAGCCGACGAGGACGGCGATCGCGACGAGCAGGACGAGGTCGACGGTCACGAGCGGGCCTCCTCGTCCACCACGGTGCACTCCTCGGAGAGCCCGGAGTCGGTGTCCTCGCGCTCGCCGTGGCGGTCGATGCCGCCGCCGAGGCTGCGCAGCACGTCGAGGGCGAGGCCGATGACGACGAGGTAGACGCCCACGTCGAACGCGAGCGAGGTGACGACGTGGAGCTCGCCGAGCAGCGGCACGGACAGGTCGAAGACCCCGCTCTGGAAGGTGTTGGCGCCCACGAGGACCGGGACGATGCCGGACGCGGCGGCGACGACGAGGCCGGAGCCGAGGACGACGCCCGCGTCGACGGGGGCAGCGGAGTCGAGCTCGCGGCGTCCGCCGGCGAGGTAGCGGACGGTCAGCGCGAGGCCCGCGACCAGGCCGCCCGCGAACCCGCCTCCGGGCGTGTAGTGGCCGGTGAACATGAGGTAGACCGAGAAGATCATGAGCACCGGGAAGACGGTGCGCGCGACGACCTCGAAGACGACGGAACGACGCTCGGGGGCGATGCGCTCGGTGCCGCCGAGCCAGCCCTGGTCGCCGCGGCTCGGTCGCAGGGTCCGCCGGTCGTCGCGGTGCGAGCGGGCCCGGTCGGTGATGAGGAAGATGAGGCTCGCGATGCCGGTGGCCGCCACGCCGAGGACGGCGAGCTCGCCGAACGTGTCCCAGACGCGGATGTCGACGAGCGTGATGTTGACGATGTTCTCGCCGCCGCCGAAGTCGTAGGCGGGGCCGGCGAAGTCCTGGCCGATGGGCGGGGCCGTGCGCGCGTTGGCCGCGACCAGGCCGTAGGCGGCGACCGCGAGGCCGGCGGCGGCGCCGATCGCGACGCGGACCCGGCGCGCGGCGGTGAAGGGCCGGTCGGAGAAGAACGGCGGGAACCGGCGCAGCACGAGCACGAACGTGAC
>SXGT01226873.1_pt1 | contig 13595 bp, 6 predicted proteins | sample 3176221 | NCBI WGS metagenome assembly SXGT01 (sample SAMN11356862, study PRJNA531348) | freshwater metagenome | isolation source: freshwater sample F1-120 | place: China: Fuxian Lake, Yuxi | collected 2017-12-25 | reverse complement strand
GAATCTCATCGCGATTTTCAACCGCATCATCTATGCAGGCTCCGACGAATTTGTATTGAGCTTCGACCCGCGATTTGTATGGTGCGTAGGTGTAGGACTCGGTCAGGATCGCGAGCCGGTTGCGCATTCCGACGTAGTTGACGCCAAACCGCGGCTCATCGGGATAAGTTTCCCAGCGTGTGTGGTCTTGTTCAAAGTTGCCGTACCAGAACGTGTCGAGTGAGTGCTTTTCCTTCACTTTCTGCGAGATCCGCGGCATCATCTTCTCTCTTGCAAATGCCACCAATCCGGCATCGCCTGCCGGGTTTTTGTTGGTGTCATAGGTCAGGATATAGCGGTGGTATGACCCGTTGGTGGTGTGAGTATCAATGAAGACCGCGGGGTCGTACTGGTTGAACATGCGGAGCAGGCCGCGGGTTTCGGGAGCTTCGAGTTTGATGAAGTCGCGATTGAGGTCGAGACCTGACGCGTTCTCGCGTTGGCCCGTCTGTTCTGGACCGATCTGGCCGGGGCGATTTCCTGCGGCCATCTTCTCATTGCCATCGGGGTTGTAGATTGGGATGATGATCAGGACGCAATGGTCGAGATCAATTGCATTGAGTGGAGCGATCGCAGGTGCTGCCGGATCGGCCTTCTCGTCTTTCTTCTCTTTGGACGTGTGGCGCTGGATTGCTATATCGCGGGCAAGGGCTAAGAGAGCTTCTTTGCCATCGCATTCGCCGGAGTGGATGCCGCCGGTCATGGCGATAATAAGTTTGCCGGATCTCCTGACTTCTTCGGCATTAGCGACCGGGGGGTCAGCGAGTAGGGCCATGGGAATTGTGCGACCTTCGCCTGAGGTGCCGATGTCGGTGAGACGGATAAGCGGCGAAGCGGCGGCGAGATCCTTCAGGAAAGTGCGAACTTCCTCGTATCTGGCGGTCGCTTCGAAGTTGCTTTTCTCTGCCACGGTTTGAAGTTTGGCGAGGGTGTCGAGATCTGGCTTGGTCGGCGTTGCCGCCACTTCGGCTGGTGCATCGGCACCGATAGCAATGGGTGTACTGCCAAAGAAGGAAGCAAGAGCAATCAAAGTGACCAGAAGGAAATGAGGTTTCAAGTGCAGGCTCCCAATTGAGCGGGCGCTTGCGAACAAGGGCTACCCGCCTGAACTTTCGATGAACAGGTGGGATGATACCAAGTTTTGGCAAAGATTGAAACGTCTATTCCAAAGCGTGAGAAATGTCATTGATCAGATCATCTACATCTTCAATGCCCACGGAGAGGCGGACCAGGCCATCAGTGATTCCCAGGGCGGCGCGGTTTTCCGGGGGGACGCTAGCGTGGGTCATGATCGCTGGATGTTCGATGAGAGATTCGACGCCGCCGAGGCTTTCGGCGAGTGAGAAAAGGTGGACGCGTTCGAGGAATCGGCGTGATGAGTCCATGCCGCCTTTGATGGTCGCGGTGATCATGCCGCCGAAGCCGCGCATTTGTTTGGCGGCTACTGCGTGCTGAGCGTGAGATTTGAGGCCGGGGTAGACCACGCTCTCGATTGACTTGTGGGCGGCGAGGTATTCAGCGATTTTCAGAGCGTTGCTGCAATGGCGATCCATACGGACGTGAAGTGTTTTTGTGGACCGCAGGAGCATGAAGCAATCCATCGGGCTGGGGACTGAGCCGACGGAATTCTGGAAGAACTTCAGTTTTGCGGCGAGTTGTTCATCGCTGGTGATGAGTGCGCCGCCGATGATGTCGCTGTGGCCGCCGAGATACTTGGTTGAAGAATGATGGGCGATGTCTGCGCCAAGTGCGAGCGGGTTTTGCAAATATGGGGTTGCGAAGGTGTTGTCTACGACGAAGACCGATTTGTGAGCCTTCGAGAGTTTGGCGACGGCCGCGATGTCGAAGACTTTGAGCATCGGGTTGGTGGGCGTTTCGCCCCAGACCAATTTGGTTTTGGGTGTGAATGCGCGTTCGAGCGCGGCAAGGTCAGTGAAATCGACGCGAGTTGCGGTGAGGCCAAGCTGTTTGTAGACCTTGTCTACCAGGCGAAATGTGCCGCCGTAGACATCGTCGCTGAGGATGATGTGGTCTCCGGCAGAGAGAAGGTGCAGGACGCAGTCCATCGCGGCGAGGCCGGAAGAGAATGCGAATCCGAATCGGCCGCTTTCAAGGGATGCGAGATTGGCTTCGAGTGCTTTGCGTGTTGGGTTCGCAGAACGCGAGTAGTCATAATCGCCTTTGATGACGCCGGGGGAACTCTGCACGAATGTTGAAGTCATGTAGACTGGGGTCATGATCGCGCCGGTGGTCGGGTCGGGCGATTGGCCGGCGTGGATTGCGCGGGTGGCGAAGCGATGCTGGGCAGAGTCGGACATCAATAGCTCCTATTGAAAAGCTCACAAGGATACGCGCCGGTCAGTGCTTCCGTGAATTCATGAAATCAAGGACATCGATCTTGCTGACGATTCCGACGATGACATTGTTGTCAACGACGACACCGACCTGATCGGTCTCGAAGATTCTGAAGAGTTCTTCGATGCGGGCCTTGGGATAAATCAGTCCACCGATGGGGTGTGCAACTGCGCTTGCGGGAGATGAACCGGTGACAGTTCCGGATTGCAGTCCACGCAGCACATCGACTTCGTGGACCATTGAGACTGGGTGTTTGCTTGCATCGAGAATTGGGAGCTGCGATATGCCGCGGGACTTGAAGGTTTCGATGACTTGGGAGATCGGTGTGGTAGCCGATGCAGTCAGAATCGGGCGTGACGGAATTGCCTTGAGGATGTCTTCGACAAGCCCGAGGTCGCGATCACCGCCAAAGAAACCGTAGTCTTTCATCCATTGATCGCTGAGGAACTTTGTGGTGTAGCGGGTTGCTGAATCGGGCAGGACAGTGAGGACCGTTTTGCCTGGACCGATTTCGCGGGCGATTTTTACGGCAATGTGGACATTGCTGCCGGACGAGCCGCCGCAGAACAGGCCTTCTTCGCGAACCAGGCGGCGGGCCATGTTGAAGGATTCTTTGTCATTGACCTGACGGAATTCATCGACGACGCTGTAGTCCATGGCATCGCAGAGGATGTCTTCGCCGACTCCTTCAACTTTATAGACGTGTGGTGTGGGCATGGTCTTGGTGTAGAAGTAGTGATAGTGAACGCTTCCGATGGGATCGACACCGACGATGCGGGCTGGGGACTTGCGTTTCTTGAAATAGCGGCCGATGCCTGAAACTGTGCCGCCGGTTCCCGCACCGGCGACTACGACATCGACCTTGCCATCGGTGTCGCGCCAGATTTCAGCGCCGGTGGAAAGTTCGTGCGCATCGATGTTGAGTTGGTTGTGGTATTGATTGACGTAGAACGCGCCGGGAGTTTCGCGGGCGATTCGTTTGGCGGTTTCGACGTAGTGCTGCGGGCTGTCGCCAGGGACATCGGTGGGAGTGATGACGACTTCAGCGCCGAAGGCCTTGAGCATGTTCACTTTTTCGAGACTCATCTTGTCTGGCATAGTGAAGACGCAGCGGTAGCCACGGACCGAGGCCCACATTGCGACGCCTTGGCCAGTGTTACCGGAGGTGTTTTCGACAATGGTTGCGCCGGGTTTGAAGAGGCCCTGTTTTTCGCTCTCGTTCAAGATATGGACTGCCATGCGATCTTTGATTGAACCGGTCGGGTTCATGTATTCGCACTTGACCAGGACGGTGGCGCAGGAGGAATCGACGACCTTGTTGAGCCTTACGAGGGGCGTGTTGCCGACGGCGTCGAGGATTGAGTTTTTGATGGACATGGTGCTGGTTCTCCGTGAGGGCGACGGTAGGTAAGGAAGAAGAGGTTTGGCAATTGGGCGACGGAGAAGTAGCTACGAATTTGGCGCATGTCGCGGGAAATCGGCCAATACTCAGCCGCATTCGCCGCTCGCTGCGTCAATGAGTTTCAGTTGGACTACGCGCCGGGTACGCCGAGGCGCAGAGAAGAGCAAGGACACATTAACATGGATATACAGGATGGACAGGATAAATCAAAGAAGAGCAGTGAAGTATGCCTACATGCAGATTGTCAGGGGCACCCATCGCTGAATGCGGCAACAAAGTCAAGGTAGTCGAAGAAATCGATGATGGCGTCGTGGTTGAAATCGGCAGCGGGTTCGTTAGATGAGAATGCCTGGACGAAATCGAGGTAGTCGAAGAAGTCGAATGTGCCGTCGTTGTTGAAATCGGCGGGGCAGGGGCGGCAGCGGCCGTAGCGGGCGACTTTGGGGGAGAATTGGCCGTCGGCGACCATGAAATTACCCATTGCGTAGAGCCAGTCGCCGGTTGAGTTCGAAACTGTTCTGAGGTGATAGATGGGAGGGTTGCCGTTTTCTTCAGAGTTTGGTTGGGTTACACCGCCAGCAACCTCGCTCCATTGACCGTTCTTGAAACGCGCAATGTTATTTGAAGCGGTGACTCCCGCAGTTTCAAAGCGGCCCGCAGCGTAGAGCGCCGGGCCGGTTCCATCGTCGAAGACACACAAATCGTGTATATATGGATTGAATCCCGTCACTCCTTGCGGAAGAGGTTCAAACGCATCGCCGACGACTCTCGCAATTCCCTGCACAGGCTGCCCATCGATCGCGTCGAAGCGGCCCGCAATATAGAGATGTCCGCCATCGTTGTCGTCGAACCACTCGATGGCGTAGTTTGCAGATTGAACATGGCCGCCTTGATACGTCAGGTGTCCCGGAATCGAAGTCCACGTTCCTGCAGGATTGCGAGAGTAGAGTGGAGGGAGAGTTGCAGTACCGCCGAAAAGGTCTACCAAGTAATAATAGGTTCCATCCGGTGTCACTCTCTCGACAACTGACCCACCCCAGAGTCCGGGATATGGATTCGGAACTGCTTCTGTCACCCCCAAAGATGAGTATCGCAGCAACGCGTGATTCAAGTTGTCGCTTGTGATTTTGAATCTGCCACTCGCGAGCAACGAAGGTTGACCGCCCGAACGGGAAATGCAAAGGGCATTTGTAGTGAATGAACCATTCATGGAGTTGTTATAGAGTGGAGGGAGATCAATCACAGAGTCGTTCTGCCATGCTGCCAAAGTGCGAGTTCGTGTACCGGCAAAGAAACCTCCAGCAACCACCGTTTCGACGCCATTGAAGTTCATCACTTCCATATCCAAAGCCACTCCGAATGGCTGGAACTGAACTAGTCCATAAGGAACGAGCGTGTCGCCAAATTGTTTATACATTCCACTACCTTGAAGCATCCCAACATATGTAGGTGACGAGTCAGAGCTGTTGGCATACCCAGAGACGGTACCGCCGTGCATTACTGGCTCGCCTGCCTGCCAGCCATCAAGTTCGTCATATGCTGCGAGATTGAATGATGGGACACCGCCAGCGGTGGTAAATGTGCCGCCCACAAGGAGCTTTGTGCCATTTAGGTCGGTCTTTTCATTCAACGCAAAGCACGGACCGTTCAGTAGAAGCCCGGTTGTAGTGGTAGTAGTGCCATCATGTCTTTGAAGTCCGAAATAGACAAGTTCGCCGCCGCTCACGTGGGCTGAGGAAATCCCGATATAGAGCGTCCCCCTCGGCGAAGAGTCATTCAGGACAAAGAGTGAGTTGACATTCAACGCTGAGGACACACTGGTCCAGGAATCCGAATTCAATCGTTTCACACCCGTATCTGAAGCTCTATAAAGCGTTGTACCTGTGCCGGGGTCATAGAAGGCGAGAGAATTGACCACACCTTGAGTGTCACCATTGAAATCGCCAGTTCCAACACTGTTCCATCCCGACCCATCCCACCGCACAACCGGTTTCACGACAGCCCCACTTGCTCGAACAATTCGTCCCGCGGCGTAAAGCGCATACGTTCCTTCAGCATTGTCAGACAGGAGCGTGTTGACTGCATTTGATGCTGTTGCCCCAGTAAGGCCACCTGCCATCGAGTCCCAACTGGTGCCGTCCCATCGAGCGATATTGGAAACAACTAAGTTCCCAGCAAGGGAGAAATCACCGCCAACATAGAGTGCATTTTCAACGCCATCGTTATGTACGGCGAGCGCACGAACAGTCCCGTTGATTCCACCTCCGACTGTTGACCAGGAGACACCATTCCATGCAGCGAGATGCGACACCGGTGTGGTGCCAGAATGAGTGAAACTGCCGCCCGCATAGAGCTTGGTGCCTGTTCCATCGTTGAAAGATGCGAGGGCGTACACCGTTCCTAACAGTCCATCGCCAAGCGGGGATGAAACTCCGTTCGAGATGCGAGCAATATTGATGGCCTGCGTTCCTGAGACCGAGCCGAACGAGCCCGCGACAATCAAAGCGGAGCCTTCAGCATCGGTGTGCCAGATCATGGACCGGATCGATGCGATCGGATCTGGGACTCCGACAGGTTCCCAGTGTGGCGTGCATTGCGAGTGTGCGTTTGATGCCGCGAAAACAAAGGCAGCGAGGGTGGAGATAGTATTTCGAAGTGTGAGTTGTTTATGCATTGGAACATCTTCCATTGAGAGTGAATTCAGGAATCAGTGAGCGTGATGATCAGCATCCGATGCTGAATACCGCAACAAAGTCGAGATAATCGAAGAAATCGATGATGGCGTCGTGGTTAAAGTCGGCTGCAGATTCGTTGGATGAGAATGCCTGGACGAAATCGAGGTAGTCGAAGAAGTCGGATGTGCCGTCGTTGTTGAAATCGGCGGGGCAGGGGCGGCAGCGGCCGTAGCGAGCGAGTTTGGGGGAATATTGGCCGTCGGCGACAACGAACGAACCGACTGCGTAGAGCCAGTCACCGCTTTGATCGGAAATGGGAACCATGCGATATACAGGAGGCGTATAAAGATCTAGCGACGTTGCGACAGTGACCCCGCCGCCTACTGCGGACCAGATGCCATTTTGCAATCTCGCGACGTTGTTTGCGGGTACGCCCGCGATGGACCTGAAGGCTCCGGAGGCATACAACGCTGGGCCCGAGCCATCGTCAAAGACCACCAGATCATGAATGATTGAATCGGCTCCGTCCACACCAGCCGCAAGCGGTTCAATCTCGCCATTTACAACTCGCGCCAATCCATGAGCTGGAAGGCCATTGACGGTATCGAAGCGGCCGCCGATATAAAGATGCCCACCGTCACGTCCGCCATCGTCGAACCAGCAGAGGCACAATTCGTCACGAATAGCCTCTCTGTTTTGAAACATAAGCACGCCCGGAATGGGTGTCCAAGTCGTATTGCCCGGTTGCAGCATGTACACAGGTGGCAGAGTCGTTGTGTTAGAATTAGCGTCCCAAATGTAGAGGTATTCTCCCTCGGGTGTGCTACGAATGGCCATCTTGCCACCCCAGAAGTTGGGATGCGGGTCTGTTGCGATTGAGATGACCCTGGAGTCGGAATATCGAAGTACGCCGTGATAGGTAACATCAGTGGTGATGCGAAATCGACCCGACATGAGCAAAGACGAAACGCCGCCGTGCCGCGACCGAAGCAGATCGCTGGAACTGTTAGTGACGGCGGCAGCATTGTTATATTCAGCTGGAAATGTACCATTTACATCGTTCTGCCAGACAAGCGAACTTCCGAAGCGCGGAGTCATGAAGTACCCAGCACTTACTAGCGTTGGAATACCACCAGGGCTGAACAACTCCATGTCATTTGCGAAGCCAGAGAGATTACCGGAAAAGCCAGTGATAGTTAGTGGAACAAGACTACTGGCTCCGATTTTCCAAAACCCGTGGCTTAGGTAGCCGCCGATGTAGCGAGATGTCGCATCGGGACTCTGCGCATAGGCAGAAAACTGGCCTCCATTTTCGATGTCACCGGCTGATTGAAATCCGAGCGCAGGATCCAGAATCGCAAGATTGTTGGCAGGAATGCCATTGGCATCTGAGAACCGACCACCGACCGCGAGTCTACCGCCGGGAATTTCCTGAAGCGAGGCGCACACGCCCCCGAGTGCCAACCCCGTTGCTGTGAGGGTTGAACCATCGAATTTAACAAGTCCATTTCCAGAACTGGAAGTTCCGATGTAGAGGTTGCCGCGTGGACTGGAATCGTGAACGACCTGCATCGATGTCACGTTGGCGACAAGGGGTGCGGAAACCCACCCATTGACAGAAAGGTACGCAGTCCCGGACACGGCGCCTCGGAAAAGTGACGGTCCTGTTCCCGGGTCATACATTGCAAGTGCAGTGACACTCAAAGTTGTATTGCCGGTGGCGTCATTTCCAACGTTACTCCAGTTCGCTCCATTCCATTGGACTACTGGAGTAGCTGGTGTGCCGTTTGCACTGATGATCCGACCTGCGGCATAGAGCACAGGCGTTGGGAGATCTGAGCGGGATAGGAGAGCCTTGACCGTTGGCGATGCGGCACCTGATAAGCCGCCAGAAAGCGAGTTCCATGTCGAGCCGTTCCACCGGGCAATACTTGAAACCGGCATGCCGCCAGCCGATGTGAACTGGCCGCCGACAAAGAGTGCGTTGCCAAAGCCGTCATTGTGCGCAGCAAGTGCATAAATGGTTCCGTTGGCTCCACCGCCAACCGACGACCAAGATGAACCGTCCCAGCACGCAAGTCGGAGCAATTCGGTTGAGCCAGATTTGGTGAAACTGCCGCCAGCGTAGAGCTTTGCTCCGGTTCCATCATTGAAAGTAGCCAGGGCATTAATTCTGCCGGACAGTCCTTCACCGAGTGCGTGACCGAACCCATTCGAAATGCGGGTAATATTTAGCGCGGGCTTGCTTGCCGCCGATCCAAATGCGCCAGCGACAAAAAGGGATGGGCCAGCCCCATCATCGTGCCAGATGATCGCGCTTACAGAACCAGAAGGATCGGGAATACCGAGGGGCTCCCAGTGCGGAGTGCATTGGGCGATAGATTTCGCCGCAGTGAGCGAGAGAAAGACCGGGGCGAGGACGGCGGGGAGAGCGAACCAGATCATTACTCGTTTCATGTTCAGCGTTCCTTTCAGATCGTACTTTGAGTCGTTCTTGCGACGTTGGGTGCAATGCTTTGGGGTTCTATCTACGGCTTGCAAATCGGTGCAATCAGGGACATCCATTGCTGAATGCGGCGACAAAGTCGAGATAATCGAAGAAGTCGATGATGGAGTCGTGGTTAAAGTCGGCTGCAGATTCGTTGGATGAGAATGCCTGGACGAAATCGAGGTAGTCGAAGAAGTCGGATGTGCCATCGTTGTTGAAGTCGGCAGGGCAGGGGCGGCAGCGGCCGTAGCGGGCGACCTTTGGCGAGAGCTGACCATCGGCGACTACGAAACTTCCCATTGCGTAGAGCCAGTCACCGGTGGAATCCGAGATCGTCTTGAGGCGGCTGATAGGAGGGTAGTAGTACTCCACCAAAGTTGGTTGCGTCACACCGCCGGCGACCGCTGTCCATGTGCTGTTTCTACGTCGAGCGATGTTGTTGGCACTCGCACCACCTGCGAATTCAAATCGGCCAGCGGCATAGAGAGCGGGGCCTGAACCATCGTCGAAGACTGCGAGATCGTGAATCAGGGGACTAACGCCAGTCACACCCATTGGAAGTGGTTCGATTATTGTTCCATTAAGCCTGGCAATACACTGAGCAGGTATTCCATTGACTGCGTCAAATCTGCCACCAATATAGAGGTGCCCACCATCATTATCATCGAACCACGCCAACGCTAAATCAAAATCATTTGCATTGGCGCCTTGAAAGGTGAAAACACCGGGAATGGCCGTCCACACCCCCGATGGATTCAAAATGTACAACGTCGGTACATCTGTACTTGCGGCGTTGTAATCAGTGACGTAGACAAACTCGCCATCGGGAGTATTGTGAACAAACATTCGGTTAATCCAAAACCCCTGATGCGGATCGGTGGCAACAGATGAGATTCCCGCTGAAGAATATCGCAGCAATCCGTGAAATGAGGCATCTCCGACGAGCCGGAATCGACCACCGAGCAGCAGTGAGGGCGAAGTTCCGGAACTCGAAATACAAAGATCGCTTGCGCTGTACGATTGCGATGCCGGAAGATCTAATGGAAATGCGATTGCGAGATCGTTTTGCCATGCAAGAGCTGCGCGGAACAGTCCACTAGAATTGAAAAGCGCACCAACGCCGACGAGCGTTGGGATTCCGTTGATTTCAATCCGATCGAGATCAAATGCAAAGCTCTCAACTCTGGTGCCTGGCAAAGTTGAGAGCGCATTGGCTGAAAGCCTGGCAATACCCGTTCCTGTTGTCGCGACATATGCCGAGCCATCCGCCATCGGAACGTATGCGGAAACAAGCCCGCCGTGAGTAATTGCGCCTTCAGCTTGCCAGCCCCGAAATTCGTTGTAACTAGCCACGTTTTTCGCGGCGACCCCGTTGGCATCGGCAAAACTACCACCAACTGCGAGGACAGGATAGACTGTCCCAGGAATCTCGCAGAGCGCCCGACACACCCCGTTCAGTATCATCCCGGTGCCTTCAGTCGAACCACCGAGGTTCCGCACCAGACCGCGATGGATGAATTGACCATTTGCGGAACTCGAACTTGATGTTCCAATGTAGAGCGAGCCACCTGGGTGGCCGTCGTGCAAAACACAAAGTGAGTTAGCGCTGCTGACATTTAAGAACGTGCCAGTCCAGACAGTGCCCTCCAATCGTCTCACATTGCTATTAGTAGCTCGATGAATCTGAGGGCCAGTCCCGGTTCCCGGGTCATACATTGCTAATGCGTTTACCACCAGAGCGGTGTTTCCGGTGGCCTCGGCACTCACATTGCTCCATGAACTTCCATTCCATTCGACAACAGGAGTTGCTGGAACCCCATTTACACTGACAATCCGACCCGCTGCATACAGAAGCGGGGCCGGAATATCGGAGCGGGACAAGAGCGTTCTTACGGTACCAAGCGTATTAGAGTCAGGACCGGTGACACCGCCTGCTAGTGCATTCCAGTTCGAACCGTTCCACCGAGCGATATTTGATACGGGCATGCCGCCTGCGGAAGTGAATTGCCCACCAACAAACAACGCATTGCCAGAACCATCGTTGTGGGAAGCGAGGGCGTAAACATCCCCATTGGTGCCGCCGCCCACTGGAGACCACGTCGATCCATTCCACGACGCGAGGTTGAGCAACTGCGTGGAACCAGATTGCGAGAAGCTGCCACCAGCGTAGAGTTTTGGTCCATTTCCATCATCGAAAATAGCGACGACATTGACGGTACCTGGAAGTCCTTCGCCAAGCGGTTGACCTACACCGTTTGAAAGCCTCGCTATGTTTAGGGCAGGTGTTCCAGCAGCGGTCCCAAATGAGCCACCGACAAACAGAGCCGGGCCTGAACCATCATCGTGCCAGATCATGGAGCGAACTGTTCCGGTTGGATCGGGAATGCCAACGGGTTCCCAATGCGGAACGCATTGAGCTAACGAATTGGTCGCAGAAATTGCAAGTAAGTGCGGCAGGAAAATCGCCAGACAAATGGGCAGACGTTTCAGCAGTCGTTGCATAAAAACCCTTTCGTTTCGCAGCACCTGCTTGGGTTTGGATGCTAGCTTAGGTTGTACCAGGCGATTGGGGAGGTGGTTGCAGGTATTTTTCGATTGTTTTTGGTTAATTCTGCGGTCTTGCGTTGAGAGTCGGAAACGCCAGATAGTCCATTGTTTTTGTCAGATGTTCTGATCAGCTGGCCCCGTTGACAACTCAAGCGGGAACGCGATAGTTGAAGAAGGACAACGATCGTGGCCGCCTTCGATCAGGGAGCCCCATAAACCCCTCCGCGAGTGACCCGCGATTCCTGACACTTGACCCATCAGGTACGAGGGAATACCAAACACAGGAAACTTGCAAGTCGGTTCTTGCCGCGGATGGAGATTGCGTGGGTCTCGAAATGGGGTATATCTGGCTCAGCGGCGTTCGCAATAATCCCGCGGATTGGTCGTTGTACTTACTCGAGCGATTCGCCTGGTTTGTTCTTCAGTGGAGATATTCTCGTGTTCATGAGACTTTTGTTGGTATGTGCATGCGTGCAAGGTGTTCTTGGGCAGACGACCAACACGCCAGAGGCCCCTGCCGCCACGACCCCTGCGAAAGTTGCTGAGAGTCGCCGCAGTGACTCGGGACTTGAGCGCAAGACGTGGACAGTCGATGGGGTAGAGCGAAGTGCTCTGATTTATTTTCCCAAAGATGCGGCGACTAAAGACACGCCAGTGGTATTCGGATTTCACGGGCATGGCGGCAGCGCACGCCAAGCGGCACTCTCGTTTCACATGCACAAGGAGTGGCCAGAGGCGATTGTAGTGTACATGGATGGTCTGCCCACGCCAGGACAATTGACTGATCCGGAGGGGAAGAAGAACGGATGGCAGGGAAGGCAGGGATTGCAGGGCGATCGAGACTTGAAGTTTTTTGATGCAGTGCTCGAGACGCTGAAGAAAGATCACAAGGTCGATGAGAAGCGAATTTATTCGATGGGGCACTCAAACGGCGGCGGGTTTACCTATTTGCTGTGGAAGATGCGTGGGGATGTGTTCGCCGCATTTGCACCATCGGGCGCGTTTTCAATACAGGTCAAGAGCTTTGCTGCCAAACCTGCCATGCACATTGCGGGAAGGAACGATGAGTTGGTCAAGTTCTCGCATCAGGAGCGGATGATAGAAGCGGTGAAAAAAGTGAATGGCTGTGATGAAAAGGGCACCGAGTGGGCAAAAGACTGCACGCTATTCACTTCAAAGGGCGGCACGCCGCTGGTGACGATGTTGTATGACGGGTCGCACAAGTACCCACAGGAAGCGCCTTCGTTAATTGTGAAATTTTTCAAGGAACAGGTGAAAGCAGAGCAGAAGAAGGACGCGAACGCTGATACGGACACGAAGTCCGCGAAGTGAAAACACAAGCAAGCGTGCGGTGAGTCCTGAGAATTCACCGCACGCTTACACAGGGAAGTAGTCGAGATTATTTGAGTCTAGCAGTCTTGCTGCGGGCCAGTTCGAGAGCTTTTTCAAGGGCTTTGTCAGCGGCTACCTTCACATCAGGCTCTACGCCGGTGCCCTCCCAGTTTGTTTTGGTGATCGGATTGTGTGCTCGCATGAAGGGCACGCGGAGTGTGAAGCGATCACCGACTTGTTCGCCTCGAATCGGGTGCGCTCCGCCGCCGGTGGTTTCGCCGACGATCGTTGCCCGTTTGAGGTTTTTGAGGTTGTAACTAAATTCCTCAGCGCCGGAGAACGTGCGACTGCTGGTGAGAACGAATATTGGAACATCCGCCCCAAACCGCGGCCCGCTGAAATCAGCAAGCGTTGTGTACTCCTCTACGATCTTGCTGTCGCGGTCCATCATCTGATTCAATAAAGTTGGTTTGTCAAAGAGACTGCTGGTGATGAAACGAATCATGTCGGGGCTGCCGCCGCCGTTTTGGCGGAGATCAAAGATAATGGCATTGCAATTGGCGACGAATTTGAGAGCCAGGAGAGCAGTGTCTTTGGCTCCCTGGTCGTCAAGGAAAAGATCGAACTTGATATAGCCAATGTTGCCATCGAGGCGTTCGACTTTGCGAAAGTAGTAGTTCTCGCGTGAACTGTCACTTGCTGATGGCATGTGTTGAGCCGGTGCACCACTTGCTTTCGGCTGAACTCGCATGCCAAT
>SXGT01194692.1_pt1 | contig 13595 bp, 16 predicted proteins | sample 3176221 | NCBI WGS metagenome assembly SXGT01 (sample SAMN11356862, study PRJNA531348) | freshwater metagenome | isolation source: freshwater sample F1-120 | place: China: Fuxian Lake, Yuxi | collected 2017-12-25 | reverse complement strand
GGACTGATCGAAGGCGCGCACGAAGGCCATGGTCTCGGCATACAAGTCCTTCGCCACATCGAACGCACGCGGGTCCTGGCGCATCTGGTTGACGTTTCCGAAGAGAGCGGCCGCAATCCGGTAAGCGATTTTGAGATCGTGATGCAGGAACTCGCGGCGTTCAGCGAAGCGCTCGCCGCGAAACCGATGCTGCTTGTTGCAACCAAACTGGATGCTGCCCAGGACCCGGCGCGAATCGAGTCCTTGAGAGAGTTAGCCGAATCGCGAGGTCTGCCGTTTTTCGAGATCTCAAGCGCAACCGGCCAGGGGCTGGACGCTCTACGCTACGCGATGGCGGAGCGGGTCATTGACCGCAACAAGCCTGAATAGAAGCCTCCGGTCCGCTTCCTGTCAGCCTGGAAGCGGTGTGGTTTCCGGTGAAATAATTGTTCGCAGCCAGACGCCTGTAAACCTCGCCGGCGATACCTGCCGCTTGCGGGCCGATCGACGGCTTGCCGCCCGTCAGCAATACGACGACGACGAGTTTGTTCGGCCCTGAGTCGTTGAACGATCCAAACCAGCCCAGATGAGTTCGGGCCTCGCTGCAAGTGCCTGTCTTACCCGCGAAGGGAACATCGGCCTGAAAGCCCCGGCGCGCAGTGCCGAACTCGACTGCCCCAAACATGCCGGGCAGCACCTCGGGGATCAATCGTTGAATATCCAGCCGGCGTTTCACACGGGGAGCAAAACTTTCCACCTCAGCATGGGAGCGCGGGTATTGCAGGTAATACAGCGTGCCTTGATTTGCGATCGCGGACATAAAAGCGGTGAGTTGGAGCGGCGTAAGGGAGATTTCTTCGCCAAAACTTGTGAGCATGCCGACTCCCCCGTTCTTAGGCGGAGCCTTGGGGAAGCGCCCGGCGTGCTCGCCCTCGATGTCGAGACCCGCCTTTTCGCCCAGCCCGAACAGGTGGGCGTAGTAAGCGACGCGCTCATAACCGAGCTTGATGCCGAGGTTCGCAAAGTAGGGATTGTTCGACTTTGCGATTGCGCGCGTCAGGTCGAGCGTGGTCTTGCCATAGAGGCGAACCGGAGTATTGCGATCGATTATGCCTTCGCTTAGCGCCGCGAGCGCGACGGGGATCTTGATCGTGGAGCAAGGTTGGAATCCGCCGCCAAGCGCCAGCTTCTGGTTGACCATCGTCAGGATTCGCCCCGACTCCGGGTTGGCGACGACGACTGACCCGTTGAACCTGCCGAGAGACTCGACTGCCGCCCGCCGGACATCCAGGTCTTCTCCATCGACGCTGTCGCCGGCCGTCGAGTCCGCAAACGTCGGCTCTGTCCAGAAACCGCCCGTTCCGGCAGCTCTCTTCTTCTTTTTTTTGGCGGAAGAGGAGGCAACAGCTTTCTTCGCGCCGGGCTTGGCGGCTGTCTTCTTTTTGGCTTGCGTCTGTGCGCCCATGAGCACACTGCCAAATAGGGCCATCGCGGCCAGAAACAAAAACGCGTTGAGCAGGCTAAACTTCCGGTTCGTCATAAGTGGGCTATTGAGCGAACAGGCAACCAGAGCACTAGCGTGAAGCAGACCGGGGAGCAGCCGGAATCTTTATTCTGAGGGATTCCCCCCGCGTAAGTCAATATTCCATTTCTCATAGAGTTCGTAGGGCCCGTGTGAACGCTTTGGCCCGGCCAAGAGCCGCGATTCCGCCGGCCGACCGTCTCCAGCAGGCATCCAGACTTCCAGGAGCTGATATTCCGGGCATGGAGAAACCTTTTGATCACGCTCCGGCAAGGAACCAAAAGCCGCCGAAACGTGGCGCTGTAGATGCCCATCCGGCCTCGGCATGACCGCGGCCACGATCGCTCACGTTCAATGAGATGAGTTTTGCGTCACTCGATCTTTTAGATTCAGCGAGCGATGCCGCGCCAGTGAGGGGTACTCTCCCGCTGTTTTCGGAGCAGACTCTGAAGTCCGCTTGTGAGTACTGCGATTCGGTAGGGCCCTTGATCAAAGGCGAGACCGGCAGAGACCGGCGGCGGCAACCAGTGTTTTCACGCCGGCAATCGCGCCGATGTTGGAATCCTCTGCCCGACCGGTCAAGAATCCCGAAGTTACCGGGCCGGGTCAAGCCCTCAAAGTTCAGAGCATTGCGAGGTTCCGCACTCCAGGCGGCCGCGGGCGCTCTACCTGCTCTCGCTCGCGCGCCGAGCGCGCGGTGTATGATGAACGCCAGAGACTTCCACCATGCGACGAAGAACCTTGGTAAAGGGCGCAGTAGCGGCGGGTGCGGCCGGCACCCTAAGCCAAACAGCATCAATTGCTCAGACAGCGCGTCCCGCAAGACCCAACACGCTCATGCACACCGGCGGAGACTACCAGAGCGTCGCCGGCGGACCCGGCGCGGACATGACCGCGAAAGCCAACCTCGAGTACAACCTGCGCCACGGCGTGAGGCACCTCACCATCAGCGTGTCAGATCGCCGCGAGGGCGGCGGCTGGGATCCGGATAATCTGAAGCGAATGAAGGATAACTGCGACCGCTACGGCGTGGTCTTCGAAGCCATCCGTATGCAACCCACCTACATCACGCTACCCAGGGGCGCGGAACGCGACCGTGAACTCGAGACCGTCGTGGGAAACATCCGAAAAGCCGCCCAGGTGGGCGTGCGCGTGATCACTTACCATTGGACCGTGATCCCCATCCGCAGAAACGAAACCCGGCCGGGCCGTGGGGGTTCAACCTACGCTGCCTTCAAACTCGAGAACAACTGGCGCGACCTCCCCACCGGGTCGTCGGGTCGCGTTAGTTCGGAAGAGTACTGGGAGCGGATCACGCGCTTCCTCGAACGGGTGATCCCCGCGGCAAAGGAGAGCGGCGTCCGCATGGCTTGCCATCCCTACGACCCGCCAGGGCTTCCTTTCGGCTACCAGGGTGCGGACAACTGGGATTCTCCGTCGGTATTCGACGCCATCCGGCGGTATGAGTCCATCGTCGACAGCCCATACAACGGATTCCAGTTGTGTCTTGGGACAGCAGGCGAGGGGCTGAAGAATCCAAAATCGGAAGTGTTGCCGATTGTTCAGTACCTGGGCGAACGCGGCAAGATTCACCAGATCCACATGCGCAATATCAGCGGCGGCCTTCACAACTTCGCGGAGGTCTACCCCGACGAAGGTGACATGGACTTCTTCCGGGTGATGCGAATTCTGCGCGACACGCAGTTTTCCGGTTCCATCTGCCCCGATCACATGCCTCGCCATCCGGACGATCCCGGCGGGTTGCAGGCGTTTGCTTGCGGCTATGGCTACATTCACGCCTTGATCCGGTCTGTGAATTCCGAAGCGGAGCCCGCATGAAGGTTCGGCATGGTTTTATATGGACCGCTCTGGTTGTGTCCTTCGCGGTTCTTGCGACTGGGTGCACGCGCCCGCTACCTTTCAAGCCCGTAGCCACGGTCCGGCAGTTAATGGAGTCGACCGTTCACCCCGCAGCCGAGGTCATCTTCGAATCGGTCGGCACGATCAAGACCATCGAGGGCACGGAGGAAATCGCGCCTGGCAACGACGAGGATTGGGCAGAGGTACGAAGAAACGCGGTGACGCTGGCCGAGGCCGGGAATTTGCTCCTGATTGGAGACAGGCCCAAGGACAGGGAGAAGTGGTACGCCAACGCCCGGGCGCTAACCGACGCGGCCCTCCTCGCCGTGCGCGCGGTGGATGCCAAAAATCCCGAGCAGCTATTCGATGCCGGCGGGCAGGTGTACGAGGTGTGCCAGCGCTGTCATGAGCTTTACTGGGACGACGCTACGAGAGAAAAGGGACGCTAGCGCCAATATTGTTCACTTTGAAGGTTGTGGCGCATACCCTCCCGCGTGCGGACTCGACAGTTGTGACGGAGACTGTTTTCAGGGGCGATACAAGAGCCGGGACGAGTCCTGTTCACGCCGGCGTGCGTATGCCGCGATTCTGCCGGAGTGTCCATTGTGACGGTCGCGCACAGCCTATCCCGAGAAGCCAATCCACCTTCCCGACGTTCCGACGACCGTCCAGAGGGCAAGTGAAACTACCGCGGTCAAGATCCGCCAGACGGACCTTATCGCACCCTCGCCACATGAAGCGACCTTCCGCCGCAAGGTGAACGTAAAGACGAGCGCCGGGAGGAGCGCCGACATTTTGACCCAGAACGCAGGGCTGTAGTAACACTTGATGGACTCTGAAGTGAAAAGCAGTGCGCCGGAAGCGATCATGACCGAGAGACCGCCGGTGAGCCAAGGCTCGGCTTCGCGAGCCAGTTCGGCAACGCTCCGGCTTCGCAGACCGAGTCCGAGAAGGCGCAGGTCGACGAGCAGCACGGCTCCACCAATCAGAGCCAGCGCGAGCAGATGGAAGGATTCGATCACGGGAAACAGCCACTGCGAGTTGCGGATGGCGGCTCCGATCGAGGTGGCTTCGCACCACTCAAAAAAGGGAAGCAGTTTAATGCACCTCTGGGGGATCAAACCAGTTATAAGCGATCATGCGCCCCGCGACGACGATGAACGCCCACAGAAAAAGCGAGGCTGCGCCGGCCGCGCGCGCACGCCTCGGCGCCACCAGGGCAAGATCCCATTCCGCGACGCTGAGATAAATGGAGCGGTGAAAAATCCAGGCATTTATCCCGGTGAGAGCGAGTAGGGCTACTTTGATTCGAAAAAAAATGTTCAGGTAAGTCCTCACCGGAATCGCGTAGAACAACAGTCCTCCAGAGACAATCATTACCGCGAAGCCCGCCATCATCCACGGCCGGAGCCGCGTCAGAACCTCGGATACGGGTACCCGCCTGAGAACAACGCCAAGCAACCGCAGGTCGACCATCACAGCGGTTCCAAGAAACAGGCACAGGGTCAGGACGTGCACCGACTCGACGATCGGGTAGACCCACAACGATTCATGCAGTGCGATGCTCCCAGTCGTCCTTTCAAGCCACAGCAGGAAATCGGGCGCCATCAAGTATCAGCGCTTGGACTCGGTTGGATCGCGGCCGTCGCGTGGAGCGCCGGTGCCGGAGGACCCGAGGAACAACTTTTTCCCGCCCGGGAGCGTGAGATCCCGGCCGTTAGCCTTGCTCGATCCGTCCTTGGCCTGATAACCGTCCACAATAATTACAGTTCCCATCTGCAAGGAGTTCTTGTTAAAGCCGCGGCGCAGCAGCGTGTTGGGCGTACCGCCTTCTATCATCCACTTCTCCACCGTGCCATCCGGCTTTTTTACGTCGATATGGATCCAGGCGTGAGGGTTTATCCATTCCATCCGGGTAACCGTACCCTCGAGCCGGACCGGCTTGTTGGCATCGAATTCGGCCGCAAAAGCGTGGTGGGCGCGCAGAGGGGCAGCCGCGATGATCGTCAGGAAGTAGAGCGCGAAAATTGCCGTTCGCATTGGATTCACCTAGGTTTTGAAGAATCGGGCTTCGAAGATTCGCCCTGGACCTTCTCCAGTTTGCGGGCGCCCGAGAGGAGATTGACCATTCCGTAGTTCCCCTCGTGGCAGGCGTATTCGTAAATCGGACCCGCGGTTCTTTTCATGGGCAGGGCCACGGACCAAGGCTTGGCCCACGTAGCCGGGTCGCTCACCGTGAACTCATAGAGGAGCGTTTCGGCATCCACCCGGCGGAAGCGTTCCACGAGGCGCATCGAAGCGGTCGCGTTACGGAAGGCGCCGTCATCCCGGAAATTCGTGGTCTCGACCACCAGAGTGTTTCCCTGCCAGCGTCCGCGTGAGTCACCGCGCCAAAGGCGGATGTTCTCCGGCACATGCGGGCGGCCGTCTAGCGGTACGATGCGCGCGTCGTTGATCATCTCATTGAAAATGATAACGGAGTCCGGAGTCTGGAAGATCTGAACGTTGTTGTTGTACGCGCTCGGGAGCATCGGTGGGCCGGCATTGGGGGCGACGAGGCAGCGCTCCCAAAGATTGCGATCCTCAGGGCCGGACGCAAATCCCGAGCGCGTCGCAGCCAACGCCGCGGCTTTTTTCTTCCCCTCTTCCGTCAGTGGCGGGATCTTTCCGTCCGGAGGGTCCACAACCAGGGAGGTACGTCTGGTGCCGATAATCTTCGATCCAAAATCCCACCAGAATTCGTTATAGGCGCGACCGACATCGGCTTCGCGCGTGCCGTCACGGCGATCCGGGTTGCGCTGTTCGAGCGTCTGCTTTTCGAATTGAGCCGCTTCCTCGCTGGTGAGCACTTCTTTCCCGGCAAGGGTGGCCGGGCGCTCGACAGGCGTGATGGTTGCAAAATCCCAAATGCCCTGGAGGTCCGGCGCGCCCCACGCAGTTCGCCTGACCGCGGGTTGCTCCGCCGCGGGTAATGACGAAAGGGATACGAGGGCGAGAAAAGCAACGAGTGACTGTCTCATATTATTTGCCCGCTTTCTTTCTCAGATTTCCATACATCAGCTCTTCGACAAATTCCACGCACTTGAACTCGATCAACTGGACGTTCTTTTCGAGGCGCCGGTACAACGGAAGACTGATCTTCCAGGGTCGTGTGAAGACCTTCGGATCCTCGATGGCAGCCTCATAACGAATCGCGCCGGGGCCGGCCGGCGTGTAGCGCTCGACGACATGAAGCGCGTCACTGTGAAAATTTCCCGCCCTGTCAAACCATGTCTGATCGTTGAAACTTGTGACGTCGATCACCAATGTATCGCCTTCCCAGTGCCCGCGCGAATGCCCCATCCAGGTGTCGATCGGGCTTTCGAAATCGGGCCGGTTCATATAAACAATGCGGCTCGCGGTCGCAAACTCGTAGGTGATCAGGATGTGAGTTGGGGTCTGAACAATCTGGAACGGGAAGGGCAGGTAAGTGGCACGAGGCACGCCTGGCAAATAGCACTTTACTTCAGGATCGAGCGTCATCCAGCCTTCCGCGTTCTCCTTTCTCTTCTTCTCGGCCCAGGGTAGGTACGGTATCTTGCCGCCTTCGACAACGCCCAATCCGCCCGGAATCGCGCCCACCGCGCCAAGCGAGACGACGGATCCGGCTCGCGCGGCGTGGGCTTCGATGTCCCAGTGTGCGGAACCGATAGCCTGCCAAACTCCATTAAGGTTCGGTTTGCCGTCGGCCCCGCGCGGGGCGCGGTAGGCGGGAGCCTGCGCGCGCGGGGGAGTCTGCGCGGGCGCGGGAACCCACAGACCGGGCAGGAGCAGACCCGCTGCAACGGCAATCGTGATTCGTTCCTGGAGCGTCTTCATGGAATCAATCTGTTTGTACACTTCGGAGCCTAGACCTGTCAAGCATGGCGGGAACTCGAGCTACTCGCAGGCGTTCCACACTTCGCCGATTTCGCTTCGCTAATCGGTGACGGATGTTCGCAAGCAGAACCGGTTTTTCGCTAGGTGTGACTGCGCTCGTCCGGTCAGCGTGTCGGAGTTGATATCCCCCGCCGATCCGCTTCCCGCCGTACCCGCCGCTCCCACACCCACTTGTTCCACGCCCTCCCACTGCCTTATACTGTAATTTCAACCATTTGGGCCACGACGGACTTTCGGTCTCTTCGGCCCGGAGAATCAGATGCCAAAACGTACGTTTCAACCGAACAACCGGAAGCGCGCCAAAGTTCATGGATTCCGCTCCAGGATGGAGACCAAGAACGGCCGCGCCGTTCTCTCGCGCCGGCGCTCGCAAGGGCGCGCGAAGTTAACCGTGAGTTCCGAGAGGTAACCTCATCGCGGGTTTCCCAAAAAGTGCAAGGATCCTGCAATCGAAGGATTTTCGCAAAGTTTACGACCGGGGCGTACGGTTTTCCGGGCCCTTTTTCGCGGCATTCTGCCTGCGCGATCCCGCCCGGAATCTCGCCTATGCGTCCGCTCCGCCTCGAGTCGGTTTCACCGTAACGAAGGCCATGGGGTGCGCCGTTGTTCGAAACCGCATGAAACGCCGTCTCCGCGAAGCTCTTCGTCCGCGCCTCGCTCAACTTGGCGGCGGTTGGGAAATCGTTCTCAATGCCCGCTCCCGGATTCTTCTCGCTTCCTTCGCGGAGATCGAGCGCGAAGTGGAAAAGCTGTTCCTCAAATGCACCGGCTAGTCACTGGCCTATTGCGGCTCTATAAGTACGCGGTGTCGCCGCTGCTCCCATCGGCGTGCCGTTTCCATCCAACCTGTTCCGACTATATGCACCAGGCAGTCGTGAAGTACGGCGCGGCCCGAGGCGTCTGGCTTGGCGTCAAGCGTCTCGCCCGCTGCCATCCGTTCCACGAGGGCGGCATCGACCCGGTTCGTTAAAACACAATGTCCGATTTCAACAGCGGCGACGTTCAATCTCCGGCCCCGGCTGGCCCTCCGAAAAAGAAGTTCGAGCTTTCGACCGAGCACCGGCTCCTGATAGCCTTCATCCTGATGGGAGTGGTGCTGTTCCTCACACCCTATTTCTATAAGGACCAGCCGCTGCCACCGGCCGCGAAAAAATCCGAGCCTGCCGCAACCAGCCCGGCTGCGGCAAACTCGAAGCCGTCCACGCCGGCTCCACCGGCGGCCCCAGTCGAATCCACGCCGGTCGCTGCCGGGAAAGAGGAAATCTTCGTGCTCGACACCGATGTCTGCCGCGTCGAGTTCACCAACCGCGGCGCGACGGTCAAGAGTTGGACCCTCAAGAAATACCTGGACGAGAACAAGAAGCCGCTTGAACTTGTCAATATCGCAGCCGCGCCGAAGGCCGGAAATCCGCTATCGCTCGTCTTTCGCAACCAGAAGCCTTCCGCCGATCTCAACTCGGCGCTTTATGCCGTGAAACCGCAGCCGGACGGGATGGGCGTCGATTTCGAATTCTCGAGCGGCCGTGCGATGGCGCGAAAGTCTTTCCGCTTCCGCAAAGACAGCTACCTCGCGCAGGTTTCGTCGGAGGTTTTCGAGGGCGGGGCGCCGGTGCCGCATCTACTCGCGTGGCGCGGGGGATTTGGCGACATGTCCGTGTTGAATGCCGTTGGAACCCAGCACAGCATTTACTTCGATTCCGCGACAAACACGCTTGAAGTAAAAGAAGCCAAAGCCGCCAAGGACGGCCCCGTTGTTTCCGCCGGAATGTTTTCCTTCGCCGGAATCGAGGATACGTTTTTCGCCGCGGTCTTTCTGCCCATCGGAAATGGCTCGGTTGAAATTCTGACGGTCAGCGACCAGGTCTCGACGAAATTCGAACCGAAGGAGGATAGCTTCGTGGGCGCGGCCGTTGGCGGGGAGGGACGCAACGCGCTCTCGCTGTTCGTGGGGCCGAAGGATATCGATATCCTTCGTGCCGTCAACCCGAAATTGGAACAGGCCGTCGATTTCGGCTGGTTCAGTTTTATCGCTAAACCCCTTTTTCTGGCCGTTCATTGGGTCTCCGACAGCTACACTCGAAACTACGGATGGGCCATCGTCCTGGTCACCGTTTTCATCAATTTCGCGCTTTTCCCGCTTAAGCTGACCAGCATGAAGTCGATGAAGAAAATGCAATCGTTAAAACCGCAGATCGACGCGATTAACGAAAAGTACAAAAACGTGGGCATTCGAGATCCTAAGAAGCAGGAACAAAACCAGGAAGTCATGGCGCTTTATAAAGTGCATGGCGTGAATCCTATGGGCGGATGCGTGCCGATGGCGCTCCAGGTACCTTTTTTTATCGCCTTCTACAAGGTGCTGTCTGTGGCAATCGAAATGCGCCATGCAAGCTGGCTATGGGTGAGCGACCTCTCCGCTCCGGAAAAGCTGCCTATTCACATTCTGCCGGTCGCAATGATCGCGTCTCAGTTCATCATGCAGAAGATGACTCCGGCGACCACAGGCGACCCTGCACAACAGAAAATGCTGCTGTTCATGCCGCTCGTGTTCGGCTTCATGTTCTATAACATGTCGAGCGGCCTGGTGCTATACTGGTTGACCGGTAACTTGGTTGGCATCGCGCAGCAGTTGTTTTTCAACAAGACCTCGACTGTATCCGTGGCCGCCCAGTCCGTCGAAGTGACAAAAAAGAAGAAGTCGGGGAAATAAACTGCGTGCGCGAGCGAAAATATACTGTTGCTACCACGGGTCCTAAAATCGAGCGGTTCTTGCGGCCGTTGTTGAAGACCGCGGGTTTCAGGCTTGATTTTCAAATCGTCGATGGCGAATCGGCGCACCCCGAGGTGGAAGATCCTGAGTTGGTGGTGAAACTCACAGGACCGGATATCGATCTGCTTCTTTCCAACAAAGCCGAGCTTCTCCTTGCGCTCGAACATGTGACGATGGAAGCTCTCGGCGTGCCCTCCGATCACCACGCGCTGCTCTGTTTCGACGCGAACGACTATCGAATGCTGCGGATCGAAGAGTTGCGGCTCAGCGCGGCGGCCGCCGCGGACCGCGTAAAGCGCACTGGCACCCCATTCACCTTCAACCCGATGAACAGCAGGGAGCGCCGCGTGATCCATCTCGCGATGCGCAATGAAACGGCTCTCCGGAGCGAGAGCGCGGGCATGGGTTCTCACCGGCAGGTGGTGATCTACCCGGCCGGAATGCCGAGTCCCCCGCAGCCTCCGGGCAGCTTCGACCGGCGTCCGCCGCGCGGCGGCAGACGCTAGAAGAAACCGTGGCCACAAGGCAGCGGAAGATGCTCGATGCCGGCGTGGGCGCCCCGGAATTCGTTCTGCGGGATCTCGAAGGGCGAGCGACGCGGCTGAGCGATCTTTGTTCGTCCGGCCCGGTCGTAATCGCCTTTTTCAAGGTCTCCTGCCCGACCTGCCAACTGGCGTTTCCATTCCTCGAACGCATGAATCGTAACCGCGCCGATGACGCACCGCGCATCGTCGCCATTTCGCAGGACTCAAGCGTCGAGACCCGGGAGTTCCACGCCGAGTTCGGAATCTCGTTGCCGACGCTGCTCGACCCGGAGGAAGGCGAATACGCTGCGAGCAACGCGTACGGAATCTCAAACGTGCCGTCGATGTTTCTGGTGGAAACGGGCGGGAGAATCTCATGGACTTCGTGCGGTTTCTCGCGTAAGGATTTGCAGCAACTGGCGCAGCGCATGGGCGCGGAAGCGTTTCAAAAGGGCGACCATGTGCCGGAGTGGAAGCCCGGCTGAGGGTCGAAGAACTAGCCCCCGGTGGGGGCGTGCGTTATCCTGAAACTTAGATGCCAAACAAGATTGAGGAGATCCTCGAAACCGCTGCCGCCATCGCAAAGGGGATGTCCGTCACTTTCAGGGAGATGATGTCTCCCACGGTGACGGAGAACTACCCGGACGAACCCCCGAAGTTCGAGGAGCGTTTCCGTGGCGTCCACGTGCTGCAACGTGACGAGAGCGGTCTTGAGAAATGCGTCGCCTGCTTCCTCTGCGCGGCCGCGTGCCCGGCCCAGTGCATTTACATTGAGGCGTCGGAAAACACCGATATGGTGCGCATCAGCGGTGGCGAGCGGTTCGCGCAAACGTACAACATCGACTACAGCCGGTGCATTTTCTGCGGTTATTGCGTTGAGGCCTGCCCAACAGACGCGGTAACGCACGGCCACGGCTTCGAGATAGCCAGCTTCAACACGTCGACGCTCGTCTACCGCAAGGAACAACTTCTGGCTCCCGTGCCGCCGGGGGCCCGCCCGCCCGAAATCTTCCCGGAAACGACATCCGCGCACTGAGCACGGTCGAGTTGCGCCGGCGCCGCTTCATGGCCGGCCTTCCCCCAAGTCAGAACAGGATTTCTCTCTCGCCGGCCACACAAACGCGATCACGGGCGTAGCGGCTCCGCTGCCTGAAACAGATTAGACCGGATTCACGCGGGCCATGGTGGTGGCATTAGAGGCTTCGCGCGTGCTCACAAGAGCGTCGTCCACCCGTTTCCACTGCTCCGCCATCTTCTTCGCACGCTCCGGTTCGCTTTGCACGAGATTCTTCTGCTCGCTCCGGTCCTTCGCCAGATCGTACAGTTCCCACGGTCCGTTCTCGCCGATGGCCACGAGCTTGTGGTCTCCGGCTCGCAACGCCCGGTTCTTGTTGTGATTGAAGTAAAGATACTCGCGCACGACCGGTACATCCTTCGCGAGCGCCGGAGCCAGACTGCGGCCCGACAGAGGCTGCGCGCCGGGCACCCGCAGTGGCGAACCGCCTGCCAGTTCGAGCACCGTCGGCAGCAGGTCCACCAGGTGGCAGGGCGTATGGCGCAGCTTTCCGCGATCCTGGATGCCCTTCGGCCAATGCATGATCCATGGCGACGAAATCCCGCCCTCATGCACCCATGACTTGTGTAGCCGGAACGGAGTGTTCGATGAACTCGACCACCCCGGGCCGAGACAGAGATGCGACAGGGCGGAGCCGGGCACGGCGGCCGGGTCGTGGCCATCGGCGCGGATCAACTGTTCGGCGCTTGCGCCGTTGTCCGACACGAATACGATCACGGTATCGTCGAAAGCGTTCATCGCCTTCAACTGATCCATCACGCGGCCGATTTCCCGGTCCATGCGGTCGATCATGGCCGCATGGATCGCCATCTTCGTGCGCTGGAACTTCTTCTGCTCCGTGGTCAGGCTCCGCCACGGCACGGCGCGCGTGACCTCTCCAGGTCCGATTCGCGCCGTTAACTCCCCGGCCGGCAAATTCCAGCCAGGCCAGATTTCTGTGTCCATCGGCGCGAGCGAACAGTTCACGAGACCCATCTGCCGCATGCGCGCATAGCGTTTCAGCCGGGCTTCGTCCCAACCTTCGCTGAAGCGGTCTCTGTATTTTTCGATGTCCTCGCTCAGCGCGTGAAGGGGGAAGTGCGGCGAAGTGAAGGCGAGGTAGAAGTAGAACGGATCGTCGCGATACTCCTGAGCGTGGTTTTTCAGAAACCGGATGGCGTTGTCCGATATCGCAGTCGTGGCGTAGAAATTATCGGTCAGCTTTACGGCGGGCAGACGCTGATCGTCAAGCAGGCTTGACCGGGGCGAGAAGAACCTGTCCTGATCGAGCAGGGTGTAGGAATGGTCGAAGCCCGTGGCCGCAAGAGGCTTGAAGCGAATGTGCCATTTCCCCGAATGATAAGCTCGATACCCGAGCGGCTTCAGATGTTGCGGAGCGAACCGCGTCCACTCCGGGACGAGCCCCGGCGTCATCACGTCGCACGCGGTTTGTTGCGCGTACTGCCCGGTGAGAATGCAACTGCGCGACGGACCGCACCGCGCCGTCGAATAGCCCTGCGTGAAGCGCAGGCCCTGCGCGGCGAGCCGGTCGAGATTGGGTGTATCGATATCGCCGCCGTAGCATCCGGCGTCGGAATAGCCCATGTCGTCAGCCAGGATGACAAGAAAGTTCGGCTTCCGCTTCGCAGATTGCATGGCTCCGGCGAAGCCGGCGGTCGCGCCCAGGCCCAGGCTCAGAAATTCCCTGCGGCTGTCTTTCAAATTGAAGTTCGGCGCCATTCTCGTCACGGCGTTCATTCTACCTTAACGCCCATTCTCGCCTCGCGTGGGCGCGCTTTCGGGTGCCGCCAAACGGCGGCCACTCCCTTGAGGCTCTTGCAAAATTCTGGAGTTCGGACATCCATTCTGACAGCAGAGGGGCGTCGTTTGGCTGCTGAGCGTACTTTGTCGCGAATGCCGAGCTGTTGAATCAACATTTTGTCGCTCGAACCCGAACGTTCCCGGATT
>SXGT01585805.1_pt1 | contig 13599 bp, 9 predicted proteins | sample 3176221 | NCBI WGS metagenome assembly SXGT01 (sample SAMN11356862, study PRJNA531348) | freshwater metagenome | isolation source: freshwater sample F1-120 | place: China: Fuxian Lake, Yuxi | collected 2017-12-25 | reverse complement strand
GGTCGACCTCGCGGCGGGCCTCGGTGACGCGCCGAAGGGCCAGCGCGGGGGCGCGCTGGCAGAGCGCGCCCAGCTCGCGGCCCTCGGCCTTGAGCTGCGCCTGGGCGCTGCGGCCGAGGTCGACGCCGACTCTGTCGATCTCCATCCGTCGGGCGCTCAGACGCAGGCTGGCCTCTCGGCCGAGGCGGCTGGCCAGCGCCTCCAGCGCCGCGCGGCGCTCGGCGACCCGCCGCGCGGCCTCGGGCACCAGCGCGCCCTCCAGGGCGTCAAGATCGGCCACGAAGCTCTGCGCCAGGGCCACGAGGGCTGCGGCGGCAGCCGTGGGGGTCTTGAAGGAGCGGGCCAGGTCGTCGATGAGCGAGTGATCGGCCTGGTGGCCGACCCCGCACAGGATCGGGATCGGGAGCTGGCAGACGGCGCGGCCGATCTGGAAGGTGTCGAACTGGCTCAGCTCCGTCCGGGCGCCGCCCCCCCGGATGATCGCCACGACGTCGACCCTTTGGTGGTGGACGGCGAAGAAGTCCAGCGCCTTCAGGACCGTGCGCTCCAACATCACGCCCTGCATCCGGGCGTCGAAGACCAGCACCTCGAAGCCGAGGCCGGACTGCTTGAGCTCCTCGACGAAGTCCTTGAAGGCGTCCGAGCCGACGCTGGTGATCAGGCCCACCCGCAGCGGCACCGGCGGCATGGGCAGGTTGAGGTTGCACTCGGAGATGCCCATGTCGTCGAGCGCCTCCAGGACGCGCTCGCGCTGCTGGGCCATGGCGCTGATGGTGTGGTGCGGGTCGATCTCGCGCACGCGCAGCTGGTAGGCGCCGCTGCGCTCGTAGACCTCCACGCGCGCCTGCAGGCGCACCTCCAGGCCGTCGGCCATGCGCAGCGGCGGGGTCATGCGCTGCATGAGGGCCGCGATCCGCCCCAGCTCCTCTTCGAAGACCACCGCCCGCACCCGCGCTCGGGCCTGGGCGCCGCCGCCCCAGCCGCGCTCGTCGCGCTCGATGAGCTCAAAGAAGCAGCACCCCCGCGAGGGCCGCCAGCCCGAGATCTCCCCCACCACCCAGACGTCCTCGCTGAAGGCCTCGCGCAGCGCGCTGCGCACCGCGGCGTTGAGCCCCGAGGGCGTCAGGCTGTCGGTCCGCGCCGCGCGCCGCATCCGCCGCACCTGCGCATTGCGGCCGCCGCGCTCGGCCAGGGCCCGCACCTCGGCGGGCACCTCGAACTCCCAGATCGTCAGCGCCTCGATCACCTCGGCGGCAAACTCCGCCGGCACGTACCAGGTCTTGTCCTTGGCCTCGAAGCGGCGACGGGGCAGCGCGCGGATCACCTCCACCAGCGCCGCGTCGTAGCCAAAGCGCAGGCGCAGCTCCCCCGTGTCCTCGCTCAACTCCACCTTGCGCCTGGCCATCCCCCTCTCCTCGCCTCCTTCAAACAGGACGACACCTGAAAAAATGGGCGGTGTCAAGGGCTTGCAAAGCAGCCTCGCGCAGGCCGGCGCCCTGCGTTGCTTGACAGCGGGCGGCCTCGATAAGACTGTCACTTGGGGCGACGACGCCCACCACCCGCTCCGCAGCCGCGGAGCCGACCCTGACCGGAAGTTGCCCATGCGGACATTGGATCGAAGCCAGCTCAGCGCGCAACACAGCGCCATGATGGAGGCGGCCATGGCCGCCTCGCGCACCTCAAACTGCCGATACTCGAACTACGCCGTCGGCGCGGGGCTCCTGATCGTGGATCGCGAGGGGGTCGAGCGCATCGTCCCCGGCAACAACTACGAGACGCTGACCTACAACTCGGTCTGCGCCGAGAAGTCGGCGCTGATGCGGGCCTTCGCCGACTTCTCGTGGTACGAGGGCGACCGGCTGATGCGCCCGAAGGTGCTCGCCGTGGCCGTCTACTGCGCCGTCGGCGGCTCCCCGCAGCAGCCCTGCGGGGACTGCCGCCAGACGCTCCAGGAGATCAACCCCGACATCCAGGTCGTCTCCGCCGCAGGCCCCGCGCGCCTGGACGGCGAGCACGACGGCCGGGCGACGATCACGACCATCCGGGAGCTGCTGCCCTACAGCTTCGAGCTGCGCCACCTGATCAACGAGGCCTACGGCGACGAGCCCGTCTCCCACGACGCCGACGACGTCGAGGCCCACGTCGTCCACCTGCCGCGGCCCGATCTGCTGGCCGTCGACCGCGCCCACCGCACGAGGCTGCTCGAAGGCGTCGAGGGCCTGCTGCTCGTCGGCAGCCCCTCGCGCGCCCACCGCATCGCCCAGCTCGCCCACGAGCGCCTCGGCGCCCCGCTGACCGCCGAGCAGAGCTGCTACTGCGACCTTCGGATCCCGGGCCGCGACGAGTCGGGCCGCGAGTACGCGGTCTATTGCGTGGAGCTGCCCGGCGGCGCCAAGGTGGCCGTCGCCTCGCACGGCATCGGCAAGGCCGGCGTCGAGATCGTCATGTCCGAGCTGCCCGCCGCCGTCGCGCTGGCCCAGGCCGGCCAGCCGCCCAGGATCCGGGGCGTCATCCGCGCGGGCACGCGGGGCACGCTGACCCGCGCGCCGCTGGGCTGCACGGCGCTGTCGACCTGGAGCTGCGACGACCACCTCGACACCCTGCCGGCCGACGCGGGCTGGCTCGACCGCCTGCGCGACGCCGCCGCCGGGATGAAGATGACCCGCGTCCCCGAGGGCGAGATCGACGGGCGCACCGAGCGCGACGACTGGCCCGAGGCCACCGGCACCCTCGTCGAGGGCCTGGGCCTGTCGGCCACCTTCTTCTGGGAGGGTCAGGCCCGCCCCCTCTATCGCCCCCAACCGGCCTCGAAGGAGATCCTGGAGGTCGAGCGGCGCAACCGCGGCCGGCACCTGGCCGCCTGGACCCTGCACGGGGTCCGCTGGATCGAGATGGAGGACTACACCGTCCACCGGATCGCCGCCCTGTGCGGCTACCCCTCGGCCACGCTCGGCGCCGTCATCGCGCACCGGCGCCGCGCCGACGGTACTTTTCAACTCGATTACAGCAAGGAGGCGCTGGCGGCCAGCGAGATGATCCCCACCGAGATCGCCCTGCGCGCCTTCATGGCCCTGACCTGATCCGACCTCGACGGATCAGCGGGCGCCCATGGGGAGGCTGGAGGAGGCGTTGAGGTCGAAGCGGTCAAAGCCCGGCGAGCCGCCCTTGAGGTAGTGGTAGCCCAGGCCGGCGATCATCGCGGCGTTGTCGGTGCACAGGCGGATCGGCGGGATGTGCACCGCGACCCCGTTGGAGGTGGCCACCTCCAGGGCGCGCTCGCGCAGGCGCGAGTTGGCCGACACGCCCCCCGAGATCACGACGTGGTTGACCTTGTGCTGGCGCGCGGCCCGGAAGGTCTTGGTCACCAGGACGTCCACGACCGCCTCCTGAAACGACGCGCAAATATCTGCAAAGGCTTGAGATTCTGGATCGGGGGTCGCGTCGAGGCCCTTGAGGTGGGTCAGCACCGAGGTCTTGAGGCCCGAGAAGGAGAAGTCGAAGCTGTCGCGCTGGGGCAGGGCCCTGGGGAAGCGGATCGCGGCCTTGTCGCCGCGGCGAGCGGCCCTGTCGATCTGGACGCCGCCGGGGTAGGGCAGGCCCATCATCTTGGCGACCTTGTCGTAGGCCTACCCGGCGGCGTCGTCGCGGGTGGAGCCGATGAGGGCGTAGCGCCCGACGTCCTCGACGCGAAAGAGGTGCGTGTGGCCCCCGGAGACGATCAGCCCGACGAAGGGGAAGTCGGGCGTGCCAGAGAGCCCCTCGGCGCCCTCGTAGTCGATCAGGGGGGCCATCAGGTGGGCCTCGATGTGGTTGACGCCCACCAGCGGCCGCCCGAGGCCGAAGGCCAGCCCCTTGGCCACCTCCACGCCGACCAGGAGGCTGCCGACGAGGCCGGGGCCTGCGGCCACCGCGATCCCGTCGATGTCGGCCAGCGCGGCCCCGGCCTCGGCCACGCACGCCCGGATGACGGGCAGGAGCTCGACGATGTGGTTGCGGCTGGCCAGCTCTGGCACGACGCCGCCGTAGCGGGCGTGGACGGGGATCTGGCTGGCGACCTGGTTGGCGCGGATCGTCCGGCCGGACTCGACGAGGGACGCGGCCGTCTCGTCACAAGAACTCTCGATGCCGAGGACAAGCATGAAGGTGGACCTCGTTCGGGGCCTCAAGGGGAGCGCCCCGAGCCGGAGCGGCGGGGCGACGAGAGGGGCAGGGGGCGGCCTACTCGGCGATGATGACCGCCTCGGACTGGAAGAAGATCGCGGCGGTGTAGGCGTCGTGGCCCTCGATGTTGGGGTCGATGTCCGCGTTGAGCGGCACCTCCAGGCAGTCGAGGATGTCGGCGAGCGTCTCGAGGGGGGGGTCGTTGGCGCAGCTGTGAGCGGGGCACAGCCCGACGGCCAGCAGACAGTTGCCGCTCAGGTCCACCGTGCGCGTCACGGCCTCGTCCCGGGTGATGTAGCCGTCGAGGCGGCCGCTGACGATCTGGCTCAGGTCCTCGCTGAACTCCATGGTCAGGACCGTCTGGGCAGCCTCGAAGCCGAGCCGCAGCCGGTTGGGCGTGTCGCCGAAGAGGGCCACGAGCTGATAGTCGAAGGTATCGGACTGCCAGCGGCGGCCGTTGAGGGGGTCGCCCTCCTCTCGGAGCGGGTGGACCGCGGTGGAGGGCAGCTCGTCGGGGAGCTGCCAGCGCCAGGTGTCCGGGCCATCGTTGACGTCGATGAGCCTGTCGGCGCCGCCGTAGACCATCTCGCTGACGCCCTCGTCGTCCAGCGGGCCGAACTCGATCAGGAAGAAGCCCACGTCGCCGAAGAAGCCCTTCAGGACGCTGAAGGCATTGCTGAGCGCCGCAGGCTCCTCCAGGACGTAGTTGAACTCCACGTAGGCGCGCCCGACGGGGTTGACCGTGCAGATCGCGCCGAGGCACAGGTGATCCTCGGGGCACTCCTCGTCCGCGACGCAGGCCAGCCCCTCGAAGGCGTCGGGCTCGTCAGGCACGTCGGGCACCCCGACGTCCTCGACGGGCTCGGGCTCAGGCTCGGGCTCGACCACGTCCTCGGGGTCCGGGGAGGCGTCGGGCTGCGGCTCGGGCTCGGGTTGCGGCTCGGGCTGCGGCTCGGGCTCGGAGACGTCGGGGAGGTCGTTGTTGGCCGGGGCGCCGCCAGGGTTCTCGTCGTCGCCGCAGGCCTGCGCGGCGATCAGCGCCAGCGCCATCACCAAGAGTAAAATCGTCCGTCTGATCATCATCTCCAGGCTCCTCGTCAGCCGACCGGGCGTCGCCTCCAGGCAGATATACAGCCTGGAGTGCTGATGGGTTTGACTCCCGTCGGTCGTCGGTCCGACAGCGCCGACGCCGTCGTCGTCGATGCTCGACGGGCCAAAGGCCCGCCTGCGCGTCACCCGCTGGGTGCTCCTCCTTGGCCTCGCCGCTGTCGGCCTCGCCGACCTCGGTCCCTCAAACCAATCAGCACTCTAGGCGCTCTGGCTCAAAGGCTCAACCCGATCCGCTCGGGGTTGTAGGCGTCGTGCTCGATGGACAGGATGACCTCGCCGGCCCCCTCCAGGGGAGACACCCTCAAGATCACCTCACCGAGATCGTCAGTGACGGCCTCGACGGCCTCTGCGCCCTCGACGACGCGGATGATCGCGCCCTCGATGGCGAGCACCTCGGGGCCGCCGAGGGTGTAGCGATCAAGGACCCTGAGCCGGAGATCGCCGGCCTGCCCGCCCGCGAGCGCCTCGGCGCCCTCGACGTCGACGGCCAGGCGCTTGAAGAAGATCCCCTTGCCGGCGGTGGCGTAGCGCAGGCCGGTGGCCGCGAGCCTGTCGCCGTCGCTGCCCTGCCGGGCCAGATCGCGCAGCTCCATGCCGTGATCGCTGGTCAGCAGGATCAAGGTGCGGTCGAGGATACCGGCCTCCTCCAGGATGGCCAGGACGATCTCCAGGCGGCGACCGGTGGCGGGGATGACGACCTCGCGCTCGAAGTCGCCGTGAGGTCCGAAGGCGTGGCCGGCCCCGTCCGTCGACGAGAAGTTCACGATGGCGAAGCGCGGCGCGGGGACCTCGCCGGACAGATAGGCCACCTTGACGTTGAAGAGGGTGGCGTTGTCGATGACCGCTTCGAAGTCCTCGGGGCTGGCCTCGGGCAGTTCGAAGGTTCGCCCGCCGACGGCGATCGAGGCGCCAGGGACGGGGCTGGTGAGCACCTCGGGCTTGCGGCGCTCCAGTGTGGAGAGGGTGGCGCCGCGGCTGGAGGGGTCGTTGAAGCTGGCGGTGAAGACCCCCGAGGGCGTCCCATCCCAGGGGCCGAAGGTGCGGTGCACCGCCTCGAAGAGCGTCTCGACGGGCAGGTCGGGGTGGACCGAGCCGAAGAAGCGCTCGGTTTCGAAGAGGTCGGTGATGGGCGAGAAGCTGCGGGCGACCCCGCGCTCGTAGAAGGTGTTGTCCAGGACGCCGTGGTGGCCGCTGTACGCGCCGCAGCCGATCATGTTGTGGCTCGGGAAGGTGTTGCTGGGCCAGTTGGTGATGGCGCCGAACTGGAAGGCGAGCCCCTGGCCGAAGAGGCGGCGGTAGGGGGCCACGTCGAAGCCGAGGTTGACGGCCTCGTGGTTGATCTCCAGGGCGGTCAGGCCGTCGTTGATGACGATCAGCGCGTACTCGGCCACGGGCTCGCCGCGGTCGATCCGCTCCAGCGCCTCGTCGGTGAAGACCTCGCGCAGCACCCGGCCGTCCTGCCAGGACAGCAGCGCGTCGTCGGTGAAGCGACCGTCGCGCACGGCCAGCGCGTGCGGGGCGACGCCGAGCGCCGCCGCCAGCGTCGGGGCGATGTCCACGCCGCGCGCGGTCCGCTGGATCATGAGCATGGCGCGGGCCTCGGGGTCGACGCGGTCGCCGGGGAACTGAGCCACGACGAAGTCGACCTCGGTCGGCGGGTCGAGCGCGGAGCGCACGCCCGGCCCCGCCATGATCAGGGGCGAGCGAGACTGGAGGGCGCCGAGCTGGCCGTGGCTGGAGAAGCCCCCTCCCGTGTAGGAGACCTCAGTGACGGTCAGATCGCTGGCGCGCGGGTCGTCGTAGTAGGCCGCGATGCGCTCGAAGGCGAAGGGGAAGGTCATCTCGTCGCGGCTCAGGAAGTGAAGGCGCGGGTCGTTGGCCGTGTAGCCCTGCTGGGGGTAGATCGTGCCCTCGGGGTTGGCGCCGCCCAGGCCCGTCAGGGCCTCCAGCGTGCCCCAGGTGTCCGGGTCGGTGTTGGCCAGGGGGTTGCGCCCCTCCTGCTGGACGACGGGGTAGGTGGTGCCTTCCGGGCCGCGCTGGCGCACGAAGGCGATCATCCCCTCGGCGCCGTAGGCGAAGTAATGCTGCTGGCCGTCGATCAGGCGCGCGGTGGTGACGAACTGCACCTCGGGGTCGCCGATCAGCGCGTCGATGGCGACCTCGGCCATCGCCTCCTCGTCGAGCTGGATGCCCTGCTCGCCGCCGCGGGCGGCCAGGATCGGGTCGATGGAGTCGCCCGAGCGCGCGCCCTCGGGGCAGCAGGCGCCGCCAGGGCGCGGCAGGGGCTCGACCTCGCGCTGGGGCTCGGCGAAGCCCTCGACGGTGACCTTGCGGCCCGCGAAGGTGAAGTGGACGGGGATGGTCCCGTCGCCGTCGCTGTCGAGCTGCTCGACGATCAGATCCGGGTCGACGGGGATGATGTCGCTGAACTGCTCGGCCAGCACCACGACGCCGGCGCGCGTGAAGACCCCGCGGAGGTCGCCGTCGGCCAGCTCGACCTGCATGGCGCGCAGCAGGGCGTCGATCTGCACCTGCTCGACCTGGAGGCGGACGCCCTCGGTGATCTCGCTGATGCCGGTCAGGTCGATGGTGATGTGGTCGGCGGAGGCGCTCAGGGCGTCGCGCTGGACGCGGCCGTCGAACTGGATGAGGTACTGGCCGTTGAGCTGGCTGATGGACGAGGGGCGCATCCCGTAGACGTCGTCGGGCGTGCCGGGGACCTCGTCGACGCCCTTGTTGACGAACTCGCCGATGCCGCCTCGGAGCGACACGGCGTCATCGACGCCCTCGCCGAGGCCCTCGACGAAGACGAGGATGGGGGGCAGCGAGCCGAGCCGCGATCGCAGCAGGGGTCGGAGCAGGCTGGGCTCGATCAGGTCGGTGAAGGCCAGCAGATAGGGCGAGCCGGCCGGCAGCGCGGCGACGGGCCTTGAGTTGGGGTCGTTGGGGTCCGTGCCTGCGGCCAGCTCCCAGCCGTCCCAGAAGCCGTCGCTGTCGGTGTCCTGCGCGTCGGGGTCGGTGCCTGCGGCCAGCTCGTCGGCGTCGGAGACGCCGTCGCCGTCGCGATCCGGGGGGGTCTCGGGCGCGTCGGGCTCGGGGGAGGCGTCGGGTTCACCCACGTCGGATGCGCCCGCGTCGGGCTCTGAGCCGCCGTCGCCCGCGTCGGGGGCGCCTGCGTCAGGGTCGCCGGGCGCGGGGGCGGCGGGGTCGTCGGAGCAGGCCGCGACACCAAGAAAAAATACAAACAATATCAAATACATACGCCGATTCATCATTTATCTCCGGGGCGCGTCGGTCGGGCGAGGGCGTCGAGGCTCGACGATCCGGCGCGCTGGGATTCGAAGGTCGCCGTCCCCGTCAGGCGCGCGCCGTCGCCTCCTTGGCCGCAGGTCACCGCGCCGGCCTCGGGGCAGGCCCACAGGTCGAGGGTGACGAGGGTGGGGTCGAGATCGCCGATCGTGACCGAGAGGCGAAGGCGGTGGGGATCTGGGCCGCGAGGTGCCTTGAAGGCGGCCTGGTGGACGATCTCGTCCGGCCCCGGCGCCCGGCCCTCGGGGCCGATGCCGAGGTCGATGGTGACGACGCCCTCAACGACGGCGTCGCTGACCGCGGTGATCTCGAGGGCGTGGCGGTGCCAGCTCGAGTCGGGGGACAGGGTGAGGTCGTGGCGGCCGAGGAAGGGCGATCGGGGTGCGCGATCGGGCGACGAGGGGGCGCTGGCCTCGGGGGGGTTGTGAGGCGAGGGGGGCTCGGAGAGGGTGGAAGAGCACCCGGCGGCGAGCGCCAGACAGAAGAGCAAGGGGCGCCGGGGGGGGTGGTGCATGGGGGGGGCCTCGCGGGCCTTACTCGACGGAGAAGATGAGCTCGGTGTCGCCGATCTTGATGACGTCGCCGTCCTTGAGGAACTGCTTGGAGATGCGGCGGCCGTTGATGAAGAGGCCGTTGGTGGAGCCGAAGTCGTGGAGTTCGAAGCGGTTGCCCTCGCGGACGCGGACGCCGGCGTGCTTCTTGGAGACGGTGCCGTCCTGAAGGACGATGGTGTTGCTGTCGGCCGAGCCGAGGGTGGTGGTCTCCTCGACGATGTAGAAGGTGCGGCCGTGCAGGGGGCCGGTCCTGGCCTTGAGCTTGCCGTGGAACTGGGCCGGGGGGGTGTCGTCGTACTTCTGGGCCATGGCCGGTGCGATGGCGCCGGCGACGGCCATGCCGCCGACCGCGGCGCCGGCGGCGACCGGCTTGGCGTACTCGTCCACGTCGCCCTGATCCTGCTTCTCGCGGCGCTTCTTGACGATGAAGGCGATGCCGGCGCCGATGGCGGCGATGAAGGCCAGCAGCAGGCAGAGGCCGCCGCCGATGCCGAGGTAGAGGCCGATGTTGGAGCCGGACTCGGGGACGTAGACGGTCTCGGGGGGGCTCTTGAGCTTGAGGGAGTCGACGGTGGCGGCCAGGCGGATCTTGTGGTTCTGCCCCTGTTCGAAGGCGCTGGTGGTGAAGGTCATGACGTGAGCGCCGTAGATCTCGTTGTAGGCGGCGTCGACGCCGCCGAAGACGCCTTCCTTGTCGGTGGCCTCGCGGTAGGTGCCGCCGCTGCGGGAGGCCAGCTGCCGCATCATGGTCAGGCCCTCCTCGTCGGGGCCCAGCAGGGGGGCGTAGCCGACGATGATGGGCATGACCTTGAGCTCCTTGAGGCGGGTGGAGAAGTTGCTGATCTTCTTGTCGACGAGGGTCTGGTCGGCCAGCCCGGACCAGTCCCCGGCGCCGTCGGAGATGACGATGAGGTAGCGCAGGTCGATGGCCTGCTGGTCGAGGTCCTTGTTGAAGAGGCGCACGGCCTGGGAGAGCGCGGCGAAGATGCGCGGCTCGCCGTCGTCGCTGTCCTTGATCAGGTCGATCTGGGAGGAGAGGGCCTTGGTGTCCTGGGTGAACTCCAGGTCCCGGTAGCGGGTGCCGTAGTGGATGAAGCCGGCCACGTCGATCTGCCGCATCTTGGAGATGAACTCCTGGGAGGCGGCCCGCGAGGAGCTGTTCTTCTCGTTGAAGGCGCGGGTGTTGGCCACGACGAACATGACCGCGACGGTGCGGGGGGTATCGGCCAGCAGCTTGATGTCGAGGTCGCCGACGGGGATCTCGTCCTGCTTGTCGCCGCTCAGGAGCTTGATGTCGGCCTTGTTGACCTTCTTGATGGCCTGCTGCTGCGAGCCCAGCAGGGAGAAGAAGATCGTGTAGTTCTCCTCGACGACGGCCGTCTTGCGGATCTCGAGGCGGTAGGTGGTCGACTGCGCCATGGCCGTCGAGGCCAGGCAGAGCGTCAGCGCCATGGCGGCGACGCCCGCCAGCGCCATCCGCGCCAGCGCCCGCCCTGGTCCGTGCCGGTGTGCCCCTTGTTGAATAGGCCTGCGCATCGCCGATCCCCTGACCCTCTGGCCGAGCGCGCCGGGGCCGCGAGACGCGGCCCGCGCGTGCGCTCTGGTCCTGTCACAACGGGCCCACTCTAGCCACAAACGGCGGGCTTCACAAGTTCCGCAGGCCCTGCGCGCGCTCGCCTGGCCGCAGGTCGAGGCGCGCGGCAGGCCCGGTCAGAAGAGGGACTTGAACTTGAAATCGGCCTTCCCAAGTCGAACGGTGTCGTTGTCGATGAGGTCCTCCTTGGAGATGCGCTTCTGGTTGACGTAGGTGCCGTTGCGGCTGTCGAGGTCGATGATGACGAAGTTGCCGTTGTCGTAGCGGATCGTGCAGTGCCGGGCCGACAGGTATGAGTCCGTCACGACGATGTCGCAGTTGGCCGCGGTCCCGATGACGTTCTTGCCCTCGAAGAGCCGAAAGTCCATCCCCTGGTGATTCCCGTTCTGCGCCACGATCCAACCGACCACCGACCGCCGCGTCTCCTGCTCCAGCGCCCGGATGTCGATCGCCTGCGTCCGCTCCTGGCCTCCGCCCGCGCTGCCGTAGTTCGCCATCCCACCCGCCGCTTGCATCCCTCCGCCCGTCGGCGCCCCTCCGTTGGGCGGCAGGCCGAGGCGCATGCACTCGGGGCAGACGTCCCAGCTGGCGTCAACGGGGTGCCCGTTGGGGCAATAGAGGGCTTGCGCTGGAGGCAGCCGCTTGGTCTGATTCTTGTTCCCGCTGCCAAAGAGGCCCATGAGCTCCTCACATCACCGGTGGGCCACCCCTTCAAGCTCAGAAGAGGGACTTGAACTTGAAATCGGCCTTCCCAAGTCGGACGGTATCGTTGTCGATGAGGTCCTCCTTGGAGATGCGCTTCTGGTTGACGTAGGTGCCGTTGCGGCTGTCGAGGTCGATGATGACGAAGTTGCCGTTGTCATAGCGGATCGTGCAGTGCCGGGCCGACAGGTATGAGTCCGTCACGACGATGTCGCAGTTGGCCGCGGTCCCGATGACGTTCTTGCCCTCGAAGAGCCGGAAGTCCATCCCCTGGTGATTCCCGTTCTGCGCCACGATCCAGCCGACCACCGACCGCCGCGTCTCCTGCTCCAGCGCCCGGATGTCGATCGCCTGCGTCCGCTCCTGGCCTCCGCCCGCGCTGCCGTAGTTCGCCATCCCACCCGCCGCCTGCATCCCCCCGCCCGTCGGCGCCTGCGCCGCGGCGGGCGCCTGAGCGGACCACTGCCCGCCACCACCGCCACCGCCACCGCCGGCGCTGGGCGGCTGGGTGAGCCACTTGGAGTTGACCTTGGGCGCGTTGGCCTGAGCGGCGCCCCCTTGAGGCGCGACACTCTGGCCTGCGCCGCTCTGGGGCGCACTTTTGTTGGCCGGGGCTTGCTGCTGAGAGGAGGAGGCGGCGGGGCTGGCCTTGTCGTCGCTCTTGCCGTTCCTGAAGGCGCCGTTGATCGCCTTGTTCTGAGCGGCGAAGACCTTCCTGTCAGCCTGTGACATTGCGTCTGTCGCCTTGGACTGGACGCGCCCGATCGTGTTGCGGCGGATGCCGGCCTCCAGGTTGCGCCGGTACTCAGCCCCCTTGCGCTCGAATATGTTGCCAAAGAACATCTTGAAGATATCCATCGAGCGCCCTCACGGCTGAACGGCGCGCTGGATCCCTGGTGCCCAAGGTGGCCCTGGATCCCCACGCCGCGTCCACTGCGCCAATACCCATGTTAAACCGGTCCAGGGAGGCCGGCAAGCCCAAGGGCCGCTGATGCAACATACAGGCGGAGGCGATCAATCCAGAGGCCCGCAGGCCGACCCCCCTTGACGGCGCCCTGGCCCGCTGCGCGCGGCGAGGCGCTACGGGATCAGCCCGATGTGCTTGCCCCTGACCCACCCGACCGTCTCCTCCACCAGCCTGATCCGCACCCAGCCGTCCGCGCGGCGCTCCAGCACCCGGACCTGCGCCCCGCGGTAGAGGTCGGCGTGCTGGCGCGACGCAGACGCCGACGTCGGCGTCTCGCTCATCGACACCCTCGCGTCGAGCACCACCCCGACCTCGATCCTCGCCAGCGCCGCCGTCCGCCCCGCCAAGGCCCCGCCCAGCGCCAGCAGCGCCAGCCCAGCGACCCCCGCCAGCACCACCACGACGTCGCGGCGGCTCCCGCGCCCCATCCTCCGGATCAGCGCCAGCAGCGCGAAGAAGATCACGTTGAAGATCACCAGGGGCGCAGCCAGCTCCCGCTGCGTCCAGCGCGTCAGCTGCCGCCTCCAGAAGAGCCCATCGGGATCGCCCTCGGTCAGCTTCCCGTGGGTCTTCTGCTTGAGCCGCGCCACCCGGACCCGCTGGCGCGTCACCTCCAGGTTGTGCCCGATGGCCGCGTCGCGCGGCGCCAGCAGCCGCGCGCGCTCCAGCGCCCAGATCGCCCGACCGGGCTCGCCCGCCTGAGCCCAGGCCGTCCCGAGGTTGTAGAGCAGATCGGCCGAAGGCCCCCGCGTGCTCAAGAGCACCTCATAGCGGCGGGCCGCCTCGGCCGGGTCTCCACGCCCGAAGGCCTCCGCCGCCGGCCCCCCCTCCCCCTTGAGCAGCTCCGGCGCCAGCGCCACCGGCGGCTCGGCCAGCGCCACCGACGACCCCAGCGAGCCCACCATCAGGCCAGCCCACAGCGCCAGGGCGCCCACGGCGCGATGCGTCCCCGAGTGCCTCAGAAGCCATTTGGAAATGAAAGGCCGAGTTGTGGGAGGGCGAAAGGGGTCAGATGTGGATTGGACGAGGAAGGACTGGGGCAGCGCCCCGTCCGACCGAGTCCGAGAGCGCTGATTGGTTTGAGGGACCGAGGTCGTCGAGGCCGACAGGGTCGAGGCCAAGGAGGAGAGCGCAGGCGGGCCTTTGGCCCGTCGAGCATCGACGACGACGGCATCGGCTCTGTCGGACCGATGACCGACGGG
>SXGT01477111.1_pt1 | contig 13599 bp, 11 predicted proteins | sample 3176221 | NCBI WGS metagenome assembly SXGT01 (sample SAMN11356862, study PRJNA531348) | freshwater metagenome | isolation source: freshwater sample F1-120 | place: China: Fuxian Lake, Yuxi | collected 2017-12-25 | reverse complement strand
CCGGCCGAGCCGAAAGAGCAACTTCGCCATCCAGACCGCCGAGGGCGCCCTGTCCGGCTGGCGGAACATTTCCGCTATCCTGTTCGCGGCGCTTCCTGGATTGGTGGCGATTTCCCTCGTAGTCGGCGGGATCGTGATCATGAACATCATGCTGATGGCGGTCAGCGAACGAACCCGGGAAATCGGCGTCCGGAAGGCCCTTGGGGCGAAACGGCGGGATATTCTTGCCCAATTCATCATCGAGTCAGCCACGATCTCCACGGTCGGGGCCCTGATCGGCATCGGGCTTGGCATCGGCCTCGCGTACCTGATCAAGGCCACGACGCCGCTGCCGGCCGCGGTGGCGCCCTGGTCAATCGGTGTCGCGGTGTTCCTGGGCGTCTTCGTCGGCATGGTGGCGGGAGTCTATCCGGCAAGCCGGGCCTCGAAGCTCGATCCCATCACCGCCCTCCGGTCCGAATGAGCGACGCCACGTTGGGCGCCCCCTGGCGGCCGGCCGTGCCGCCGGCGAGCCGCCGACTCGCCCGGGTCAGCCTGCTCGACCCGGCCCGGATCTTCGAGGGCATCGGGATCGCCTTCGAGTCGATCCGGGTCAGTAAGGTCCGGGCGGCCCTGACCATTTTGGGCGTGGCCATTGGCGTCATGGTCGTCATCGCGATGGCCGCCATGATCACCGGCATCAACCGCTCGGTCAGCAACATGCTGGACCAAGCCGGCCCGCGGACCTTCATGGTCATGCGGTACTTCCGGGAAGGCCTCCGGGTCGACGACGGGTCCGAGAGTCCCGAGGACCGCAACCCCTACTTGACGATCAGCGAAGCCCAGATGCTCCGCCGTCTTCCAGGCATCGAGCAGGTGGCCTGGAAAGACGAAGGCGCCGGCCCGGTCACCGCCGGGTCGGTCACGATGAACTCGGTCTGGGTCATCGGCGCCACGCCCAACATGCTCTCCGCGAGCGGCGGGGCCATTTCATCGGGACGGCTTTTTACCGACATCGAGGCCGCGACGGCCGGGTACGTGGCGGTCATCAACGACGTCACGGCCAAACGCCTGTTCCCAAACCTCGAACCCGTCGGCCGAACCGCCAAGATCTTCGGAATCCCGTTCAAGATCATTGGGATCTACACCGAACCGGCCAGCCTGTTCAGCGGCGCCGCCTCGAATCCGATCGCCATTATTCCGCACGCCACCTTCGTGAAGACCGGCGAGTACGAACGTGGCTGGATGACCATCATGGTGAAGCCCGACGACACCACCAACGTCGCCGTGGCCCAGGACCGGGTCATCACCGCCCTCCGGATCAAGCGGGGGCTGAAGCCGGCCCAAGAGAACAACTTCGGCATCGTGACCCAGGAGAAAATCCTGGAGGTGTACAACCAAGTGACCAGTGGGTTCTTCCTCGTCATGCTCGCCCTCTCGAGCATCGGCCTGTTGGTCGGCGGCGTGGGTGTCGTGGCCATCATGATGATCTCCGTGACGGAGCGGACCCGGGAAATCGGAGTCCGCAAGGCGCTCGGCGCGACCAAGCGCGAGATCATGTTCCAGTTCCTGGTCGAGGCGTCCACCCTCACCGTGCTCGGCGGCGCCATCGGGATGTTGATGGGCGGAGCCATCGCCTGGACCATCCGGTCCTTCACGCCGATCCCCGCTGCCGTCCCCCTGGGGTCGGTCATCGCCGCCCTCGTGGCCAGCGCCGTCACCGGGATCTTCTTCGGGCTCTACCCCGCGAGCAAAGCCGCCAAACTGGACCCGGTCGAGGCCCTCCGCTACGAGTAACTCGCCCCTCGAGCGCCGAGTGCCGAGTGCCGAGCGCCGAGTGACTATCTTTGAGCATGCCCTTGTCCGAAGCCATCCGGCTGGCCATCGAGACCATCCGCACCTCCAAACTCCGGTCCTTCTTCACCCTGCTCGGGATCATCGTCTCGGTTGGCTTCCTGGTTACCGTGGTGGCGATCATTCAGGGGATGAACGCCTACGTCAAGGACAATCTCACCGGCGCCATCATCGGCACGAATTCGTTCCAAGTGCGCCGGACCCCGATCGCAACGACCCTGCTGTCGGACAACGCCATCCGCCAGATCAACAAACGGCCGCTGATTTCGCGAGCGGACGCCGAAGCGGTCCGGGCGGCACTCCCGGACGCTGAAGCGGTGTCGCTGCAGTCCGGATGGCCGACACCATCGGTCGACGTCACCTTTCGGAACCGGGAGGTCTCCGGGGCCTTGGTCTTCGGGGTAACCCCGGACTATCAGGTCGTGCAGGACTACCGGTTTGCGGCCGGCGAACCACTGACCGACACCGACATCCGGGAACGGCGGTACGTGGCGGTGGTCGGGTTCGATGTCGCGGACAAGTTGTTCGACGGCGCCGAGCAAGCCCTCGGGAAATCGATCCGGGTCGGGGGCCTTCCGTTGACCATCAAGGGTGTCATCGCCTCCAAGGGCCGGGTCCTCGGCCAATCGTTCGATGCCTTCATCCTGGCCCCGCTGCCGACCTTCGAAGCCATGTACGGCCGCCGGCTCACCACCACCGTCTCGGTCAAGGTCGGGACCGCGGAGCAGGTTGCCGGAGCCATGGCCCGCGCTGAAGAGGCCATGCGGGTGGCCCACCGGCTCCGGCCGAACGAACCGAACGACTTCGCGATCGACAAGGCCGATGCGCTGCTGGCATTCTGGGCGACCTTGACGAGCGTTCTGTTCCTGGTCGTGCCCGCGGTGGTGGCCATCGGAATCGTCGTCGGCGGCATCGTGATCATGAACGTGATGCTGATGTCGGTGACCGAGCGGACGTACGAAATCGGGCTTCGGAAGTCGCTGGGCGCCCGGCGGCGGGACATTCTTCGCCAGTTCATGGTGGAGTCGGTGATCTTGGCAACGTTAGGCGGGATCCTCGGCGTTCTCTCGGGTGCCGGGTTGGCCATGGTCGTGGCGGCGGTCAGTCCGTTACCGGCCAAGGTCACCGCCTGGTCCGTTGCCGTGTCGCTGGCGCTGGGTGCCGGCACCGGCATCCTGTTCGGGGTGTACCCGGCCAATCGGGCCGCCCGCCTCGATCCGATCACGGCCTTGCGGGCCGAGGGCTAGTTCAGTGCGTCTCCATACTCTGACTGAGGGCGTCGCCATGGCCCTCGACTCACTCCGCTCCAACAAGCTTCGGTCGTTCTTGACCATTCTTGGCGTGGTGATCGGGGTCTCAACGGTGATGACGATGGCCTCGATCGTCCAGGGCATCCAGACCCAGATCTTCAGCGCGCTGAATGCCGCCGTCCCGAATACCTTCTACGTCTTCCGGTTCAGAGCGGGAACTCCGATGAATCCGGACAACCTGCCCCCCGAGGTTCGCCAGCGGCCCGTCGTGTCGGAAGCGGATGCGGCGGCGATTGCCATCTCCCCGGTGATCCGCCACGCGGCGCTCTGGTGCCGGTTCTTCACTCGCATCTCGCAGGCCGAGGCCACCACCCAGACCACGATCATTTTCGGCGCCGACGAGCGCTTCATGGATCTCCAAGGGGGGACCCTGCTCCGCGGGCGGTTCTTCGCCCCCTCCGAGATCCGGGGCGGCGCACCGGTGACCGTCCTGGCGGAAGACGTGGCCCGAACCCTCTTCGGGTCCGGGAATCCGATCGGCCAGTACGTCCGGATGGGCACCCGAGCCCTGATGGTGATCGGCATTTGGCAACCGCCGGACAACGTCTTTTCACCGCAGGGCATCTCGACCGGGGCCATCATTCCTTTCCGAGCCGCTAAAGGGTCCTTTCGTTTCAGCGAGACGACCGACCAATTCGTGATTGTCCTCGGGGTGCCGACCCTGCCGATCGATGAGGTCCAGGATGGCGCTGCCATCGCGTTGCGGAAGCATCGGGGGCTCCGGCCCGGCATGGAGGACAATTTCGACATGCTGACCCAGGACCAGATCCTCGAAATCATCGGCAAGCTGACCGGCGCATTCTTCCTCGTGATGGTCGCCTTGTCGGGCGTCGCGCTCCTGATCGGGGGGATTGGGGTCATGGCAATCATGATGGTGTCCGTCACCAGCCGGACCCGGGAAATCGGGACTCGGAAGGCCTTGGGCGCCACCCGGCGGGAAGTGCTCTGGCAGTTCCTGGTCGAGGCCGCCACCCTTACCGCCCTGGGCGGCGTCATAGGAATCCTGGCCGGCCTACTCTTCGGCGAGGTCCTCAAGTTCGCCCTCAAGATCGACGCCAGTCCGCCGCTCTGGAGCGCGGTCGTGGCGGTCGGGGTGTCGGTGGCCATCGGCCTCAGCTTTGGACTCTATCCCGCCAGCCGGGCCGCCAGGATGGACCCGATTGAAGCCCTTCGTCACGAATAACCGTCCGGCCTGATCATGCCAGTTGACCTGTTAGCCATTGCCGCCCACCGCGACGACGTCGAATTGACCTGCGCCGGCACCCTGCTCAAAGCCGCCGATCAGGGGCATCGCACCGGCATTCTCGATCTGACCGCCGGCGAGACCGGATCTCGCGGTTCCGCCGATCTCCGCGGCCAGGAGGCCGAGCGAGCCGCCGCGATCTTGGGGGTGGTGGAGCGGATCAACGCCGGCCTGCCCGATGCCCATCTCCACAACACCGACGCAACCCGCCGTCAGGTCGTCGAAGCCATCCGGCACTTTGCTCCGCGCGTGGTCATCCTGCCTTTCCCGGTGGGCCGCCATCCAGATCACCGGATTGCAGCCGAGTTGGCCCGCGATGCCTGCTTCCTGGCCGGCCTTGTGAAGTACCCGGCGGCCGGAACACCCCATCGGCCGGTCAAGATCCTCTACTCCCTCGCCTACCGCGAAGATCCGGTGAAACCCACGGTAGTGGTCGATATCAGCGACCAGTTCGTGCGGAAGATGGCCGCGATCCGGTGCTACACCAGCCAGTTCGACGGGGCCAACTCGGCCGGCGAGATTTTCCCGACCGGACAAGATCTCTATGCCCTGATCGAGACCCAGAACGCCCACTACGGATCGTTCATCAGGTCCCGCTTCGGCGAGCCGTTCTTTACCCACGAAACGATGCTCGTCGACGATGTGGTCTCCCTTGGGGGCTCCAGCATGTAAGCCCTAACCCTCTCCCCCACAACACGTTATAATGAGAACATGCCGACTACCGTGTACCTCGATCATGCCGCCACCACCCCGGTTCGACCCGAGGTCCTGGAGGCGATGCTCCCGTATCTCGGCGCCACCTCCTTCGGGAATCCTTCGAGCAGCCACCGCTTCGGCCGGACTGCCCGAGCCGGGCTCGAAAAGGCCCGCCGGGAGGTTGCTCTGGCCGTCGGGGCCGACCCAACCCAAGTGATCTTCACGTCGGGCGGAACCGAAGCCGACAATCTGGCGATCATCGGCACCGCCTTGGCGGCGCGCGATCGGGGCCAGCCGATGCGGATCCTGACCACGGCCACCGAACACAAGGCCATTCTGGCCGCCGCCCACCAGGTCGTGAAGCTCGGTGGCTCGGAGCACATCCTCCCGGTCGATCGATCCGGCTTGATCGACCTCGCCGCGCTCGACCGGGCGCTGGAAGAGCAACCGGCGGTCGTGTCGGTCATGTGGGTCAACAACGAGACCGGGGTCCGCCAGCCGGTCGAGGGCGTCGCCGCTCGGTGCGCTGCGGCCATGGTCCCCTTCCATTCCGATGCGGTCCAGGCCTTCGGCAAGATCGCCGTCTCGCTTGAGGACACGCCCTGCACCTTCCTCACTCTGTCGGGACACAAGATCGGCGCTCCAAAGGGGGTCGGGGCCTTGGTGGTGCGGGATCGGAAGGCCGTCGACGCCATCATCCACGGCGGAGGCCAACAGTTCGGGATCCGGGCCGGCACCGAGAACGTCGCGGGTGCCGTGGCACTCGGCCGCGCCGCCGGGTTGGCAGCTCAAGAGGTCGCGACCGAGTCGGTGCGACTGGCCGGGCTCCGAGACGCGCTGGCGGCCGCGCTGCAGGCCGCGGTGCCTGACCTGGTCGTGAACGGTGCGGGCGCCCCCCGGGGGCCCCATGTCCTCAACGTCGCCGTTCCCGGGGGGGACAACGAGGCCCTGTTGATGCACCTTGATCTCGCCGGGATTGCCGCGTCCGGAGGGTCGGCGTGTTCGACCGGAGCCGTTGAACCTTCCCATGTGCTGATGGCGATGGGTTTGCATCGAAGTATGGCCTTGGGATCGGTTCGGTTCAGCTTGGGACATGACACGACCGCGCGGGATACTGCAGCCCTAGTTGCGGTGTTCCCCGGCATCGTCGAGAAAGTGCGGCAACTTGCAGCGGTGCTCGGACGTGCCTGAGAAGATCTTGGTCGCCATGTCGGGCGGGGTCGATAGTTCGGTCGCGGCCGCCCTGCTCGTCGAGCAGGGCCAAGAGGTCGCCGGTGCGACTATGAAGCTGTTCTGCTACGGGGACGACGTACCCGACCGGCCGTGTTGCTCGCTCGACTCGATCAACGACGCCCGGGACGTGGCTCACCGACTCGGCATTCCGCACTACGTCTTGAATTTCGAGGACCGGTTTGGCCAGCAGGTCATCCAAAACTTCGTCGACGAGTACAGCCGCGGCCGGACCCCGATCCCGTGCGTTAGGTGCAACTCGTTCACCAAATTCCGGGATCTCTTGGCCCACGCCACTGCCCTGGGCTGCGACGCGATCGCGACCGGCCACTATGCGGTGGCCCGCGACGGGGCCCTCTTTCGGGGCACCGACCGCACCAAAGACCAGAGCTACTTCCTGTGGGGCATTGCCCGGGACGTCGTTCGGCAAATGCGGACGCCGGTGGGTGAGTTGAGCAAGACGGAGACCCGCGCCTACGCCCGTCGGCTCGGGCTCGCAACCGCCGACAAGGAGGAGTCGGTCGAGATTTGCTTCGTGCCGGACGACAACTACGTCGGGGTCCTCGAGAAACACTTGCCGGCCGACGCCCCCTCCCTGTCGCCCGGACCGGTCCTGACCACCGCCGGCGAGCAGATCGGCGAGCATCAGGGATTTGCCCGCTATACCATCGGGCAGCGCCGCCGGCTCCCGGGCGGGGCTGCCCTACCGCTCTACGTCGTCGCGATCCGCCCCGAGGATCGGGCCGTGGTGGTCGGCCCCGCCTCGGCCCTTGACGGACGAACGGTTTGCCTCGAGGAAATGAATTGGCTGGTCGACCCGCTCCCCGCCGGCACCGCCTGCGAGATCCAGATCCGGTACCGAAGCCGGGCGGTTCCCGGGCGGATTCGGTCAACCGACGGAGCCACCGTCACCGTCGATCTCGACCTGGCGGCGCGGGCCATTACCCCGGGCCAGTCCGGCGTCCTTTATACCGCAACCGGCCAAGTCTTGGGCGGAGGAATCATTGCATGAAATTCCTCGGATCGTTCATTCTCAGCCTTTCGTTCGTCGCCCCGCTCAGCGCTCAGGATAAGCGGCCCCTCGGCGTCGACGATTTTCTTCGGATCGGCATCGTCGGTGATCCCCAGATTTCCCCGAACGGGACCCTGGTCGCCTATACCGTCACCACGCCGTCGCTCGCCGACGACCGGAATATCTTCCGGCTCCGGGTCCTCGATCTGGTGACCAGAAGCAGCCGAGAGTTGACCAGCGGACCTGGCTCGGACCGGGCGCCCCGGTGGGCCAAAGACGGCCTGACGCTGGCGTTCCTCTCCAACCGGAACGGCACCTCGCAAGTGTGGCGAACCCGGATCGACGCCTCCGAGGGGATACAGGCTTTCACCGCCCTCCAACTCCAGCGGATTCCGTCCAAGTTCCTCTACTTCCCCGACGAGGGGCATTTTGTGCTCAAGCCCAGGAACCGCCGGCTCTGGTGGGGCGTGGTGCTCGACTGGCTTGACGAGTACCTCCGGCCCGGCACCGCCAAGACCAACCCATGACCGACTCGTTACCCGTCGATCGGCGGCTCGGTCGACATTCCACCGCCATGGGAACATCACCTACGGACGAGACGCCGGGTCTTCGCCATCCGGGCCTCTACATCAATCGCGAGCTCTCCTGGCTTGAATTCAACCGTCGGGTGCTCCACGAGGCGCTTGATTCCCGAACCCCGCTCCTCGAGCGGGTCAAGTTCCTGGCCATCTACTCCTCAAACCTCGACGAGTTCTTCCAAGTCCGGGTGGCGGGCCTCCGGAAACAAGTCGTGGCGCGGTACCACGAGCCGACCTCTGACGGGCTCACCGCCGAAGAACAACTAGCCGCCATCTCGGCCTCGGTCCGGGAGCTTCAGCGGCTTCACGACCGGTGTCTGACCCGGGTCGTCCTTCCGGCGCTCGCGGAGGCCGGCCCCGCGCTGATCACCGACTGGCACCACCTGACCGCGGCAGACCGAACCGCACTGGAACAGTACTTTACCGATCAAGTGTTTCCGGTCCTGACTCCGCTCGCCGTCGACCCGGCCCACCCATTTCCGTATATCTCCAACCTGAGCCTCTCGCTGGCGGTCGTCCTCCGGGGGCCCGGTGGCGACGAACGGCTTGCGTGGGTCAAGGCTCCCAAGATCCTGCCTCGATGGGTACCGCTCCCCGGCACCCATCGATTCGTGCCGCTCGAGCTCGTCATCGCGAGCCACCTCGATTCGCTTTTTCCCGGCATCGAAATCCTCGGCGCGTACCCCTTCCGGATCAGCCGAAACACCGACCTCGACATTGACCCCGACGAGGCCGAGGACCTGCTGTCGTTGATCCAGGAAGAGGTCCGGAACCGCCGGTTCGCCGAGGTGGTGCGCCTCGAAGTCCACGCCTCGACGCCGGAGTCGCTCCGCCACCTCCTGCTGGCTGAAATCAACGCCGATCAAGACGGCATGACGTTAGGCAATGACGACATCTTTGAAGTAGCCGGGTTGCTCGACGCCGGCGATCTGCTGTTACTCTCAAGGCTCAAGTTTCCCGACCTGAGGGACCCGCCCTTGACCCCGGTCACCCAGGTCCGGCTGGCACCGGGGCGGAACCTTTTCGACGTGATTCGCGAAGGCGATGTGCTGGTGCACCACCCGTACGAAAGCTTTACGACCTCCGTCGAGCGCTTCCTCCAACTCGCCACCGAAGATCCCGACGTCCTCGCCATCAAGATGACGCTCTACCGAACCGGCGGGGACTCCCATATTGCCCGGATGCTCGCGACCGCCGCCGAGCGAGGCAAGCAGGTCGCGGTCCTAATCGAGCTCCAGGCCCGGTTCGACGAAGAGAACAACATCCGCTGGGCCCAGCGATTCGAGGATGTCGGAGTGCATGTGAGTTATGGCGTCAGCGGGCTCAAGACCCACGCCAAGGTGATCCTCGTGGTCCGGCGGGAGGGCGGGGAAATCCGTCGATACGTCCACATCGGCACCGGGAATTACCATCCCAAGACCGCCCGGATCTACACCGATTTTGGCCTCTTCAGCTCCGACCCGGCCCTCGGCGCCGATCTCTCCGACTTGTTCAACGTCCTGACCGGATTCGCCGCACCAACCGGCTATCGCAAACTGCTCGTCGCTCCCGCCGGCATGCTGCCCGAAATCCTCCGGTTGATCCGCCGCGAGTCCGAGCACGCGCGGGCCGGGCGGCCGGCCCGGATCCTCGCCAAGATGAACGCGATTACCCACCCGGACGTGATGGTGGCGCTCTATGAAGCATCGGCGGCCGGCGTGGCCGTCGACCTGATCGTCCGCGGGATCTGTTGCCTCCGTCCCGGGGTCCCGGGCGCCAGCGACAACATCCGGGTCATCAGCATCGTCGGCCGGTTCCTCGAGCATTCGCGGGTCTGGTACTTCGCCAATGCCGGATCACCCGATGTGTACATTACGTCGGCCGACTGGATGCCTCGGAACCTCGACCGGCGGATTGAGTCCGCCGTGCCGTTGACCGATCCGGCCCACCGCGAAGCCCTTCGCGAGTTGCTCGAACAAATGTGGCTGGACAACCGGCAGGCGTGGGAGTTGTCGGCCGAGGGCACTTGGACGCAGCGGCACCCCGGCTCCGGCCCCGAGGTCGCGACCCATCGAGTGCTGGTCGACCGGTATCGCCCCGAGTTTCGCCGGGAGGCGGCCGAGCCGGTCTAGTAGGCGAGCCCGGCCTGGTCGGCGAACTGCTTGAAGATTTCTTGCTGTTCGGGCGTGAGCTGTTCGGGCATGGTCACGGCGATCTCGACCAATTGATCACCCTTTCGATCACCTTTCACGACACCCATCCCTTTGATCCGGAATTTTTTCCCGGCCGGCGTCCCGGGAGGAATCGTAAGCACCACTTTCTTCCCGTCAACCGTCCGGCCTGTGATCTTGGTGCCTAACACCGCCTGAGCCAGATTGACCGGGACCTCGCATTCAAGATCGAGGCCGGACCGCGTGAAGAACCGGTCCGGCTGCACGTCGAACGTCACCACCAGATCGCCGGCCTGACCGGTCCCGGCGGCCTCGCCCTGCCCTTTCACCCGGATCTTGGTCCCCGAATCGATCCCCGACGGCACCGCGATCGTCACGGTCTTCTCGGACCTGACCTCACCGCCCCCAAGACAGATCCCACACTTCTCAGACGGAATCCTCCCCTGCCCCCGGCACTGCGGACAGGGCCGGTTGACCGCGAAGCCGCCCTGGCCGAACGAAATGGTCCCCCGGCCTGTGCACTCAGGGCATTGGGACACCGTGGCGCCCGGCGCGGCGCCGAATCCCGCACACGCCGGGCAGGACCCGTTCATCGCGAGTGTCACGGGAATCTTGCCGCCGAGGACCGCGGTCCGAAATGGGATCTCGAGGGCCACCTCGAGCGGGTCGGCCTGGGGCTGCGGCTCCTTCTTGCCGCCCTTCCCGAAGATCGACGAAAAGATGTCGCCCAGCCCCATCGAGCCGAAGTCGCCGAAGTCGAAGGTCTCGGTCGGGCCGCCGCCACCGGGACGCGACGCCCCACCGGAACGCCCGGGTCCCCGGGCCCCACGATCGAACCCGCCGAGCCGGCGCATCTGGTCGTATTTCTTCCGCTTCTCGGGGTCCGACAGCACCCCGTGGGCCTCGGCGATCTGCTTGAACTGATCGGAGGCCTTCGGGTTGCCGGGGTTGGCATCGGGATGGTGCTGCTTGGCAAGTTTCCGGTACGCCTTCTTGATCTCGTCCGGCGTGGCGCCTTCGGTGACCCCGAGTACTTGGTAGAAGTGCTTTGCCGCCACGTTAAGTGTGACTTTCAGCCGAGTACACTTGCACCCGGGCCGGCCGGACCAACGACCCCTTGAACCGGTAGCCGACCTGGAAGGTGGCCGCGACGATGTGGTCCTGGTCCGCGGAGGGGGGCATCGCCACCGCCACCGCTTCCGCCACCGCAGGATCGAATTTCTGCCCAACCGGGTCCAGCCGCTCCAGGCCCGCGCCCTCGAGTTCCTTCCGGAGTTTCTTGTCCACCATCTCGACGCCCTGGCGCACCACCGTGGTCGGGCCGCCAAGGTCCGACGCCGCCAAACGGTCGAGGTCATCGAGCACATCGAGGAGTTTGATCACGAAGCCGGCCTGGGCCCGATCGGCCAGTTCGATCCGCTCCTTGGCCACCCGCTTCCGGAAGTTGTCGAAGTCGGCCGCCAACCGAAGGTAGCGATCGTTTGACTCGCTCAACTGATCGGCCAAGCGCTTGACCGCGCTTTCCGATGGCTCCACCGGTGGCCCCGACGAGACCGTCCCGGTCAGTTCCATGTCGGGCAGGGCGTCGGTCAACTGAGCATCTTCTTCAAACGGACGTTCGTGGCTCACGGGGCATTACCCTGGTTGGTGTCTCCACCGGGAAACTTCTCAAGACCCGCCGCCCGGCGCCAGAGGCCGTGGAGCGCCGCCTGGCTGGCCCGGCCCCGAATGTCCTCCCGGGTTCCGGGAAACCCGACCCGCAGCGTCTCGACCTGGCCCCCGACCGAGAACCCAAACCAGACCGTCCCGACCGGCTTGGCCGCGGAACCTCCCCCCGGCCCCGCCACCCCGGTGACCGCCACCGCGAGGTCGGCCCCGGTCGCCCGCGCGACCCCGGCGGCCATGACCCCCGCCACCGACTCGCTGACCGCCCCGTCCCGTTCCAGCACGGCCGGGTCGACCCCGAGCAGGCCGGTCTTGACCCGGTTGTCGTAGGCGATCACCCCGCCGAGGAACCCGTCAGAGCTCCCCGGAATGGCGGTAATCCGCTGGCCGATCAGGCCGCCCGTACACGATTCGGCCACGGCAACCGTCAGACCCCGTTCGCGAAGCCGGCTGAGCAACACGGCGGCAAGATCGTCGTCGCCCGTCCCATACCCGTGGTCCTTGACGATCGCTTGAATGGCCGTCGCCGCCCGGTCGAGCAGCGGCTTGGCCTCGCCGGGCGCCAGATCCCAGCCGGTGAGGCGGAGGTCGACACCCTCGAGGCCCGGCAAATACGCCAGGGTCAGCGCCCCGAGGGCATCCTCGACCGGGGCCAGTCGTTCTGCCAAACTCGACTCGGGAATCCCCGTGGTCCGAAGCACCAGAGAGGTGATGGCCCGGCCACCGGACCGCTCGGCCAGCTTCGGGACCACTTCCTCAACCATCAACCTCTTCATCTCGGACGGGACCCCCGGCAACATCACCACTTCACCTGGTGCCCCGGTGAGCCAGAGCCCGGGCGCGGTCCCCCGCTGGTTCGGGAGCACGATGGCGCCCCGAGGCACCTCGGCCTGGCACCGGTTGGTGGGCGAAATGGTCCGGCCGAAACTGGCCCACTTGGCCACCAGCCGGTCCCAAATCCAATCCTGGAACTCGAGCGGGGCGCCAAACAACTCCGCCACCACCTTCTTGGTCATATCGTCCCGAGTCGGACCGAGCCCGCCGGTCGTAATCACGAACCGGGACCGGGCCAGGGCCTCGCGGACGGCGTCCCGAATCTCATCCGGGTTATCGCGCACTGACGTCCGGCGGGAGATCCGGACGCCGGCCTCGCTCAAGCGCTGGCCCATGAAGGCGCTGTTGGTGTCGATGGTAAAGCCGAGGAGCAGCTCGGTGCCGATGGTGACGAGTTCAATGTCCATGGGGGCGCTTTGGCCTACTTGAGCAGTTGCCGGTACCGATAGAGATAGATCACGAACGAATACACGGTCAGCCCGGTCGCGATCGCAAGGCTCACCGACACGAACCCGCCGTGAAACGTTTTCCAGAACTGCCAGAAGACGCTCCGGTGGAGACCGAGCGGATGCCAGGCATCCCGAAACGCGAACCAGAGAATGGTCCCGCCGACGAAGATGTTTTGCATGACCGCCTTGAGCTTGCCGGGACCCTGCGCCGCGATCACGATGCCCCGCCGCGCTGTCCACCAGCGAAACGCGGTCATCAAGAATTCTCGGCCCAGCATCACGAGGCACACCCAGAGCGGAACGCTCCGCCACACCGGGATCTCGTAGAGGTCGTGCCGGGTCTGGGCAATGACGTAAATCGGCACCACCGTCGCCAATAACAGCAGTTTGTCGGCGAGCGGATCGAGCGTCTTGCCGAGGTCGGTCACTTCATTCCGCGACCGGGCCAACCGGCCGTCGATAATATCGGTGATCGCGGCGAGGAGAAACACCACGAAGAGGAGCAGCTTCGGCCAATATCCGGCCATGAAGGGTAAGTAGGCAATCACCGGTGTGATCGCGATTCGAGCCACCGTAATCAGGTTCGGAAGGTTCCACAT
>SXGT01676316.1_pt1 | contig 13600 bp, 10 predicted proteins | sample 3176221 | NCBI WGS metagenome assembly SXGT01 (sample SAMN11356862, study PRJNA531348) | freshwater metagenome | isolation source: freshwater sample F1-120 | place: China: Fuxian Lake, Yuxi | collected 2017-12-25 | reverse complement strand
GGTAGAGGAAAATCCTCCAACCCATGGACGAGATGGCGGCCAGCGAATTCCTGCTGGGAAAGCTCAAGGATACCAAGACCAATCAGGAATTCTTCGATATGATGAAGCGGTAAGGCCGCGCGCTTTCCCTTAAAGTTCCAATGAAGAAAGCCGGGCTTGGCCCGGCTTTTTTGTGCCCGTTACCATGGCGCGAGAGCCCGGATTTATCGGCCGATCCAGAAAAGCCGTCCAGCCAGTAAAATATCTCATCGGTTCCCCTGCCGATTCGCCGATTCCGGCCGATAATTTATTCGTACCGCCAAAGAAATATCCGTCATGAAGGGGTGACGAAAGTCGGCCATGGATGAGGCATGCCTCCTTGGAGAACGTTTGGAGGCGTTCCACGGCGCGAAAAATCGCGAGGTTTCAGCGGGCAATCCGCCGGCGGAATGGCCGCGAGCACGAAAGCCGGCCGGTTCATGGACAATAATGCAATGAGAGGAAGCGCTCATGGCCCCCCCGGAATTTATCGAATTGCTGTTGCGGTCGCCATTGATCCACTGGATTTTCGCCGTTTCCATCGTCACGCAATTCGTCGCGGCATTCCTCGCCTACCGGGTAACCCGCGTCTCCGGCTGGCATACGCCGGGATTGCTGATTACCCTAGGTTTGCTGGCGATGGGCATGAGGCGCATCCTGAGATGGTACGAACTCGCCGGGACGATTCCGCAGTTCCTCGATTTGCTTTCGGAGACCCTGGGCGTATTCGTTTCGGTCGTGTTGCTGATGGGCGTGAGCCAGCTTTATCCCCTGCTGAAAAGCAACCGCCATCATCTCAAGATGCTGGTGGCCTTGGCCAATGTCGATGCGCTAACCCAGTTGCCCAATCGCCGCGCCCTGGACACCTTGCTGGAACACGAATGGCGGCGTGGCACCCGTGACCATTACCCGCTGTCGGTCATCATGGTGGATGTGGACCACTTCAAGGCTTTCAACGATACCTACGGCCATACCCACGGCGATACCGTGCTCCGGCAGATCGCCAGGGTGATCCGCAGACTGTCCCGCCGTGCCGGAGACATACCTACCCGCTATGGCGGCGAGGAGTTTCTGATAATCCACGCGCATACTCCCCCGGAACTCGCGGCCAAGCTGGCGGAACGGATACGCGACGGGGTAGAGCGCCTGAATATTCCCCATGCCTCTAGTCCGACCGCTTCCGTGGTGACCATCAGCCTAGGCATTGCCTCGCTGAATCCCTCCCCGGAGATAAATCCCAGGCAGTTGATCGAAGCAGCCGACGAGGCGCTCTATCGCGCCAAGAAAGCCGGCCGCAATCGGGTGGAAGTGGCCGATTCGAACGGCGAGGTAGCCTCCTCGGCTTAGCCCTCGTCGCGTTCGCGCCGATCCAAAAGCTTCGATGAACGAGCGGGTGTCCTTCCAAGCCTCGACGAAAAACGCCTTGCCGAAATAGGTGAATTCGGATTCAACCCCCCAACCGAAGGAACTCCGGTCGCGGCTGGCGGCGGTGAGAATCAGGGAGTTATCGTCCTTGAGCGCATCTAGGTTGAACTTGCCGGCGGCAACCCCGCGAAAAATAGGGCTCCCCGAAACCATACAGACTCGATGGCCAAATTTGAAGGATGTACGGAAATGGTTTCCACCCACGCAGGGTATCGATCGGCTGTTTTCGCCGTGGCGAAACGGCTTTACTTTCGCGGTGGGCGCCGGATCGGTTAATCTGAGCCGGATCGGCGGACATATCGCCGGTACTTTGCAATACAACCCATACAAGAGGAGGATTTTTCCATGGTACTCATTTCGATTTTTGTCACCATGGGCATCGCGTTTTGGTTCTACCGCACGGCGGAAAAGCTGGGCTCGAAAGCGATGCAATGGGGCGTGGCCGGCGCCATCAGCTACCAGGTACCCGCCTGGGCCTGGATGATGCTGGTAACCAAGCCGTATCTGTCGTCGATACGCGGGGTGGCCGCCAAGGCCACGACATCCGTGAGCCTCGTCAGCCATTCCTGGATTTTGATAGGCATCGTCTGCGCCTATGTCGTTTACAAGTTTTTCCTGCTGAAGACCAACGTAAAAGCGGACTAGTCTCGCCCCACGGCGTTGGTTTCCCGTTCGGGAGCCAGTGCCATCTTGTCCACGCGGCTTAGACAACCAAGACCAAGGCCCGTGGACAAGCCCTCCCCGACGCACGGAACCAGCAACCAAATTACGGGTAGGCCAGAGGCTAAAACCCCATCCAGCGACATGGCCCCAAAAACCATGAAGGCCGCGTAAAGCGGCCTTTGGCGGGGATTGGGAGAAAAATCCCGCTATTCGGCGAAAGCGGTGAGTTCGCGCCAGCGCTGCTGTAGCGCGGATTGCTGGAATTTGAAGCTTTTATACAGGAACAGGAGCACACCCCGGTGCCAGGCGATGAGCGCTCTGTTTCTGATCCACTGGGGCAGCAGCCGGAAAGCTTGCAGCGCGACTAGGCCATATTGGTAAGCCAGCGAGAAAATGCTGCTGTCCAGCGAGGACAACAGGGCCATGGAGCGCACGCGCCCCGCGGGACTGGAACGCCAGTAGGAGAAAATGCACTGGCTCAGCAACAGGGCTTCGGGAGTCTCGGCCAGGAAAGCCTCGCGCAGTTCTTCCGCCAGGGTGCGGCGGGTAAGCTGCAAACGTCCGCAGACGCGGGCGTATTGGCGCAAGGCGGCCGGCACATCAAGCTTGGCCTCTTTCAGCGCGTCCCGCAGCACCAGGGCGTCCTTGACCGCGGCGGTGATTCCGGAGGCGGTCAGCGGGTGGCAGCAACCGCGGGCATCGCCCACCAAGGCGACATTGCCCTTGACGCTCGTGGCCGGGATGATGCAGTAATTCGCCGCGGCTAGGGGCTTGCCTTCGGCCAGCACCTGCTCCACGTCATGCCGGAAGGTGGGCGGAAAGGAATTCAGATGGACCTGGATCGATTCCTTGGAATCGGCGCCCTTGAGTATCTCGAACATCACCCTGGCGCGGCCCTGGCCAATCCCATAGGCATAGGACACGCCCGCCGGATTCAAGAAAATATTGCCGAAGCCCTTATGGGGCAGATTGGCGTCATCGACCTCGACGCCCATCATGCCCGAATAACGCTGGGTGACATGGGTGATGCCGATCATTTTCCGTAGCTGCGACATCGGCCCGTCGGCGCCAATCATCAGCTTGGCCCGAACGCGTGTTTCACCGTCGTCGGTTCTCACCACGGCGGTGTATTCGCGGTCGCCGGATTCCTCCATTTGCGTGACCCGCGCGCCTATCCACACCGTGACACCGGAAAAACCCTGGACCGTTTCCAGCAAATGGTCCTTGAGAAGGCGGTGCTCGATCGCCTGCCCACGAGTATCGGACCCTCGCGCCTCGCCATAGGGCAATAGCACGGCGGATTGGCACTCGTCGGTAGCCTCTTCCTCCTGGGAAAAGGGGAACACCGCGAACCCCTGGACGGGCGAACCCAAGTCCGATACCTCGCTCAACAGGCCGAGTTGGCGCAGGCCATCGATACCGGGGGGATGGATCAACTCCCCGGCCAAGCGCCTGCCATGGGATGGGCCCGGTTCGATAATCAGAATCTTCAAACCCAGGGGGGCGAGCGCCGCCGCCGCCGCCGCGCCGGCGATACCGCCACCCGCGATAAGAACATCCACGTCCTCCCGCATAACCATTTCTTTTTCTTGCATAATCGATCCCGATATTCAGTGGAACAATGAGAGTCAATGGCTGCCAGGTATTCGGCGGCCGGAAAAAACATTCCCCAAGACAGCTAGGCTAACAATCCCAGCCCGGTCATTTTTTCACCGATGAATCCCGTTCGCCTTGATTACGAACAAAATCCGGCGATTTTTCGAACATCCCGGATTCAACCGGGAAGGACCGCGCTCAAGCGCCCATGGCGGGCCAGCGCCCAGGCCGGAAAATAAGTGTGATAGAGGCGGTAATCCAGCATCGCGGCTCCGAAGAATACTCCGTTCACACCCTGCCGCGGCCAATCCCCGTTTTCTTGTTGCCGGCTTTTCAGCCACTCGATCCCCCGCCTGATCGACGGATGGTCCGGTGGAAGGATATCGAGCAGGGCCAAAAGCGCCCAACTCGTCATTACCACCTGGCTGTGCTCGTGTTCGACATAGCGGCCTTCGAGGCAACTGGTATAGTGCTCGCCCCAACCGCCATCGGCGCGCTGTTTGTCCACCAGCCAGCCCCCGGCTGCTTGCAGGGTCGGGTCGGCGGCCGGCACCCCGGCCATCCTGAGCCCCTTGGCAACGTGGAAAATGGCGTAGGTGTAATTGATGCCCCAAAACCCCTGATAAGAACCGTCGGGAAGCTGGGCGCGCCGCAGGAATGCCAGCGCCCTGCCCGTCGCCCGGTCGATCTCGCCACCGGGCCAATCGGGACGGGCCTTCCGATAGTGGGCAAGCGCGGCTAGGGACGAAGCGGTGCATTCGATATAGGAGAGTTCCGTCATGCACTGGCCGTACATCTCGGAAGGATTAATCATCTCCAGCAGCTTGCCGGCGCGGCGGCGTTCATAGGTGCCGAAACCGCCGTCGGCGTTCTGGCGCGACAGGATAAACTCAACGGCCTGGCGCAAGCGGACTTCATCGAACGGCGTGGCCATCCGGTACGCGGGATGCTCGTATAGGGCTAGCAAGGCGCTCAAGGCCTCGGCGGTGCAATCGCTGACCGGCCAGCGGTGCTGGCCATCGGAGAAACACCAGCCGCCCACCGCCGGATCCCGCCAGAACTCCCGGTAATCGGGCAATTCCTCGGTCAACTGGGCGCGCTTCAGGAATTCGTGGGCCTTTTCCAGCGCCTCCTGGGTGCCGGGCACGGGGTCCGAGGCTTCCGCCAGCGCCTGCATGACGAACGCGGTATCCCAGGTGTTGGAGCGAGCGCCCACGTAGCGTATGCCCTCGACCTCGTCTTCCCAGCGCCAGGCCTCGATACCGTCGAGACTCGCTTGCAATTCCGGATGCTCCGGATCGCGGGCGAAAATGGCGAGGCAATTCAACAGGCCGTTGACCGGCGAAACGCCTTGATAACGGGTGGTGCGCTGCTCGTGGAGAATGCGCTCGAAACACTGCTCCAGCCCCTTGCGGCGCATGGCCTTGCCATGCCAACGCTCGTAGACGGCCAGCAAATCGTAGACTGCGCGCAGCACCGGGCTGATGGGCACGTAAATATCGCCGGGCGCGAGGGTATGGCGCAGGGCAGCGAAATCGATGGATGCGTAGGGCTCCGGGTAGAGTTCCCGGCGCAGCTCATCCCGTAGCGAAACCGGCAAGGGCGCGACGAAGCGCACGCCGAACAGATAGGCTATCCCCAGATAAATCAGCCGGGTATGGCAGTAATAGCGCCGGGGATGGAAGGGCAGCCATTGGGGCAATACGAAAAGCTCCGGAGGGATGGAGTTGAGCCCCTGGTACTCGTAGAGGCCGAGCATCGCCAGCCAGAATTTCCCCCAAGTGGGAATGCCCTTGACTCCGCCGGGTTGCGCCAGCAGCCATCGCCTAGCCCGGACCAGCATGGGCATATCGGCGGGCTGGCCGAGCATCCGCAAGGCCACGTAGGCCAGGGTGGTGAAAAACACGTATCCGGGCGATTCCGGGTGCATTCCCCAGGAACCGTCGGCGGCTTGGTAATATGCGAAATGCCGGATGATCCTCGCCCGTTCGTCGTCCGTGTAGGGCCGGCCCACCACGGTGCGCACGATGACGGCCTGGGCCAGAATCATGGTGCACCAGACCATTTCCCCTTCCCAGTCGCCGTTGGAGCCTTGCGAATCGAGCAGACGTTGCAAGGCCCGATGTTCGGCCTCCACCGCCATGCCATGAACCATGGGCCGCGGATGCGGGACACCATCAAAATCGTTTTCTTGATTCTTCAATGATTCTTGTTCGGAGTGGATGTTGGGGAAGGAGAGTTTAGGTGGCGAGCCGCGAGTCCCACGGTACGGGAGTACAAAGCCTAAAGGGGAGATTCCCGAAAACCTGGGAAAAAACCGACCGTTACCCCAAATGGCTATGCCGAAAGCCAAGTTATTGTGCGTGAAAGCCGCCCATCCGTCCAGTTCCCTCTGGTTTCCAATGAGATTCCTCCCAGGCCCCATGGGGCGGGAAGCAGGGGCGGCGCGTCGCCAGCGGCAAGGTGTCGATGTAGCCCCACACCCAGCCGCTCCGAGCGCCCGGGTTTCGGTGGTTGGCTATTCCGGATAGCCACGGGAAGTTTTTCAGGCCCAACTCCAAGCGCCCGAACCAGCCAAGGGCGGGCGTTCAGGCTGTCGCTAAGCGAGGATAAATCCTATGATTATTTGGCTCGCGGAATTCTCGCCCCCACCGCCGACCATCCGTATCCGTAATACTAAGGAAACCATCCATGAATGCAGCTATCCCCGCGTCGCCGTTCCGCCTCGAAAGCCCCTCCGGACTGGTGTTCCAAATCAACGCCAACGGCTCGATCCAGCGCATGGATCATGGGAATATCCTCCTGAATCTGTTCCCGGGCAACGAGGCCGAGGGCGGTCCCGCCAACCTCTATCTGCGCCGGCATGGCGAGGCTAACGAGGCGATTCCGCTGCTGGGACCGCGTGCCCCCGCCACGCCCCATGTTAGCGAGGGAAAATTACAGGCCAGCGGCGAATGGCGGGGTATCGGCTACACGGTCACACTGGTGCTCGCCGAATCCGCCCCCGCCTGGTTCTGGCATGTGGCTTTGGAAAACATCGGCGGAGTAGCGGCGACGGTGGACCTGCTGCTCGCCCAGGATATCGGGTTGGCCCAATACTGGGCGGTGCGGCTCAACGAATATTATGTCAGCCAATACGTGGACCACCGGCCGCTGCATCATCCGGAACGCGGTTGGGTGCTGGCTTCGCGGCAAAACCAAGCCATGGCGGGCCGCCATCCGTGGTGTGTAATCGGCGCCTTGGGCACGGGCGCGAGTTTCGCCACCGACGCATTGCAAGTCCACGGGCTCGCCACGCGGGCCGGTCTGCCGCCGGCCGGCGTGGCCGGGGGGCTGTCCGGAACGCGCCATCAACACGAGCATTCCATGGCGGCGATCCAGGACCAGCCGATCCGGCTGGAACCGGGAGCAAAAACCGAGCGCGGGTTTTTCGGCGGATTCATGGAAGACCATCCAGCGGCGACTTCGGAAACCGACCTGGATTTCGTCGATTGGGTGCTGGCCCTGCCGGAAGCCACCCATCCACCGCGAGCCGAAGCCCGCCCCCACGCTGTCCCTCCGGCGGCCAGCCTGTTCGCCACCGCTCCGCTACTGGAAACCCTGAACCTGAACGATGCCGAAATCGCTGACCAATACGGCGCCGAATTAAGGGAAGTCGAGCGCGACGAGGCGGGCCACCTGTTGTCCTTCTTCATCGGCGAGCGCCGCCATGTGGCGCTCAAGGCCAAGGAACTCGCCGTGTTGCGGCCCCATGGCCACATCCTTCGCACCGGCCGCGGCCTGACCCCGGACGAAACCGCGCTGGCCTCCACCACTTGGATGAACGGCGTATTCCATTCGATGGTGGCCCAGGGCCATGTCAGCATCAATCGCTTCCTGTCCACCACCCATTCCTATTTGGGCCTGTTCCGCTCCCATGGGCAGCGGGTGTTCGCCGAACTGGCCGGCGGCTGGCGCTTGCTGGATGTGCCCTCGGCTTACGAAATGGCCCCGGACGGCTGCCGCTGGCTCTACCAGCACGCCGACGGGCTGATCGAAGTCCGCGCCGCCGCGCCCGCGGATCGCCACGAGCTCACCCTGTCCATCGCGGTGCTAGCGGGGCCGCCCCCCCGGTTTCTGGTCTCCAACCATGTCGCCCTCAACGGCGACGACGGATCCGGCGCGGAACCGGCCCGCTACACCCGGGACGAGCAAGGTGTATTCGTCCAAGCGATACCCGCTAGCGAAGTCGGCGGGCGGTTTCCGGAAGGCGGATTCCGCCTCGACCTCCTGCCCGGCACGGTGATAGAGCGAATCGGCGGAGACGAATTGCTGTTCGCCGATGGACATACCCGGAACCAGCCGTTCCTGTGCTTGATTTTCGCCCCGGCCAGGGCGCTGGGCTTGCGCATCACCGGCCATTTGATTCCCGCGCGCGAACCGCCGGCGGACGAGGCCAAGGACGCGAACCGTTACTGGTTCGATATGGCCGGGGGCTTGAAGGTCCATCCTCCCGCCGGCAGCCCCCTGGCCGGCGACGTGGCGCGGCTGGCGGAAATCCTGCCCTGGTTCGCCCACAATGCCTTGATCCACTATCTTGCCCCGCGCGGACTGGAGCAATATTCCGGCGGCGGCTGGGGCACCCGCGACGTAAGCCAGGGGCCGGTGGAAATGCTGTTGGCCCTAGGGCGGCCCGAGCCGATCCGGGATTTGCTGATCCGGGTGTACAAGCAGCAAAACCCCGACGGCGACTGGCCACAATGGTTCATGTTCTTCGAGCGGGAACGCAATATCCGACCCGGCGACTCCCATGGCGATATCGTGTTCTGGCCACTGCTGGCCCTGGCTCAATACCTGCTTGCCTCGGAAGACGCGAATCTCCTCGACCTTACTCTGCCCTTCTTCCACCCGGATGGCGACGCACAAGCCGAGCACGCCACCCTGGGCGCCCATGTCGAGCGGGCGCTGTCGGTCATCGGCCGGCGCGTCATTCCCGGCACCCGGCTGGCCGCTTACGGACACGGCGACTGGAACGATTCCCTGCAACCCGTGGACCCGTCCATGCGCGAGCGGCTATGCAGCGCCTGGACCGTGACCCTGCATTACCAAACCCTGTCCACCCTAGCGGCGGCCTTGCGGCGTCTGAGCCGGATCGAACCGGCGGCGCGCTTCGACGCGATGGCCAAGGAAGTGCGCGCGGATTTCCAAAGGCTGCTATTGGTGGATGGCGTGCTGGCCGGCTTCGCCTATTTCCACGAGGACGGACGCATCGACTACCTGCTGCATCCGCGTGACCGGGACACCGGCCTGTCCTACAGCCTGTTGCCGATGATCCACGCCATCGCCAACGGCATGTTGTCCCCGGAGCAAGCCGACCGGCATCTGGAGGCTATCGAGAACCATCTGCTCGGCCCGGATGGCGCCCGCTTGTTCGACCGGCCGATGAAATATCGGGGCGGAATCCAGAAATTCTTCCAGCGGGCCGAGAGCAGCACTTTCTTCGGCCGCGAAATCGGCCTGATGTACACCCACGCCCATCTCCGCTACGCCGAGGCCCTAGCCCGCCACGGTGATGCCGGGAAATTCTTCGAGGCTTTGTGCAAAGCCAATCCCATCGGCCCGCGAGCGCGGGTTCCAACCGCCCGCAACCGGCAGGCGAATTGCTATTACTCCAGTTCCGACGCGGATTTCGCCGACCGTTGCCAGGCTTACGGCGAATACGACCGGGCCCTGCGGGGCGAGGTAGCTTTCGAGGGCGGCTGGCGGGTGTATTCCAGCGGCGCGGGGATAGGCATGGGCCTGATCTTGCGCTGCCTGTTCGGCTTGCGCCGGGAACAATCGGTACTGCTGGTCGATCCGGTCATGCCGCCGGAACTGGACGGGTTGCGAGTAGAATTGGAATTGGCCGGCCATGCGCTGGAAATCGGCTACCGGATCGGCGCTCGCGGTTGCGGCGTGCTGGCCTTGAGCCTCAATGGAACCGAACTCGCCTTTACCCGCGAAGCCAATCCCTACCGCGTGGGCGGGGCCTTGGTTCCCATGGCGGAAGTGCTGGCGCGGCTGGCGGATGGGCGGAACGAACTGGACGTGGTGGTCGGCTAGGCCGATCCCGCAGGATCCCGGAATCGCTATTCACGAACCCTATCTCCACATCGCTTCGTCGATGCGCGGAGCTTCCTCGACGAGTCTCGGAAACACCTTGCCTAAGTGTCTTCAGGTGGGCCGAAACCCACCTAGCGCGGAACGGCAACTGCTTGTGGGCGATGGCGTTGTCGAACAGCTCCCGCGCATGGTCGAGCTTGATTTTGCCGTCGGCTTCGGGGTTGTAGACCCAGGGCAATCGCATGAAGTAAAAAATTCAAATTGAATTAATGGCTTGAATATCGAGAGCGATTCTCGTTTGTGAGTCAAGCCATTAATTTTCCGATGAATGCAAAAGTCCAATGCAATCGCCCTGAGTATCATTCGAATCGAAGCGGGAAGATGGCCGGGATATTGAACGGCAGGGTGACCGGCGTGGAGTCGTAACCCCTGATCATCCAGTCCCCGCCGTTATTGAACGCTTCGCAGCCATCCACGAGCTGGTTATTTTGATCTAGTATCTTTATCCGATGGCTTTGAATAGCGACCTTCTCGGCGGGCATTTTATCGCTGAAGATGGCGTAACCACCATCCTTTCTATAAACCCTGGGATAATCGATAAAAATCGGAAAGTAATACTCGGTTCCAGTGCAATCGGCCGTGGTGAAATAGGGATATATGGTTCGCCAACCGAGCGCGGCATTCCATTCCGCCAAGTCCGCTCGGTGCGTGATTCCGTCGAATTCAGTGGCGAAACTCATCCGCGTGCCAATTGTCGCCGTCGCTTTTAGCGACGGAATATAAATCTGCACGCTGATTTCGGCGTTCTGGCCCATTGCCACCGGGGGAGCCGCGAGATAGCCCAGGAATTGCCCGTTGGCGTCGGAAACCCTGACCCCGCCGCCGCCGGCACCGGCAACGCCATCCTTACCAGGGTTGCCGGGTTCGCCCTTGGGGCCTTGAGGCCCCATGGAGCCTTGAATTCCCTCGGAATTCAAGGGCAGCGGATATTCCGACTTTTTGCATGCTTTAGAGATTCGCAAGGCTCCCGTTTTTTTCGCAACGCAAGTGGAAAGCACATCGGAAGCGGCGGTTTCTGGAAGCAGCGATAATAGCATCAATGTCGCCGTCACTATTTTTAGGTATGTATTGTTCATGTTTGCGCCTGCTTTTAGTTGTTTTGTGTGGGGCTAAGCATCGCGCCTAATCGCAAATAATATTGGGCGTTTCATATGCGAATAGACGGTGGGTTCGCCGATATGCGGTTTGATCTTGGATCGCACCGTCCGTCCTAGCGGATGGCTATGAAAATAAAATAAGTTTTCTTTGAGTATTTTGATTAGGGTCAATAAAAGAAGCCCTCAAGGCAATCCATACGGTCAACCGATACAGGCGGCGTATCTTGGTTACGCCTAGCCATGGGGGCATAATGGCGCTCATGGTTTCCCACTCGAAATAAATCGATAAGAACAGGTCTCCTCCCCATGATGCTCAAGACCGCCCGCAAACGCTGGCCCCTGTTTTCCGCGCTCACCGTGGCCCTGGTAGCCGGGATCGACGCCTGGGATCCCGGCGATCTGCTTTATTATTTCCAACAACAAGCTTCGGCCTTGGAGCGCTTCACCTTGGTGCTGTTCCTGGTTTTTCTGCTGCCGCCGCTGTTCGCGCGAATGCGTCTTCCGGCCGCCGTGGCCCTGCTGGTGGGCGGCGTGGCGCTGGGGCCCAATGTGTTCGGGATTGTCAGTCCCGATAGCGATCTGGTCGAATTGTTCGCGGCGCTGGGCAGGGTTTTTCTGATGTTCATCGTCGGCTTGGAAATCGACATGCGGGTGTTCCAGGCGACCAAACGGCGCTCGATGGGATTCGGTTTCGCCACGTTCATTTTTCCCTTGCTCGGCGGCATCCTCGTGTCGCAACTCTTCGAGTTCAGTTGGAATTCGTCGTTCCTGATCGGTTCCTTGATCGCCTCCCACACCCTGCTAGGCTTCCCGATAGTGGCCCGGTTCGGCCTGGCCAAGCGGGAACCCATGGCCGTCGCGGTCGGCGCGACGATTTTTACCGATATTTCCTCCTTGCTGGTGCTCGCGGTCTGCATATCCATCCACAAGGGCGGCTTTTCCCCCCTAGGCTTGGCCACGCAGCTTTTCCAACTGGCGATTTACACCATCATCGTGCTGCAAGGCTTGCCGCTGCTGGGCCGTCTCTATTTTCGGCGCTACCGGGAGGAGGAGAACGATTTGTTCACATTTACCTTCCTGGCGGTCATGTTGGCGGCGGTGGGCGCGCATTTCATCCATCTGGAAGATATCGTGGGCGCCTTCCTGGCTGGCGTGGCGGTCAATCGCGTGCTTTCGGGCACGCGGGTGCGCGAAAAAATCATCATGACCGGGGAGGGGCTGTTCATCCCGATTTTCTTCGTGGCGATTGGGGTCAAACTCGATCTGCCCGTGTTCGCCGCGACCCTCGTCAATAGCCTCGGTTTCGTGCTCGCCATCGTCGCGGCGCTGGTGTCGGGCAAGTTGCTGGCCGTCCTGTCGATTCGGGGTGTTTTCAATTACGATTGGCCATCGGCCCTCACCATGTGGGCGCTATCCTTGCCTCAGGTGGCGGCGACCCTGGCCGCCGCGATAGCGGCGTATGACGCGGTCGATGGCAATGGCGACCGCTTAATCACCGAATCGGTGCTGAACGCCGTGATCGTGCTCATGGTGCTGACTTCCATTCTCGGTCCCGTGCTGACCGAGCGTTTCGCCCGCCAAATCCAAACCGAGGAGGTATTCGATGGCCCGGCGTGATCTTATTACATGGATTCTCGGGCTGGTGCTTGCGTTTGCCGTTACGGCGGCGGGCGCGGCCGATGATAAGGCGGCGGCCCGGGCCGAACTTCGCGCCATGCGCAAAGAGGCGTTGAATCAGCTTTACCAGGCGGACCCGCTGGCGAAGAAGAAGATACGTTCGGCGGCGGGTTACGGCGTGTTCGGGATCGTCGGTGCCCAAGTGCTGATTCTGGGCGGCAGCGGTGGCCAGGGGATCGTGCGGGATAATCTCTCGGGCAAGGATACTTTCATGCGCGCCGGTTCGGTGAGCGCCGGATTGGGGATAGGTTTCAAGGATGAGCGGAGGATATTGATCTTCAAGCACCGCGATGTGTTGAAGCAATTCATGGAAAATGGCTGGGTGTTCAGCGGGGAGGCCGCCGCGGTGGCCAAGAACGAGGGCAAGGGAAGTTCCGCCACCGATATGGAGTCGCCCCTGGGTATCGAGGTCTACCAGCTAACCAAGACGGGACTCATGGCCCATGGCAGCTTGCGCGGGACCAAGTACTGGAAGGACGGGGAGTTGGACTGATCCGCCGGCCCGAAGCCGTGGTTCCGGCCGGCGGAGTTTGAACAGGCGGTTCCGATGTCGCGTCAGCCGCTCAGCGCCTTGGAATTGCGGCTATTGCGGAACACCAGCGGCTTGGGCTCGCTATGTTCGTAATCGATCCGGGCACCCTCAATGGCTTCGGCGATGGCCGAGCGGTTCGGTGACAAGCCGCATACCGGATCGGTGGCGTTCTGGTCGCCGGTCAGCAAATAGGCTTGGCAGCGGCAGCCGCCGAAATCCTTCACCTTCTCCGGGCAGGATTGGCAAGGCTCCTTCATCCAGCCGAAACCCCGGAACTTGTTGAAAGCCTCCGAGTTCAGCCAAATGTCGCTGACACTCATATCGCGCACATTGGGGCAGGTGAGTCCCGGCAGGATGCGGGCTTCGTGGCAGGGCAGGGCGGTGCCGTCCGGGGCGATGGTCAGGAAGGTGGTGCCCCAGCCGTTCATACAGGCTTTCGGGCGGTCTTCGT
>SXGT01518140.1_pt1 | contig 13601 bp, 9 predicted proteins | sample 3176221 | NCBI WGS metagenome assembly SXGT01 (sample SAMN11356862, study PRJNA531348) | freshwater metagenome | isolation source: freshwater sample F1-120 | place: China: Fuxian Lake, Yuxi | collected 2017-12-25 | reverse complement strand
GGACATCGGCCGCCACAACGCGGTCGACAAGCTCCTCGGGCGCCGCCTTCGCGCGGGGCACCTGCCCGCCTTCGACACCTTCATATGGGTGTCGGGCCGCGCCAGCTTCGAGCTCGTGCAAAAGGCGCTGCGTGCCGGCGTCGGTGGCCTCGTCGCCGTCGGCGCCCCCAGCGCGCTCGCGGTCGAGGTGGCCCGCGCCCACGGCCTCGTCCTCGCGGGATTCGCGCGCGACGATCGCGCCACCGTCTATAGCGGTCGCGTCGCGTCCTGACGCGAGATTCCTTTGACCCTCGCCCCGGACGTCGGCACTGTGCGCCGCTCAAAGGGGGAAAGCCATGCGCGTCCTACGACGAACGTTCGTCCTGTTGATCCTTGGTAGCCTCGGTGTCGCTCCGAGCGCCTGCACCGACGCGAAGCGCCCCCTCGGCGCGCTGTGCGGCGAGAGCTCCGAGTGCGCCGACGGCGAATGCCTCGGCGGCTACTGCCTCGAGCCGCTCGCCGATAGCGACTCCGACGGCCTCCTCAACGAGATCGAGGCCGCCCTTGGCACGGACCCGACCAAGGCCGACACCGACGGCGACGGCACCAACGACGGCGACGAGATCGGCGCCAACGTCCAAAGCCCGCTCGACGCCGACGCCGACGGCCACGTCGATGCGGTCGAGAGCAAGCTCGTCGACGCCGACGCCGACTGCATCGTGAACCAGCTCGACCCCGCGGACGCCGTGCCCGAGACGGACCCGCACGTGCTCGCCAGCTTCGTCTGCAAGCACGAGGGCGTGTGCGTCGCCACCGGCGCCAGCGTCACGGCGAGCTGCGTCCCGAGCGCCACTGCCGGCAAGAACGCCGCGAGCTGCGACTACTCGGGCGTCCCCGGCTATGTCGAGGACGAGACCGCCTGCAACGACAAGGACGACGACTGCGACGGCACGGTCGACGAGCGCTTCGGCGTGAGCGGCGAGGTCGTCTTTGCAGAGGTCGGCGGTCAGACGCGCTTCAAAGGTCAGGCCTGCGGCGTGGGCGCGTGCGCCGGCGGCCTGGTCGTCTGCGCCGACAGCGAGACACTCACCTGCGCGAGCCTGACCCAGGTCGCGGCGGAGGTGTGCAACGCCGCCGATGACGACTGCGATGGCGCGACCGACGAAGACTTCGCCGCCGGCGGCACCCACAGCTTCGACGGCGGACCGAACCCGGCCGACGCGGGCAAGGTCCTCGGGGCTGCTTGCGGCGTGGGTGCGTGCAGCGGCGGCACGGTCGTCTGCGCTGCCACCGACGCGACGAAGCTCACCTGCGCGTCGCTCGTCAACGCCGGTCCCAAGGCCTGCCACAGCGACGCGAACTGCGACGGCGCCCCCGACGTTGCGGCCGACGGCGAGACCCTCGCGGGCTGCACGAACTTCTGGCGCGACGACGACGGCGACGACTTCGGCTACGGCGACCCGGTCTGCCTCTGCGACGCGAGCGTGGACTACCCGGCCGCGGCCGCCGGCGATTGCAACGAGAAGGACCTCTACGTCCACCCGAACGCGCTGCCGCTCTGCGGGATCGACGCTGATTGCGACGAGAACCTGGTCGACACGATGGAGGTCTGCGACGACGGCAACGACGTCTTCTGGGACGGCTGTCACGGGTGCCAGCTCTCGGAGCTGATCGTGACCAAGCTCGGCAACGCGGTCGCGCCCACCCTGGCGGCCGGCGCCGACGGCGGCTTCGCGATCGAGTGGGACCTCGGCTACGAGATCGAGACCTACCAAGGGCGCGAGCTGCACTTCTACGACGCGACGCACGAGCTGGCCCGCTACACGGGCGTCGGTAGCGACCTCTGGGGCGGGCCCGCCGTGTGGATGGTGGGCCTGCGCGGCGGCGGCTACCTCGAGCTCTGGCAGGCGACGCGCGACGGTTACTACACGCTCTTCGCGCAGAGCTACAGCGCGGGCGGCGTGGCCGTCGGCGACCCGGTCTTGGTCGCGGACAGCGAGTCGCAGACGTCGTTTTACGACGGCCAGCTCGTCGCCCTCGACGGCCACCGCGCGGCGTTCGTTTACCCGCAGCCGATCCTCGACGCGACGGGCTCGGGCATGCGCATCGTCGGCTTCTACTTCGGCGCGGACGGCAAGGTCGAGGCGGGCGGCCGCCTCGAGTTCGATCCGGGCGGGCCGGTGTACGCGGTGGGCGCCGCGGGGATGGCGGACGGCCAGCTCGTCGCAGCGTTCCGCGTCGAGAACTACGAGACCTACGACGCGAGCATCTACTTCCAGCGGGTCGGCGTCGACAAGGCGCCGGCCGGCAAGATCACGCTCGCGCACGGCCAGCCCGAGCTCCAGCAGAGCGAGTTCGCCGTCGCGACGTTGCCGGCCGGCGCGTGGGCGCTCGTGTACCTGCAGGACGATCCCGTCGCGCCGGAGGGCACCGACCGCGTCCTCTACGTTCAGCACATCGACGCGAACGGCGCGCCGACGGGGGACAAGCTGAAGCTGCCCATCCCCGCCGACGTGTATGTCTACGAGCTCGATGCGGCGGCGAATGCCCGCGGCGACCTGGTCGTGGCCGGCTCGTCCGAGCGCAACATGGGCGAGCCACCGGCCTGGCTCGTCCATGCGGGCGGCGGTGTGACGCCGCTGTCGCTCGGCACGGCCGAGCTCCTCTCGAGTCCGGGCGGCACCGAGGTCGTCGCGCTCGCCAATGGCGACTTCCTCGTCTCGTTCAGCGGCTGGGCCGGCGAGGCGGGCGGCGGCGGGTTCCTCTCGCGCATCAACGCGGACGGCGCGCGCGTCCCGGTGTTCCCGCCGGCTCGCTGAGCGCCCGCGCGAGGCGCACCGCGTCCTCCGGCGTATCGAAATCCTCGAGCGCCGGCGCCGGCTCGCTCAGCTCCAACCACGCGACCCGCAGCGCGCGAAGCAGCGGCATCACGGCCCGCTCGCCCCGCGCCCACGCCGCCTCGACGGGCCCCGCACACCCCGCGCCCCACAGCGCGGCCAGCGGTTGCGGCCGCCCCGCGACCCGCGGCACGCGCACATCCGCATCGGCGGGGAGCGGCGCCGCGATCGCCGCGATCCAGGCCGGCGTGATGAGCGGAACAGCGCACGCCACCACGAAGAGCTCGCGCCCCGGGTACGCCCGATACGCGGCCGCGAGCGCCTGCAGCGGTCCGCCGCCCGGCGTCAGATCCGCGACCTCGGCGCCCGGCCCGCCGACCGTCACGACCTCGTCCAGGCACGCCGCACACGCCTGTCGAATGCGCGCGAGGCTCGCGACGCCGCCAAAGCGCGCGTCCGCCTTCGGCGCACCAAAGCGGCTCGAGGCCCCGCCCGCGAGGATCACGGCGACGGGCGTGCGCTTGCGCTCATGGTCGGCGTCCGGCATATCGGGCGCGAGGATACGATGGCGCTCCGAAAACCCAAACGCTTCTGGCGACCCTCGCTGTGGGCGAGCCTCAGACCGTTCGGCATCGGCGGCGGCAAGCGCCTCCAGCACCCGAACAACTTCGCCGAGGTCTGGCGCGCCTTTCGCGAGAACAAGGGCCGCCGCGCCTACGCCTGGCGCATCCTGAAGCACGGCGTCTGCGACGGCTGCGCGCTCGGCACGACCGGCCTGCGCGACTGGACGCAGGACGGCGTCCACCTCTGCAATATCCGCCTGCGCCTCCTGCGCCTCAACACGCAGCCCGCCTTCGACGCGGCCCTCCTCGCCGACGTGGGCCCGCTCCTCGCCCTGAAGGGCGCCGCCCTCCGCGACCTCGGCCGCATCCCGGTGCCGCTCCTCCGGCGCGCCGGCGAGCCCGGCTTCCGCCCGATTCCCTGGGACGACGCCCTCGCCCTCGTCGCCGCCCGCATGGCCGCCACGACCCCCGATCGCCTCGCGTTCTACCTCACCGCGCGCGGCACCCCGAACGAGACCTATTACACCGCCCAAAAGGCCATCCGCGCCCTCGGCACCAACAACCTCGACAACGCCGCGCGCATCTGCCACGCGCCCTCGACCCACGCCCTCAAAGACGCGCTCGGGGTCGGCGCCTCGACCTGCTCCTACAAGGACTGGATCGGCACCGACCTCGTCGTCTTCATCGGCTCGAACGTCGCCAACAACCAGCCGGTCGCCACGAAATACCTCTATCTCGCGCGCAAGGCGGGCACGCGCGTCGCCGTCCTCAACGCCTGCCGCGAGCCCGGCATGGAGCGCTACTGGATCCCGTCGATTGTCGAAAGCGCTATCTTTGGTACCGAAATCGCCACCGACTTCTTCCTGGTCGGCACCGGCGGCGACGTCGCCTTCCTCGCCGGCGCCATGAAACACATCCTCGCCGCGGGCCTCGTCGACCCCGCCTTCATCGCCGACCACACCGACGGCTTCGACGCCCTCGCCGCCGCCCTCGCCGCGCACGCCTGGCCCGAGCTCGAGCGCCTCGCAGGCGCATCCCAGGCTGACATGCAGGCCTTCGGTGCGCTCGTCGGCGGCGCCCAGCGCGCCGTCTTCGTCTGGTCGATGGGCGTCACGCAGCACGCCCACGGCGAGGACGGCGTCCGTCAGATCCTGAATCTGCTGCTCCTCCGCGGCTTCGTCGGGCGCGAGGGCTGCGGTGCGATGCCGATCCGCGGGCACTCGGGCGTCCAGGGCGGCGCCGAGCTCGGCTGCTACGCGACGGCGTTCCCGGGTGGCGTGCCGGTCGACGCGCCCCACGCCGAGGCGCTCGCGGCTGCCTGGGGCTTCGACGTTCCGTCCACCCCCGGCCTCACGACCCCGGAGATGATCGAGGCCGCCACCGCCGGCGCGCTCGACGTCCTCTACGCTATCGGCGGCAACTTCCTCGACGTCCTCCCGGATCCGGCCGGCGTCGAGCGCGCCATCACCACCGTGCCGCTGCGCGTGCATCACGACATCGTCCTGACGCGCCAGATGCTGCTCGCACCCGTCGGCCGCGGCGAGGCCGTCCTCCTCCTGCCCGCGACCACGCGCTACGAGGTCCCGGGCGGCGTGACCGAGACGTCGACCGAGCGCCGCATCATCTTCAGCCCGGAGATCCCCGGCCCGCGCGTTCCCGAAGCGCGCCCCGAGGGCGACGTCCTCCTCGACCTCGCGCGCCGCGTACGCCCCGATCGCGCCCCGCACCTGACCTTCGCGACGACGGCCGACGTGCGCCGCGAGATCGCCCGCATCGTCCCATTCTACGCGGGCATCGAGCGCCTCGCCAAAGCCGGCGACCAGTTCCAATACGGCGGCCCGCACCTCTGCGCTGACTGGCGCTTCCCGACCCCGACCGGCAAGGCGCATTTCGCCGCCGTCGCGCTGCCCGAGACGCGCATTCCCGAGGGCTCCTTTCGCGTCTCGACCCGCCGCGGCAAGCAGTTCAACAGCCTCGTCCACGACGCGAAGGACCGCATCACCGGCGCCCTGCGCGACGCTGTTCTGATGGCGCGCGCCGACGCCGATCGCCTGGGCCTCGCGGACGGCACGGCGGTCGCGCTCACGAGCGCCCACGGCCGCATCATCGGCCGGATCCACCGCGCCGACATCGCCAGGGGCAACGTGCAGGTCCATTGGCCCGAGGGCAATGTCCTGCTCGACCCGGCGCGCCGCTCGCCCGTCTCGCGGATCCCGGACTTCAACGCGACGGTCACGGTTCGCCCCGTTGACCCCGCCGACCCCGCCGACCCCATCCCCCCCGGCCACCCCGTCGACCCCATCCCCCCCGGCCCGCGCTAGGCGACCGGCGCCGAGAAGTTTTGCCGGAAGGCCGCGATTCGACTATGTGGAATCACGTGCCCCGCGCCATCCGATCGCTGCTCGTGCTCCTCGTGTCGACCTCTGGCGCGCTCGCGTTCGCGTCGCGTGCCGACGCCGCGCAGCCCGATCCGACCGGACGTGCCGAGCGCCTCTCGGCCGAGGCCGCCGACGCCTTCGGGGTCGGCCGCTTCCACGACGCCATCAAGCTCTACCTCGACGCCTACGACATCTCGAAGTCTCCGGAAACGCTCTATAATGTCGCCTTCATTTACGAGAAGAAGCTCGCCGAGCCCGAGCTCGCCATCGATTACTACCAGCGCGTCGTGAGGGCCGAGGGGGTCGACGCCGCGCTCGCCGCGAAAGCCCAGAAGCGCATGACGGCGCTCAAAGACGCGCGCAAGAAAGACGACCCGCCGCCGAAGAAGACGGACCCACCGCCCGACGCGGGGCCCGGCGCGGGCCCCTACGTCCTGGTCGGCACCGGCGGCGCCGTCCTCGCCGCGGGCTTCACGTTTGCCATCATGGCGACCGTCACGCATGCGGACTTCGACAAGGCCGAGACCGCCGACGCCAAGCGCGCGCTCCAAAGCCGGGGTCAGACGCAGGCGCTGGTCGCCGACCTCGCGATGGGGGTCGGCGCGGCGGCGATCCTCGGCGGCGTGATCTGGCTCCTCGCGGCCAGCGACGCGCCCGCGAGCCCGACGCCCGGCGTCACGCCCACGCCCGGCGGCACGGGGCTGCGCTTCGATGCGCACCTCCTCGAGTCGGGCGGCGCGGTCTTCACGCTCGGAGGGCACCTATGACGCCGCGCGCACGCATTCGCTCGCGGAGAGCGCGGAGCGCGTGGACGGTCCTCATCGGCCTAGGCGCGAGCGCGTCGCTCGGCTGCTCGGCGGTGCTCGATTTCGGCGACGCGTGCTCCGTCGACACCGATTGCGATCGCCTCGCGCGCGGCCAGCGCTGTGACCGCGGCTTCTGCGTGCCCAAGCCCATCCTCGACGCCAGCGTCCACTGCGATCGCTTCTTCGGCGAGGACCCGCAGACGAGCGACCCCGCCAACCTCGTCGTCGTCGGCTCGCTGCTCCCACTCGGCGACGGCTCCGACCAGGGCGCGCGCCTCGCGGTCAAACAGATCAACGAGACGGGCGGGATCGCCGGCAAGAAGCTCAGCATGATCGCCTGTGACGACGGCGACGACTCGGACCAGGGGCGTCTCGCCGCGCGCCATCTCATCGACGTGGCCAAGGTCGACGCCATCATCGGCGCCGGCTCGTCGCAGGTGACCATCGACGTCTTCACCGAGCTCGCGCTGCCGAGTCGCGTGCTCATGATCAGTCCGTCGGCGACCTCGCCGACCCTGACCGATCGCCCCGACAACGGACTCCTCTGGCGCACGGCCCCCTCGGACGTCTTCCAGGGCAAGACCATCGCGCACTACCTCATGAGCCGCGGCTTCACGCGCATCGCGATTGTTGCACGTTCAGACAACTATGGTGACGGCATGCGCCGCATCATCCACGACGAACTCTGCGCGCTGCACTTCGACTGCAGCAACACCGACCTCCTGGTCGAGCTCGCCTATACGACCGATCCCAACGGCCAAGCCGAGGACTTCACGCGCGCCGTCGCCGTGCTCGACGGCCAGCAGCCCGACGTGGTGGTCCTCGTCTCGTTCGTGTCCGACGGCGTCGACTTCATCAACGCCGCGACCGGGCACGGCTACAAATACGTCTTCGCCGACGGGTTCCGCGATCCCGAGGCCATCGTCGTGTCCGACCCCGAGCGCCCGCATTCGGTCGTCACGACGCCGACCGAGCTCTGCGGCGCGGTCGGCACCAACCCCGGCGTCACCGATCTCTATGGCGGCTTCGCGGCCGACTTCCGCGCGATCTTCGGGAGCGATCCCAAGACCTTCGCGCCCCACGCCTACGACGCGACCTACCTCGTCGCCTACGCCTACGTCGGCGCGCTCGGCGCCGGCACCCAGCTGGCCGACCTCGACGGGCGCGGCCTCGCCGAACAGCTCAAGCGCCTGACGGGAGGGACGACCGCCATCAACGTCGGCACCGGCGATCTGGGGCGCGCCGAGGGGGTCCTCGGTGCAAACGGAACGTCGGCGATCGATCTCAAGGGGATCTCGGGCGAGCTCGACTTCGAAGCCGCCTCGGGCGAGGCTCCGGCGAGCATCCAGATGTGGGCGTTCGATTTGGCGGCGGGCAGAATTTCGAACCTGGGAGTCGTCTTCGACCACGAAGGCGTGTATGATTTCGGCGATGTAGGTTCATTCTCCACGACTGCGCCTTGCGACTGACGCAGGTGCTTTCGAGTTGGCACAGCGCCCCCGCCACGCGACGGCCACGGTTAGTACGTGACTTGGATCTGCTCCCAATGCTCCGAGAAGTTCGCCCGGTACCGCACACGGTGTCCCGGGGACGGGATGCGTGTCATCGAGGACCTGACGGGGCAGCTCATCGGCGGGCGCTATCGTGCGCGCGAGCTGATCGGCGTCGGCGGGATGGACTCGGCGGTCTGGAAAGCGTGGCAGATCGGCGCCGAGCGCGCGGTCGCCATCAAGGTGTTGCCGCCGGCCGATGACGCGGCGGGCAAGCGCTTCGCGCGCGGGGCTCGCATCGCGGCGAACCTGAGCCACCCGAACTGCCTCGTCATCCACGACTACGGCAAGACCGAGGACGGCAAGCTCTACCTGGCGATGGAGCTGCTCGTCGGGCAGGTCTTGCAGGACGTCCTGCCGGCCGAGGGGATGGCGGTCCCCGAGGTGCTCCACATCATCGACCAGGTGCTGCAGGCGCTCGAGCACGCGCATGCGCAGCGCGCGGTGCATCGGGATCTGAAGCCGGACAACCTGTTCCTCTGCCGCAAGAACGACGACGCGCTGCACGTGAAGATCCTCGACTTCGGCATCGCGAAGTACATCGAGGAAGATCCGACGGACCCGAGCGACGACGAGCGTGGCAAGGACGACTTCGAAGACCTCGTGACCGAGCAGCGGCAGGTCTGCGGTACGCCCCAATACATGGCGCCCGAGCAGGTGGTCGGCGCGCGCGTCGATGGCCGCGCGGACCTCTATGCGCTCGGCTGCGTGATGTATCGCATGCTGACCGGGCGCCTGCCGTTCGACGGCAAGACCCGCTACGAGCTCTACCAGAAGCACCTGCAGGAGGCGCCGCGGCCCTTCAGCGAGGTGCGCCCCGACCTCGAGTTCCCGGCGCGGCTCGAGCTCATTGTCATGAAGGTGCTCGCCAAGCGGCCTGATCAGCGCTTCCAGACGGCCGCCGAGATGCGCCATGCGCTGCAGACGGTGTCGTCCGAGACCCGCTCGCGGCGGGCCATGCGCGCGCGCGTGTCGCTCAAGCACACGAGTCCGCAGCAGCCGTCGGCGGCCCCCTGGACCCTGTCGCAGCCGTCGCCGTTCCTCGACGACGCCGCGCGCGACCTCGACCCGACGGTGCCGCCGACCGCCAACGTGGCCGCGATCGGGCACGCCGTGCCGCCGATTCCGGCGCAGACCCCGGTCCACGCGATGCAGGCGCCGACGCCGACGGTGGCCGAGACGATGCGGCCGGCCACGTCGCAGGTGCTCCTGAACGACGCGGTCCTGCGTCACCCGGCCTTGCGGCATAGCACGCAGCAGCGCTCGCAGAGCGGGCTGAGCGGCATGGCGCCGATGGTGCCGCGCTCGACCGAGACGGAGCCGAGCTCGGTCGCCGATCGCGACGAGCCGCCGCGCCGGCGCTGGGCGACGTTCGCGGTGATGGGAGGCGCGTTCCTCCTGGGCGTGGGCGGCGTGGCGCTGGCGATGAACCTGATGCAGGGCGACGGGACGGACGAGGGAACCCCTGCGGCGTCCGCACCGGTGGAGGCCGTGTCGACCCCGGTGGAGCGAACGGCGCCCGGCTCGCAGGCGCATAAGGCGCCGCCGCCGGACGAGCAACCGTCCCACGCGCCGGCGCCCACGCTCGAGGGCGCGGCGGTGGTCGACGTGCGGGCCGGGCGCGTCATCGGCGGCGTGCTTGCCGAAGCGCCGATCGAAGCGCCCGCCGACGCGAATGGAGGCGTACCGGTCTTGCCGGCGCCGGTGCAGTTTGCCATCGACACGGAGCCGACGGGCGCCACGGTCAAGGAAGCGGGCGCCACCATCGGTACGACCCCGGGCCGGTTCCCGCTCGCCGTCGGCAAGCACACCCTCACGCTCGAGCGGGCGGGGTTCAAGCCGATGCCGCTCGCGCTCGATCTGACGGCGGCCGACAGCGGTGCACCGGCGCGCAAGTTCGTGCTCGTCGCCGACCGCCTGCCGGGCGCGCTGGCGCGCGAGACGCCGCCCGCCACGCCTCGCGCCACGCCCCCCTCGGGGCCCAAGGGCACCGAGCTCATCCAGCGTCCGACCCCCGAGAAGATCCAGGCGAACCTCAAGAAGGACCCGGCGGCCGCAACGGGCGACGCCAAGTCGCCGGCCAAGAGCGGGACGGATCCGATCGTCCTACCGGCGGACGCCGTGCCGCCGAAGAAGCCGATCGTGAAGCTGCTCGACGACGACGCGGACGAAGCGACGCCGAAGCCGAAGGTCAAGGTCCTCGACGATCCTTGATGCTCCGCTCAGCGGCGCGCGAGGAGGCCGGTGCCGACGCGGATCGCCTCGCCCTCGTGCAGGGTCGGGAGCACCGCAAGCCCCGAGGCGCGCGGACACACCAGCACGACGGTCGAGCCGAGGTTGAAGACCCCCAGCTCGGCCCCGCGCTCGACGCAGGCGCCGCGCGCGAGCTTGGTCGTGATGCGTCCGACGTTGGTCGCGCCGACCATGACCAGGCCGAGCGTGCCGAAATCGTTGGTGTGCAAACCAAACACCAGGCGCTTGTTCTTGACGAAGAGGCCCTCGACGCGGCGGACCGCGAGCGCGTTGACCGGGTAGCTGGCGCCGTCGTGGGGCGCGAGCGTGGTCACCGTCGCCGCCGCGGGCGCGTGGACGCGGTGGTAGTCGCGCGGCGACAGGTAGAGGACGGCGTAGGTGCCGCCGAGGTAGGGCTCGGCAGGCACGTGCTCGCCGAGCAGCTGAGAAAGTGCGTAGGTCCGACCCTTCACCTCGGGAATGCGGCCGCGCGGATCGACCGTGCCGAAGCTCTTGAGGCACGCATCGGCCGGTGAAACCAGGACCTCCGGCCGTAGGTCGATCGGTCGGACACCTGGGCGCAGCGCGCGCGTGAAAAATGCGTTGAGCGTCGCAAACGACGCGATCGGCTCGGCGATCTCGGCGATGTCGATGTCGTAGAGGCGGATGAACGCGTCGATGAGGCGACCGAGCACCGGGCGCGGCAGGCGCAGATCGGCAAAGCGTCCGGCGGCCCGCGAGAGCCCCGGGCGTGCGAGCCCCTCGAGCCACAGCCGCTCGACCTGCGCGGTCACGGGACGGGTGAGCGGCCCCGTGACCTTGAACAGCGCATCGATGAGCGCCTGGCCGTGGAGCCTGCGATGGAGCTCGCGAGGGTGGGGCGGCGCGCGCGTGCTCACCGCGTCACAGATCGAGCATTCCGAAGTTCGTCATGTCGGCAAACGCCTGATAGCGCTCGCGGACGGAGGCGCGATCGATGTGGCGAAGGCGCTCGACGCCGTAGCCTTCGACGCAGAACGACGCGAGGATGCTGCCGACGACGGCCGCCTTGCGCACGTTGCCCGGCGTGAGGTCGTTCGTCGCCTCGAGGTAGCCGACAAAGGCGCCCGCGAACGTGTCACCGGCCCCCGTCGGATCGACCACCTTCTCGAGCGGGTAGGCCGGCACGTAGAAGACGTCGTTCTCGTTGAAGACGACCGCACCGTGCTCGCCGCGCTTGATGACGACGAGCGAGGGCCCGATCGCTTGGATCTCCTTGGCGGCGAGGACCATCGAGCGCTTGCCCGTGAGCTGGCGCGCCTCCTCGTCGTTGACGAAGAGCGCGTCGACGCGGCGCAGCACGTTGCAGAGCTCGGGCTTGGCGGTGTTGATCCAGAGGTTCATCGTGTCGGCGGCGACGAAGCGCGGCGACGTGACCTGCTCCAAGACGTGGTCCTGGAGGCGCGGCTGGATGTTGCCGAGGAAGAGGAACGTCGCCTGCCGCTGCTCGACCGAGAGCTTGGGCTGGAACGATTCGAACACGTTGAGCGCGGTGAAGAGCGTGTCGCGGGTGTTCATGTCCTCGTGGTAGCGCCCGCCCCAGCGGAACGTCTTGCCGCTGCTCCGCTCGAGGCCCGTCAGATCGATGCCGTGCTCGCGGAGCAGGGCCAGGTCGTGATCGGCGAAGTCCTCGCCGATGACCGCCACGACCGCGGGGCGCGTGAAGACGGAAGCCGCCAACGCGAAGTAAGTCCCTGATCCACCAAGCAAATCGTCGCGCGCGCCGAGCGGCGTTTCGATGTTGTCATATGCGACGGAGCCGACGACGACGAGGCTCATGGCTTCTTCTCCATGTGGCTGAGGCGGTCTTCGATGAGGAGGGCGAGGCGCCCACGGGCCGACGCCGGGATGCGTCCCGGGGCGGTCATGATCGCGAACTCGAGCGCATTCCAGGCGGGTGACGGTGGCGCGTCCGCGACGAGCGTCGCAGCCGCACGCAAGACGCGCTGCGCCTTCTCGACGTTGGCGTGCATCACCGCGAGCACCGCGTCGACCGTGACGTGGTCATGGCCCGGGTGCCAGCAGTCGTAGTCGGTGGCCATCGCGATGGTCGCGTAGGCGAGCTCGGCCTCGCGCGCCAGGCGCGCCTCGGGCAGGTTCGTCATGCCGACGACCGCCGCGCCCCACTGGCGGTGCATCTCCGATTCGGCGCGCGTCGAGAACTGCGGGCCGTCGATGCAGACGTACGTCCCGCCGTCGTGCGACTTGAGGGCGCTCGCGCCCGCGCACGCCTTCAAGAGCAACCCGCGCGCCACCGGGCAGAGCGGGTCGCCGAAGCCGACGTGGGCGACGACGCCGTCCTCGAAGAAGGTCGAGGGCCGCGCGCGCGTGCGGTCGATGAACTGGTCGATGATGACGAGGTCGCCCGGTGCGATGTCCTCGCGCAGCGAGCCGACGGCGCTCACGGAGAAGACCCACTTCACGCCGAGCGCCTTGAGCGCCCAGATGTTCGCGCGGGCGTTGATCTCGTGCGGTGCGAAGCGGTGGCCGCGCCCATGGCGTGGCAGGAAAGCGATTGGCTGCCCATCGAGGCGCCCGACCAGCACGGCGTCCGACGGGTCGCCGAACGGGGTCGTGACGCGAACCTCCTCGAGGTCCTCGACGCCCTCCATATGATAGAGGCCGCTGCCACCGATGACGCCGACGCGTGGGCGATGTGTGTTGGGCACTGAGGTCGCTCCCCTGACGCAAACCTTCGGGCGCTTAGCACCGTTCAACGCGCGGCGCAACGCCCGTCCGCGCGGGCGCGCGCGGGCGGCAGGGGCGCGATCGACGGCAAGCACGTCAAGCGCGCGGGAGGGCGCTGGCGCGCTTGTCTTCCGCGTGGCGGTGCGGGAAAAGAGCGTCGGCCATCACGTTCGCCAGGAGGTGCCTCGATGACCGCCAAGACCCGCATCGCCATCAACGGTTTCGGACGCATCGGGCGCCTCGCCGCCCGCCGTGTCCTCGCGCGCGCCGACGAGTTCGAGCTCGTCGCGATCAACGACCTCGCCGACAACGACGCGCTCGCGTACCTCTTCAAGTACGACTCGGTCCACGGGACCTACGGGACCAGCGTCGATCTCGACGGCGAGACGCTCGTCGTCGGCGACCGCAAGATCCACATGACCGCCCATCGCGACCCCCTCGCGTGCCAGTGGGGCGAGCAGGGCGTGACGATCGTCCTCGAGTGCTCGGGCGTCTTCACGACGCGCAGCGGCAACGCGCCGCACTTCGC
>SXGT01258640.1_pt1 | contig 13602 bp, 11 predicted proteins | sample 3176221 | NCBI WGS metagenome assembly SXGT01 (sample SAMN11356862, study PRJNA531348) | freshwater metagenome | isolation source: freshwater sample F1-120 | place: China: Fuxian Lake, Yuxi | collected 2017-12-25 | reverse complement strand
GCCCGAAGTGATTGACATCGGGGAAGACTTCATCTTGGAAAGGCAAATTTGCCCCGCCAGAGTCCACGAGGTAGAGGCAGGGCAAATGATTTTCTTCGGCGATCTGCTGGGCGCGCAAATGCTTCTTGACCGTCATTGGGAAATAGGTGCCGCCCTTCACCGACGGATCGTTGGCGACGATCATCACCTCGCGGCCCGAGACGCGCCCCACTCCGGTGACGAGGCCCGCGCCGGGAGCCTGGTCGTCGTACATGCCGTGGGCGGCGAGCGTGGACAGCTCCAGGAACGCCGTGTCCGGATCCAGCAGGCGGGCGACTCGCTCGCGCGCCGGCAGCTTGCCGAGCTCGCGCTGGCGATCCTTGCCAGCGGTCGCGGTCGTCGTCGAGCGCACGCGCCCGAGCTGAGCGTCCAGGTCGGCGACGAGCGCCCCCATGCGCGCCGCGTTCTCGACGAACGCCGGGTCCTGCGGGCGAACCCGCGATTCGATGACTGCTCCCACGCGCGACCCTCCTCGGGCGGTCGTCTATCACGCGAGGAGCGCGTTGATAAGTCACGGCGGTAAACTCTCGCGGGCTCCGGACCGATATCTTCGGGCATGGACCCGGCCCTCACCGTCCTGTTGGTCGTCCTGGCCGTCCTCGTCGGCGCGGGCGGCTACGCCTTTGGCAAGCTCGTCGCGCGGGGGGCCAATGACGAGGAGCACCTGCTGCTCGCGGAGCGCGGGCTCGAGGCGAGCGAGATCCGCACGCTGATCGCGCTCGTGGGTGCGCTCCCGGACACGCGGCTCGCGGACGTGCTCATCTCGCCGCTGCGGTTCAACCGGGCCGTGAGCGCCTTCGTCGAGCTCTTGCGTGAGAGCGCCTCCGCCGCGCCCGAGGATCAGCAGCGCCTGATGAGCCGCCTCGCCGACATCGACGCCGTGCGCCGGCGGGTGCACCCCCGGGGCGGGGCGCTGCGCCGCGTGACGAGCACGCGCGATCTGCCCGAGGGCACCGAGCTTCGCTTGGAGCTACCGCGTGCGGGCACCGGGACGTGGGTCAACGGCGTGCTCGTGCGCGTCAACGAGGATCACCTCGACATCCTGCTCGAGCGCGCGGAGCTCCTGGACGGCACGCGCGTCGGCGTCGCGACGCGGGTCGAGGTCTATCGCGATGGCCAGGGGCGCTGTGTGTTTACGACCGCCCTGCGCACCGCCGACCGGACGCCAGCGCCGCGCGTGGTGCTCGAGCACACCGAGTCTGTGGCCACGACCAACCGGCGCGAGTTCCTCCGCGAGGCGACCTCGGCGCCGCTCATCGTGTCCGTGACGCCCGAAGGCGCCGACCCGCAGAGCGCCGTCCGTGGCTCGGTCCGCGACCTGTCGGGTGGCGGGCTCGCGTTTACGGCGCCAGTGCGCGTCGAGACCGGCGACCGTGTCGCCGTGACGTTGTTTCTCACCGACGAGCTGGACGAGCTGCCGCCGATTCGCACCCACGCCGAGGTGCGGCGCACGAGCCCTGGTCCGAGCGAGGACGTCCCGATCATTCATGCGCGCTGGGACGAGGCGCTCGACGACGAGCCCCGCGAGCTCATCATCCGCCACGTGCGGCGCGCCGAGCAGCGACGCATCCTGGCGACCCGAATTCTCGAGCAGCTGGACCGCCTTCCCGTGCGGCCCACGCTCCGCGCCGATGCTCACCCGGGTGATCTTCGTTGACATCCCCGGGGCGATGGGTACATAGCCGCGCCAACTGCGAAAGGGTTTCACCTCCATGTCCGCCTTCAATCGCCTCTCCCATGCCGCTTTTCTCGCCGCCCTCGTGACCGTCGCCGGTGCCGCGCCTGCCGCGGACCTGCCCTCCAAGTCGGTCTACTTCGGCGTCTCGCTCGGGGGCCACCTCGTGCTCGATGACTGGGATCTCAACGACGTCGCGGACCAGCCGAGCAACGACGGCAAGAGCGGCTTCTACGGCGAGCTGCGGCTCGGCGCCATGTTCGCCCCCTACTTCGGCATGGAGGCGCAGGTCGGCTTCGTGCCCTACGGCACCGAGGCGAGCGACACCAACTTCGCGCTCCGGGGAAGCCTCGACATGCTCATCCACTTCATGAAGGGCAAATGGGTCCCCTTCTTGGACATCGGTGGCGGCTTCTACAAGAACCTGTCGGGCGATCGCGGCAAGGACATCGACTACGAGCTGCACTACGGCTTCGGCGTGCGCGGCATGGTGCTCGACTGGATGGCGCTGCGCATCGAGGCGCGGCACGTGCTGACCGACGGCTACGACAAGACCGACAGCAACCCCGGCGTGGCCAACAATCTGCTGCTTGCGATCGGCCTCGACTTCTTCGCGTGGCGGGAGCAGCACGGGCCCCTGGACAGCGACAAGGACGGCATCCCCGACGACCAGGACAAGTGCCCGACCGTGTGGGGTCATGCCTCCGGCAAGGGCTGTCCGGACCGCGATGGCGACGGCATCGTCGATGCCACCGATCGCTGCCCCGACGTCAAGGGTCTCCTCGCGCTGCAGGGCTGCCCGGACACGGATGGCGACGGCATCGCCGACGACAACGACAAGTGCCCGACGGTGCCCGGCGTCGCCGCGCGCCAGGGCTGCCCGGAGCCCAAGGACACCGACAAGGACGGCGTCATCGACGACCTCGACGAGTGCATCAACGAGCCGGGCCCTGCGGACAACAAGGGCTGCCCGAAGAAGACGGTCGTGACCGAGGAGATCAAGAAGAAGTTCTCGGGCGCGCTCCAGGGCATCGAGTTCGACACCGGGAAGTCCACGATTCGCCAGAACAGCTACGGCATCCTCGACAAGGCGGCCGCGCTCATGGCGGAGTTCGCCGACCTCAAGGTGGCGATCGAAGGCCACACGGACGACCAGGGCAAGCGCGCGATGAACATGAAGCTGTCCCAGGCGCGCGCGGAGTCGGTCGCGACCTACCTCATCGGCAAGGGCGTCGCCAAGGCGCGCATCGTGGCGATTGAGGGCTTTGGCCCCGACAAGCCGGTCGAGAAGGCCAAGACGGCCAAGGCGCGCGCCAAGAACCGTCGCATCGAGTTCCGGATCGTTCCGTAGCCTTCTTACATCGAACAGAAAGGTCGGTCTCGTATGAGCCTTCGGCAGCTCTCGGTTGCAGTCCTCGTCGCGTGGTGTGTGCCTGTGCTCGCGGCAGCGCAGGACAAGGAGCTCGTGCCCGACAAGCTCGAGTCCGAGGTCAAGGACAAGCCCGTCACGGGCTGGGTCCCCAAGCTCTCGCTCGGCGCCACGTTCGCGCTCGCACACAACGCGCACGTCGCGGGGGCGCAGGACGGCACCAACTTCAACCTGGGGCCGCTGCTCGACTTCTCCATCGCGTTCCTGCACCCGGAGCACGAGTGGAAGTTCTCGCTGAGCTTCCGCAACGTCTGGACGCGGACGCCGGTCATCGACGAGTTCGTCAAGACCATCGACATGCTCAAGATTGAGTCGGGCTACCTCTACCACAACCCCAACCTGCGGTGGATCGGCCCGTTCGCGCTCGTAGGGCTCGACACGTCCATCTTCCCGGGCCGGGACGTGCGGCCCACAGATACCGCGTACGCCACCACCGAGATCGACGGTAGCGCGACGACCGAGACCAAGTCGGCCATTGGGCTCACCAACGCGTTCGCCCCGCTCGTCCTGAAGCAGTCGGCCGGCGCGTTCCTGCGGCCGCTCGAGCGCAAGGAGGTCACCATCGACTTCCGCGTCGGCTTCGGCGCCCGCGAGGCCTGGTTTCAGAACGGTCGCGTGCTCAACGACGACGCTGCGACCAAGGACGTGGTCGAGCTCAAGCGGCTCGAGGACTTCAGCCAGGTCGGCGGCGAGCTCTTCGCCGGCATTGCGGGCGCGTTCGTCTTCGAGAAGTTCGGCATCGACCGACCTATCGAGTACAGCGTGAGCTGCGAGGTGCTGCTGCCCTTCTACTCCACGCTGATTCCGTCAGGGAAGAAGGCAATCGAGCTCACCACGGTCGATTTCCAGACCAAGATCGGCATCAAGATCTTCTCGTGGATGGGCCTCGACTACGCGTTGCGCGTCGTCCGTGCGCCGCTCATCACCGAGGACATACAGGTGCAGAACACGCTGCTCCTCAACTTCTCGTACGTCTACGCGCCGCCCCCGCCCGCGCCGGCGCCGGCGAAGTAGAAGGTCGCCGCGGGGGCCCGATGAACCCGCTGCTGCGACAGCTTCCCAAGGTCGACGACCTGCTCCGCCACCCGTGCCTTGGGTCATGGCCCCGTGAGCGCGTCGCCGAGGCGGTCCGCGACGAGCTTGCGGCGCGCCGTTCCGCGCTCCTCGCTGGGGCAGAAGACCCGGCGCTGGTGTCCCCGGACCGCGTGGCCGAGGCGGCCGTAGACCGCGTCCGCAAAGCGCTCTCGGCGAGCCTGGTCCCGGTCATCAACGCGACGGGCGTCGTCTTGCACACGAACCTTGGGCGCGCACCGCTCGACCCCGAACTGCTAGCCCTCGCGTGCGAGACCGCGGGGGGCTACTCCAACCTGGAGTTCGACCTGGAGGCCCGGGATCGGGGCTCCCGCTATGTCCACGCCGCGCGGCTCCTGTGCGAGCTCACCGGCGCCGAAGCTGCGCTGGTGCTCAACAACAACGCGGCCGCCATGGTGCTCCTGCTCTCGGCCCTCGCACGCGGGCGCGAGGTGATCGTCAGCCGCGGCGAGCTCATCGAGATTGGCGGGAGCTTTCGCTTGCCCGAGATCTTCGAGGCCGGCGGCGCGCAGCTGCGGGAGGTCGGGACCACGAACCGCACCCGCCTCTCGGACTACGAGCGCGCGCTCGGTCCCGACACGGCCATGCTCCTCAAGGTCCACCGGTCGAACTACGCCATCGTCGGCTTCACCGAGGAGGTGTCGGCCACGGAGCTGGCCTCGCTGGGGCGAGCGCGCGGCGTGCCCGTCTGCGAGGACCTGGGCTCGGGCTGCCTCGTCGACCTCTCCGCCTTCGGGCTGTCGACCCCGACGGCGCGCCAGCAGGTGGAGGCGGGCATCGATCTGGTGACCTTCTCCGGCGACAAGCTCCTCGGCGGGCCCCAGGCGGGCATCGTCGTGGGCCGGGCGGACCTCGTCGCGCGGTTGGCCAAGCACCCGCTGACGCGCGCGTTTCGCGTCGACAAGCTCACGCTCGCCGTCTTGGAGCGCACGCTACTCGCCTATCGCGATGGCACCGCGTTCGAGCGCGTCCCCACGTTGCGGCTGCTGGCGCTCTCGCTCGAAGCGCTGGAGGCGCGCGCCGCGCAGCTTGCGGCGGTGTTGAGCGAACGGCTCGGCGCGCAGGCCCAGGTCACCGTGGTCGCGACCGACGGCATGGTGGGCGGCGGTGCTCTGCCCGAGGCGCGGCTCGCCAGTCGCGGGCTCCGCATCGTGCCGCGCATTGGGCAGCGCACGGCCGTCGCCATCGACGCGGCGTTGCGTGCAGGGACCCCACCGGTGCTCGGGCGCGTCGCCGACGCCGCGCTGGTCTTGGACCTGCGCACGGTGCTCGAGGCCCAGGACGCGGTGCTCGTCGAGCGGATCGTGTCCGCCGTCGCGGGTTGACCGCGGCGCGATGCGCACGTAGGTTCCCGCCGCCATGCTCGCCTCTCATCGCAAGGTCGCCATCGTCGTCTTCGTCGTGAGCACGGCCGGACTCTCGCTCTTTGCTTGGGAGCGCCTCAAGGAGCCGTCCCCGCACTTTCACTTCGTGGACATGGCCTACTCGTTTCTGAAGGGGCGCCTCGACACGGACGCGCCGCGCAAGTCGGTGGCCGACGCCGAGAACGATCCCAACGCACCGCGCGGCTACGCGGCCGCCGTGCGCCGCCAGATTCAGAACCCGGACGGCAGCGTGCGCGGCTGGAACGACTTCGCCAGCTACCGCATCCTCACGATGAAGAACGGCGAGGTGCTCCGCGGCGTCTTCCCGTGGCGGGACCAGCCCAACGACGCGCGCAAGAACGACTTCCACGCGCTCGATGGCACGCTCTACCGCGTCGATTGTGCGCGCGACGTCAAGAGCGGCTGCTGGGGCAATGGCGAAAACGACGTCAAGTTTTACATCTCGTTCCCCCCGTTTCCCGCGGTCCTCATGATGCCGCTGGTGGCGATCTGGCAGTACGCGACCAACGACGTGTGGTTCACGCTCTTCTTCGGCGGCCTCAACGGCGCGCTACTCTTCCTGCTGCTCGAGTGGCTGGCTCGCACCGGCAAGAGCCACCGCAGTCGCTCCGACAACCTGTGGCTCACGGCCATGTTCGTCTTCGGCACCGTCCATTGTTTCTCGGCGGTGCGGGGCGAGGTGTGGTTCACGGCGCTCATCGTCGGCGTCTCGCTCAATCTGGCCTTCATCTGGTGCACTTTGGCAGACCGGCGCCCCATCGTGACGGGCCTCTTCGCCGGGCTCTTCTTGGGCCTCGGCGTCGCGACGCGCACGCCGCTCGAGTTCGCCGTCGTGCTCATGGCGCTCGTCACCGCGCTGCCCGACGGCCGCCTCCCTCCGCGCGACGCGTGGGGCCAGGTCCTCGGGCGCCTCACGGCGTTCGCGGTGCCCGTCGCCGGCATCCTCGCTGCGCTGATGGCCTACAACCTGGCCCGCTTCGGCAGCCCCATGGAATTTGGCCACACCTACCTTCAGGAAGGCCAACGTCCCGCGATTCGAGAGCACGGGCTCATGAGCGGCTGGTTCCTCGGGCCCAACCTGTCGGCCGCGCTCATCAACCCACCGGTCATCACGTTCGAGAGCGCGCCCTGGATTCGCATCACGCGGCATGGGCTCGGGCTCCTCTGGACCACACCGGCGCTGTTCCTGGTGCTGGGCTCGCCGCGCAAGACCTGGCTGTTTCGCGCGCTGCTGGCCACGGCCTTCGTCGTGTCGCTGCCGGGACTCTTCTACCAGAACACGGGCTGGGAGCAGTTCGGCTATCGCTTTGGGCTCGACTGGCTGCCGTTCGTGGTCGTCGCATTTGCTATCGGCGATCGCCCGCTCACCTGGCGCGTCAAGGCGCTCATCGCCGTTGGCATCGTGGTCAACGTCTTTGGCGCGATCACCTTCGGCCGAGCCAACGGATACTACTATTAGGGAAGCAAATGCCTGAGCCGACCGCCCAAGACCGCATCGCCCGCTTCGAGGCCCTCGTGGCGCAGTTTCCCGACAACGTCCTGCCGGTGTTCTCGCTGGCGCAGGCGTACCTCGATGCGGAGGACTGGGTCATGGCGGAGCGCCTCTTTGGCCGCGTCGAAGCGCTCAAGCCCGACTACATGATGGCGGTGGTGCATCGCGCGACCTGCCAGCTGCAGCTCGGTGACTTGGACGCCGCGCGGGCGACCGCCGAGCGCGGGCGCGTCATTGCCGTGGCCCAGGGTCACACCGGCCCGCGCGACGACTGCGAGGCGCTGATTGAGCGCATCGACGCCGAGCGCGACGGCGGCGGGATCTGAGGGCCTCCGCGCAGGCACTTATTGCGGCGACAGCTCCTTCTTGCGCTCGTCGTTCAGCTTGCGTCGCAGCGCCCACACGGCCTCGTCGAGCTCCACGCGCTGCTTTGCCGCCGTATTGGCGCTCGCGATGAGCTTGCCGAGGACGGTCGCCGCCTTGGACACCGCGGCGGCCACGCTCTCGCCCTGAAACGCCTGGGCGAAGACGACGCGCAGGCCGGTCTCCATCGGAGTGGCCGTCAGCGCCGTCGCGCCGACGACCGTGGTCAGCTCGCGCACGTGGGTCAGGCGGTCCTTGGCGCTCGCGGCCTCGGCGTCGGTGAGGGCCTTCTCTGCGACATCGAGATCCGCCTTGAGGGCGCGCCATGCGTCCGTCGGGCTTGGGCCCTCCTTGTCGTCGGCGGCGCTCACGACCGAGACGCTGCGCGCGCCCGCCAGGAGGTAGGCCAGCGCGCCCGTCTCGATGTACGCGAGGAGGCCTGCGCCACGCGTCTCGACGACCGCGCGCGCCTCCGCGTTGGGGATCGCGGCTGCAAACGTCGGAACCGTCGTCTCGGTCGCCCCCGCCGGCGCCACGAGCAGCGTGTCCTCGGTCGTGGCCACCAATCGCGACTCGCCGACCACGGCCGTGGTCAGCGGGCGCAAGCCGCCCAGCTCGACGCGCAGGCGCTCACCACCCGGCTCGGCCGTGACCCAGCGCTTGAGCGCATCTGCCGTGCTGAGCCTGCGTAGCGTCTCCTTGGCGACCTCCGCCGATGTGAGGCCGACCGCGACCGCGACGCCCAGATCCGTGCGTGTGGGCGGCGCCCCGGCGAGCACGGGGCCGGTGACGGCCAGCGCAAGGTCACCCGTGAGCGGCTCGTCCTTGGGGCTCGACAGCACGCGCAGGCCCGAGAGCTCCGTCAGCTGTGCGAGCGCCTTGCCGAGGTCGGGTGCCAGAGAGAGCGCTTCCGCGATCGCCTGGGTGACCGCGCGCAGCGCCTCCGGGTCGCACCGCGCCGACAGCAGCGCGTACGGCGGGACGCGGAGCATGTCTGCCAGCGTGACGACCGCCTCGCTCGCGCGAAACAGGCGCTGGACGACCGTACCCTTGTCGGCCGTGAGCTCCAGGGTCGCTGTCACGGCGGTTTGACCGACGTCGACTGCCAGCAGCGCGACGTTCACCGTGCCCAGGACCGCGCGCATGGCGGCGACCGCTGGCGCGGGCCGCGCACCGGCGACGGCGCGCAGGACCCGCGTGGGCTCCGTCATCGCGACCAGCTCCGCGCCCGGCGGAGTCGTCAGCTTCGCGAGCGTCGAGGTGCTGGCCAGGGACGCATCGCGTGCGACCTCCGTGAGCAACGCCGGGATCGGCGCGGCGTCCCAGGTCCACAGCACGCGCGCATAGCGCTCCTGGACGACGATGGCGCGGAGCCCCGCGGTCGGCGTTCCCGTGCGCTCGTAGACGGTCGCATTAGGGCCGACGGGGCGCTTCCCAACGCTGGTCCCGGTGTTCTTCGCGAACGCCGAGATGGCCCGCGCGAGCGCTCCTTCGTCCCAGATGGGCACGAGCAGGACCACGGCTCCGGGCACGAAGGCCAGCCCGAGCGGGCGACCGGTGTCGAGGCCCATGCGCCGGAGCTCCCCCGCGCTGAGGGGATCGCTGTCGAGCGCCTTCTCCGCCGACGCGATGCGCTCGCCCAAGAGCGCCTTGGCCTGCTCCCGCAGCGCAGCGAGGCCGAGGGTCTCGACGAGTCCGTCGATGCCGGCCGTCGCGATGAGCACGTGCGCGTCGCCTGGAGTGACCCCCATCAGCGCGGGCAGCCCCTCGGCGACGGAGACGCGGGACTGCGGCAGGGGCGGGGGCTCCCGTTCGGCTGCTCCTGCGTCCGGCGGCGCCGTGGTGGAGCTTACGGGCGGCGGCGTGGTAGCTGGCCCGGCCGAAGGCGCGGCGGGTGCCACCTGCGGACTCTCGGCGGGAGCTGCCGGTGGCGGCGCTGGCGCGGGGGTCGCCGCGCGCTTGCAGCCAGCAAGCGCCGCGATGGTACAGAGCGTGAGCCAAAGGCGAGGAGCGGAGCCGGTCATCGGGGCATTGTAGCCGAACCGGGCCGGTCGGGAACTGCGCGACGCGCCCAGCGGCGAGTGACGGTCAATCCGCAACACGCTCCTACAGCGAGAGCGTGGCGTAGACGCCGATGTGGAGCAGGTCGGGCTCGCCGCGACGCCGCGGGAAGATGTCGAAGCTGACGGCCACGCCAACCACGGGCCAGTGGGCCCCGAGCGAGACCCTGACCCCGACGTCCCGCTGTGGCAGCAGCTCGATGGGGAGGCCGACCCCAATGGACAGGCTCGGGATCAGCCCGAGTATCCCTGGCGACGCCGCCTCGAGTCCGAGCGCGAGGACGAGGCGATGTCGGAAGTCGGTGTCCAAGGTCAGAGACTCGATGAGCCAGCGCGGCGCGGCCATCTCGTAGCCGAAGCGCCCCATGAACCCGGTGCCGTCGCGGAGCTCACCGCCAAAGCCGAGAACGGGGCCGCCATGCGCCACCGGGATGGTCGGGGTGTCCATCCCGAGCAGGAGCACCGGAGCCGGATCCGGGAGGGTGAGCGCCCGCACGTCGCCGCTCTGCTGCTCATCGGGCTGGAGCGCCTCCGCCATGGGCCGCGACTCGGCCGGCTCCGCGGGCCAGGAGGCACGCGTCACCGTCACTCGATGGCGCGTGCTTGGCGGCCGCACCGTGAGCGCCAGCGGGCCGGTCGCCACGGTCGTCGGGTCGCGCGTCACCCACTCGAGCGCGAAGGTGCGGTGCTCGGCGGCCGGCAGGCGCGTCCCAAGGAGCAGGTGACGCGTACGAATGGGCTCGAGCGTCCAGCCCTGCCAGTCCGGCGTCCGCTCCGGGAGGATCAGGCTCGTCGCGATGACGAGGGCGCGCGGCTTCCCCGCCTCGACTGGAATCGTCGCGCTGAAGCCGTGCGGCGCCAGGCCCGCGTACTGTTCGAGCGGTTCGCCCTTCGATGGGAGCCCCTGCGGCTCAGCGACGCGCAGCAGCGTCCGAACGAGGCGCCCGAGCTCCGCCGGTGGCAAGATCGTGACGGGCAGCTCTTGGCCGCCGGCGAGCACCGCGGCGCGGTCACAGGCCGTGCCCCCAATAACGACGGTAACCGGACCCGCCGTGGGGGCCGAGACCATGGCCCCAATGCGGGCGTCGCAGCGTCGCGCCCCGCCGGCGTCGACACAGGTCAGCGAGAGGTCCGTCAGCTGAACGACGGCGCCGGGCGTCGTCGTCAGCGGCCCGATGAGGAGCGAGGCTGGTCGCGCCCGCGGCGGCGGCGTCGCGCCCGTGGGCCGAGCGCTCAACGTCAGCACCATCACGAGTGCGGCCCATGGCCGACCGGTCACGGGATGAACGCGCGGACGTTCAGGGAGAAGAGGTTGTCCTTGCCGTCGATCACGCTCTGGCGGAAGCCAAAGTCGACCGCGACGTACTTGCTCACGTACCCGATACCGCCGGTCACGTAGTGCGTCCCGCCGATGCGGTCCGCGATGTACCCTAGGCGCAGCGGCACGATGCCGGCGATGGCGTACTCGAGCCCCACGTGGAGGTTGGCGTCGGTCTTGCCGACCTTGCTGTCGAAGTCCAGGACGGCGTCGAAGGCCCCGAGGAAGTTCTGGTAGAAGACGCTGACGCCCATGCCGAGCTGCCGGGGCGCCTCGGAGAGGCCGGTGGGGATGAGGTTGTGCCCCGTGATCCCAAAGCGGAACAGGCCCTTGACGGTGATGAGCGCGCCAACGTCCATGGAGTGCGCGACGGACTTCCCGGAGTCACCGACGTCGATCTGCATGTACCGGTACGTGGTGCCCAGGTGGAGGGAATAGCTCTCGCCGCGGAAGCCGGTCGCGGCGGCGACGCGAAACGAGTGGCCGCGCCGTGACTCGTCGGTGGCCAGCTCGTGACCAAAGAAATAGCTGTAGGTCGTGCCCATGGCGACCCACTGGTTCGAGGCGCTGTCGGCCGCCGAGGCCGCGAAGACGTGGCCGCCGTACGGTTGATCGAATTGGTAGCCCGTCTCGATAGCGTACTGAATGAACTGGTGCAGCCCCGCGGGGTTGAAGAACACGGCCGCGGGACCGACCGCGGTGGAGTGCACCGCGTCGCCGACGCCGAGGGCCGAGCCGCTGGCGCCCTGCTCGCGGGCCTCCGCGGCTGTCGCGGCGAGGAGGAGCAGACTCACGGGCACGAGTCGCGCAGCCCAGCCTCGCCACCAGGTGGCCGGGGCGACATCGCGTGAACGGGGGCGGCGCATGGCGGCGCATCATCGGGGGCACCTGCCGCTCGGTCAAGCTATCGCGCGCTTTTGCAGCGACCTCGCTCTCTCAGGGCTCCACGAGCGGCACGCCGGCTCGGCGGGCTGCTTCAGCGAGTCGGTCGTCGAGCGTTGCCAGGGGCACGCCCTCCCGCATCGCCAGGTCGAGGTACGCTGCGTCGTATGCTGTGAGCCCATGCAGGCGGGCGACCGCGAGCACCTCGGTGAGCACACGCGGGGGATGATCGGGCACGACATCGATGCCGAGCCCCATCCCAATGTCTCGTGCCCGCAGTGCTTGTGCCTCGGTGAGGCGCTTGCGCCGCTCTGAGACGAGCAGCGTGTTGGCGAACTCCAAGGGCCAGACGGACGGCGCGATGGCGCGAGCCTCGGCGAGGCTGCCGATGATCGCGTTGGCGACCTCGGAGCCCTCCTCCAGCACCCATGCCACGACGACCGAATTGTCGAGCACGAAACGCATCAATCGCGTCCCTCTGCTTCCCACTCCGCGATTTCGGCTTGCGTGATGTGTCGCCCCTTGCGGAACTCGCGCCCGGCGGCGATGGCCTCCTGGACCGTCATCGTCCGCCGAGCAGGCGGAGGCACCAGCACCGCGACGGGCACCCCATGGCGGGTGATCGTGATGCTCTCCCCCGCAGCCGCCCGGTCGAGCAGCTCCGAGAGGTGGGTCTTGGCTTCGTAGGCTCCGATCTCCTGCATGACGCAACCTCCGACCAGTTGCCGACCAGATTAGCCCGTCACTACCCGGTCCGCAACGCCGATCACGCCGTTCCGTGCCTGCGGTTCAGCTCGGCATACGACTCCTCAGCGCTGATCCCGAGACCCGCCCCGTTTTGAGCGAGGCCCTCGTTCATCCAAGACGGCAGAATCAAACGCGGCGATAGTGATAGCGAGCGCCGCCACCGCGCCGATGAGCGGCTCGTCTTCGGGACCGCTCTCGCGTCAAGACCCCGCGCCGATGAGCGGCTTGTCTTCGGGGCCGACTTGCGCCCAGGGGCGCCGATGAGCGGCAAGTCCGCTCCATCGGCGCCTGACGGCGCGGCGCAGTCCGCGACGTCAGCTGTCCGCGACGTCACACGTTAAATCTAAACAACACCACGTCGCCATCCCGCATGACGTACTCCTTGCCCTCGATGCGCTTCTTGCCCCGCGCCGCGACGGCGGCCTCCGTCCCGAGTTCGAACAGGTCGTCACAGTCGTAGATCTCGGCCTTGATGAAGCCGCGCTCGAAGTCCGTGTGAATGACGCCCGCGGCCTGTGGCGCTGTCCAGCCCTTCTTGATGGTCCAGGCGCGCGCTTCCTTCTCGCCGGCCGTGAAGTAGGTCTGGAGCCCCAGCAGGTCGAACGCCGCGTGGGCCAGCCGGTCGAGGCCCGACTCCTGGAGACCCAGGTCTGCGAGGAACATCCGGCGCTCATCGGCGTCCTCGAGCTCGGCGATCTCCGCCTCGGTCTTGCACGAGAGTGGCACGACGACGGCGCCCTCGCTCCGAGCCAGCGCGCGTACGCGCTCGACGATCGGGCTCTCGGCGCCGACGTCATCCACATTGGCGACGTACAGCATAGGCTTCCGCGTGATGAGGTGAAAGCTCTTCATGAGCGTCTCCTCCTCCTTGGCGCACTCGACGGTGCGCGCGGGACGGCCGGCGTTGAGCGCCACGAGCACGCGCTCGAGCAGCGCGACCTCGGCCTGGGCGTCCTTGTCGCCGCCTTTGGCGAGCTTGGCCTGCTTGTAGTGACGGCGCTCCGCCATGTCGAGATCGGCGATGAGCAGCTCCATGTTGATGATCTCGGCGTCACGCACGGGGTCGACCGAACCTTCGACGTGGACGACGTTCGAGTCGTCGAAACAGCGCAGCACGTGC
>SXGT01166269.1_pt1 | contig 13603 bp, 9 predicted proteins | sample 3176221 | NCBI WGS metagenome assembly SXGT01 (sample SAMN11356862, study PRJNA531348) | freshwater metagenome | isolation source: freshwater sample F1-120 | place: China: Fuxian Lake, Yuxi | collected 2017-12-25 | reverse complement strand
GCCCGGGCGTTCTTGATACGGATCTCCAGGTCCACGTACTGGTCGGTCACGTCCTCGGCCTTGATGTCGCGGTGCAAGACGTCGCCGATCTTCTCGATGGCGCCCAGCGCCGACTCGAAGCGGGCCCTTGGCACCCGGATGGTGATCTGGTTGTCGCTGCGGACCGAGAGGTAGCCCCCCTGCTCCTTGGCGATCCGCTCGACGGCGACCAGGTTGGGCTGCACCTGGTAGACCGCCAGGGTCAAGGTCGCCGTGTACACGATCATGCTGGCGTCGTGGACTGGCATCTCGGCGCTGGTGGCCTGCTCTTTTTTGTCGCCCTGATGGGACCCGGGGGCTACGGGGGGCGGCGGTGGGGGTGGCGGGGCTTCAGGAGCGGGGGCATCGGAGGCAAAGCGCTCGTCCGTCGCCGTCACCGCGCTCCCGCTCGCGGTGGAGGCGCGCGGCGCCTGGAGCTCGGCCGGTCGAGCGCTCTTGGCCTCGGTGTCCCCTCGGGCCATCGCGCAGCCCATGTGGAGGGCGCACAGGAGAAAGAGACTTGCCGTCGAGCGCCGCATGTTTGTCCTTTCGTCTCGAGCGAGGTCCGGCCGAGGGAACGACCGGCCCGGAGCGAGCCTCCTCGAACTCCAGGAGGCAGTCCTTCCGAAGGTTAAGCCCTTCGCTGAGCTGGACGCGGCTCAATTTACAGGGAGGCGCCAAGCCCCTCGTACTTGTCGACGATCGACCGAGCTCGCTGATCCCTTGCCGGGCGAGCTCGTCCCAGACGAGGGGCTGCGAGGGCTCGTAGTGGATCGAGGCGATCTCCTGGAGGTTCGTCGCGTTGAGCTGGTCGAACGCGTACGTCTTCATGCGCCCGACGCTGGCGGATGCGGAGCGCCCGCGCAACGCCATAGACGCCGTTCTGATTCAGAAATACGGGTCGGTGTCGGGCTGGCCGCAGGCGATCAGGAGCTTCGAGACATCATCAGCGCTCGGGTGGCAACAATCCCTTCAACTCCAGGGTACGCATCTCTTCGTCGGTCACCTCGACCGTGCCGTTCTTCGGATCGCGGCCCAGGAGCTCGAGCGCCTTCATCGTCCGGTTGTACGCGCGCTTCTCCACGGAGTCGTCAGCCATCGTCAGCGGGTCCATCTGGAGGTTCTTCGGCTCTTCGAGCGAGATCGAGGCGTACACGCTGACCGGCATCCGCTTCGGCCCCGTCCCACCGATATCGATGAACACCGCGCATGCCTTTGGCTCGACGACGGGGCGTCGAAGCTTCAGCCTGAGGGCGCTCCGTCCAGGGCGAAGGACCACCGTCGTCGTCAGCCGCGTCACAGGTGCCGTCTGCTCGGCGAGCACGGTGCCGTCGCAGGCAAGAGAACGGATCCGTGCATCGCCGAGGTCGAGCGCCTCGCCTTCTGGGTTGTCGACGCGGAGATCGAGGTCGATTCCGTCGCCGAGCTTCGTGAGCTTCTCCACGACGGCAGGGACGGTGTCTCGGCGACTGTCTCGGCGGCTGTCTCAGCGACTGCCTCGGAGACAGCTTGTCGGCGCGGAGCTCTTCGGCGCGCTCGGGAGAAAGGCGGGTCCTGCCGAGGCATGGATCCTGCTCTGGAGCGCTGCATGAAGTTCGCGCAGATTGAAAGGGTCCAGAACGATGGCCCTGGTCACCAACTCACGGAGGCACTCCAATGAAAAAAGCAGACGCCGCTCCCAGAAGGCCACTCACGCTCAGCAAGGAGACTCTCAAAAATCTGACAGTCCGCAGCAGCGTTCGCGCAGGTGGAAAAATGGGCGACATGCTCGGGCCGGTACGGCCGGCGCTTACTAGCATCTGCACCCACAAGGGAGACGCGCGGACGCTGCTGTGAGTTAGGGTGCGGCCCTTTTGCGACGACGCGAAATACTCGAATTCGTGGCGGAATGAGGCGTTGGTCGTCGGGATGAAACGGGCTAGATTCGCCGACGAACCCGTCGTCGCAAGAGTGCTGATTCCCCATGCTCCTCGATCGCTCTCAGGCTCGGAAGATCCGCGCGACCCTGCGCGTCCTCTCGCGGCGCTTTCTCGCTCTTCGTCCCTCGTCGATAAGGGGCGGGTCGCTCGCCGGGGGCCATGCGGCACTCGCGCTCGTTCACGCGGCGCTCGATGCGGCGTTGCCCGGTGAGGGACACGCCGCAAGGGTGGGGCGCTCGCTCGACCGGGCCATCGACGCCCTCGCGACGACGACGATGTCACCTGGGCTCTATGGCGGTTTCTCGGGAATCGCCTGGGTCACGGAGCTGCTGCAGGGAGAGCCGGGCGGGCCGCCCGAGGCGGATCCCTTGGCCGCGATCGACGACGCCCTCGGGACCTACCTCTCCCGGTCGCCCTGGGACGAACCTTACGATCTGATCGCGGGGCTCGCGGGGCTCGGGGTGTACGCGCTCGAGCGCCTCCCTCGTCCGTCGGCCGTGACGCTCGTGGCCCTCATCGTCGATCGCCTCGAGGAGAGCGCGCAGCCGCGAAGACCGGGCGTCGCGTGGCGCTCCAATCCCGAGTGGCTCCTACCAGAACTACGCCGCGATCCAAACCCCGAATGGAACCTCGGCGTGGCGCACGGCGTGCCAGCGATCGTCGCGTTTCTCGGCGGCGTGTGCGCCGCCGGGATCGAGCCGCGTATCGAGAGGAAGGCCCACGCCCTGCTCGAGAAGGCCGTGGTGTGGCTGCTCGCGCAAGAGCTCCCGAAGGGGCAGGCAGGCTGCTTCGCGTACGCGGTCGGTCCAGGGATCCCGACGGTCGCAGCGCGCGCGGCGTGGTGCTACGGGGACCCCGGCCTCGCCGCCACGCTGCTCCTCGGGGCGCGCGCCGTTGGGGAGAGCGCCTGGGAACGAGCGGCGATCCGCATTGCTCTGCGAGCGGCGCGGCGCCCGGCCGACACATGCGGTGTGGTCGACGCAGGGCTCTGTCACGGGGCCGCGGGCCTCGCGCACATCTTTCACCGGCTCTACCGGGCAACGGAAGACGAGCGATTCGCTGTCGCCGCTCGCTCCTGGTTTGCCCGGACGCTTGCTATGTGGCGTCCGGGACGAGGCTTCGGCGGCTTCGCGAAGTACACCTCGAACGCGCAAGGAGCGATGGGCTGGGAAGCCGATTCGGGCTTCCTCACGGGCACCGGGGGCATCGCTCTCGCTCTCGCGGCTGCCTTGACGAGCTTCGAGCCAGAGTGGGATCGCGCGCTGGCGCTCTCGCTGCGCGCTTGCCCGAAATGAGATGGGTCGGGTACCCGGGAGATCGCTCTCCCGGGGGCTCACCCTCACGGCGGCGTAGGGCCCCACAACAAGAAGAAGTGGTTCACGCTCGACTCGGGCACGAGATAGAAGCTCGCCATGTTGCCCGCGCCGTTCGTGGAATCCGTCAGCGCCGCGACGAGCCTCGGCTCACCGCGGTCGAGGGCCGCCAGGAGGTAGCTCTCCACACCGCCCTGGCACCAGCCTCCGCCCGCGTTGGCGCGCTTCGCGGTCACGAACCAGCGCGCGGGCCCCATGGGCGGCGGCGTATAAACGAGCACGCTGTACTCGATCCATCCCGAGGTGTCCGGGCAAGGCCACGGCGTACGGATGTTCTTCAGGTTCTGCCGGATACGGAAAGACTGCGCGCCCTCGAACCACGTGATCGGCGGGCCGTCGGTCTCGGCGGGCGCCTCCTTCGGAGGACCTCCGGGTTCGTCAGGCTGCTGCGCCTCTTTCAGTAGCTCCTCTACCTGAGCCTGGAACCTGAACCCGAGGAACACGGAGAAGGTCTCCGGCCGCGGCCGCGGCGCCTTCGTGTGCTCGAACATCCAGATGCCGGTGATCTGATCGGCGATGACGGCGTTGACCGGCTGCGCGGGTTGCGTGTGCAGGTTCACCTCGACCGCGCCACCGGGCTCGCAGGTCGCGCGCACCCAGTGGCCGTCGAAGACCTTCATCCCGGCCGGCGTCGAGAAGAAGAACACCTCGGTCCGACGCGAGCCGCACGTCATGCGAGCGGAGCTCACGCGCCCGATCAGGTTCTTCGCTCGCAGCGCTTCGGTACCGATCATGTGCGAGGTCACGCGCGCGTCGTACGCAGCCAGCGAGTGCGTGAGCGAGTCGCCCCAGAAGCCAGCCTCGCTCCACACCGTCAACGTGGTGGGCGGCTCGCCGACCGGAGGAGGAGGAAGACGAGGAAGACGCGGCGGCGGATCATCGATGGGCGGCGGGTCGTCGCCGTCTCGGTTGATGACGCTCTGGTTCGCCTGTCCGGACGTTTCCGTTTCCACCGCGCAAGCCGTCAACGCGAGCGCGAACAGCAGTATCGATTTCTTCATGGGATCTCCTTCGACCCTCGCCTACTGCAGGCGATGTGCCGCACGCAGATCCCGAGGAAGGCTCGTCTTCGATTGCGCAGCGCTACGCAATTCGCGCGCATACTACCGGCCCGTGCCTTCGTCTTGCTCTTCATGGCGCGCTGCTTCGCCTCGAAAAAACGTTTCCGAGACACTCGGACAGCGTCGCGGAGACACCGGCCCAGCCGACCTCTCGGTTCGCGGCACCTCGTGTTCTCGGTCCAGACCGGCCACTCGCCAGCGCTCACGTAGAGCACTCCATTCTTCACCCGCGCGGCGCGGCGCTACAGCGGCGCTGCTGGACGCGACCGGCGGCGCTGTGCGACGGTTCGTCCGGTGGGCCGAAGCCTTGTCGCACGACCGATCCACCCCGACGTGCCGGAGCCGATCGCGCCCGGCACGTGGCGCGCCATAGAGCGGACGCTCTGCTGGCTGCCGCTGGTGCTGGGCGCCGGAAACGCCGCGGCGCTGTTGTCACCCGAGGTGCTGCGCGCCCCTTACGTCCTCTTCCTCGCGTTCAACCTACCCGCCCATCTCTGCGTGGTGCTCGTGAATCTGGCGGCCCTCCGCTGGGCACAGACCGAGCGCGCGCACCGCAGCGTCATCTTGACGAGCATCGCCCTTCTGCAGTGGACCGCTGTGGTCTCGCTGAGCCTCGACTTTGGCGCGGTGATTGGGCTCAACGTGGCTTTCACCGCGCTCATGATCATGTTCGCGCGCGTGCTACTCGACAGCCGCGTCGGGCTGTTCGCCATCGTGAGCGCCCAGCTACTCGGCGCGGCCTTCTGGGGTAGCGGGCTGCTCGGGCTCGTCGGCCGGATCCACTTCCTGAGCAGCGTGCCCCCGGTTGCCCGCCGCCCCGGCGAGCTCGCCCTCTACTGGATGTGGTGCGCGCTCTTCAACACGCTCGCCTGGCTGCTCTCGAGCTACGCGGCGAACCGCTTCCATGTGGCGCACGCGGTGGTGCTGGAACGAGCGGCGGGGCGCCGCACGGGGGCCGATGCGCTGGTGCAGGCCGGTCACGGCCGGCTGACCGGCACCGAGCTGGCCGGCAACTATCGCCTGCGCAAGCTGCTCGGGCGTGGCGGCATGGAGGGCGACAAGTTCGGGAAATACCGGATCGTCGGTTACATTGGCCGGGGTGGCATGGGGGCGGTCCTCCGCGCTCATGACCCGACGCTCGACCGCGAGGTCGCGCTGAAGATGCTCGACGGCGGCGGAGACAGCTCGGCGGAAGGTCACAAGCGGATGCTCCGCGAGGCGCGCGCCGCCGCAGCGATCAACCATCCCAACGCCGTCAGTGTGTTCGAGGTCGGCGAGGTGGACGGGGTCTCGTACCTGGCGATGGAGCTCATCGAGGGACGCTCCTTGCGCGCCTACGTGACCGACCAGGAGGCGGCGACGGTCGCGCAGAGGTTGACTTGGATGCTCGGCGCCGCGCGCGCGCTGTCCGCGGCGCACGCGCGCGGGATCGTGCACCGCGACGTGAAGCCCGAGAACGTGATGGTACGCCACGACGGCGTCGTGAAGGTGCTAGACTTCGGGATCGCGCGGAGGTCACCCACGGCTGCCGATCCCCGCGCCGACTCCGTCGGCTTGACGCAGCCGGGGATGCTCGTCGGCACTCCTTGCTACATGGCGCCGGAACAGGTCCGTGGCGAGGCGCTCGACGGGCGGACCGACCAGTTCGCCTGGGGGGTCGTCGTCTTCGAACTCCTGACGGGCAAGCTGCCGTGGGGTGCTCACGACAAGCCGCTCCGCGCCATCGCCGAGATGGGGATGCGACCGGCCCCGAAGCTGGACATCGACGCGTGCGCCGCGGTGGTCCGGCGCGCGCTGGAGGTCAAGAGGGACGCCCGGTTCGCCTCGATGGAGGCGCTCATTGCCGAGCTCGAGCCCGCGGTGGCGGCGCTCCCGCGCGGCGCGGCCCGACCCTCGAGGCCGAGCGGGGAGACCGCGGCGGTCGCGCTGGCGACGACCGCACAGGTGAGCCTCGCGCCGCCGGGCATGCCGGACACGCTCGCGTCCCCGGTGGTAGCGGACCCGCAGCCGATCGGCACGCCGAAGCCGATGCCGGGGTGCATCGGCGGCAAGTACCGCGTCGTCCGCCCGCTCGCGCGGGGCGGGATGGGCGCCGTGTACGAGGTCGAGCACGCCCACACAGGCGAGCGGTGCGCGCTCAAGGTCCTCGGCGGCGTTGTCGCCTACGATCCCGTCAGCATCGAGCGCTTCAAGCTCGAGGCGCGTGTGTCGTCGCGCATCAAGAGCGAGCACATCGTACGTATCCTGGACGCGGACCTCGCGCCCGAGCTCGGTGGGCGCTTCTTCCTCGTCATGGAGCTGCTCGACGGAGAGACGCTCGCCGGGATCGCAGGCTCGGATCCGCAGAACCCCGAACGCGTCGTGGCGTGGATGAGGGACGTCGCGCGCGGCCTCGAAGGGGCGCACCGCGAGGGGATCGTGCACCGCGACCTCAAGCCGTCGAACCTCTTCCTCACACGCCGCCCCGACGGCTCGCCGGTGGTAAAGATCCTCGATTTCGGGCTGGCGAAGATGGCGGACGTCAGCCAGAGCCGCACGGTGGAGGGCGCCATCGTAGGAACGCCGCTGTACATGGCGCCCGAGCAGGCCGACGGGGGCGGGCGCGCGATCTCTCACTACGCGGACATCTGGGCGATCGGCGTGATGGCGTTCCGCTTCCTGCGCGGGAGGGACTACTTCGAGGCGGCGACCCTGTCGGAGCTCCTCTCGATGGTGCTCTATGCCGAGATCGAGCCCCCGTCCGCGCGCGGCCTCGATCTCGGGCCGGCGTTCGACGCGTGGTTCGCGAGATCCTGTAGCCGGGAGCCGAGTGATCGCTATCCCTCGATCCGCGCGCAGACCGCTGCGCTCGCGCAGGCGCTCGGGACCGAGGTCAAGGGCGCGGTCTCCGAGTCCGAGAAGCCACCCGCGACGCCATCCCGCCCGGCACCTGTCGCGGCGGCGGGGGAGGGCAGCCTCCGCGGGGCGTCGACGGACGCGCGCGCGGAGCCCCCGGGTCTGCGCGCGTGGCCGATCGCCGTGGGCATCGCGGCCATCGGCGCCATCGGGGTCGCGATGGTCGTCTCGCAGTCGGGCGCCCCCAGGTCCGACGACGTGGCGGTCAGCGTGGCCTCCCCTGCGCAAGTGTCGTCGGCGGACGCGTCGGACGGCGCGGCCCGCGCACCTTGATGTCCGACGTGGACCGCGCAATAAAGCCGTGCCCCCGATGATGCCCGTCGAGACGCTCGATCACCGCTTGACCACGCCCGCTGCGCGACCGAGCCAGGCCGGGATCGTCCTCGTCTTCTCGGGCGGAGCCCCGGTCGTGCGCGCGATGCCCGTCGATGGGCCGCTCCGAATCGGACGGGAGGCGGGGGACGGCGGGCTGTCGCTCGATGATCCGCGCATATCGCGGCACCATTGCGAGCTCTCGCGCAAGAACGGCGCGTGGTGGATCCGCGATCTTGGCAGCCGGAACGGCACGTTCGTCGACGGTGCCCCCGCGTCGACGACGGGAGCTTCTCACCCGGCGTCGCCCGTCGTGCGGATGGGCGAGACCGTGGCGCTCGCCCTCGACGACATCGTTCCGTTCCTGGCGCTGGAGACCCTCCGCGGTGCTGCGCCATCCTTCGAGGCACTGGTCATCGGGCCGTCTCTCCGCGCGGCGCTGGGGACGATCGAGTCGATCGCAGCTGCGGGAGAGAACCTCCTCGTGCTCGGCGAGAGCGGATCGGGCAAGGAGCTGGCCGCGGCGCATTTTCATGCGTCGAGCGAGCAAGGACGCGGACCGTTCGTGAGCGTCAATTGCGCCGCCATTCCCGAGGGGGTCGCCGAGAGGCTCCTCTTCGGCGCGAAGAGGGGGGCGTACTCGGGCGCGGTCGCCGACGTCGACGGTTACGTGCAGTCCGCCGATCGGGGCGTCCTGTTCCTGGACGAGATCGGGGAGCTCGATCTCGAGGTTCAGGCGAAGCTCCTGCGCGTCCTCGAGACGAAGGACGTGCTCTCGCTCGGAGCGTCCGTCACGCGCCGCGTCGACGTCCGCTTCTGCTTCGCGACCCATCGCGACCTGCGCGGCGCGGTGGCCGCCGGTCGCTTTCGGGCAGACCTCTTCTACCGGATCGGCCAGTCGGAGATCCGGCTGCCGCCCCTGCGCGAACGTCGCGAGGAGATCCCCTGGCTGGCGAGCGCCGCGCTCGCGCGCAGCGCGGCCGATCTCGCGATGACCGCCGAGATGATCGAGGCGCTCTCGCTGCGGGTATGGCCCGGCAACGTGCGTGAGCTCCTCGGCGCGGTTCGGCGCGCCGTGCGGTCCGCCGTGGCGGAGGGAGCGGCGAAGCTCCGGCCCGATCACCTCGATCCTGCGGCGGGGGGCGTGCTCGCCGAGCACCACGAGGAGCCGCCGCGCGGGGCGAGCGAACGGCCGCCCCGCGAGCACCCAGTGACTCGCGAGGAGGTCGTGGCGGCGCTCCGCGATCAGCCGAACGCCTCCGCCGCCGCGCGCCACCTCGGGATCCACCGTTCCCATCTCTACCGGCTGATGAAGCAGTTCGGGATCACGGGCGGCGAGACCTGACGGCGGGCGTCAGGGGGCGGGCGGAAGCTGGTGGTAACAGGTCCATTCGTTATCATCCGCGCATCATGGAGCTCCGTCACTGGCTCTCGCTGCTCGCTGCGATCGGCAACCTGTCGCTGATGCTGATCGTCGTCACCGCTGGCGAGAAGAGCCCCATGCACGCCGTTACGCCGACGATGCTGCTGAGCCAGGTGACGGAGCGCCCGGCCCGAACGACCCTGACACCGCGCTCACCCCTCGAAGACCGGCAGGCCGCCCGGGGGAGAGCCCAGAACCTACCGTACCGTACAGGTCGAAAAAAGAGCAGCACCACTCCTGTGCGGCGAGAGGGAGAGCTTATACTCGAGGCCAATGTCGAACTGGCCCAAGGTCGTGAAGGTTTCGGCGCTCTTCGGCGCCTTCGGTGTGGCTGCCGTCCTCGCTCTCAAGCTCCACGGGGGTGGGCTCTGGCACGGGCTGGCGCCCGCCAGCGCCGCCAGCGCCAGCCACACGGCCCAGAACTACGATCTGACCCAGCTCAAGGTCGTGAACGAGGTCCTCAAGACCATCCGCGATCGCTACGTGGATCCCAAGCGCGTCAAGCCCAAGGAGATGCTGCTCTCCGCGCTCAACTACGTCCAGCGCGACGTGGCCCAGGTGATCGTCCTCTACGAGGAGGGCGCGCCCACAGTGAAGATCCGGGTCGACACCCAGGAGAAGGAGTTCCGCGTCGACAACGTGCAGGGCCCGTGGGACGTCTCGGCGCGCCTGCGCGAGGTCTTTGCCTTCGTGCAGGAGGGCCTTCGGGGCACCGAGGTGGATCTGCGCGAGGTCGAGTACGCCGCGTGCAACGGCATGCTCCACACGCTGGATCCGCACTCGGTCCTGCTCTCGCCGGAGGCCTACAAGGAGATGAGCCTGTCGACCAGCGGCCAGTTCGGCGGCCTGGGCATCGTCATCTCCATCCGCGATCAGCAGCTCACCGTGATGAACCCGATGCCCGGCACGCCCGCAGGGCGAGCGGGCATCAAGCGCCACGATCGCATCGTCAAGATCGGCAACGAGTCCACGCTCAACATGGGCCTGAACGAGGCCGTGCAGCACCTGCGGGGCGCCCCTGGCTCCAAGGTCTCGGTGTGGATACACAGGGACGGCCCCGAGGGGTGGCAGGGGAGCAAGGAGTTTGTCCTGGTCCGCGAGACCATCAAGGTGGTGAGCGTCGAGTCCAAGATGCTCGAGGGGAACGTCGCCTACGTGCGCCTCAAGCAGTTCCAGGCCAACACCTCGGGCGATCTCGACAAGGCGCTCCAGGAGCTTCGCCGCGGGGGGGAGCTCAAGGGCCTGGTGCTCGATCTGCGGGGTAACCCCGGGGGGCTCCTCGATCAGGCGGCCCGGGTGGTCGACAAGTTCATCGTGAGCGGCCTCATCGTCGCCACGGTGGGCAACCCCAGCGAGGAGCGCGAGGAGAAGGTCGCCCACGCGGACGGCACCGAGCCCAACTACCCCATCGTCATCTTGGTGAACGGCTCTTCGGCCAGCGCCAGCGAGATCGTGGCCGGCGCCATGAAGAACCACAATCGCGCCATCATCGTGGGCGAGACCACCTTCGGCAAGGGCAGCGTCCAGCTGGTCTTCCCCGATCTCCCGGACAAGGCGGCGCTCAAGCTCACCATCGCCCAGTACCTCACCGAGCCTGGCGACATCTCCATCCAGGGCACCGGCATCACGCCAGACATCGAGCTCGATCCCATGACCGCGGCCCTCCAGGAGATGGACCTCACGGTCGATACGGGGGGCACCAAGGAGCGGGATCTCGCCCGCAGCCTGTCGAACAACCGCATCCGCGAGGGCCAGAAGCCTACCGAGACGCTCCGCTACAACCTGCCCCAGAAAGAGCGGCAGGAGTTCCGCGACAGAGGGGGCGATCCGGACGACAACTTCACCGTCGATTTCCCCATCAAGTTCGCGCGCGATCTGACCGCCAGGGTGCCCGCGGGCAAGCGCCCCGATCAGCTCCGAGCGGCCAAGGGGCTCCTGGCCGACACCAAGGTCGCGGAGATCGCCAAGGTCTCCCAGGACCTTGCGGCTCTGGGGATCGACTGGAGCGACGCGCCGCCGGACGTCCCCGTCGCCAACCCGCCCCAGGCCCCCAGCGTGGAGGTCAAGGTCGACACCGATCGCCCCGGGAACGAGGGGCTGGCGGGCGAGCCCATCGCGCTCAGGTTGACCGTCACCAACAAGGGGAAGGAGCCGCTCTACCGGCTCTCGGCCGTCACCAAGAGCGACAACGGGATGTTCGACAACAAGGAGCTCGTCGTCGGTAAGCTGGAGCCGGGCAAGAGCCGCACGGTGACCGCGCCGCTCGGCTGGTGCGAGACCGAGGGAAAGAAGGCCGGCAGCACCGCTCCTCTCCCCAAGGACGCCCCTCGCGTCTGCCGTATCCCTCGCGACGTGGGGTCCCGGCAGGACGGGATCGGCATCAAGTTCGACGAGGCGCGGGGCCGGATCCCTGCCCCCGCCGAGGTGCGCGTGGGCGTGAAGGGCCTGGAGCGCCCCGTCTTCGCCTACAGCTACCAGATCGTCGACAACCGGAAGGGCAACGGCGACGGGCGCGTGCAGAAGGGCGAGGAGGTCACGATGTTCGTGACCGTGAAGAACGTCGGCAAGGGCCGGTCCTACGACACCCAGGCCAACCTGAGGAACCTCTCCGGCGACGGCCTCCTCCTGCGCGAGGGCCGTTATGACATCTCCAACATGAACCCGGGCGACACCAAGAAGCTCTCGTTCACCTTCGAGGTTCGCGGCGAGCTGGTGGACAGCGAGGCCAAGGTGGAGCTCTCCATCGCCGATCGCGATCTGCGGGAGACGATCGCCCAGAAGGTCCGGATGCCCATCGCGCCTGTCGCCTCGCTCACGCCCAGCAGCGGGGCGGTCAAGGCCAGGGGGGCCGGCGCCGCTCTCCTTGAGTCCCCCGACGCGGGCGCCAGGACGGTGGGGCGCCTGCCCTCGGGCATGGCCGCTGCGCTGCTGGCCTCGGCCGGCGAGTTCAGGAAGATCTCGCTCTCCGAGGGGCGCTTCGCCTTCGTCCGCGCGAGCGAGGTGGACGAGGCGGGGAGCGCCCCTCCGGCCGTCGCCTTCGAGGACGTTCTCGCCCGCTTCCCGCCCTCCATCGAGCTCGCTCCTCCGGTCCTCTTCACCAGGGAGAGCCACGTGAAGATCTCGGGCACGGCGAGCGACACCGATCGCCTGCTCGACATGTTCGTGGTTGTGGGGAGCCGCAAGGTCTTCTACCGCTCCAACCGCACCGGCCAGGATCCCAAGAAGATGAGCTTCGAGGCGGACGTCCCGCTCAGGCCTGGCGTGAACGTCATCGCCGTCATAGCCCGGGAGAACCCGGACTCGGTCGGTCGTAAGATCTTCGTCATCCGCCGCGACGGGCCCAACGGGGAGCTCCTGCCCACCCCCAAGACCGACGACGACGGCGGCGGTGACGACGACTGATCTCAGGGAGTTCCAGCGCCACCCTGGGTGAGCGCCGGGATCCCGCGCCGCGCTTCCGCGAGCAGCGGCGCGAGGCGATCGACCTCGGCCTGAACTGTTGCGGCGTCAGCCCCCGTCGGCAGGCGGCCCGATGTACCGGGGTAGCGGAAGGTCGTCGCGTACCTGTCGAGGTGGGCCAAGGAGGCAAGCCGCCCACGCCAGGGATCCTCATTGGATAGCAGGGGCGCCAGCAACGACAGGCGGTGCTCCTTGGTGGTGTGGATCCCGCGAGCGCTGAGGATGGCCTTGGCCAGCTTCTCGGCGGCCTGATGGAGGTGGTAGCAGGCCAGGCGGTTCGCGGGAGGAGCGAGGAGCCGCCGGGCGGCGTCCAGATCCTCGAGCGCGACCTGCAGGAAGCCCTGCACCACCGGGTTATCGGCCATAGACGGGACGACCTTCCTCCACGACGGTCCGACAGAGCGATCCTGCCAGGCCGCGGAGTTGCTCGAACTCTCCCCGACGCACGGCGACCACGTCGGCCGGTACGGACGCATCGCGCAGGCACAGGTCCCAGATCCGGCCACCGTCGAGCAACTCGTCAGGGGCGTCGTCAGGCAGGACCACCAAGAAGTCCCAGTCGCTCGCCGACGTCGCCTCACCGCGGGCACGACTGCCGAACAGCCATACCGTCTCGGGTCTCAAGGCCTCGACGATGCGACGGAGCAGCAGGGGAGGTGCCTCGGATACCATGATGGCCATGTCCCCATCGTAGTCCCCGCGCGCCCTGACGGGAACCCGCTCCTCGGCCCATCTGGGCGGCCCATGGTGCACGTGGCGTTCAGCGCATCGCCGAAGGTGGCTTCTCTTTTCGGGTCTGTTCGTGGAGCCTGAGCGCCACCCGAGACAGCGGTTTCTCCGTCCTGTCGATATTGACTTTTAGCCCGTATTTCTCACGGCGAATGGCGCGTCGAAGGATTGTTTTTCACAGGTTGATGGAAGGGGCCGGCTCGTAACCGTTCACGGCCTTGGAGAGCCCCCGGCATCTATGCCGGGGGTTCATGAGGGGCCCCGTGAACGGTTACGCGGAGGGAGCGTCGTGGAGCGTCAAGGGCAAGGCGTTGTACAAAGAGGAGTATGATACTAAGTTTATGTCAAGTTGGCCGCTTTGAAACCAAATCCGTAACAACCGTTCACAGCTCTCGAGAGCCCCGGCATAAATGC
>SXGT01871678.1_pt1 | contig 13604 bp, 11 predicted proteins | sample 3176221 | NCBI WGS metagenome assembly SXGT01 (sample SAMN11356862, study PRJNA531348) | freshwater metagenome | isolation source: freshwater sample F1-120 | place: China: Fuxian Lake, Yuxi | collected 2017-12-25 | reverse complement strand
GGCGGAAGGCGCTGGTGCTGGTGGGGCGCAGGGACGCGCTGGCCCCGGTGGCGGCCCTGGTGGAGGGGGCCACGGGGCCGGGGACCGCCGGGGTGGCGGCCAGCCGCATGGGCGGCAGGGAGGCCCGGATCGCGGCGCTGCGGCGCGGCAGGCTGGACGTGCTGGTGGCCACCCAGCTGGCGGACGAGGGGCTGGACGTGCCCGACCTCGGCTGCGTGGTGATGGGGCAACCGGGCAAGGACGGGGGACGGGCCCGTCAGCGCAGCGGGCGGGCGACGCGCCCGGCCGGGCTGCCCCCCGTGGTGTTCGACGTGGTGGACCGGGGGCTGCGTCGCCAGTGGGCGGCCCGGCGCAGGGCTTACGAGGAGGAGTACGGCGCGGGGGCCGTGGCCGGCCAGTCGCCGCTGTCGGCCGACGATGCCGTGGACTACCTGGGTGACCGCCGGTAGTGCTCGGGGGCCAGCCGCTGGGCGCCATTTTTTGGCACCTGCGGCGCGCGGTGGCTCGCTACAACGGCGGCACCTACCACGAGGCGAGAGTGCACACCGCGATCCACAGGTACGATGTGGCCACCGTCCACGGGCTGCCCGCTGACGGGCGCTACGTGGCGATCAGCAACAGCGACACCAAGAAACTCGACTGCGCGCGCAAGTTCATGTATGCGCAGGTGCAGGGACTAGGATCGCGCAGCAGCTACGCCATGGACCTCGGCACGGCCTGGGACACCATCGCCCGGGACGTGTTCACGTGGTGGCAGCTGCGCGACACGCAGTACCCGGCCAGCGGCATGGTGGAGTGCCCCTTCTGCGGGGGCCACGGCACCGTGAGCACCGGGGGCGGCGCGCCCGATACCTGCGAGCAGTGCGGTGGGCTGGGGGACAGCGCGCTGCACCGGGCGTGCGAGCTGTTCCGCGATCAGGTGGAGGGCTCGGCCGACGCCGACCCCACGATGTCGGAGGAGCAGTACCTGGAGACGTGCGAGACGCTGCGGCGCATGCTGGAGGGCTACCTGCACTGGTGGCAGCGGGGGCCGTTGGACACGATCCGCATCGTGGGCACCCAGCTGGCGCTAGCGCGCCCGATCACGGACCCCCGCACGGGCGGGGCATTCAGGCCGCAGGTGCTGCTGGAACGCCCTGCTGGCAGCGATGGCGCGTGGGTGCTGGCCCGGAACTGGGCACGCGCGCGGGAGGCCGAGGGCCGGGTGGAGATCCGGCGCGCCTCGTGGCCGTGGGTGCAGGTGGGCACGCTGGACGTGCTGGGCGTCGACCGCCGCAGTAACGCGGCATGGGTGATCGACTGCAAGGCCAGCAGCCAGCCGAGCCGGTACGAGCGCGGCATGGACGTGGACCCGCAACTGCCGGGCTACTGCTGGCTGCTGGAACCGCACATGGGCAGGCTGGGGCTGAGCGGGATCGCCGGGTTCATGTACGACGTGGTGCACACCAAGCACCAGCCGGACCCACGTGAGCTGAAGTGGGAGCCGCCCAAGCTGGACCAGCTGCGCGCCATGGCCTCCGAGCGCGGCGTGAAGCCCGCTGGCAGCAAGGTGCAGGACTACCTGGACGCGCTGGGGATCGTCCCGGGGCACGGCGGGTTCAGCCGCGCGCAGAACGCGGGCGTGCCCAGCTGGCGCTACGAGTGGGCGCTGGAGCGCGCGAACATCGACCCGGCGCCCTACGCGGATCATGTCCAGTGGCTGGCCGAGAACGTGGATCGCGGCCTGTACGCGCGCCCGTGGCAGCGGTACGGCGAGGACCACCGCCTGCGCTACGGCCGCGAGGTGTGGGCGAAGGCCCGGCTGATGCACCAGCTGCGCAAGGCCGGGGCCACGGCGGACCCAGCCGACCCCGCGCTGGTGCTGGACACCAGCTTCCCCAGGACGCCCGTCTGTACCGCGCCCGGTGGTAGCTGCGCCTACACCGACCTATGCGCCCAGGACGACGGCACCGGGGGCGACCGCGAGCACGTGCCCACCCAGCGGTGGAGCGACACCGGCCCGCTCGCGCAGCCCGCGCGGCAGGCCAGCACTGAACCCGAGATCGACTGGTAGGAGCAACCATGGAAGAAGAACAAGCAAAGCCCACGAAGGTCGCGGGTGGGCGACGTCCACGGCGCGCCGCCGGCAAGCCCGCCGATGGCGGCACCACCGCCAGCAGCAGCACCACGCCATCCACTGGCGAGGCTGCGGCGGGCACCACGGCCACGGGCAGCCCCGAGCAGCCCGGCCCCGGTATCGCCGGGGCGAGCGCGGCCCCGGGCGAGCCTGCCGAGCCGCAACCCACCGAGCCACCGTCGGCCGAGCCATCGCGGGCCCAGGGGGGGGCCACGGCCGAGGCGCTGGGCGCCATGGGGGTGCTCGGCGTCACGTTTATCCACGCGGACAGCGTGGACTTGCGCGCCATGAAGGTGATGGCGCTGGTGTACGGCGACAGCGGCGCGGGCAAGACGCACTTCGCCTCGCAGGCCGAGGACGTGGTGGTGGCGCTGGTGGACACGCAGGGCTTCGCCACGATCCGGCAGGCGAACCCGCGCGCGCTGGTGGCGGGTGCCCTGGACAAGGCGGCGCAGGGCCAGCCCCGCCTGAAGAACATGGCGGAGGTGCGCGAGTTCTTCAAGGCGGCGGCGGCGGGCAAGCTGGCAGCGGCGGGGGTGCGCACGATCGTGCTGGACCATGTCACCGAGCTGCAACAGATGATGATCGACGAGATCGTGGCCGAGAAGCGGGTGCGCACGGTGCCCACGGCCCCGGTGCAGGGGAGGGTGCCCGGGCAGGCGGCGGCGCCAGTCCAGCCCGCCACCCCGTCCCAGCCAGTGGCCAAGGGCCCGGCCCCGGAGATGACGAAGGCCGACTGGGGCGTGCTCGCGACGAAGATGCGCAACTTCCTGCGCATGCTGCGCGGCCTGCCGCACCACGTGATCGTGCTGGCGCTGGCGGCCCCGTCGCAGGACGAGGCCACCGGGCGTCGGCTGACGTTCCCGAAGCTGTCGGGCTCCGCGCAGGATTCGCTGCCCAGCTATTTCAACATCGTGGGCTACCTGTACAAGACCACCATCGACGGGCAGGTGCAGCGCGTGGTGATGCTGGACGGCGACGACCGGTACTACACCAAGTCGTACGGCCCGCTGCACGGGATCGTGCAGGCCGACGTGCGGCTGTGGCAGCGGGTGCTGGCGGGCGAGGACGCCAGCCCACGGGTGCAGGGCGCCCAGCCCCCGGGCGGCAGCGGTAGCGGCAAGCCGCGCGGCGGCACCACGCAGCCGCCCCCGCAGGAGGCCGCCAGCGAGGAGCAGGCGCAGGCGACCCCCGACTACTAGGGGCGCCTGCCGCGTGCCCGTGGCGCGGCTACCACCGAGGCGCGGGCCACCCGGCCCGCGCGCACTAGACCCAAACTGGAGACAGCAACATGGCGATCGATCCGAAGAAGCGCGCGAAGGAGCGCGAGGAAAAAGGCTGGAGCGATGATGGGCCCAGCACCAGCTTCTGCCGCACCGAGGGGAAGTTCCCCATGGCGGTGGCGGGCTGGGAGCGGTTCCGCAGCAGTGCCAAGGGCACCCCGGGCATCATGTTCCGGCTGGTGGTGGTGGAGGGCGAGCACGCGGGCGAGGTGGTGGACCGCAACTTCTGGCTCACCGAGAACGCGCTGGGGCAGCTGGCCGACTTCGCGCTGGCCTTCGGCTACGAGGAGCCCTTCGACGAGAACAACGACGACGACATGGACCGCGTGGTGACGCACGGCACGGGCGTGGTGCTGGGCACCGTGAAGGGCGAGGGCTACCAGAAGCCGGACGGCAGCGCGGGCACCCGGTACGAGGCCCGGTTCTTCGGCCGGTACAAGGGGCAGAAGAAGGTGGCGTGGGACCAGTACATCAAGCAGGGCGAGGACTCGTTCGTCCGATACCTGAAGTGGCGCGAGGCGAACCCTCGCCCGCTGCCCGGCAGCGCGCCGCAGCAGCGCCGCCCGGCGCAGGCGCAGCAGGGCGGTGGCGGCTACGCCACGGACGACGGCGACATTCCTTTCTAGGCAGGTAGCTGGTGGACAATCGCGCGCCCGCGTGGTGGCTAGGGATCGACCCGGCCCGCGCGGGCGCTGCCGTCCTGCTGGACCCCGGCGGCGTGCCGGTGGTGGCCTACTGCTGGCGCCCCCGCAGCCGCGGGGGGGCGGGGTACTACGAGGTGGCGCTGGTGCAGGAGGGCGGCCACCAGCGCCGCGAGCAGGTGCCGACGCTGGGCCGCGTCGGGGCCGTGCTGGCGGCCAGCGTGCCGCGGGTGGCCGGTGGCGCGCGGCTGGGGCTGGCGGTGGAGGCACCCTACGTGTCGCGCCTGAACCCGGGCACCGGGCTGGGCGTGGCGATCACCACAGGCAAGCTGGTGGGCCCGCTGGAGGAGCTGGTAACAGCACAGGTGCACGTGAAGGCCGCCGAGTGGCGGCAGGAACTGCTGGGGCTGCACCACCGGACGCCGCGCGACCGGTGCAAGCGGGTGTCGCTGGCCGTGGTGCCGCAGCGGCTGCCCGCGCTGGCCGGGCTGCTGGCCCGCGTGGCCGGGCTGCTGGGCTCGCGCCCGGCCAAGCTGGACCACGTGACGGATGCCGGTGGGGTGGCCGAGTACGGCTACCTCCACGGGGAGGAGGTGGCGGGTGCCGCAGCCGACTGACGAGCAGGTGCAGCAGGTATTTGCGGCGTGGCGCGCGCTGCGCCCCAACCCCGGGCTGGTGGTGCTCACCCCGGCCCGGTCCTCGGCCATCCGGGCGCGTCTCCGCGACGGGCACACCGTGGAACAGCTGGTGGCGCTGGTGCAATACGCGCACCACGGCGACAGCAACGAGGCCCGGTGGTGGCGGGGCGACAACCCCGATGGACGCGAGTACGTGGACCTCGTGAACCTGCTGCGCGCCGGCAAGACGGCGGCGCGGGTAGAGCGGGCGTGGGCGTGGCTGCACCAGCTGCCGGGGGCGCCCAGGCCGGGCGAGGCGCAGCACGTGGCCGAGGACGTGCCCGACGTGAACCTGGGGCCCATGGCGGCCTTCCGTGGCCCGGCCCCGGGCGCGCCGCTACCACCACGGTGCACCCAGCCCGTGGTGGGCAGGCTGCCGCGGCGAGGTTGACGTGGAGTGGATCGAGCAGCTGAAACAGGCGACCGTGTACGACGTGGCCACCACCCAGCTGGGGATGCAGGGCGGGCGCCTGCGCTCGCTGGGCCCGTGCCCGGCGTGCAACGCGGACAGGCGGGGCGCGGGGGACGGGCGGCTGCCGATCGGCACGGGCCGGGACGCCCGCGGGTGGCAGTGCCACGCATGCGACGCGAGGGGCGACGTGGTGGAGCTGGTGGCGCTGCGCGTGCTGGGGAAGTCCTCGGCGCAGGCGCAGGCCGGCGAGTGGGCGCAGCTGCGGGAGTGGGCCACGGCGCGCGGGCTGGCGAACCCCGAGGCCACGCGGCAGCAGCGGGGTGGGGGTGGGCGCAAGCCCCGCGCGTGGCAGGCCCCGGCCACTTCCGTGGCCAGCCTACTGGGCGAGCGCTCTGCCCGGGCCGGGACGCAGGAGCAGGGGGACGGGGTGCCCAGCGACGCGCCGGCCCAGGAGGCCCAGGCGCCCGGTGGCCGGTTCGGGTGGCACCACGGGCTGGCCGAGGAGTGCGCGGCGGCGCTGTGGGGCGACGCGCCGCAGGCAGCGCAGGCGCGCGAGTACCTGACCGCCCACCGCAAGCTGGGCGAGGACGTGCTGCGGGCGCACGGGGTGGGGCTGTACGTGCGCGAGGGCCAGCCGGTGGTGTCAGCGGCCGGGCGGCCCTACGTGACGATCCCGCTGCGCGATCCCGGTGGGCGGGCCGTCAACGTGCGCTTCCGGTCGGTGCCGGTGGCGGGCACCTGCGACAACTGTACCGGGGGCACGGGGTGCAAGAAGTGCAAGGAGTACCGGGTGTGCTCGGGACGCCCCATGCCGCTGTTCGGGGCCGACCGGCTGCTGCCAGACACCAGCGTGCCGGTGCTGGTCACCGAGGGCGAGTTCGACGTGATCTCGATGCACCAGTACGGGTTCGCGGCCAACGTGGTGTCCAGCACGCTGGGCGCGAAGACGCCGTGGCGCGACGACTGGCTGGACCTGCTGGAACCTTACGACGGGATCGTGGGGCTGTACGACGGCGACGGCGACGGGGAGGCGGGGTGGGAGGCGCTGGTGGAGAAGCTGGGTAACTACCGGTGCTCGCGCGCTACCCTGCCTCGCAAGGACGCGGGCGACTGCCTCGCCACCGGCGTGGAGGCCGGGGTGGTGGAGCGCGCGGTGCTGCGGGCGCAGCCCATGATCGGGCTGGCTTTCCGCAAGGCAGACGAGTTCCTGGCGCAGTTGGAGACGCTGATCGACCGGCCCGAGCTGCTGCGCGGCACGCCCACGGGATCGCAGAAGCTGGACCAGCTGCTGGGCGGCTGGCGCCCCGGCGTGGTGGTGGTGACGGGCGAGACGGGCCAGGGGAAGACGACCTTCACCACGTGGGGGCTGCTCCAGCAGGCGCGGCAGGGGCACGGGGTGGTGGTGACGAGCTTCGAGCAGTCCCCCATCGGCACGGTGCAGAAGCTGGTGCGCGCACAGGTAGGCCGGGACTTCACGGCGGTTACCCGCGAGGAGCGGCGCGACGCCATGTACCAGCTGGCGCAGCTGCCCCTGTACCTGCTGGACCACTACGGGCACCTGGGGGCCACCCGGGTGATCGAGGGCGTCCGGTACGCGCGGCGGCGGCTTGGAGCGCGCTTCTTCCTGATCGATCACCTCGGGTTCCTCGTGGACCCGGACGCCGAGGACGAGCGGCGCGCCATAGAGGCCGTGGTGCGGGCGCTGGCCATCGCGGCCAAGCAGATGGAGGTCACGATCTTCCTCGTGGTGCACCCGCGCAACGACGCGCCCAAGGGGCGGGGTTACACGCGCGTCACCATGCAGCAGCTGAAGGGGGCTTCCGCGATCAGGCAGGACGCGGACGACATCCTGGTGGTGGTGGCCGAGGGCCCGGACACGGCCAAGGGGCGCAGGGTGAAGCGGCCGTGGCCGCAGTCGCGCGTCTACGCGGACAAGGTGCGCAGCGAGTTCGGGATCAGCGGCGGCGACGTGGCGCTGGCGTACGATCCCGGCAGCTGCACCTACGCCGACGAGTGGGCGGACACCCCGGCCGGGCGCGCGGGGTTGCTGGTGCCGCGCAGGGTGCAGCCGCGCGACCCGCCAGCGGACGCCGGGCAGGATGGCGAGCCCCAGCAGCCACCACGCAGGCGCCCGCCGCGCGGCAAGGAGGCGGCGGCTGGCGAGCGGGAGGAAGACGATCCGCAGCAGCCGCTGCTGGGCGGCCGGGCCCCGGAGCCTGACGCGGGGTTCTGACGTGCTACAACCGCGCACCCAGGAGTCACCCGTGCCGATCATCGACCTCACCAGCCAGCCCGCCCGCGGGCAGGGCCAGCTGAACAAGTTCTCCGTCAAGGCCGATGGGCGCGACGAGGAGGCCTTCGTCTACGACGTGGACGTGGTGTTCACCGTGGCCAGCAGTGCCGAGGCCGAGGTGGTGGGGCGCGTGGTGCCCGGCGCGAAGGAGGCGTACCAGCGGGCCACCGAGCGCGACGACTGGAAGTGCCAGCAGACCGTGGTGCCCGACATCGAGGGGGCCCGCGTGGTGATCGGGCAGGAGGGCGAGGAGGCTGCCTTGCAGGGTGGCGCCGAGATCCGCGCCGTCACGATGCGCGCCAGCAAGCGGGCCGTCACGATCACCGTGAAGTGCCGGTGCGCCGGGCAGACGGGCGACCCAGCCAGCCGCCTGACCGGCCTGCTGCGCAGCCCGGTGGATCTGCTGGTGGAGGGCGCCCAGCAGGTGCTGCCCTTCGCGGGCAAGGGCGCGCCGCTGGTGCAACTGGGCGCCGTGGTGGTGGGCCGGGACGAGCAAGGCACCACGGTGTGGGGCCGCGTGCACGACATGGACCACGAGGCGGGAGTGGCGCTGCTGGACGTGTTCGGCGAGGGCGAGGTGCCGGCCAAGCTGGACGCCATCACCAGCGCGTGGGCGCTGGTGCCGGGCGACCCCACCGAGAAGGCGCTGCGCGCGTACAAGGCCGCGAGCAAGAAGGCCAAGCTGGCGCCCAGCTACCGCGCGATCACCGTGGCCATGGGCGAGGCCTACGCGGCCGAGCCCCCGGCGGACGGCAAGCACCACCTGACGCCCGAGGTGGTGGCGCGGGCGGTGGAGCTGGCGCGGGCCGGGTTCGGTGACGGCGAGGTGGTCACGGTGCGCCGCAAGGCGGCCGGGCTGGCCTAGCCAGCGCCGCCTGCCCGCAGCAGTGCAGCATGGGCGCCGGTGGCGGCTACAACCGCCCCGGCGCCCACCGTGTTCCCGGGTGGCGTGCCCGGCAGGAGTAAAGATGCACGAGATCGCACGCAGGGCCCGCGACGGCGAGGGCACCATCACGCAGCTGGTGGAGGCCTTCTACGGCCCGGCTGGCCCGCTGGCCGAGCGTGGCTGGGAGGTGCGCCCCCAGCAGGTGGAGCTGTCCATGGACGTGGCGGGCATGCTGGACCGGCAGGCGGCCCACGACGGCCGAGACGAGGGCGGCCGGTACGCACCGCGCCCGGCGCTGTGGGGCTTCTGCGAGGCGCCCTGTGGCACGGGGAAAGGGCTGGCCTACGGTGTGCCCGGGGTGCTGGCCTCGCTGCGGGCCGAGGCCGAGCACGAGCGCGAGGTGGCGGCGGCGCGGAAGGCGGGCACCCCGGTGCCCACCGAGCCCCGCAAGCTGGTGGTCAGCACGGCTAACATCGCGCTCCAGGAGCAGCTGGTGCGCAAGGACTTCCCGGCGCTGGCGGCCATGCTGGGCGTGGAGGACCAGCTGCGGGTGGTGCTGCTGAAGTCCCGGGCGAACTACCTGTGCCGGTACAAGGTGCGCGCGCTGGGTGGCGCCATGATCGCGGACCCGCGCATCGACAAGCTGGTGCAGTGGATGGGGGAGGCCGACTGCACGGGCGACCGCGAGGCGCTGGCGTGGGACCCGGGCAGCGCGTGGGCCGACGTGTCGGCCCCGGCCGACGAGTGCCTGGGCAGTTCCTGCGCGCACTACGCCACCACCGGGGGCGACGCGCGGCCCTGCTTCTGGCGGCAGGCCGTGGCCGGGTACAAGCAGGCGCACGTGGTGGTGACGAACCACCACTACCTCGCGGTGGCGCCCGCGATCCGCTCGTGCCTGCTGGCGGTGGACGAGTGCCACGAGCTGGAGGACAGCCTGCGCGCGACGCAGGCGGCCACGCTGGCCCCGTACTCGGGGCGCGGGCTGGCGGGGCGGCTGGAGGGCGTGCTGGGGGCAGACGCGGGCGTGCTGGTGGCCGAGCCGGTGCGCTGGCTCATGGAACAGGCGGCGCTCCACCTGGGCAGCCAGCAGCCGGCCTTCGGCACGCAGCCCCCGGACGTGGTGAAGCTGGTCCCGGGCTGGCTGGGCGCGCCCGGGGCGCTGGCGGACGGCGAGCGGCGCGGCGCCGCCATGCGGCGGGCACTGGTGGACGTGGAGCGGGCCTGCACCCGGGAGGGCTGCACGCGGATGGACCGCTTGATGCTGCCCCCCCGGGCCTCGGCGGCCGGGTCGCAGGAGGCCGCCGAGCACGCGGCGCGGCTGGCCCGCTCGTGGGAACAGATGCTGCGCCTGTGCGAGCGGTACGAGGCGGTGCTGCGGGCCGAGCCCTGCGCGGAGTGGCCGGCGGCCGACCTCCCGTGGGCCATCTACCTGGAGATCGTGAAGGGGCGGCGCGGCGAGGACCGCGTGGTGGCGCAGATGGCCCCGGCCGACGTGTCCTGGGCCACGGCGCTGCTGGCCGAGCGGTACAGGACGGCGGTGTTCACCACGGCCACCATGCCCGCGTACGCGCCCCAGCGGGTGGCGCTGGGGCTGGGGGTGGGCGAGCCCGGGGAGGGGGCCCCCGAGCCCAGCTACGAGAAGCGCCTGCCTAGTCCCTTCCCGCTGGCCCAGCAGGGCGTGCTGGTAGTGCCGCACGGCCCCCGGCCCAAAGAGCCCGGGTGGGCCGAGTGGGCGGCGGGGCAGGTGGTGGAGGCCGTGCGGCAGGCGCGCGGCGGCACGCTGGTGCTGGCCTCCTCGGCCCGCCAGATGCGCGCGTACGCGCAGGCGCTGCGGGCGGACCGCGGGTGCGCGTCCTACGCGGTGCGGGTGCAGGGCGAGGCCGGGCGCGCGGATCTCCGCAGGTGGTTCGCGGAGGACGTGGACGGCGTGCTGGTGGCCACCCGCAGCTTCTTCCAGGGGCTGGACGTGCAGGGGGACGCGTGCCGGTGCGTGGTGATCGACCGCGTGCCCTTCGCCCGGCCGGATGACCCGCTGGAGGAGGCCGTGGGCAGGCTGCTGGTGGACCGCGCGGGCGGAGGGCGCAACGCCACCGCCTACATGCTGCGCTCGGTGCCCAGCGCGGCCATGGTGCTGGCGCAGGGGGCCGGGCGGCTGGTGCGCTCGCGCACCGACTTGGGGGCGGTGGTGCTGCTGGACACGCGGGTGCTGGCCCCGGGCGAGGGCTGGCAGGTGCTCCGCGCGGCGCTGCCCCCCTTCCCGTTGTCGCGCGACCCGGGCGACGTGCGCAGGCGCATGGAGGCCCAGCAACTGGCGGGCGTGGGGCAGCCCACGGTGGGCCGCGTGGTACGGAGGAGCGCATGAACTCGCCCACGCTGGTGACGCTGGACCCCCGCAGGCTGCGCGAGCAGCTGCAAAACGACCCGCAGCTGGTGGCGCTGGTGGCGCGCGGGTACACGATTGCCACCAGCTGCGTGCTGGTGCAGGGCCCGGACGGCCCCGAGCAGGAGATGCAGCTGGCGCTGGTACTGGTGCCCCCGCCAGCACCGGCCGAGGTGGCGCTGCCGGGATGGGCCCGGTGGTGGGCGGCCGTGGTGGTGCTGCTGCTGGCCGGGATGCTGGGCTGCTCGGTCGCCGGGCTTGCGGCGGGGTAGGATCGCGCCCGGAGGCCAGTACCATGGACCAGCAGGTGGCGGCGGCGGGCGGCAGCAGGGGCGTGAGGAAGGGCAAGGGGAAGGACGGCGCGCTGGCGGCGCAGGCGGCGGCAGCCGCGCAGGCCGCCGAGTGGCGGCGCTGGGACCAATTGGAGGCGTGGGCCCGCAACCCGCGCAAGAACGACGGGCCGAACCCGGCGGCCACCCGCGTGGCGGCCAGCATCCGGCGGTTCGGCTTCGTCGCCCCGCTGGTGGTGTGGCGCCGCCCGGACGGCACCGAGCGGCTGGTGGCCGGCCACACCCGGATCAAGGGCATCCAGCTGCTGCTGGCCGAGGATGCCGCGTTCGTTCCGAGGCACTGCCCTGGGCCGGGCATGGTGCCGGTGCGCACGGTGGAGTTCGCCAGTGAGGCCGAGGCGGACGCCTACGCCCTGGCCGACAACCGCCTGGGCGAGATCGCGGAGTGGGACGCGGAGGGGCTGGCCGGGGTGGTGAAGGACCTCCAGAGCAGCTTCGACGGGCTGGAGGTGATGGGCTGGGACGAGGCCGAGCTGGGCCGGATCGCGCACTACCAGCCCCCGGCTGGGCCCGGCGGCGGGCGCACCATGGCCGAGGTGTTCGGTGCCCCACCCTTCACGGTGCTGGATGCACGACAGGGCTACTGGCGGGATCGGAAGGCCCAGTGGCGGGCCTATGGCGTGGCGTCTGAGGAGGGTAGAGAGCACCTTGGTTCTACGGTCACTGGCAAAAGGGAGAGGTGGATCGACCGGGGTAAGACGACTGGAGGCAGCGACTTCGATCCCGTGCTGGCCGAGCTGGTGTACAAGTGGTTCGTCCCGAAGGGTGGACACGTGCTGGACCCCTTTGCGGGGGAAGCCACGAAGGGGATCGTGGCGGCGGTGCTGGGCTACGGGTACACCGGGGTGGAGCTGCGCGAGGAGCAGGTGCAGGCAAACCGCGCGCAGGCAGAACGCCTAGGCGTAGCACCCGAGTGGCGGCAGGGAGACAGCTCCAAGCTGGCGGCGGAGTTGCCAGCGAAGGCCATGTACGACGCGGTGTTCACCAGCCCGCCGTACTACAACCTGGAGGTGTACAGCAGCAAGGCCGGGGATGGGTCGGCGATGCCGACCTACCGCGAGTTCATGGAGATGTACCGAGCGGTGTTCGTGGGCGCGGTGGAGCGCCTGTCGAAGAACCGCTTCCTGGTGGTGAAGATCGGCGATGTGCGCGGCAAGGAGGGCGCGTACTACAACTTCCTGGGCGACAACATCACGCTGTTCCGCAGCCTTGGCCTGCACTTCTACAACGAGGCCGTTCTGGTGACGCCGGTAGGAAACATGCCGCTTCGGGCTGGGATGCACTTTCGTGCTGCTCGAAAGTTGGAGCGTGGCCACCAGAACGTCCTTGTCTTCTGGAAGGGCAACCCGAAGGAGGTGGGCAAGGCGATGGGCCCATTACCCGAGACGGCGCCGCTGCCCGAGGTCGGCACCGAGGAGGATTGATGTTTTTGGATGGCATGTACGTGCAGGTGGGCGAGCAGCACGTGCTGCATGGTGGCGAGCGCCTGCCGGTCTTGCGCGTCTGCGCGAAGCGGGCGCGCGCGCAGCTGATCGCGGAGCACCTGGGGCCTGCTGGCCGGGTAGTCCTGTTCACGTGTGGCAACGCGGCGCGGGCGCTGGAGGCGCGCGGCCTGGACGTGCTGGCGATCGGGGACGCCGAGGGGCTGGCGGCCACGCGGTGGTGGAGCCCCGCCGAGGTGCAGCGCGCCTTCCTGGGCCGGTTCGACGCTACCTCGGGGCACCTGCCTGCCGCGATGATGCTGGAGCTGGGGCGGCGGCTGCGCGCGCTGGCTGGCGACATGATCGACCCCCTGGGAGCCTATGCGGTGCCCACGGGCAGCGGGGAAACGGTGCTGGCGCTGCGCTGGGCCTATCCCCAGGCGCGGCTGGTAGCGGTGTACGACATGGACCGCGCCACGCGATACCATCCGGAGGCGCCACTGCGCGTCCTTGTCCAGCAGGGGGAGGTGCTGCGCGTGGGCGCGGGTGGCGTGGCGCTGGAGTAGCTACAACGGCAGCATGAGCGCACCGCGCGGAGACTGGCCCGGCGATGGCCGGGGCATGGGCTACACCAGCATGCCGCTGCTGGCGGCGTGGGAGGCGGGGCTGGCTGGGCACAGGCTGAGGTCATGGCAGGACTTGCGGGACGCGCTGGAGTTGGCCGACGCCGACACCCGGGCGGCGGCCGTGAGCCTGTGCCTGGAGCTAGACCTGGATGACGGGCGGCGCGCCTACGCGGAGGCGCTGCGGCAGGAGCAGCGGTACAAGGCCCACCTGATCCGGCGCGGGGGCAAGGAACTGGCCGAGCGGGTGGGATGGCTGTCCGCCTCGGTGCGCGAGGCGTTGGACGCGGCGGCGGTGCACCGGGCGGTGGGCGAGTGGGCCAGCCGCCTCGCCGGGCGGGCGCTGGGCCACGCCTTCGCGGTGGCCCACCTGCGGCTGGGCTGGCAGGTGGCCATGGGGCCGTGGCAGGGCACGGACCCCGGCGCCGAGTGGGGCCGGGGGATGGCCGGGTACGACACCCCCGGGAACGTGGCCGAGGCCCGCGTGCGGCGCGAGGCAGCCATGGCCGCCCGCAGGGACGC
>SXGT01307275.1_pt1 | contig 13604 bp, 10 predicted proteins | sample 3176221 | NCBI WGS metagenome assembly SXGT01 (sample SAMN11356862, study PRJNA531348) | freshwater metagenome | isolation source: freshwater sample F1-120 | place: China: Fuxian Lake, Yuxi | collected 2017-12-25 | reverse complement strand
GATGGGCCCGCTGGAGCTCTCGGATCTCATCGGCCTGGATACGGTGCTCGCCATCGCCGATGTGCTGCACCGCGACCTGGGCGACTCCAAGTACCGAGCCCCGACCCTCCTGCGTAACCTGGTCGCCGCGGGCTGGTATGGCAAGAAGGCGGGGCGCGGCTTCTATGCGTACGACGAGAAGGGCCAGAGGACCGGACGCGCGGTGTGAGCCCGCCCGCGGCCTCACTTTCGGGCCGCCCTGGATCCGACGCGGAGCGGCCTGGCCTCCACGCCTGGCTCGGCGTACCTTGAGGGCGGCTCGTGGATGGCGTGCCGCGCGGCAAGCACCTCGATATCGACGCAGCAGGGAGAGGCGCATGCTGTCTGGACTCCTGATCTTCATCGTCGTCAGCATCGTCATCGCGATCGTCAAGGCCGTAACCTCGTCGCCTCGCCCCATGTGGCCGCCCCCTCCAGGATACGGGCCTCCGGTATACCCGCCGCCCCAGGGGTACGGCCAACCCCCCGGATACCCTCCCCCCCCCGGATATGGACCTCAGGGATATGGACAGCCACCCGGGCAGCCGCCTCCAGGATACGGGCCGCAGGGGTATGGGCAGCCACCCGGGCAGCCGCCTCCGTACGGGCCACCTCCTCGGGGATACGGGCAGCCTCCTCAGGGCCAGCCCGGACAGGCCCAGCCAGGGTCTGGCCCCCAGCAGCCAGGGTATGGACCGCCTCCTCCCGTGGGGGCGCAGCCAAGGCTCGTTTGCATCAACGGTCCGCTTCAGGGCCGTGAGTTCCCGATCGGACAGGGGATCGTGCTGGGGCAGAAAGGGCAGGTCGCCGTTGCCGATCCCAACGTCTCGTCGCAGCACGCCTGGGTCGGCCCTGGACCGGACGGACGGATCGTGGCTCGCGATCTGGGCTCGCAGACAGGCACCTTCCTGAACCACAGCCAGCCGGTGCGAGAGAGCGCCCTGAGCGATCAGGACGTTGTCACGCTCGGCCTTCAAGGCACCACCCGCTTCGTCTATCGTACGAGCTGAGCGCGGCCGGACCCGGCGCAGATCCATGACCACCACGAACAGCAAGGCCGCAGGTGGCCGGACGGCGGTCCTCGCCCTGATGATGATCGTAGGCTGCTCTTCTCCCCGACTCGCTGTCCCCGTCTATGTGCCCCCCGGGGCCGATTTCACCACCTTCGCGAGGGGCGTGGGGACGGCGAGAGGGCTGATGGTGATCAACCCGGCCCGCGGCCCCTCCGAGGACTCCGAGGGATATGCCGACGCGGTCAAAGCGGCCCGGGCTCTGGGCGCGAGGGTGCTCGGCTACGTGAGCACCGGGCGCGGCGACGGGGACGCCGCAAAGATCGACCAGGCGACGAGCCTCTACCTGTCGCGGCTCCACGTCGACGGGATCTTCTTCGACGAGGCTCCAGGGGAGAGCAACTGCGCCCAGCGGCTCCCATGGTACGCCGCCAGGGCCGCTGCGGCCGAGAGAGCGCACCCGAGGGGGGATGCCTTCATCGTGGTCAACCCCGGGGGCCACACCTGCGAGGGCTTCCTGGCGTTCGCCGACGTGATCGTGGTGAGGGAGGAGAGCGCCGCGGAGGTGCTCGCCTGGAGGCCGCAGAGCTGGGTGGCCAGGTACGACGCCTCGCGCTTCTGGCTGCTCGCCTACGCCGCGTCGAGAGCTCAATTCGACGCTGTGCGCGCCCACGCCAGGGCCTCCAACGTGGGCTGGCTCTACGTGACCGACGACCTGCTCGACAACCCCTGGGACAAACCGCCAAGCTACTGGGACGCCGAGGTGGAGGCGCTCCGCCAGCGAAGGTGACGCGAGCACCGGAGTTGCGCTCTAGCCGACAAGCTGCGCGTGGCGCTCCTGGGCGCCGGCACCGGGCTCCTCGTCAACGAATGGCGCCAGGGCGAGGTCGTCCTGGGTCTGCTCGATGTCGAGCATGTCGACGCAGACCCTGGCGCGCAGCTCCCTTGCCGCGTCCGTGACCGCGCGCTCGCGGAGGAGGCGCCACCGGGCGAGGTGGTACATCGCGGGCACGACCACGAGGCCCGTCGCCGCGGCCACGCAAGGGGGCACGGCGAACAGGATGAGGCCAGGGAGCGCCGAGACCAGCGTGGCGACGCCCAGCGCCGCGCCCCAGTCGCTGTAGCAAGCCCTGGCGAGGATCTCCTCGGTCTGCATCCTCCTCAGCTTGCGGGCGAAGAGGAGCCCGCAGACGGCGAGGGCGAGGTGCGCGTGCCCCACGATCACCATGCTCATCCCGATCCACGCGGAGTAGTCGGCCATCGAGAGCGCCGACGAAGAGGCCAGGCACAGGAGAGCATAGACGACCAGGTGCAGGAGCAGAGGCGAGAGCAGGGAGGCGGTGACGAGCGGGAGGGCGAGGCTCGGCGCCTCCAGCCGCTCGAGCGCCCGTGAGCGAGAGGCGAAGGGATCCGCCTCGTCGAGACGGGCGAGGTCGACCTGCTCGTCGCCCGTCGCCGAGGGGGCGGGGGCGGGCTGGAAGCGAGCTCGGGCGAGGACCCTGGCGACGGATCCCGCGGCGAGGCCGGCCACGATCGACGACAGGGAGGCGCCCACGAGCCAGTAAGCCGGGAGGGAGTGATCCGGGAAGCTGGAGCCGGACCCGGGGACGAGGAAGGTGAAGGGCCAGACGCCGGCGAGCAGAGCGCCCACGGCGCCGCCGACGATCCGCCCCCACCTCCGGGCGTACACGCGGTGAAGCTCGGGGAGCGACGGTTGGACGGCGGTCGCCGCCTTGATGAACTCGGCTCGCCGACGGAGAGCCAGCCGCATTCCTTCTCGGTACGCGCTCATGGAGTCAGCATGGCTCGAAAACGCGCGCCGCGCCCGGCGCGCTCGACGAGCGGTCGGCCCCCTGTCCGAGCGGCCCGTTCTCGCTGTCGAACGACGCCCGGCAGCTCGAGGCTGGAAACCCGCGCAGGAGCCGTGCGAGACTCCCCGACCATGAAGAACATCGCTGTGCTGGGGTCGGGGGTCGTCGGTCAGGTGCTCGCCGATGGCTTCCTCAAACATGGGTACACCGTCATCCGGGGCTCGCGCGACGTGGCCAAGCTCGCCGATTGGGTGACCAAGGCAGGCGAGAACGCCTCGCTGGGGACCTTCGAACAGGCCGCCAAGGGCGCCGAGGTCGTGGTGCTCGCGGTGAAGGGCACCGCGGCCGAGTCCGTGGTCCAGAGTGTCGCGGAGGAGCTCGACGGCAAGGTCGTCCTGGACGCGACCAACCCCATCGCCGACGTCCCTCCCGCCGACGGGGTGCTCGCCTTCTTCACCGGCCCCAATGACTCGCTCATGGAGCGCCTCCAGAAGCTCGCCCCCGGCGCTCGCTTCGTCAAGGCCTTCTCGTCGGTGGGCAATCCCAGCTTCGTCAACCCCGACTTCGGCGGGGTCCGGCCGACCATGTTCATCTGCGGAAATGATCCGGAGGCCAAGGAGGAGACGCGCGCAGTGCTCAACCAGTTCGGCTGGGACACCGAGGACATGGGCGGGGTCCTTGCCGCTCGCGCCATAGAGCCGCTCTGCATGCTCTGGTGTATCCCCGGATTCCTCCGCAACCAGTGGACCCACGCCTTCAAGCTGATAAAGCGCTAGATACGCCCGCGAGATCCTCGGTCCTTCAACCGGATTGGTGCTCTAGGTGAAGCTTTGCAGCGCCCTGCCCTGGTGTGCAGCAGGTCTCGTCGTGTGCTGCGGACTGGACAAGGCGGCCACGCCTCCGGGCCCTCCAAGGCCCGCGACGCCGGTCGCGACGCCGGCCCCGGCCCTCCCCCGGCGCGCCTCGCCTCGCCTGGCGCCCCACGCCTACGGGCGGCGCGGCGATCTGGTGCTGGCTGCGGGGTTGGAGGGGACCCGCTTCACCTTTGCCGACGCCGAGGATCTGCCAGGCCACCGCCCCATCCGGGGCGCCCTGGTCGACGCGGATCTGGGCGAGGTCGACGAGGAGGATCCTCTGCTCTATTACCGGCCAGGCTGGCTGGGTGCCGACGGGACGATGCACCCCCTCGTCTCGGCCCCGACGGCCGTGCTCTGCACCGATCCGTCGAGGAGCATCGGGGTGCGGATCGCGGGCAGCGTCGACGGAGCGTCGCTCGAGTCGATCCTGTGCCCCGAGGACGTCGGGAGCCTCAGAGCGACCCTGACCGGAGGGGGGCTCCCCGAGGGGGCGAGGCTGGCCGACGAGCTGGTGCCAGGACCTTCACCGGTCGTCGTGGATCGAGCGGGCTCGACGTGGGAGGGCACCCGCCCCTTCGAGACCGTCGCCGTGGAGGGGCCGAGGAGCACCTGGGTGCTCGTGGGCCGCGGAGAGGCGAAGAGGAACTTCGTTCGTATCGCGAAGGAGGTCTTTCCATCGCCTGTCGTGCTCGCCTACCAGGGGCTCCGCGCGGAGCGCACCCTGCGCATCCTCCCGGCAAGAAAGCCGGGACCGCCGAGCGTACCTCCGGCGGGCCGCCTCTCGATCACCGTGAAGGACGACAGGCCTCTCCCGTGCCACGTGCTGGTTCGGGGCGAGGCGGGCACCCCGGATCCCGAGCTCGTCGATCTTCGCCCGACAGAGCCGCCGAGGAGCTTCGCCCACGGGAGCACCGTCTATACCCTGGACGGGCGGAGCGAGCTCTCGCTCCCCGGGGGACGCTACGAGATCCTGGCCACCCACGGCCCCGGGTATACCCTCGAGCGACGCCACGTGACCGTCCAGGCCGGAGCCACGCTCGATCTGGCCCTCCGGCTCCGGGCCGTGGTGGTCGAGCCCGAGTGGCTGAGCGCTGATCTGCACCTGCACGCGGTGCCCAGCCCTGACTCGAGCGTCTCCCTGGCGGCCAGGATCGCCTCGCTGGCGTGCGAGGGGGTGGAGCTGGCGGTCGCGACGGATCATAACCGCATCACAGACTACGGGCCCACCGCGAGGGGCCTGGGCACGGACAGGCTCCCGGCCTTCATGGTGGGCGACGAGATCACCTCGGGGGGCAAGCGCCTCTTCGGACACTTCAATGCCTTTCCCCTGGCGCCCGTGCCCCAGGGCGTGGCGCCCGAGGAGGCCGCGCTCCCCTACTTCGATATCCTTCCCTCGGAGATCTTCGCGGCGGCGCGGAGGGCGGGGGCCACGATCGTGCAGGTGAATCACCCTCGAATGCCTCCCAAGATAGGATACTTCGATCTCACCGGCCTGGACGCGAGGACCGGGAGCGCAGGCCCCGAGCTGGCCCTGGACTTCGACGCGGTCGAGGCCCACAACGGGATCTGGATAGAGTCCCCCGAGCGCGTGAGGGAGGGGGTGAGGGATCTGGTCGGCCTGGCCAGGAGAGGCAAGAAGGCGGCGGCCACGGGCAATAGCGACTCTCACAAGCTGGTCTACGAGGAGGCGGGGTACCCGAGGACCCACGTGCACCTGGAGGGGACGGGCACCCCCGAGGCCCGGCTGATCGCGGGGCTCCGCGCCCGGCATACGACGGTGTCGTCCGGCCCCTTCCTCAAGGTGCGTGTCGACGGGGCTCTTCCGGGGAGCGTGGTCCGCCCAAAGGGCCGCGAGGTCTCCGTGGACATCGAGGTGATCGCGCCGGCCTGGGTGCCGGTGGAGCACGTCGAGATATGGCAAGACGACCGGGTGATCTCTCGCCTGGCCGTGCCCGGCCCGGCGAGGGACGGGGTGCGCTTCAGGAGGACCGTGAAGCTCGAAGCGAGGCGCGACATGACGCTCACCGTATGGGTGGACGCGGACACGCCCCTGCCCCCGGTCCTGCCTTATCCGGACGCCAGGGCCATCGCCTTTACCAGCCCCTTCTACGTGGACGCGGACGGCGACGGCGAGGTGAGGCCCACCGGACGAGAGTGACCGAGATCACCCTCGCCAGGACCCACGCCGGAGCTCAGACGCTGATGGCGCCCTTGCGGAAGTCACTCCTGGCGATCTTCACGTTGACGCAGGAAGGCTTGCCGCAGGCAAAGGCAAGGTCCAGCGCGGGGGCCAGCTGGTCGATGTGGTCCACCCAGAAGCCCCGACCTCCGCAGGCCTCCACCACCTGATCGTAGCGGGTATAGTCGAGCGCGGTGGCGACCTCCCGCTCCTTGCCATACATCTCGACCTGACCTCGCCTTATCTGCGTCCACCCCGCGTCGTTGCCTATGACCGCGATGACCGGGATGTTCTGGCGAGCCATGGCCTCGAACTCCAGCCCGTGCAGGCCGAAGCTCCCGTCCCCGTAGACCAGCACCACGTTGGAGGCAGGCCTGGCCAGCTTGGCCGCCATCGCATATCCGGGGCCGACGCCCAGGGTCCCGAGGGGCCCGGGATCCATCCAGAGCTGGGGCCACTGCATCTTGAGCACGTTGGCCGCGGTCGCCACGAAATCGCCTCCGTCGCCGATGACCACGTCCTCGGGGCCCAGGCGTTTTCCGAGCTCGGCGCAGACGCGCAAGGGGTTGGGCGGGGACTCGCTCGACTCGATCTCCCCGAGCATTTTGGCCCGGCGCTTGTCCTCGTCGGCCCTCACCTGGGCCGTCCACTCGGCGAAGGCCAGAGGCTCGCCGAGCTCCCGGGAGAGCTGCTCCAGGACCAGGCCAGAGTCGCCGTGGATGGGCACGTCGACGTGGCGGTTGCGCCCCAGCTCCGCCCCGTCCAGATCGATCTGCACGATCTTGGCGTCGGCGTTGAAAGTGGGAGATCGCCCGTAGTCGACGCGGAAGTCGAAGGGCGTCCCCAGGACGAAGATCAGGTCGGCCTGGGCGAGCGCGAAGCGGCGGGAGCGGCTGAAGACCAGGGGGTGGGCGTGAGGCAGCGCCCCTCGGGCCATCCCGTTGAGGTAGACGGGGGCTCCGAAGCGCTCGAGCGTGGCGGCGAGCTCGGCGCGCAGAGGCGACCAGCGCGTCTGGGAGCCGACCAGGAAGCAGGGCCTCCTGGCTCCCCGGAGCAGCTCGGCTGCCCTGGCGATCGACCGAGGATCGCCGGCGGGGCGGGGGGGCTCGGCCATGGCCCTGGTGGCGGGGAGATCCGCGTCGTCCCCCACGTTCATCAGCATGTCCAGCGGCATCTCCAGGAAGACGGGCCCCGGGACGTTGGCCTGGGCCACTCTGAAGGCCGCGTCGATGTACTCGGCGATGCGGCGGGTCTCGGGGACCTGCACGCTCCACTTGGTGATGGGGCGCATCAGGGTGACGTGATCCATGTCCTGGAGGGAGCCCATGTCGCAGAGGAGCTTGGGCCCTGCCCCGCCGATGCAGAGGAGCGGGATCTGCGCTCTCTGGGCGTTGGCGATCGCCGTGACCACGTCGGTGACCCCTGGCCCCGCGGTCACCGCGCAGACCCCCGGCTTGCCCGTGACCCTGGCCCAGCCGTCGGCCGCATGCCCGGCCGTCTGCTCGTGGCGGGTGTCGACCACCCGGATCCCTTCGTCCAGGCAGCCATCGTAGATGGCCTGGATGTGCCCTCCGCAGAGCGTGAAGAGGTGCGAGGTTCCGTGGCGCTTGAGCGCCTGAGCGACGAGCCGACCGCCGTGGACATATGCCATGAAGAGCTCCTGTTTCCTTGGGGGGAGCGAGGCTACGGCGGCGGAAGGCGAGCGGCAAGCGTTCCCCCGGTGGCGTTCGCTGGCCAGGCGGCGTGGTCCGATGCTAGGTTGCCCCGATGCCTTCCTTCGCCCCCGCCCGCCGCGCCGTCCCGATCGCCCTCGCCCTCGCCCTCGCCCTGCCGTCGCTCGACCTCGCCGCGTGCAGCTCCTCGTCCGACCCCAGCGGGACCCAGGACGCGGCCGCGCCCCCCGTCGATCCCGACGCGGGCCCCCCCGTGGGCGGGGACACCGCGCCCCCTCCCCCACCCCCACCCCCTCCCGGCACCTCCGCCGACAGCAAGTTCCGACCGAGCCCCAACGGCTTCAGCTTCGCCAACAGCTTCAGCCGTACCGAACCCACGCCGGGGCCCACGATGGGCGCCGAGGACGTGCGGCGCATGTTCGGTAACCAGGTGTGCGCGAGCACGGCCTCGGGGTGTGCCCTCACCCCGGCCGCGCAGCAGTGGCTCGAGGCCGCCAACAAGGATCTCTACGAGGGCCTCTGCGAGGGCTTCGCCATCCTGGCCAACATCCTGTACGTCGGCGCGAACGGCATGAAGCCAGCCGACTTCCAGCCGGGGGCGGCCAGCGCCTTCGAGCTCAAGATCGAGGGTAACGCCAAGCTCCAGCGCGAGATCGCGTTCTGGTACACGACGCAGACGCTCTTCGATCGCACGCCGGGGCTCACGCCGGCCGAGCTGGGAGCGCAGCTCCTGGCCGCGCTGGGAAAGGCCCCCTCCGCGGACCTCCCCACCCTGGCCTTCTTCAAGAAGGACGGCAAGGGCGGCCACGCCATGAACGCGCACGCGATCACCGCGTCGGCCGCCGGCTTCGACGTGAAGATCTACGACAACAACTACCCGAACGAGGAGCGCACCCTCAGCATCGACACCAAGAAGGACGAGTGGCGCTACGTCGGCTCCACGACCGCCACGGGCGAGAAGGACGAGTACGTGGGCGACGCGGCCAGCAAGAGCATCCACCTCGTCCCCGCGGCGCTCCGGCTGCGCACGTTCGAGTGCAAGTTCTGCGGCGACGTCCAGCCTGGCGCCGCGCCAGCGGGCGTGCGGCAGGTGCGCCTCAGCGGCCGCGGGCACGCGCTCGTCACCGATCCCGGCGGCAAGCGCATCGGTTACTCGGGCGGCGCGCTCGTCAACGAGATCGCGGGCGCCAAGGTCCGCACGCTCATCAACGGTACGCGGGGGCGCCCCGATCCCGAGCCGTCCTACGATCTGCCCTCGGGCTCCGATCTCACCATCACGGTGGACGGATCGCAGCTCACCGCCGAGTCGCCCACGACGCTCACCGTGCTCGGCAACGGGTACACGCTCGACGTGGAGGACATCGCGCTCGGCCCGGGCCAGCAGGACACGGTGATCGTCCGCGCCGCGGGCAACGCCATGGTGTACACCACACAGCAGGCCGAGACCCCGGCCCTGGTCGTGGGGATCCAGACCGCAGCCGACGACTACCTCCTCGAGGTGCGCGTGAGCAGCGACACCAACGGCCAGACCGTGCGGCTCGAGCTGGACCAGGCCGCCGGCAAGCTGAAGGTCACGGTCGACGGCCACGACACCGCGGACTACGACATCGAGCTCGTGATGCACCGCATCGGCGCGAGGGGCGACGAGGTCTTCGAGCACACCGGGGACAACTCCATCAACATCGCGAGCGGCGGCAGCGTGTCCATCGTGTACGGCGCCTGGACCGGGAACGGCGGCGCGATCTCGCTCGAGGTCGACAACGATCGGAACGGAACGGTCGATCGCACGATCTCGCTCTCGGACCAGCGCTAGCCCTGGCCCCTTGTGGTCCTGGAGGCGAAGCGAGAGCCAGGCGGCCTCGCGGGGACGATCGCATGCCATTGTCGTGATTTTGCGGGGCGCCTCGACTAGGAAGGGCGCGTGTCGATGTCGAGCCTCACGCTCCTGCGCGACGCGGAGCTGTTCGCCCCGGAGCCCATGGGGCGCTGCGATCTCCTGGTGGGCGGGGGGACCGTCCTGGCGATCCAGCCCTCGATCCCGGAGATCCCGCTTCTGTCGTGCGAGGTGGTCGATCTGGGAGGGGCGCGCGTGGTGCCAGGGCTCATCGACGCCCATGTCCACCTGACCGGAGGAGGAGGAGAGTCCGGCCCCTCGTCCAGGGTGCCCAGGGTGGTCCTGTCCGAGCTGACCCGCTCGGGCATCACGAGCTGCGTGGGCGTCCTTGGCACCGACGGCACCACACGCACCGTGGCCGAGCTTGTGGCATCGACCCTGGCGCTACGCGAGGAGGGGCTCTCGGCCTGGTGCTGGACCGGGAGCTACGAGATCCCTCCGATCACGCTCACGGGCTCTGTGAGGCGGGACCTGGTCTTCGTCGATCCCATCGTGGGCGTGGGCGAGGTGGCCATCGAAGATCACAGATCCTCGCAGCCGACGCTGGACGAGCTGCTGAGGCTGGCGGCCGACTGCCACGTGGGCGGTCTGATGAGCGGAAAGGCCGGGATCCTCCATCTGCACCTGGGCGATGGGGCGAGGGGGCTGGAGCTGGTCCGGCGCGCCCTGGACCTCACCGAGCTCCCTGCCCGGGTCTTCTATCCCACCCACGTCAACCGCAGGTCGCGCCTCTTTGCCGAGGCCATCGAGCTGGCCACGAGGGGCTGCACCGTGGACGTCACCGCCTTCCCGGTCGAGGAGGGGGAGGACGCCTTCTCGGCGCCCGACGCCATCCTGCGCTACCTCGCCAGCGGCGCGCCGCCAGAGCGGCTGACCTGCAGCTCGGACGGAGGGGGTTGCCTCCCCACCTTCGATGGCGAGGGCCGCCTGGTCACCATGGACGTGGGCCGTCCGGGCTCGATCGCCGAGACCCTGGGGGTCCTCCTCTCGCGTGGCCTCTCCCTCGAGGACGCGCTGCCCATCTTCACTCGCAACGTGGCAAGGCTCCTGCGGCTACGGCACAAGGGGGAGATCTCGGTCGGCGCCGACGCCGATCTGGTGGTCCTCGGCGACGATCACCGTGTACGAGACGTCATGGCGAGGGGGCGGTTCGTCGTCCGAGCAGGCGAGCCCACCGTCTTTGGAACATTCGAACGCAGAGAGTCAAGATGAGCCCATCGAAGATCGAAGGCGACCGCAAGCGGGGGTACATCGTCCCGATAGGGGGCGCGGAGGACAAGGAGGGGGCTGCCAATATCCTCCGCAGGTTCATCGCCGTTTCGGGGGGGGCGCAGTCCAGGATCGTGATCATTCCAACGGCCTCCAGCCTGGAGGACACCGGCAGGCGCTACGAGAAGCTCTTCAGGAAGCTGGGGGCCGACGAGGCCAAGGCCCTGCCCTTCGCCTCCAGGGTCGACGCCGAGAAGGGCGAGTGGCTCGACTACCTCGAGAAGGCCACGGCCATCTTCGTCACCGGGGGAAATCAGCTCAGGCTGACCACGATCCTCGGGGGCACGGCCGTCGCCAAGGCCATCAGGAGAGCCAACGCCAGGGGGGTCACCGTGGGCGGGACGAGCGCGGGCGCGGCCATCCTGAGCGAGCACATGATCGCCTACGGCGCCGAGGGGACCACCCCTCACGCGGGCGGGGTCACCCTGGTGCCCGGGTTCGGGCTCACCAACCGCATCATGATCGACCAGCATTTCCGCCAGCGCGATCGCCTCGGCCGGCTGCTCACCGCCCTGGCCTACAACCCCTTCGCGGTCGGCGTCGGCCTGGACGAGGACACGGCGGCCTTCATCGACCACGCGCGCAAGCTCACGGTCGTCGGAAATGGGGGGCTCACCATCATCGACGCCTCCGAGGTCACCCACTCCTCGATCGCCGACGTCAAGGAGGGCAAGCCGGTCAGCCTGACCAACGTGCGCCTCCACGTTCTCACCGAGGGCGGCACCTTCGATCTCGAGACCCGCAAGGCCTCCGCCAAGACCGAGTAGGGCCTATTCTCCGCCCAACTTGTCGCGCAACGCGACGAGCTGATCCCAGGGGCAGTGGGTGATTTCCTGGGCGATGATGCGCACCATGCCGGCGAAGGGCCGTCCCTCGTCTCCCATGGTAATGAGATCAGCGAGCGAGCACACCAGGTCTCTTGCGGTGTCTCCTTGGGAGGTACGCAGCTCCTTCTGCGCACGCAGGATCCGACGGGCAAGCTTGGCAGCGTCCGATGCGAGCGGCGCGCGTACTTGCGTCAAGGAGCTCCGGTCCAGGAAGCACGTGCGGATCGTCGCCGCACCGTACACGCTGCCGCCCTTGGCCTCCACCGCGCCAATATCTGTGAAGAAGAGGTGCTCCGTAGGGTCGATATCACCATAGGGGTTTAGCAGGAGGGGAGTCTCCCTCACGGAGGGCGAGGGAGGGAAGGTGCGAGGGTCCTCGGCGACAGGGAAGAGAGTGCGCTTCCACTTCTGGTTGCAGATCTGGCACGCGAAGAGATAGTTACTCCACTCGTAGGCGAGCCACCAGTACCCCAGCTCGGAGCGCACGACCACCGTACGCGACTTCTTTACGCGGTTCGAGAAGGGCCCTTCCTCTTCACCCCAGGTTGCAGGATTGGGGTCGAGCTCGCCGACCTGGCTCTTGGGCGCGTAGTGCTCCACGTCGCCCGCGGCGACCGGGGTGATGGGCGCCTCGCAGAAGCCGCACTTGCCGTGCTGGTGCTTCGAGAGGACCCCCTTGTAGTCCGTCCAGATGTCCTTGAAGTCCTTCGAGGAAGGCTCCTTCCCGCTGGCGACGATCGCAGCGATGGTATCCTGATGCGGCTTCATTTCCGCATCGAAGTTGGGTGGCTTGGGTGCAGGTCGTGCGAAGCGAAGCAAGGGCCTCCTACGATTTGCCCTCCGAGCCCGGCGCTTTCCCAGCGACAGTCTCGGCGACCCATCGACTAAAGTCCTCGGCGTCCTCCTCGGTCAAAGGCGGCTCATTTCGATCGAGCGCGTCATGCGCGGCCTTGATGGCCAGGCGCTCGATCCAGGTATTTCCGACAGATACAAGGCGCTCCCGGAGTACTCTCTCCAGCTCCACCCTCTCAGGATCTTGGGGGCCGATCCCTTTGCGGAGCATGGACCTGTGTTGCTCGAGCTTCTCCCGGGTGTCGCGGTCAAAGGTGGAGTCGAGTTCGAACCAGGCGCCCGTGAGGATGTGCTCGATGCGCACCCCTCTGGGCAGGTCGAGCTGGAGTGGGTGGACGGTGCCGGTATCGTCCGGGCGGCGCAGCACCCACACCTCGCCTTCGCGCGCCGCGAGCAAGGTCAGAGGGTTGTGCGTCGTCACCACGAACGAGAGCCGGGGGAACGTCTCGCGCACCGTGTCGATGACCCGCATCTGCCACCGCGGATGCAGGTGCAGATCGATCTCGTCTAGCAGGACGAGGCCCGTCATGTGCTCGTGGAAGCGATCGCCAAGCACCTCGCTGTCATCGAAGCTATCGCCGAGCTTCTCCTTCAGCCTGGTGCAGCGGTGGACCCAGCGCGCGATCAGATCGACGAGCCAGCCTGCGGTGGTGATGTACCCGTCGCTCAGCCCCGTGAGCAGGGTGCGACCGGTGGCGCTCGACTCGACCCAGACCCGGGTGTCGGCCTCGACGTCGATCTTGTCGACGCGCAGCACGTCCCTGAGCACCCGGATGATCGCCACGTAGCGCCTCGCGGCCAGACCTCGGGGCTCCAGCATGGCGGCGAGCTTCTGCTCGCCGAGCCAGGTCTCTCCATGGACGAGCCCTCGGTTCCCATCGAAGAGCGAGTCGAGCTGCTCGTGCTCGCCGAAGGCCACGTCGCGCTTGGCGCCGCCCAGCGCCGAGCCCCGCCGACACCCGTACCCGACGATCCAGGGCCGGGCCTCGTCGAGGAAGGCCTTGGTGGACTCGCCGACGCGGACGGTCTCCTGCTCGAGATCTCCGTTGAGCATCACGTCCAGGCGGAGGCCATTCAGCGTGACCTCGACCGAACCGAGCTTCGTGCCATGGCGCCGGTGGGGCGCCGGGGACTGCCGGGCGAGCGCCGTCGCGGTGTCCGGAGTGGCCAGGCAGAGGGCCAGCGCCCGGAGCACCGAGGTCTTGCCCACCCCG
>SXGT01862702.1_pt1 | contig 13607 bp, 11 predicted proteins | sample 3176221 | NCBI WGS metagenome assembly SXGT01 (sample SAMN11356862, study PRJNA531348) | freshwater metagenome | isolation source: freshwater sample F1-120 | place: China: Fuxian Lake, Yuxi | collected 2017-12-25 | reverse complement strand
GGGCACATTCACCGGCGCCCGCAAGTACGTGCTGCACACCTTCGCGACCACGCCCAGCGAGTTGATGAAGCGGCGCGTCTCGCGTTTCATGTCCGGCACGGTGTGCCCCGCCTGCGAGGGCAAGCGCCTGAAGGCCGAAGCGCTTTCGGTCACCTTCGCCGGGCTGGACATCGGCGCACTGTCCCGCCTGCCGATGGACCGTCTGGCCGAGGTGCTTCAGCCCGCGGCCACCGGAAGCACCGCGCCCCTGCCGGCGCCGGGTGCCAGGGCCAGCGGGCGCAAGGCACGCGCCCAGCCTGAGCGCGCTGGCCACGCGGGCGCGCCGGACGTGCTGCGAACGCCCCATCTGTCGGAAGAGAAACGCATCGCGGCGCAGCGCATCGCCCACAACGTGCTGGAGCGCGTCAGGACCATGCAGGACATCGGGCTGGGTTACCTCTCGCTGGACCGGCAGACGCCCACGCTGTCTTCGGGCGAACTGCAGCGCGTGCGGCTGGCCACACAGATCCACGCCAACCTGTTCGGTGTGGTGTACGTGCTCGACGAACCGTCGGCCGGCCTGCACCCTGCGGACGGCGTGGCGCTGCTCGCCGCGCTCGACCGGCTCAAGGCGGCGGGCAACTCGCTCTTCGTGGTGGAGCACGACATGGCCGTGATGCAGCACGCCGACTGGATCGTCGACGTGGGTCCCGAAGCGGGCGAGCACGGCGGACGTGTGCTCTACAGCGGCCCGCTCGAAGGTCTGCGCCATGTGGCGCAGTCCCACACGGCGCGTCACCTGTTCGCGCTGGCCGAGCCAGGCCACCGGTCGGTGCGCGCTCCATCGGGTTGGCTCCAGCTCACCGGCGTCTCCTGCAACAACCTGCACCGTGTCGACGCCGCGTTTCCCATCGGCGTGCTCACCGCCGTCACCGGGGTGTCGGGCTCCGGCAAATCCAGCCTCGTGGGCCACGCGCTGGTCGACCTCATGGCCGACCACCTCGGTCACGAACCGGCCGGCACCGAGCCATCCGACGACGAAGAAACCCGGGTGGGCGCGGTGGTGAGCGACGGTCGCATCGCGGCCGGCGCCGACGCGTTCCGTCGCCTGGTGAAGGTCGATCAGAAGCCCATCGGCCGCACGCCAAGATCCAACCTCGCGACCTACACGGGGCTCTTCGACGCGGTGCGCAAACTCTTTGCGGCCGAACCCGCCGCAAAGAAGCGGGGGTGGGGCGCTGGACGCTTTTCCTTCAACGTGGCGGGCGGGCGCTGCGACACCTGCGAAGGCGAAGGCTTCGTGCATGTGGAACTGCTCTTCATGCCCAGCGTGTATGCGCCCTGCGCCACCTGCGGCGGTCGGCGCTACAACGAGAAAACCCTGCAGATCACCCACGCCGGCAAGCACATCGCCGAGGTGCTGGCCATGACAGTGGACGAAGCCACGGCCTTCTTCCCCCACGTGCCCGCCGTCCACCGACCGCTCAAGCTGCTGCAGGACATCGGCCTGGGCTATCTGCGCCTGGGCCAGCCGGCCACCGAGCTCTCGGGCGGCGAGGCGCAACGCATCAAGCTGGCCACCGAACTGCAGCGCCCCAACCGGGGCGACACCCTGTACGTGCTCGACGAACCCACCACCGGCCTGCACGCCGCCGACGTGGACCGGCTCATGGCGCAATTGAATTCGCTGGTGGACGCCGGCAACACGGTGGTCGTCGTGGAGCACGACATGCGCGTGGTGGCGGGTTGCGACTGGGTGATCGACGTCGGGCCGGGCGCCGGCCAGCAAGGGGGCCGCATCGTGGTGGCGGGTGCACCGGCATCGGTGGCGGCGCACAAGGATTCGGCCACCGCGCCTTACCTCGCCGAGCACGTCTGAGTCAGGCGTTTCGCGGGTGCGCCCGGGCGATTTCCATGGCCACGATGCACACCGTCAACCACGCAAGGCCGGAAGCGAATCCGGCGATCACGTCGCTGGCCCAGTGGACCTGCAGGAACACGCGGCTCCAGCCGGTGCTGAAGGCGAAGGCGGTGGTGAGCAGCACAGCGGGCACGTGCCAGCGCGACGGCAGCAGGCGCATGCACAGGTAGGCCAGCATGCCGTACACCACCACCGCGCCAGATGTGTGCCCGCTCGGAAAGCTGAAGCCGTCGGCCACTGCGAAGCCGTGGTCGTGGACCGGGCGCACCCGCTCGAAGATCTGCTTGAGCCCCCGGTTGAGCAGGCCGCCCCCCGCGCACGCCACCGCCCAGCCGAACGCCAGGGCAGTCTGCCTGCGCACCAGCAACACCAGCGACACGACCACCACCAGCGCGATCAGCGTGAGCGGGTCGCCCAGGTGCGTGAGGACAGCGAAGACGCGCAGCGTGGAGACGGAGAGTTCGCGCGACAGCGTCTCGGTCACTTTCGAATCGAAAAGGCCGATCTCGTCGTCCGAATCGAAGACATCCATCATCTCGGCAAACACCGCGGCGGTGGCCAGGAGCATGCCCGCTCCCACCACCAGGCAGATGCCCAACAGCAGGGTGCGCGACGGCGCCCCGCCCACCACGCGCCCGCCGTAGCGCCGGACCGAAACCAGCGCGATGCTCGCCGCCAGGAGCAGTGCAACCAGGCTCACCGAGAAAACCAGCAGGGCGTGCGCACCCAGCCACTGGGCCAGGGCTTGAACTTGCGCTGCGTCGTCGTCCATCGTCGAGTCCTTCAGGAGTGCGAAAGCTGGCATTGTGCGGGGGATGAACACGCGAAACGCGCCGTACCGTGCCGCAGGGTGTGCTGGCGTACAGACCAATGGCGCACGAATGCGCAAGCTCGGCGACGCAGTCCGGGGAACCTCCCTGGCTCGCTCTGAAAGCCGATTGTGTCCAGTCGAAACGCCTTGCCATCCGCTGGCTGCCCGACCGAGACCCCCAAGGTCCTGATCGTTGACGACGATGAACTGATGCGTGGCCTGCTCGGTCGAACGCTGAGCGCCGCAGGCATGCGTGTTACCGGGTTCGAATCGGCGGCCGATCTGCTCGCCCAGGCCGACCTGGCGTCGGCGTGCGTGCTGGTGCTGGACATGAGCATGCCCGGGATGTCGGGCATGGAACTCCATCAACGGCTCCAGGAACGCGGCGTCGAGTGGCCGGTGCTGTTCATCAGCGGTTCGGCGGACCTGGCCACCGCCGTTGCCGCCATGCGCAATGGCGCGGCCGATTTCATCGAAAAACCCTTCGACGCGGCGCTGCTGATCGAGGGCGTTCGCCGCGCTGCGGCTCGTCGCAGCGCCCACGCCGCGCCTTCGCCGCGACCGGCCGACCCGCTGGTCATGGCCCGCTTCGACACCTTGACGCAGCGAGAGCGCGAGGTGTTCCGTCTGCTCGTGACCGGCATGAGCAGCAAGCTGATCGCCCGCGAACTCGGCGGCAGCTTTCGCACCATCGAGATCCACCGCGCCCAGGTGATGCGCAAGATGATGGCGCTTCACCTGTCCGATCTGGTCCGGATGCGGATCGAATCCATGCCGCCACACCTGCACCGGCAGGAAGACCCCGGCGCGCACTAGGTACGCGTACGTATGGGCACGTTCGAAGTCAGGCTCTAAGGTCTGGAACTGCCGACACCGCCACGCATGGCGCTGTCTCGCGCCCGATCCACGCCTCACCTCGCCCAAAAGACCCCTGTGCTCAAACCCCCTCTTCTGCCCTTGGCGCTCTGGATCGTGATCCAGGCCGCCCATGGCCAACCCCTGCCGAGCGCGGGCAGTCAGCTCCAGCAGATTCCCCAAGTCCCTGCACCCCAGGAAGCGAATCCGACCATCCGCATCGAATCCGCGCTGCCCGACGCCGCGCCGAGCCCCGACAGCATGCGGATCAAGGTCCTTCGACTGGCTGTGACAGGTGCCCGCGCGTACACCGAATCCGAACTGCTCGCCGTGACCGGATTCCAGCCGGGCAGCGAACTGAGCCTGGCCGATCTGCAGGCGATGGCGATGAAGATCACCGGGCACTACCGTGGCCAAGGCTACTTCGTGGCGCAGGCCTACCTGCCGCCGCAGGAGATCAGGGATGGCGCGGTCGTCATCACCGTGATCGAGGGTCGCCTCGGCAAGATCGATGTGCGCAACCGGAGCTCGCTGTCCGATGCCCACATCCAGCGGCAGCTGGAAGGGCTGCACCCCGGCGACACCGTTCAGATCGATCCCATCGAAAACCGCCTGTTGCTGCTGTCGGACATCCCTGGCGTGAAGGTCGCTTCGACGCTGACGCCGGGTGCTGCAGTGGGGGAGTCGGACTTGATCGTCGACGTGGCGCCCGGAGAGCGTGTCACGGGCAGCATCGATGCCGACAACGCCGGCAACCGCTACACGGGCGAGTACCGCCTGGGCGCCACCGTGAACCTGAACAACCCCGCTGGACTGGGCGACGTCGCTTCCCTGCGGGCCCTGACGTCGGGTTCGGGGTTGAGCTACGCACGCGCGTCGTACCAGGTGCCCTGGCGCCGCGCCACGGTGGGCGTGGCTTACAGCTGGCTCGAATACGAGCTGGGCCGAGAGTTCGCATTCGCCCAGGCTTCCGGCACGGCCCAGGTGGCGAGCCTGTACGGCAGCTATGCCCTGATCCGTTCGCGCCAGACCCGACTGTCTGCGGGCCTGTCCCTGGACGCGAAGTCGTTTCGGGATCGCAGGCCGCTGAACCCGGACATGCCCGTGGAAGACAAAAGGGCCCAGGTACTCACCGCAAGCCTGCGAGGAGATCACCGGGACGCCGTCGGTGGCGGCGGGATCACGGGCTTTTCACTGGCATGGTCGACCGGCCATGTCGACCTGCGAACGCCCGGCCTGGCGCTCATCGACGCGCCGGTGCAAAGCGCCGGCGGATTTCAGAAGCTCGCGTTCAGCGCTTCACGGCTGCAGAGCGTCACCCCCCGGGTTTCGCTGTTCGCGGGTGTGAACGGCCAGCTGGCGTCGAAGAACCTCGATGTGTCCGAAAAAATGGCGCTCGGCGGCATGTACGGCGTGCGCGCGTACCCGGAGGGCGAAGCCTACGGCGACCAGGGTTACCTGGCGACCTTCGAAGCCAGGCGGCAACTGCCGCACACCGAGCGCTTGCCCGGTCAGTGGCAGCTCGTGGGCTTCGTCGACACCGGCAGCGTCACCCTTTACAAGCACCCTTGGTCGAGCACCTCGACCAACCAGCGGTCGCTGCACGGCGCCGGCGTGGGCCTTCAATGGGCGCACCACGACAACGTCTCGATACGGGCTTACTACGCCCGCAAGCTGGGCCACGAGGCCGCCACTTCCGCACCCGACAAGTCCGGCCGATTCTGGATTCAGGCCGTCAAATATTTCTGAGTGGAAGCACCATGAACCGAACCTATTGCATCGCCTGGAAACAGGACACCTCCACCTTTGTGAACACGGTTGTGGGCGGTCTGCTCATGATGTCGTTCAGCGCGCCCCTGTGGGCGCAACCCACCGCAGGGGTCGTGTCGGCGGGCAGCGCGACCATCGGCGGCGTGCCCGGCGCCATGGTCATCACCCAGACCACGCCGAACGTGGCCATCAACTGGCAAAGCTTCGGCATCCAGAGCGGCCAGTCCGTGCAGTTCGTGCAGCCCGGCACCAGCGCCGTGGCCCTGAACCGTGTCGTCGGGCCGGACCCCTCGAACATCATGGGCAGCCTGACCGCCAACGGGCGGGTCTTCCTGGTCAACCCCAACGGCATCCTGTTCGGGTCGGGCGCGTCCGTCAACGTGGGCGGCCTGGTGGCGTCCACGCTCGCGATTTCAGACACCGACTTCATGGCCAACCGGCTGGTGTTCTCCAGCGCCGGGCCCGGCACCGTGGAGAACCTGGGCTCGCTTCAGGCCGCCGACGAAGGCCATCTCGCGCTGCTGGGCGCCAACGTGAGCAACCAGGGGTTGTTGTACGCGTACCGCGGGACGGTCGCGCTGGCCGCCGGCAATGCCATGACACTGGACATGGCGGGCGACCGCCTGCTCAGCGTCACGGTCAACGAGGGCGTGCTCAACGCCCTGGTGAGCAACAGCGGTGCACTGGTCGCCGACGGTGGCCGGGTGCTGATGACCACCCAGGCAGCGGGCAGCCTGCTCGCCAACGCCGTCAACAACACGGGCGTCGTGCAGGCCCAGACGGTCGCGAACGAGCGGGGATCCATCCGACTGCTCGGTGGCATGGAAACCGGCACCGTGAACCTGGGCCCGATGAGCACGCAGGATGCCTCGGCGGGCCTGGGGAGCGACGGCGGCTTCATCGAAACATCGGCCGCGCGCGTGGATGTGGAGGTCGGCGCGAACGTCACCACCCAGGCCACCAGCGGCGCAGCCGGCGAGTGGCTGCTGGGTTCGCGAGACTTCACCGTGGAAAACCTGCCCGCCGCCAACATGACCGCGGCGCAGCTCTCGGCCCTGCTGGTCGTCAACAACGTCACCATCAGCACGGTCCAGGGCGGCGGCGACATCGACGTCAATGACGCCGTCTCGTGGACGGCCAGTTCCGGCCCGACGACGCTGAGCCTGCAGGCCGGCGCCGACGTCAACATCCTCGCGCCCATCACCGCGACCAACGGAAACCTGTCGGTCTGCTGCGGTCGGGACGTCGACGTGGCACTGGGCGCGGACATCACCACGACCAATGGCAGCGTGCTGCTGAGCGCGGGAAGAGACATCGACCTGCAGGGCGCGCTGACCACCACCAACGGCAATGTCACGATGTGTGCCGGCAACAACCTGCTGATCGACGGAACGATCACGATGACCCACACCACATCCATCCAGGCGGGTCAGGACCTCGGCTTGCCGCTCGGTCTGGTGCTGTCGGCCGGCCACGCCGCGGGCGCCCCCGGTGGCGCCGGTGGCACCGTGATCTTCTCGCCGCTGGCGCCCGCCACCGTCACCAACGCCCCGACCACGGTCATCTACAACCCGGTCTCCTACACGGCGCCCACGAACTACGCCATGAACATCATCGGCGCGGCCCCGGTGCAGCGCATGCTGGTGTTTGCCGATGCAGGCGACAAGGTCGCCGATGGCAACACGATGGCAACGGTGTCTTCCGTGCTCCAGGGCGCGCCGGTGGGCGATGTGTCGCTGGTGGCGGGCATGGGCAGCAGCGCTCTGTTTGACGATGCCACGGTGGGTACCGGCAAGACCGTGACCCTCACCGGCTACAGCCTGGGGGGCACAGACGCCGCGCAGTACGCGCTGGCCACCGCCTGCTGCGGCCCTGCGGTCTCCCGAACCACCGCCAGCATCGCCGCCGCACCGGCTCCGGCACCGGCACCGGCACCCATCCCTTCACCCGCGCCTGGGCCGGCACCGGCGCCGGGGCCCGCACCAGGACCAGTGACCGCACCCAGCCCGGTGCTGCCCGTGGTCGTCGCGCCCGAGTCGGTCGCGAATCCGGCCGCCGCCCTGCCGACCCGCTTCATGGCCTTGTCCGTGCTGCCCATTGCCGCCTCGAGCGGCTACGTCCTGAAAGTCGCGCCCCTCAAACCCCTCCCCTCCACCACCCTGGTCGTGGCGGCTGCGTCGGAGAAGGCGGCAGTGCCTGCGCCGGTTCGGCGCATCGCGCCCGTCACTCCCGTGCCCCCTGCGCCCTACAAGGCGCCCGTGCGCAAGCCCAAAGCGGCGCGCAACTGAAGTCGCGCACTTGAGCCGATACCGGTCCCCGTCGGTGGCCTTCGCCAGCGGCCTGATCGCCGCCATCCTGGCGTGCGCCCTGGTCGCGGCCAACGCCCTGGCGTCGGAGCCTGTCGATGCCCCGCTCCGGGCGCAGACAGGCTGGGTGGACCCGGACACATCGGGAGCCTCGCGTGAAGCGCTGGACATGCGTCGATGGGTCGTTCGGTCCAGCGATCACGGCGGCAAGCCCTTTGTGATCGTCGACAAGCACGACGCGAGGGTTTTCGTGTTCGATGGTGCCGGGGAGATGGTGGCTTCATCGCCGGCGCTGCTGGGCCTGGCCATCGGAGATCATTCGAGCCCGGGTGTCGGCGAGAAGAAGCTTTCCGACATCCGTCCCGAGGAGCGAACCACGCCGGCAGGCCGCTTCGTCGCGAACCTGGACAAGAACCACCAGGGCCACGACATGCTGTGGGTGGACTACGACACGGCGATATCGATGCACCCGCTGGTGGCAGGCCACCCGAGAGAACGCCGCGCGCAGCGGCTGGCCAGTGCCAGGCCTGCGCAGAGGCGCATCTCCTACGGTTGCATCAACGTCCCTGCGGCCTTCTTCACCGAGGTGATCGGCCCGGTCTTCACCGGCACCGACGGCATCGTCTACGTGCTGCCCGAAACCCTGCCACTCCAGCAGGTCTTCGGTTCCTACCTTCCTGTGCAGGACACCGGCCCGCCGCGCGTCGAACCGTGATCGCACTGGCGCGTCAGCCGCACACGAACCGGCGCTCGCTCAATGGGCCTGCAAACCCACCGGAAAGTCGTAGTGCTGATCCATCACGCGCGCCGCCATCATGGGCAGCATGCGGTCGATGAAGACTTCGCCGATCCATTGGCGGGTGTCGGGATCGGGGGTGTCGATGCAGCTCTGCAGCGTGAGGCTGCTGAAGCTGCCGATGCCGTCTTCCAAGTACAGGCCGAGCGGCACCGCAGGCAGCACCTTGCCCTGGTTGTCCACGGGGTGGCTCAGGGTGGCTTGCTGCCAGGCGCAGAAGAAGCGTTCGAAACAGCCCACCGTGCCCTTGCGCCAGACATCGCTGATGTAGAAGTGCCAGGCGCCCTGGTCCTCCACCACGAAACCCCAGCTGAATTCGTGAATACCGTCGGGCGCTTCGGCGAGCACGCCGATCTCGGTCACGTCTTCCCGGGCCTTGTACTCGGCGTACAGCGGGCCGGGGCCGGTGAGTTCGCCGCTGACGAAGCGCTTCAACAGGGTGGGGTCCGAACTGAACAGGGGCGGCGGATCGCTCCAGGCGCGCTTGGCCCGGTGAATGAGGCGGGAGGTGGCGTCGGCGCTCTTCTGGGCGTTGATGCAGCGGTCCATGAAGGTCCGCCGGCCTTCGGGTGTGCCAAGCTGTTCGACGATTTCATCGAAGGCGACGTCGTCTTTCAGGTAGCCGTCCTCGCGCAGTCGCAGCACGATGTCGAGCATGGAACTGCGCGTGACGTGCTCCAGCATGTACGCCATGTCGCCTCCATCGAACTGGTCGATGGACTTCTGCACCCAGGCCAGGGTCTCCTCGGGCGAGAGGCCCTGCGGCGCTCGCGGCATGTCGTTGAACAGGGCTCGCAGCACCCTGACGGTATCCAGATCGCTGGCCATGAGGTCTCCGGTGATGGCGGCAAGAGCCCGCTCCTTCGATCAGGCCCACGGCCAGCATAGCCGGGTATGGCGATCCGCCCCGAGCCCTGGGGCGCCGGTGTGTGACTTTTGAGCCGATCTGGCGCAACGCCGTCCCGCTCCGTGTGACTTTTTCCGCCCCCTGTTTACAGCACGGCGCGCAGCAGCGCCGTGACCAGCATGCAAGCCACCACACTCCCCAACTGACCCGCCCGGGCCAGCCAGGCGAGGGTGGCGGCCACCATGCCACCCACCAGGGCCGGGTCCAGATTGGTCCAGCGAGGCCCGGCCACCGAGCCCACCAGCATGCCGGCGAGCAGGGCCGGTGCCAGTGCGTCGATGACGGCGCCCACGCGCGGGGGCAGCTTGCGACCGTGCAGCATCACGGGACCGGCCGCCTTCAGCGCGTAATTGACCACGGCAAAAGCCACCACCGCCAGCAACATCGACTGGTTCATGAGATCACGCCTCCTGCTGGCGCAAGGCCAGCAAGCCCGCGACGCCGCTGCACAGCAGGGCCACACCGGGCGGCACGAACCAGCACATCACGCCCGCGATGCCGGCGGCCAGCAGGATCACAGGCCGCTGGCGCGGGCTCACGCGCCAGATGTCGAGCACGAAGATGAGGAACATGGCGGGAAACAAGGTGTCGAGTCCCCACTGCTTCACGAGCGCAGAGGACGGCGAAAGGTAGGCCCCGATGGCCGTGCCCCCGACCCACGCCGGCCACTGCACCAGTGTGGCGGCGATCATCTTCTCGCGGCTCACCGTGCCATCGGGCAGCCGAGCGGTGGCCCACGAGGCGTCGAGCACGGCCTGCGACTCCAGCGATCGCTGCCAGCGCCCGCCGCGCAGGCTGCGCGCGGCGTTGATGGCCAGGGGCACGAAGCGCAGGTTGATGAGTGTGGCCGCGCTGATGGCGCCGACGACGCCGCCGCCCCCACTGAACGCCAGCACGATGGCGAACTGCGCACCGCCCGCGAACACGATGGCCGACATGAGCACCACCAGCCACGCGGGCCAGCCCTGCGCCACGGCGGCCACGCCAAAGCTCACGGCCAGGGCAAAGGCGCCCACCCCCAGACCCAGGCCACTGACCAGGCCTTCTCGCCAGTGCTGGCGGCGGGTGGCCTCGGAAACGTCGGGGGTGTCATGCGGAGCGGAGTTCATGCGGGCGGGCAGATGGAAACGACGCCGCAGAAATTACCACGGATGCCCTTTCATGCCTGCCGCGCGCGTGGCATGCCCGCCACCACCAGGGCCACCAGCATCACCAGCACCCCCGCCAGTTGGTTCGCGCTGAGCGCGCGGCCGTACACCAGCCAGTCCACCGCCACGGCGGAGGCCGGGTACACGAACTGCAGCACCGCCACACGTCCCGCCGTGAGGCGGGCCACGCCGGCATAGAGCACCACGTAGGCCAGCCCGGTGTGGATCACCCCCAGCCCGGCCAGCCAGGCCCAGGCGGGCCCTGCCGCAGGCCACCCCTGCGTGAGCGGCCACCACAGCAGCACCACCGCACCCACCGCACAGTGCCACCAGGCCAGCGCCAGCGGGCTCACGCCGCGCGCCCGGTTGGCAATCAGGGTGAGCGCCGCATAGCCCACCGAGTTCAGCAAGGCCAGGGCCACGCCCCAGACGTAGCTGCTCGAGCCGCCCACGCCCGTGAGTGCCCCGTCGACCCAGCCCGAGGCCAGCGCCAGGCCCACCAGCGCGGCCAGCGCCGCCAGCGCCTGGGCGCGTCCGACGCGCTCCTTCCACCACCAGGCGCCGAAGGCCATCACCAGAAACGGCTGCACGTGCACCACCACCGTGGCCACGCTGATGGACGTGCGCTCGATGGCTTCGAAGAAAAGCAGCCAGTTCACCACCGCCAGCACACCCGCGCTCACGGCGGCCACGCGCGCCGCACCGGAGAGTCGAAGGTCACGCCAGCGGCGCGTGGCGGCGAACCAGGCCGTCAGGGCCAGCAGACCGAACGCACAGCGGAACCACACCGCCGTGAACGGGCTCTGGCCCGCTTCTTCCAGGAACACGCCGAGCGTGCCCAGCATCAGGCCGCCGGCCACCATGAGCCACATGCCACTCCGTTCGCGGGCGAAAGCAGTCTCGGTGGCCTGGCCGGGAACAGTGGTGCTGGAGTTCATGCGCCGATGGTGGGGCGGTGCAAGATTGCTGTACAGCGCATAAATAGAATCGCATGCATCCGCTTTTCGAATATTGGAGTGCCGCACCATGAACCACACCGACCTGCAACTCGACTGGCTGCGTGCCTTTGTCACGGTGGTCGACTGCGGCTCGTTGTCCGCCGCTGCGCCGCTGCTGCACCGTTCGCAGTCGGCGGTGAGCATGCAGATCAAGAAGCTTGACGACGCCGTGGGGCGGTCGGTGCTGCTGCGCGGACCGCGCCATCTGGAAGTGACCCCGGTGGGCGCCGAACTGCTGGGTTATGCACGCCGACTGCTGGCCCTGCATGGCGAAACGCTCGAAGCGCTGCACGGCCCGGTGCTTTCAGGCCGTGTGCGCCTGGGCGTGCCCGACGACTACGCGGCGACCTACCTCACGCCGGTGCTGCGCAGCTACGCCAGCCGCCACGCGGCCGTGGAGATCGAACTCCACTGCGAGCAGTCGACCGCGCTCATTCCCAGAGTGCAGCGCGGCGAGATCGACATCGCCCTGGTCTCACGCGACCGCCCCACACGCGGCACCCTGCTGTTTCGCGAGCCGCTGGTGTGGGTGGGCGCCGCGGCGTTCGAAGCCTGGCGACGGGACCCGTTGCCGCTGGCCGTGTACGAACAAGCCAGCCAGGCGCGTCGCGCCACCATGGCCGCGCTTTCGGCGCAACGGCGCGCCTACCGCATGGTCTACAACAGCTCCAGCCTTGCGGGCCAGCTGGCGGCGGTGGAAAGCGGCCTGGCGGTGGCCGTGCTCACGCGCTGCAGCGTGCCGCCGCACCTGCCCATCCTGGGCGAGCGGCAAGGGCTGCCGCCGTTGTCGACGATGGAAGTGGCGGTCTACCGCAGCCAGGCGTCGCGCCACTTGAGCGCGGTGGACGCGCTGTTCGAACAGATGGTGCAGACCCTCAGTGCGAGGGGACGAGAAAGTCCTGGCTGATGCGGCCGCCGAGTTCGTTCACGCGGTCGAGAAACTGCGTGAGGAACGCATGCAGCCCGGTGGACAGGATCTCGTCGATGCGCGCGTACTGGAGATCGGCCTTGAGCTTGCCGGCCCGGCGCAGCGTTTCGCCGCTGTGTTCGTTGGACACCACGGCCAGGTTGTTCACCACCTCGTTCAGGCTGGCGGCCAGGCTGCGGGGCATGTCGGCGCGCAGGATCAGGAGTTCGGCCACGCGTTCGGGCGTGATCACGTCGCGGTAAACCTTGCGGTAGACCTCGAAGCCGCTCACGCTGCGCAGGATGGCGCTCCAGTGATAGAAGTCGTACTCCTGGTCGAGCTCGCTGGCGGCCCCGAAAAAGTCGCTGTGCACGGCGTGGAACTTCACGTCCAGCAGGCGCGCCGTGTTGTCGGCACGCTCCAGGAAAGTGCCCATGCGGTAGAAGTGAAAGGCTTCGTCCTGCAGCATGGTGCCGATGGCGACGCCACGCGAGAGGTGCGAGCGGAACTTGACCCATTCGAAGAAATCGCTCGGGTCGCGTTCGAAGTTCTTCGCCTTGAGCATCCGGCCCAGTTCGAGCCAGGTCTGGTTCTGCGTTTCCCAGAATTCCGTGGTGAGCGCGCCCCGCACGGCGCGCGCGTTTTCCCGCGCGGCCTTCAGGCAGGCGGCGATGCTCGAGGGGTTGGCCTCGTCACGCACCATGAAGTCCAGCACGTTGCGCGGCGTGATGTCCTTGCCGTACTTCTTGGTGTAGGTGGGCATGAGCTCGCTGATCACCAGCAGTCCCTCCCAGCCCACTTGTGCCACGGCGGCAGACTGCGGCAGCAGCGAGGTCTGGTAGTTCACGTCGAGCATGCGGGCGGTGTTCTCCGCGCGCTCGGTGTAGCGGGACATCCAGAAGAGGTGGTCGGCGGTGCGCGAAAGCATGTCTTGTCTCCGTTGGTCAGTCTTCCAGGACCCATGTGTCTTTGGTGCCACCACCCTGCGACGAGTTGACGACCAGCTAACCGTCCTTGAGCGCCACGCGGGTGAGTCCGCCGGGAACCATCTGAACTTCCTTGCCCGACAGCACGAAGGGCCGCAGATCGATGTGGCGCGGAGCCACGCCGCTTTCCACATAGGTCGGGCAGGTGGACAGGGACAGCGTGGGCTGCGCGATGTAGCCGCTCGGGTTGGCGAGCACGGCCTTGCGGAAATCCTCGATCTCG
>SXGT01475161.1_pt1 | contig 13607 bp, 10 predicted proteins | sample 3176221 | NCBI WGS metagenome assembly SXGT01 (sample SAMN11356862, study PRJNA531348) | freshwater metagenome | isolation source: freshwater sample F1-120 | place: China: Fuxian Lake, Yuxi | collected 2017-12-25 | reverse complement strand
GGCTGCCGGCGAGGCGCGCCTGATCCATACCGTGCGGGGCGCCGGCTACGTGCTGAAAGAGGGGGCATAGGGGTTGTCCATCCGCCTGCGGCTGACGCTGTGGCACACCGCGCTGCTGGCGCTGATGCTGGCCGGGTTCGCGGTGGCGCTGTATGTGATCGTGTCGCGTCAGCTCAGTATCGAGCTGGACCGCGAGATTCAACTGCGCGCGCAAAGCGCCTCGCGCGCGCTGCGCACCGTGTCGCCCAGCCTGGCCGACCAGTACGTGGGCCCGCCACCCCGCGGCCCGCGCGACGGCGGACCGCCCGATGCACACCGCAATGGAGACCCGCCCGGTGAGCCCGGCGGGCGTCGCGGCGGCGAGCCTGGCGGCAACGGCCCGCCAGGCCCGCCGCCGTTCGATCGCGAGCTATACATCCAGGTGCTGGATCCCAGCGGCGCAGTGTTGGATCGCTCTCCCAACCTGGAGCAGCCGCTGCCGATCCCGCCCGAGAGTTTGCGACAGGTGCTGGACGGGCGGGAGGTGCACGATACCGTCGAGTACGGCCAGGGTCGAGTGGCGCTGTTCAGCGCCCCGCTGCTGCGCGATGGGGTTGTGGTGGGGGTGCTCCAGGTCGCCGCCCCGCTGGACTCGCTGGAATCCAGCCTCACCCAACTGCGGATCGCGTTGGGCCTGGTGGTGCTGGTGGCGGTGGGGATCGCCGCCGCGCTGGGCTGGTTTCTGGCCGGCCAGGCGCTGCGACCGGTCGATCGGATGACCCGTACCGCCGCCGCGATCGGCCACTCCGCGGATCTGACCCGCCGCATCCGGGTGACCAACTCGCGAGACGAGCTGGGGCGCCTGGCCGCCACGTTCAACGAGATGCTGGCCCAGCTCGATCGCGCCTTCGCCTATCAGCGCCGCTTCCTGGCCGACGCCGCTCACGAGCTGCGCACCCCGCTCACCACCGTTCGCCTCAACGTGGAGGCGCTCTTACGCGGCGCCGATGCCGAACCGCACGAACGCGACGAGACGCTACGAGCGCTGCTGCGCGAATCGGAGCGCATGGGTCGCCTGGTGGCGGATCTGTTGGCGCTGGCGCGCGCCGACGCTGGCCAGCCACTGGAGCGCCGCCCGGTGGCGCTGGACGAGCTGCTGCTCGATGTGTTCCGCCAGGCGAAGCCGATGGCGGACGGGGTGAGGCTGGAGCTGGGCGAGCTGGAGCCGGTGGAGGTGCCGGGCGATCGCGATCGGCTGAAGCAGCTCATGCTCAACCTGGTGGACAACGCGCTGCGCTACACCCCGCCCGGCGGAACAGTGACGTTGGACCTGGTGCGCGGCGAGCAGTACGCCGAACTGCGGGTGCGCGATACCGGCATCGGGATCGCCGCGGAACACCTGCCGCGCATCTTCGAGCGCTTCTATCGGGTGGATCGGGGACGCTCGCGGAGCCAGGGCGGCACCGGGCTGGGCCTGGCGATCAGTCGCTGGATCGCCGAGGCGCACCACGGGAGTATCGAGGTGGAAAGCCAGGAGGGACAAGGGTCCACGTTCACCCTGCGGCTCCCAACTCACGTCGCCGCTTCGCTATCCTCACCCCCGCCGCCATCGCACCCGCGCGAGGCGCTGCTCACTAAATCCTGATCGCCCCCGGGCGAGGCCTACACTGACCGTGCCTGCACGCGCGGCGAACCACGGTCCGCCGCGCGCAACCCGCCATCCTGACGACCGAGGCCCGCGGTGCGGATCGAATCCGCGATGATTCCACTCCTGGTGGGCGGCCTGGGGCTGGGGCTCTACGCCACCCAGATCGAGCCGTATCGGCACGTACTGCGTCGCGTTCAGGTGAGTGTGCCGCCGCACTGGCCGCGCCTCTCGCTGTTGCACCTCAGCGACCCGCACGTCAAGAACGGGCGCGACCGACTGTATCGGTCGCAGGAGCGCTTTCTGCGCGCGCTGCCAGACGTGCCAGACCTGGTGTGCGTGACCGGCGACGTGTGCGAACGGCTCGTGGACGTGCCGCGGCTCGTGGCGCTGCTGGGAGTGTTGAGCCCACGCACCGAGACGATCGTCGTGCTCGGCAACCACGAGCACGGCATGCGCGCCCCGCATGGATGGCCAGACCAGCCCGACTCCATCTGGGAGTGGCTGGCCAAGCTGGCGAACCTGTTGATCGGGTCGCCACTCAACAGCAGCGGGGTGCAGGAGGGGCACGCCATCGCGGACGCCCTGACGGCGTCCGGAGTGCGAGTGCTGATGAACCAGGGGGTCAGGCTGCACCTGGGTCACGGCTCGTTGTGGGTGGCGGGCATCGACTCCACCTGGTCGGACTGCGCGCGGGTTGCCCCGGCGATGCAGGGCCGCCGCGCAGGGGAGGCCTGTTTGGGATTGGTGCACGAGCCGGAAGGCGCGATCGAGTTGGTGGAGCAGGGCGCCACCCTGGCACTCGCGGGCCACACGCATGGGGGCCAGGTCAAATTCCCGCTGCTGGGGGCGCCGGTGACACTGCGCACAGATGACCGCATCCTGGTCGCATGCGGGCTACAGCGCCTGGGCGACGGCATGTTGCACATCTCGGCCGGCCTGGGCCACTCCACCACATTACGTTTCAACTGCCCGCCCGAAGCGACCTGGATCGACTGCATTCCCGATGCGGGCGGACACGCCGCGAACGCTTCACCCGCAACGCTGGCGCTGGCGGCACGCTAACCCGGGTGCGATCAAACGGGAGAAGGTGAAGCCGTGAAGAGGGTGGTGACCAGGTTGGAAGGCAACTCGACCGCGTCCAGGGGGATCGGGACACCCGCCGCCAGGTTGCGTCGGGCGACCGCCCCTTCCAGCAGCCCCATGGGAGCCAGCCCCTCCCGCTGCACCACCTCGATGTTCTCCAGCAGCCCGTAGGCGCAGTAGCCGCCGCTGGCGTCCAGCGTCTCCCCGGCCTGGATCGGCCGCTTGGGGCAGGCGATCACCTGGGTGGTGGGATGCGCCCCGTTGTGGATGGTGGCTTCGCCCCACAGCGCCACCCGCGCCACCGATTCCATCGCCTCCAGGTGGCACAGGTGAAACGGCCGCTGCAGCAGGTAGCGCGGCCCATCTCCCAGCTTCATGTAGCGCAGGTACGGCGCCTGGCGCGGGTCCTGGAGCGTACCGATCACGAAGACGCCGGGCGGCAACCCGGCGCCGATCAGGTAGTCCACGCTGCCCTCCGACGGCTGATTCGCCCAGTCAAAACGGGTCAGCGCCTCCTCCACCCGCTCCGCGGCTGGCCCCTGCATTCCGCGCCGCGAGGCCCGCATCCCGAAATAATTGGCCACCAGCGCCATCTCGAAGGCGAGCTTGGTGCCGTCCGCGAAGGCGGTAGTCTGGCGAGCAGACAGCGCGTGGCGCTCGGCCCAGGGGCGCATGGTGTCCGGAGTAGCGGTACGGTCCAGGTGTCCCTTCAGGTTTCCAGCCATCAGCGGCACGAATCCGAAACTACGTGCCTGCTCCATGAGCGCCGCCAGGGTACCGGGCTGATCGCCCTCGGCGTCAGTGAACACCAGCCCGCGGCTCGCCGCCACCTCATGCAACGCGCTGCCCAGCGTGACGTGCAGCTCCGGATTGAAGGTCACCACGTGCTTGCCGCTCTCGAACGCCGCCAGCGCCACCCGAGCCCCGTACTCCACCGCACCGCTCATCTCCACCACGATCGGGAACGGCACCCGTTCCAGCACCTCCAGCGACGGCCAGAGCGACACGATGCCGCGTTCGGCATTGCGCAGGATCGCCCGCGGGTCCGCGCTGAACGCCACCTCGCACCCCTGCTGGCGTAACAACGCCGCGGAGCGGTCCGGGTCTCTGGTGATGACCAACGGAACGCGAACTCCCGGAACCAGCGCGGCCTGGCGGAGGAAGCCAGCGCCCATGAAGCCCAGCCCCACCAGCACCAGGTCGAGCGGTCCGTCTCGCCGGGCCAGGCGATGGATCAAGGAGGCGGACACATCATCTCCCCGCGACGACGGCGATGCCCGGCACCCGGATCAGCCCGACACTGCCGGGCCAGGTGGTGCGGAACGCGCCGGCAGCACCCGTTGGAGCGCCGCGACCAGGTCGGGAACCATCGCGTCGGTTGAGAATCGCTGCACAAACGCGCGGCGGCCTTCACGCGCCAGTCGTTCTCGCAGCGCATCGTCACGCTTCAGCGTCAGGATCGCCTCCGCCAATCGCGCCCCGTCACCCGGCGGGACCAGCCACAGGTGTTGGCCGTAGGTGAACGCGCCACGCACTGCCAACGCGTCCGCGGTGATCAACGGTTTGGCCATGGCGAGCGCGTCGAAGATCTTACTGGGGATGGAACGGTGTACGGTGGGGGTGGTCCCGAACACGCCCAGACAGACGTCGCTGCGCGCCATCCCCTCGGCCAACTCGGCGAACGGCACCTTCTCCACCAGCTCCAGGTTCTCCAACCCCAACTCCCGAACGCGCTGCTGGATGGTGGCGCGGGTCGAGCCCGAGCCGACCACGATGAAACGCACGGATTCGCCTCGATCGCGCAGCACCCGCGCCGCCTCCACGATATGCTCGATCCCGTGCAGGTGGGTGTAGGTGCCGTAGAAGTACGCGGTGAACAGCGCGTTGTGGGGCGCGAGCGGACGTGGATACATCACCGCCTCGTCCGCCCCCACCCAGATGCGAGCCAGCAGAGAACGCGGAACATCGAAGCGTTCCGAGACGTAGGTAATCCGCTCATCCGTATCCAGCAGGGTGAGATCCGCCAGCCTGTAGGCTATCTTCTCCACCGCGAAGCGCGCCTTTGCCATTGGGCTATGCGCGGTGCAGGAGCGGACATCGAACAATTCGTGGTCGTACTGGGAGCAGAGCGCGTCCAGTACGACTGGCGCCCGATTCAGGCGCCCCAGCAGCGTCGCGGCCGGCATGCTGACCAGGCCCGGGAAGCCGACCAGGATCAAGCCGAAGCGCTGGCGGGCGGCGCGGGCTAGCAGCGAGGCGGACTCCGCGAAGGCGAGGAGCGGGTTGCGTCGCAGCGCGGAGCCGTGGATCGGGACGACCTCTGCGCCAGCGCGACGGAGCATTCTAAGGGTCATCTGGTTGCGAATGTAGTTCGGGTTGAGGGTGCCAAAGTGGCAGACCCGCAGTCCGGCCAGGGCGTTCGCCCGCGGACGCGGCGAAGGAGTGGAGTGGTCCGCAACGGTCTCGGCGCTCACCCGCCCGCATCCGTGGCGCGGGCCAGCCAGCGCACCTGCACCAGCCCGGGTCCGTCATCGTTGTGGTACTCCACCTTCACCCGGTGCTCGCCGTCGGTCAGGGTACGGATCGCTTCGTAACGCATCAGGTACGGGCCGTCCCAGGCGTCCACGATCAGCTCGTCGTCCAGCCAGATTCTGATCCCGTCGTCAGCGCGGGCGGTGAAGGCAAATCGGCCCTCCCTGAACGGGAACGTGCCGTTCCAGCGCACCGAGAGTGAGGTCGCCTGCTGCCCAAGGCTGGGGGTGGCGACCCCCCAGGTATAGCCGATGCCCGCTTCGTGCTGGGTCAGCACCGGGCTGCCCTCCAGCCGCGGGTTGGCGAAATACTCGGCGACAAAGGTCGGGCGGCCCGCTCCCGGCGTCGGCACCGTTGGGCCGCCGTAGTGGATGCGAATCAACTCCCCGCTGCTCAGGGCGCTGTACCAGAGCTGCCCGTCCGGTCCCATCTCGATCGCGGTCGGATTTCCGGTGGCGCTGATGAACGAGAGCGGGCCGGCGATCAGGCGATGCTCGTCGTCCACGCGCAGGAATCGGATCTCAGAGCGGGCGTGATCGGCGAAGAAGTAAGCGCCCTGGTACTGCTGAGGATAGACGCTGCCGGTGTAGAACGCTCCGCCGATCACCGTGGGGCCGAGTGGGTGATCGTAGGCGAACAGTGGCGGCTGCAACGGTGGCCCGCCGGGCGACTCGCACACCGAGCGAGCCGGGGGCTTCTCTGGCCACAGCTCGGGCGGTTCCACCCCTTCGAGACACGGCCAGCCGAGATTCGCTCCCCGCGGTACCGCGTTGATCTCTTCCCAGGTGCGTTCGCCCACGTCGCCCACGTACGGGACGCCGTTGGTGGGATGCAGCGCCAGGCGGAACGGGTTACGCAGCCCGGATGCCCACACCTTGGAGCGGTTGGAGTGCGGATCGCCAGTGTAAAAGGGGTTGGTCGGTAGCCCGGTGCCATCCGGGTTGACGCGCAGAACCTTGCCGGCCAGAAGGTCCAGGTTCTGGGCGCGCAGCGACTGGCTGACGCTATCACGCGAGGCGTCGCCGGTGCTCACGAACAGGCTGCCGTCCGCGGCGAACGCCAGCGCCCCGCCGGTATGGGAGCGCGTGTCCGCCGGCAGGCAATCCGCCCCCACCGGCAGGTAGTTGCAGGAGATCGCGGTCTGGCCGCCCAGCAGCACCGATTCGGAGTTCGGATCGGCCAGGTCGCCGCCCACGGTGAAGCGGCTGACGCGCACCGTTTTGCCACCCTGGTACGCGGTCAGATGCTCGTCGTAGACGTAGAGCAGGTAGATGAACCCGTTGTCGGCGAACCCGGGGTCCACCGCCACGTCCAGCAGTCCGCGCTCCCAGAAGTCGTTGACCCGACCGCGAAGGTCCAGCAGCGGCTCGGCCAGCAGCACCCCGTCCTTCACCAGTCGTACCGTTCCGGACTTTTCCGTGACCAGCACCCGGCCGTCCGGGAGGAACGCGAATGAGGTAGGTTCGGTCAAGCCTGTGGCCACGACCTGCAAGGAAAACCCGTCCGGCATCGGTACCGCGGCCTCGCCACGATTCGCCAGTCCGGGTGGCGCCGACGCGACCAGCAGCAGCGCCAACGACACGCACGACGCCAGCACCAATGCACGCGCCGGGCGCCAGGCGGTGCGGGAGATCCAGCGAGTCGGCAACGATTGGCCCCGTTCCGCCCATCAAAACGGGCCGCGGTGGGGAGACTCTAGCCGCCGGGCCCGGGCCGGTCAAGCCGCGAACGGGTGGCGACCGAAGGCGTACCATAGCGGGCAACGAACAGCGGGGTGGACAGGATGGCGACGCGGCAGATGCAGTGCGCGGTCTGGTACGGACCCAACAACGTGCGGCTGGAGCAACGGCCGGTGGCCGAGCCACGCGGGAGCGAGACGCTGGTACGGGTGGTGGCCTGCGGCTTGTGCGCCACCGATCTGCACGCCATCGACGGGTCGATCCCGCTGTATCAGCCTCCGCGCATCCTGGGCCACGAGGCGGTTGGGGTGGTCGAGGCGGTCGGCCCACAGGTGCGCCACGTGCGCCCCGGGGACCGGGTGGCGCTGGACACCAGCGTGCCTTGCGATGTCTGCTACTACTGCCACGAGGCGCGCCCGTTCCTGTGTCTGGACCGCACCCACACCTTCGGCTATCTGGCCGAATACACGCTCGCCCCGGCGCGGGTAGTGCATCGCCTGCCGGACGATGTCCCCACCGATCATGGGGCGCTGGCCGAGCCGCTCTCCTGCGTGCTGCACGCGGTGGAGCTGGCCCCGGTGCAAGCTGGCTGCAGCGCCGCGGTGGTGGGGGCTGGTGCGATCGGGCTCCTGACTGTCCAGGTGCTGCGGCGAATGGGAGTCCAGCGACTGCTGGTTTCCGACCCGGATCCGGACCGCCGCGAGTTGGCACTCCGGATGGGGGCGACCCACGCGGCCGATCCCCGCGCCGAGGACGTGGGCGAGGTGGCGAAAGCGATCACCGACGGGGTGGGAGTGGACCTCGCCTTTGAAGCGGTGGGCGCGGCCGCCACGGTGGAGGCTGCTATCAGTCTGCCGCGCCGCGGCGGCACCGTGGTGCTGGTGGGAGTCGCCCCCGGCAACGCCCAGGTAACAGTGCGCCCGTACGAGCTGTTCGCCCGAGAACTAACGATCCGCGCCTCCGCGATGCGCGCCTTCGAGTTTTCCCGCGCGGTGCGCGTGCTGGCGCTGCTGGACATCGCCCCATTTGTCCAGACGCAGATTCCGCTCGCCCGCCTGCCCGAAGCGCTGGAGTTGTCCCGCTCGCGTGCCGCGCCCAAGATCCTGGTCCGCCCCTGAAAGGCCGCTCGATACCCCACCCATCAAAGGCGGGCTCGTTCAGCACTCTGGTAGCCTTCCGTTGATGGATACTACCGAGATCGGGAGACTTCTGGACTCGCTCGCCGAGATCGCATCCGACGGCCCGACGCCATCCGTTGCGCCTGCCGAGCGCATGCGCAGGGCCGTCGATGGGCTGGCGTGTGCGCCGGCGGAGCGGTCGGCGTGTATCGCGGCGATCGTCGATCGTCTCGCTGAGCAGGGCATTGCGGTCGATGCGGTCGCGGGAGCTACAACCAGCTCGATCCTGCTGGCGAGCATGATCTCCGCCCGGCTCGGGCGCCCGCTGGTGTATTTGCGCCCGCGTCCCAAGGGCCACGGGAAGCATCGCCAGATGGAGGGCACGCTCGCCCCCGGCATGCGGACGCTGCTGGTGGTTGACGTCATCGCCGATGTCGAGGCTCTCGAACTGCTCGTGGAGGTCATCGCGCAGCACGGCGGGCAGGTCACCGCGTGTGTGTGTCTGTTCGCGGCTGACGCCGAGGCGACCGCGCGAGCGCTGGGCGAGCGAAGCATCCGCCTGATTTCGATGACCCAGACGGAATCCAGCAGTGCCGACCCGCGGCAGGCAGGCGACGCCAGTCACTCCGTTCGCGAGCAGCCCGAGCGGTTCGTACGCCCAGCCGACGAGAATCGATTGGGGGCCGAGTTGAGTGAGCGGCTCAATCGAAACCGCCGGCGGGTGGCGGAGTGTCTGCTGGACGTGAAGGCCGTATCGATCAACCTGGACCAGCCGTTTCGGTACGCCTCGGGGCTGCTCAGCCCGATCTACACCGATTGCCGCCTGCTGATCTCGTACCCCGAACAGTGGGACTCGGTGATCGACGCCTTCGTCGACGTGTTGCGGTATGGGCTGGTCAATGAACGCGTGGACGTGCTCGGCGGCACCGCGACCTCGGGGCTGCCCCACGCCAGTCTCATCGCGGATCGGCTCGGGCTACCGATGGTCTACGCCAGTTTCGAGGGCGCGGATGCCGAGATCCGCGGCCACTTCGCCCCGAACGCCCGCGCGGTGATGGTGGAGGACCACGTCACCACCGGCAAGTCCGTACTCGAGGCGGCGCGGGTATTGCGAGACGGCGGCGCCCGGGTGGACCACTGCATCAACATCTTCACCTACCAACAGCCAAAGTCCGAGCCTGACAGCCAGGTTCCCCAACTCGTCATCGGTGAACTGCGCTTCTACCCCCTGTCCGACGTCTTCACCCTGCTCGACGTGGCGGTAGACCGCGGAGACATCGGCGAATCCGAACAGCGCGCCGTGCTCGAATGGCTCGCCGACCCCAAAGGCTGGAGCGCCCGCCACGAGCCAAACGGCGCCGCGACTGGGTAGCGTCAGCCTCAGGCAGAGTTGGGCGCCCCCGATCGGGGGCGGTTGGATCAGTTACGGCGCAGCTTGCTGAGCAGGCGCAGCATCTCGAAGTACAGCCAGACCAGGGTGACCATCAGGCCGAAGGCGGCGTACCACTCCATGTAGCTGGGGGCGCCCATGCGGCTGGCGCGCTCGATGAAGTCGAAGTCCAGCACCAGGTTGAGCGAGGCGACCACCACCACGAACAGGCTGAACAGGATCCCGATCGGTCCGCTTTCATGGATGAGCGGGATGCCGGAGCCGAACAGGCTCATCACCGCGCCGAGCAGGTAGACCACGAAGATCGCCCCGGTGGCGGAGACGACGATCATGCGGAACGTGCTGGTGACCGGGATCAGCCCGGAACGGTAGGCGATCAGCAGGCAGGCCAGCACCCCAAAGGTGAGGCTGACTGCTGGGATGACGATCCCGGGATAGGAGGATTCGAAGATCGCGCTGATCCCGCCCAGCGCCAACCCTTCAAGCAGCGCGTAGGCCGGCGCGGAGTAGGGCGCCCACTCCTTCTTGAAGATCGTTACTAGCGCGGCGACCAGCCCGCCGATCAGGCCGAGCAGCACCCACAAAACAACGCTCCCGCCAGCCTCGTAGCGGCTCCAGACGAACGCGGCGGTGATCACCGCCAGCACCAGCAGGATCGCGGTCTTGTTGACCGTGCCCTGGATCGTCATGCGTCCGGTGCCGAACCAGGCCCCAACCCCCGGGAACGCCGCCGAGCTCAAGGCCGGATTGCTGGACCGCAACCGCCCCGCCCAACCCCCGACACTCATCGCTTCTCCTCATCGTCCAACACCACGATCCGCCTCAATGCGCCGCGTGCCGCGGTCGCGAATATGCGATCGTGGGTGTCCTGATTACAGCATACGCAAGACGCGAAACTGACGAGGCAATTCCCTCAAAATGACGCAGGACAGCACGCTACCCATCCTCGAACTCTCGCCAGCAACGCTTGACAAGCGTTCGGGGGGCTTCTATCGTGGCTGGTCTGATCACATATCACACGGTCGCCGTCGGGGTTGGCGGTGGCGGTTCCGAAGGGAGGCGCGGGCTCGGCCCGCGAGATTCAATGGCGCAAGAAGAGACGGTGGCGCTGGAATCGGTGCTCGATCATGTGGACGCTGATGGGTTGGTGACGCTGGCGCAGGGGATCACCCGCATTCCCAGCCAGATCCCCAACGAGGGGCCGCTGGGCGAGTGGCTGTATGCCGAGATGCGCAAGATGGGCTGCTTTGACGAAGTGATCCTCCAGCCGGTGGTGCCGGGTCGCTACAACGTGATCGGCATCGTGAAAGGGCGGGGCACTGGCCCCAACGTGCTGCTGAACGGCCACCTGGACATCCCGTTCCCGCTGGGCGCCTGGACGCGCGATCCCTACGATCCGGCGGTGGAGGACGGCTGGATGTACGGGCTGGGCATCACCGACATGAAGGGCGCGGTTGCCTGCCAGGTGAAGGCGGCGGAGGCGATTGCGCGGGCGAACCTGGGCCTGGGCGGCGATCTGACGGTGGTGGCGGTGATTCACCACAACGTCTGCGGGCTGGGCACCAAGTTCTTCCTGGACTGCTGGGATCGCAAGATCGACTACGCCATCAACGGCGAGCCGACCGACATGAAGGTGCAAGTTGCGCACGGCGGCGCCTGGCAGTTCGAGATCACCACTCGTGGCAAGGCGGCCCACAACAGCCGCCAGGAGAGCGGGGTACACGCGCTGGACAAGATGCTCGCCATCCTGCGCGAACTGGACGTCAGCAAGCTGACTCAGGATCCCTCCCGCACCATCCCCGGGTTGCCGCGTATGATCGTCGGGAAGATGGAAGCGGGCGTCTCTCCCTCGCGCACCGCGGACCTCTGCAAGGTGCAAGGCGACATCCGAATCTCGTTCGGGATGACCCAGGAGACGCTGAAGGCGGATCTGGAGCGGGTCCTGGACACGGTGCGGGCGCAGGACCCCACCCTGGATGCGGAGGTGCGCGGGCTGGTGTATCAGCGCCCGTTCCGCATCGATCCCCAGGCGTCGGTGGTGCAGACAGTTCGCCAGGCGCACCGCGACGTTTCGGGCTCGGAGCCGGAGATCACGGATGGCTTGCCGGTCTCCGGCTACGTCTCCGATTCCCCGGACCTGATGCGCGCCGGCATCCCCACCGTGGTCTACGGCCCCGGCGATTGGAAGGTCGATCCCGACGAGCGTGTGCGAGTTGATGACCTGGTGACCGCGGCCAAAGTCTACGCGCTGGCCGCGGCGCGTCTCCTGGCGGGCCAGGCGCCGTAGGACGCGCGGCTCACCCTTTCGCGCGGTGGCCGGCGGTCATGGAGAAGATCACCGCGCCGTCCTGGGGCGTGGGCGGCGCGGTGAGAATGTGCTGGCGCATGTAGGCCACGGTGACCTCCAGGTCCTGGCGCACGATCTGTTCGGCGCGCACGCTATCGCGGGTTTCGAGCGCGCCGAACAGATCGGTGTGGAAGTGCCGGGTGTATTCGGTGTCCGCGAAGGAGACGCGGGCGCGGCGCATATAGCGGTAGCACAACTTGTAGAGATTCTCCATGCGCTGAATCAGCCGCGGCCGTCCGCACAGCCGATACAGGATGGTGTGAAACTCCATGTCGTGCTGCAGAAACGTGGCGGTGTCGCCCGCCACCACCGCGGCGTACATCACCAGCAGCAGGTCGCGCATCTGCCCCAGCGCCTGGTCGTCCACGTTGGCGGCGCCCAGGCGGGCGGCCAGGCCCTCCAACCCAAGGCGGGCCATGTACAGCTCTTCCAGCTCCTCCGCGGTGAGCGGCGCCACCTGCGCCCCACGGTGCGGGGAGACGATCACCAATCCTTCAGAGGCCAGAATCTGCAGCGCCTCGCGGATCGGCATGGTGCTGGTCCCGAACGTCTGGGCCAGATCGCGCAATCGCAACCACTGCCCGGGCTCGAACTCCTCGGCCAGGATGGCGTCGCGCAGCCGACTCACCACCAGCTCCTGCTTGGTCTGATACTGGATCGCGCTGCCGTCAAGCGCCATGGCCACCCCGGCTCAGCATGCGGATACGCTTCGCGATTCGGTCATCGCGGCTCCGACGCGGCGGAGGGTGATAGCGGCGCCGCCACCCCCTCCAGGTCTGAGGCGACGATCTCGCCGCCCAACACAGTTAGCCGCGACACCAGCGCCTGGTCCGCCACCAGCGTCTCCTGCTCGCAATCCACCAGGCTGAACTCGCCCGCGCGCAGGTCGAACACCGCCAGGTCGGCGGCCAGGCCGGGCCGCAGGCTGCCGATCTGATCCTGCTTGCCCAGGGCGCGGGCGGCGTTGACCGTCGTCGCCGCCACCACTTCGTCCAGGGTCATCCCCAGGTGCAGCATTTTGGTCATGGTGGTGGCGAGATCGAAGCAGGGGCCGTCGATCGAGAAGGCGTGCAGATCGGTGGAGATCGTGGTGGGCCGGAAACCGTCCGCTAGCGCGGCGCGGGCGGTGGCGAAAGCGAAGCTGCCCATGCCGTGACCCACGTCGGCGGTCACCCCGCGTTCCGTGGCCCGCCACAACGCGGGTATCACCTTGCCGTCCCGCACCACGGTTTCACCCTTGCCGTGCAGCAGGTGGGTGATGATGTCGCCCGGCCGCAAGCGGTCGAACACCTCGCTCAGCGGCACCCCCGGGCGGGTGATGTGCACCATCACCCGCGTGCCGATACGTTCAGCGACCTCCAGGGTTCGGTCCAGCGCCTGAAAGCCGTAGTTGCCAACGTGTTCCGTCCCCACCCGCACCTTGATGCCCAGACAGATATCGCGGTTCGCTTCGATGGTGGCGGCCAGGCTGTCCGCATCGGCGTAGCGCAAACCGTCCAGCTCGTAGCCGTCGTCCAGGATCAGCCCGATGGAGGCCAGGTTGACGAAGGCGTAGACCCGCGAGCGGGCCGGGCGGATGCAGTAGTCGCGGAAGCCGGGGAAGGTGATCGATCCGGCGGTGCCGGCATCCACGCTGGTGGTCACCCCGCGCGCCAGGCAGGTGCGATCCACATCTATCCCCAGCGCGGAGACGCGATCGAACAGGTGGGTGTGCAGATCGATCAGTCCGGGGGTGACGATGCGCCCCCCTACGTCCACCACCCGCCGGGCTCGCTCCGGCGGGATCGCCTCGGCCACCGCGGCGACCACGCCGCCAGCGAGCGCCACGTCG
>SXGT01311323.1_pt1 | contig 13607 bp, 11 predicted proteins | sample 3176221 | NCBI WGS metagenome assembly SXGT01 (sample SAMN11356862, study PRJNA531348) | freshwater metagenome | isolation source: freshwater sample F1-120 | place: China: Fuxian Lake, Yuxi | collected 2017-12-25 | reverse complement strand
TCCGCCTCTTCTATGAGAACGACGCGCGTTTCTTGAAACAATTCTAAACCAACGCCCATGAATCGATTCCCTCTCACTTTGCTGGCGTTGACGTTCGCGCTGAATCTTTTCGCCGCCGATCTGAAGACCCAAAACGTCTTTCTAATCACCGCTGACGGTCTGCGCTGGCAGGAGGTGTTCCGCGGCGCAGAGGATATGCCGTTCAACAAAGAGTTCGGGAACTTCGGCAGCAGCAATGCCATTCGGAAAGACTTCTGGCGCGCGACACCGGGGGCACGGCGCGAAGTCTTGTTCCCGTTCCTCTGGGGCACGGTCGCGAAGCAGGGGCAACTCTGGGGCAATCGCGAGAAGGGCAGCGAAGTGCGCGTGTCGAACGGCCAGAACTTTTCCTATCCCGGATACAACGAGTTTCTCACCGGCTACGTGGACCCGAAAATCAATAGCAACGACAAGTTTCTGAACGCGAACACCAACATCTTCGAGTGGCTGCACACGAAGGTCGAGTTCCGCGACCGCGTCGCCGCAGCGGTGAATTGGGATACGCTGCCGTGGATTCTCAACACCCCGCGCGCCGGCTTTCCGATTTGGAGCGGCTTCAAAGTCCCGGAAGGAACGGTGCGCATGGCCGTGCCGTCTGCGCTGACCGAAATGGTCGAGCGCGGTCAGACCATCTGGCCGAGCACGACGCTCGACACCTTCGTCGGTTACGCGGCGAAGCACGCGGTGCGCACCATCAAGCCGCGCGCAATGTATGTTTCCTTCGGTGAGACAGACGACTGGGCGCACGAAGGCAATTACGAGCGCTACCTCCGCGCCGCGCGCGAGTTCGATCGCTTCATCGGCGAACTGTGGGCTCTCACGCAGTCGATTCCCGAGTATCGCGGCACAACAACATTCGTCATCAGCGTGGATCACGGTCGCGGCCCCGCGCCGGTCGCGTGGAAGAGTCACGGCAAGGGAATCGCGGACTCGGCCTACATGTGGTTCGCCGTGATTGGCCCCGACACCGCCGCACTCGGCGAGCGCAACAACACGCCGCCAGTTCGTCAGGCGCAGATTGCTGCGACGGTTGGCGCGTTCGTTGGACAGAATTTCCACGCCGCGTTCCCGCAAAGCGCGCCGCCGATTGCTGAAGTGGTCGGCACGAAGCGGCCATAAATTTTTACGGACATGAAAGTCACACTCAACTGGCTCAAGCAGTACGTCGATTTCAACTGGTCGCCCGAGGAGTTGACCGAGCGGCTTACGATGCTCGGCCTTGAGGTCGAGGGCGTGCAGAAGGTCGCCGGCGAGTTCGATGGCGTCGTCGTTGCGCAGGTTCTCACGCGCGACAAGCATCCGAACGCCGACAAGCTCTCCCTCTGTCGCGTGAATGATGGTCGGGGAGAACGCCAGATCGTCTGCGGCGCGGAGAACTTCAAGGCGGGCGACAAGGTGCCGCTCATTCTCCCTGGCGCCTCGCTCCCGCTCAAGCTAGGCGAGACCCAGCCCTTCACCATCAAGGTCGGGAAGATCCGCGGTGTGGAATCGCACGGCATGATGTGCTCGCCGCAGGAGCTCGGTCTGCCGGATCAAGTGGATGGCCTACTCATCCTGCGCGAGGACGCGAAGGTCGGCCAGCCGTTCGCCGAATACCTCGGTCGCGCCTCCGGCGACGTGGTGTACGACCTCGAGATCACGCCGAATCGACCGGACTGGAATAGCGTCATCGGCATCGCGCGCGAAATCGCGGCACTGACCGGTAACCCGCTCAAGCTGCCCGCGCTGCCTTCCGCCAGCCAACAGCGCTCCGCCATCGACCAATTCGTCGCCGTCCGCGTCGAGGACGCCGAGCTTTGTCCGCGTTACACCGCACGCGTTATCCGTGGCGTGAAGATCGGACCGAGTCCCGACTGGCTCCGTGCCGGGCTGGAGAAGGTCGGTTTGCGCAGCATCAACAACGTCGTGGACGTCACGAACTATGTGATGCTCGAGTGCGGCCAGCCGCTTCACGCGTTCGATTATCATTTGGTAGCCAAGGCCGCCGACGGTAAGCCGACCATCGTCGTCCGCCGCACGCAGGAGGGCGAGCTGTTCGTCACGCTCGACGGCCAGAAACGCACGCTCACCGCGCAAAGCCTGCTCATCGCCGATGCGGAGAAGGGGATCGCTCTCGCCGGCGTGATGGGCGGCCAGAACACGGAGATCAACGAGCGCACGGCGGACGTGCTGATCGAGAGCGCTTGTTTCTCGCCTGCGGGCATTCGCCGTACGAGTAAGGCGCTCGCTTTGCGCACGGATTCCTCCTATCGCTTCGAGCGTGGTAGCGACATCAGCATTTGCGACTGGGCCAGTCGTCGCGCCGCGCAACTCATCCTCGAAACCGCCGGTGGCACGCTTGTCGAGGGCGTGGTGGACACTTGCCCGAAGCCATCCGAGCCGAAAGTGATTTCCCTTCGTCACGAGAAAACCACGGCGCTGCTCGGCATGGAAATCGCGGTGCAGAAGCAGATTGAAATGTTGCAGAGCCTCGGTCTGGCCGTTGTCAGCAGCGAGGGCGCGGTGGCGACGTCATTCCGCATTCCAACCTTCCGTGTGGATCTGAAGCGCGAGGTGGATCTCATCGAGGAGATTACGCGCCTATACGGAGTGGACAAGATTCCGAGCACGCCGCCGCGGGGCGCGACTGGCACGCACGCGTTTGACGTCGTTCACGACCAACTTGCCGAGGCGCGCCGGATTCTCGTTGGCCTCGGTCTTAGCGAGGCGCAGGGGCAGACGCTTATTGCCGAAAGTGCAGCCAAGTTCTCCGCCGCATCTGAGACCGTCGTGCCGCTTGCCAACCCGCTCAGCAGCGACATGAACGTGTTGCGTCCGTCGCTATTGCCGGGGTTGCTCGATTCACTCCAGCACAATCTCAGCCACAAGAGCGGCGACGTGGCGTTATTCGAGGTCGGCCGCGTCTTCACTCTCGTCAACGACCAATCGAAGGAGGAGCGCCGTGTCGCGATCACTCTCACGGGCCGTCGTGCTGCAGCTTTCTGGAACGGATCCGAACGTGATGCGGCGTTCGATGCCTTCGATCTGAAAGGTATTCTCGAGGAGTTTCTGGAACAGTTCGGACTGCGCGGCATCGCTTATACCAAGCGCGCCGAGAGCACGTCGCTGCTGCTCGAGTCGGCCACCATTGCGCTCGGCGGCAAGCTCGAGTTGGGCCAGTTCGGCCAGCTTTTGCCTGCGTTGGCGAAGAAGTATGATCTGCGCGATGGAGTCTTTCTTGCGGAATTGAACCTCGATCTGTTGCTCGCGCGCCGGAATCCAGCCAAGTCGTTCAAGCCGTTGCCACAATTCCCAGCGATCGGGCGCGATGTCGCACTGTTGGTGCCGGAGGCGACGACGCACGACGCTGTGCTTCTCGCGGCGAAGCAAGCGAAGGCCGCCAACCTTGAGAGCGTGGAGTTGTTTGACATCTTCCGCGGTAAAGGTGTTCCCGAAGGGCAGAAGAGTGTGGCGTACGCTTTCACTTATCGAGCGATGGATCGCACGCTCACCGATGCCGAGGTGGTCGCCGCGCACGAGAGGCTCGTGACGCATCTCACGCAGTCGCTCAAGGCGACTGTGCGCTAGCACCGAGATGGAGCGTCCGCGATGAGCAACACCCCTTTCGATTCTGCGCCGCTGCGCCCGTTGCAGAAGGCATTGGTGGAACACCCGGTTTACCAGTCGGTACGCGGGATTGATGATCTGCGTTGTTTCATGGGACACCACATTTATCCCGTGTGGGATTTCATGTCGTTGCTCAAGTATCTCCAACACACGCTCGCGCCGGCCACGTGGCCGTGGCAGCCGAGCGCGAATCCGGCGCTCACTCGTCTGGTGAACGAGATCGTCTGCGGCGAGGAATCTGACGAATGCCTACCGGATGCCTCGGGCCGCAAGGTTTACGCGAGCCACTTCGATCTCTATCTGAGCGCCATGCGTGAGGTGGGTGCGGACACCGTGCGGCCGCTCCAATTTTTCGAGCAGGTGCGAGGCCGTGGATTGGACTCGGCGCTGAGCGCGCATATCGCACCGACTCCGTGCGTCGAGTTCATGCGCGCCACGTTCGGCTTCATTGCCACCGGCAAGCCGCACGTGGTGGCCGCCGCGTTTGCGCTCGGTCGCGAAGAGATCGTGCCGGCGATGTTCCGCATGTTGCTGGAGCGGATGGGCATCGGTGCGGGCGAGGCGCCGGCCTTCCATTATTATCTGCAACGGCATTTACACTTGGACGAAGAAATCCACGGTCCTCTGGCGATGGAGATGCTCGCCGTTCTGTGCGCGGGTGATGCCGTGAAATTGCGCGAAGCACGGGATGCCGCCACGGCCGCGTTGCAGGCGCGCATCCGGTTTTGGGATGGTGTGGAGGCGGCCATCCGCAAAGGTGCCGCGCACTGAGTCGCGAACGCGTCGGGTTTCCAGACGCTGTTTGCCAAGCGATCGGGTTTGAGCTAGTCTGCCCGCAACCACAAGAGCCATCGCCATGGAAACCTTACTCAGCATTCTCGTCGGCATCGGCCTCAGCGCCGCGTGCGGCTTCCGCGTCTTCATCCCGCCGCTCATCATCAGCATCGCCGCGGCGGCCGGTCATCTGAATCTCGCAGGCGAATTCGTCTGGCTTTCCAGCACGCCGGCGTTGATCGCATTGAGCATCGCAGCCGGATTGGAAATCGCGGCGTACTACGTGCCGTGGCTCGACAACCTGCTCGACACGATTGCCACGCCCGCGGCCGTCGTGGCCGGTACGATGGTCACCGCTTCGATGGTCACGGATGTCAGCCCATGTCTGAAATGGACGCTCGCGCTCATCGCGGGTGGCGGTGCGGCAGCGGCAGTGCAGGGGGTTACGGTCATCGCGCGCGGCGCCTCCACGACACTCACCGGCGGGTTTGCTAATTGGATCGTGGCCACTGGCGAATGGCTCGGCGCCCTCGCGACCGCGATCCTTGCTGTGGTCCTTCCAATCCTCGCGCTTTCCCTGCTTGTCTTGTCGGGTGCGCTGCTCGTCTGGTGGGCGGTGCGTAAAAAAGCGACCAAGCCTGCGACTGTTTGAACGGCTCCGGTGCGCTTGAAGTGAAGGTTGAACTGAGCGCGGGCGTCTCTTAGACTCGCGCCTATGAACCGCATTTGCCTGAGTCTCTTCGTCTCTTTCTTCACATCTCTCCTTCTTCCTGCCGCCAATTGGCCGGCGTGGCGCGGACCGACCGGTGATGGCATTTGTACGGAGAAGGACCTGCCGGTGAAATGGAGCGCCACGAATAACGTGAAGTGGCGCGTGACGCTGCCGGAGCGCGGTAATTCTACCCCGATCATCTGGGGCGACCGCGTTTTCATCACCCAGTCGATCGGCTCCGATCGCCTGTTGCTCTGCCTCGACCGCAAGGATGGCAAGGAGCTTTGGCGCGCCGGCGCGAAGGGCGTCGAGCCAGAGCCGACCCACGGCACGAATCCGTTCTGCTCCGGTTCGGCCATCACGGATGGCGAGCGGGTCATCGTGTTCTTCGCTTCGGCTGGGCTTTGGTGCTTCGACATGAACGGCAAAGAACTTTGGCGGCGTGATCTCGGGGTGCAGCACCACATCTGGGGCGCTGGCCCATCACCGGTGATTCACGGTGACCTTTGCATCCTCAATTTCGGACCGGGCGAGCGCACGTTCCTCATCGCCGTGGATAAGAAGACCGGCAAGACCGTCTGGCAAAACGACGAGCCGGGCGGCGATTCCGGTGATCCGAAGGCCGGTGGACGTGGCAAATGGACCGGTTCTTGGACGACCCCCGTGCTCTTCAAGGAAGCCGGGCGCGAGGCGTTGTTGATGTCTTGGCCGAGCCGGCTCTGCTCCCTCGACCCGAAGACGGGCAAGGAGCACTGGAGCACAAAGGGGATCAACCCGCTTGTGTACACCTCACCGCTCCATGCCGGCGGCGTCGCGGTCGCGATGGGTGGCTTCAACGGCATGGCCGTAGCCGTCCGCACCGGCGGCAGCGGCGATGTCACCGAGTCGCACCGGCTCTGGCAGCATCCGCGCACCAAGCAGCGCATCGGCTCCGGCGTCGTGCACGAGGGGCACGTCTACATCCACAACGACCCCGGCGTGGCCGAATGTTTCGAGCTGCAGACCGGCAAGCTCGTCTGGGAGGAGCGGCTCAAGGGAGCGGGCGGCAGCGGCGTGAACTGGTCCTCGGTGATGCTTGCCGGCGGCAACTGCTACACGATCACGCAGGGCGGTGACTGTTTTGTCTTCAAGGCCAGCCCGAAGTTCGAGCTGCTGTCGGCGAACTCGCTTCGCGAGCCGAGCAACTCCTCCATCGCCGCCTCGAACGGCGATCTGTTTATCCGTACGCACAAAACCCTTTGGTGCATCGGCGCCAAGTAGGCATGGAAACTCTAACCCTTCATCAGACATACAAAGCGCCGATTGGTCGGGCGTTTGAAGTTTTCACCGATTTGCACAAAGCTGCGGAACACATAAAATCACTCAAGAAGATTGAGTTGATCTCCGGGGCCGCGTTCGCCGTCGGGACCCGATGGAAGGAGTTGCGGCAATGCGGATGGCGCGATGCATGGATGGAATTTGTGGTGACGGAATTCTCGTCCGAGAAAAGCTTCGCGATAACCTCCGAGGTCGGCCGCGTACTGTGGACGACGCAATTTGAGTTCGTGCCGGCGTCCGGCGGCACGGAAGTCTCTGTGACGATGAAATGGCAGCCCCGATGGTTTATGATGCGCCTCTTCAATGGGATGATCCGGCGCAAAATAGCCGCGGGCATCAGCCAGGACTTTGAGGATGTGAGGCAAACAATCGAGGAGGTTTTGTGATAAAACATATCTTGGTGATATTGGTACTGGTGCAGGTCGCGACCGCTGCGGAGTTGAAAACGCATGGCGACCGGATGTTCGCGGAGTATTTCAAAGCAGAGACCGAGTTGATCTCCACGCGAAGTCTTGCGGAAATCAAGTCGCTTGAGGATTGGAGCGGGTGCAAGACCGAGTACCGTCGCCAGCTTGCCGAGATGCTGGGACTGGATCCGCTGCCCGCGCGTACGGATATGAAGCCCGTCGTCACCGGGCGCGTGGATCATCCCGAGTTCACGGTGGAGAACCTGCATTTCCAATCGTTGCCGGGACTCTATGTCACGGCGAATCTTTATCTACCAAAGAAGCTGACGAAACCCGCGCCGGCCATCCTCTACCTTTGCGGTCACGCGGTAGTGAAGACGAACGGCGTGAGTTTCGGCAACAAGACCGGTTACCAGCATCACGGCACGTGGTTCGCCCGCAACGGCTATGTCTGTCTCACTATCGACACGATCCAGCTTGGTGAAATCGAGGGGATGCATCACGGAACGCACCGCTTCGCTCATTGGTGGTGGAACGCGCGCGGTTACACGCCGGCGGGTGTCGAGGCGTGGAATGGGATTCGCGCGCTCGATTATCTTGAGACGCGGCCGGAGGTGGACAAGACGCGCTTTGGTCTCACGGGCCGTTCCGGCGGCGGCGCCTACTCGTGGTGGGTCGCGGCGTTGGATGAACGCATCAAAGTCGCCGCGCCTGTTGCCGGCATCACTGATTTGAAAAATCACGTCGTGGATGGCGTCGTCGAAGGCCACTGCGACTGCATGTTTCAAGTGAACAGTCATCGTTGGGACTACGCGCAGGTCGCCGCGCTCGTTGCCCCGCGTCCGCTTCTGATTTGCAACACCGACAAGGATTCAATCTTCCCGCTCGATGGCGTGACGCGCATCCACGAGAAAACGCGGCGCATCTACAATCTTCACAAGGCCGGCGGCAACCTCGGGTTGCTCATTACCGAAGGCCCCCACAAGGACACGCAGGACCTGCAAGTGCCGGTCTTCCGCTGGTTCAACCGATTCTTGAAGGACGAACAGCCCGCGATCACGCTCGCCGCCGAAAAACTTTTTACGCCGTCGCAGCTCAAGGTCTTTGACAAACTGCCAACCGACCAGATTGTGACGAAGATTCACGACACCTTCGTGCCGGCCGCGAACGGCGACAAAACCATCACTCCCGAAATCCTGCGCGCAAAAGCTTTTGCGGGCTGGCCGGAGAAGATCGGGACAGCCGAGGTGCGTGAACTGGCGCGTGTCGAAACGGATGGCGTGCGGTTGACCGTGCATGAGTTTGAGAGCCAGCCGGGCGTGACACTTCGTTTCTATCTCGCGCGGCCTGTCGCCACGAAAATCAAGGCGCTCCATCTCGAAGTGGTGGATGACGCGGGCTGGCTGCGGCAACTCCAGCTCGCGCGCGCCGGATTCGCCCCGGCCTTCCGCGAAGAACTGGCTCAAGCGGGCGTGGATGCGACGGCCCCGTTGCCCGAGCCGTTGCGCCAGCAGTTCACAAAATGGATGGGCTATATCCGCGACCACGGCGGCGCATACGTCACCTTCGCACCGCGGGGCGTTGGTTTTACCGCGTTGAGCGGCGACGAGAAACAGCGCACGCAAATCCGCCGACGTTTCATGTTGCTCGGCCAGACGCTCGATGGGATGCGTGTCTGGGATGTGCGCCGCGCACTGCAGTCCGCTCGTGCTTTGGATGGGCTGGGCGCATTGCCGGTCGTGCTTTGGGGGAATGGCGGTGCGGCGTGCAACGCGCTGGTCGCCTCGCTCTTCGAACCGGGCATTGCCGAACTGCAACTCAGTGGTCTGCCGGAGAACGAAAAGGAGTGGCCGGACTATTTGAACGCGTGGCGCGTGACGACGCCGAAGCAACTGATCTCGCTCGCCGGACAGCGGAGTAAACTGCCGGCACCGCAGAAGAAGCCTTCCAAAAAGTGACGCGAAGCGCACCGGCCGCGCGCTAGGCGCCTGCCGGCAGAATCTCGCGGATCGGTTCGCCGAAGGGCAGGATCGGCATGGGCCGCCCGCTGTGGTCGGGGAAGCTCGTTTCGTGGTCAATGCCGAGGTGCCGGTACACGGTGGCCCAAAGATCGTTCGGCGTGAGCGGCCGCTCGGTGGGATGTTCGCCGCGGCTGTTGGTGGCGCCGATGACCTGTCCGGTGCGCATGCCGCCGCCGGAGACAAGCAGCGAGAAGGCCCCGGGCCAGTGGTCGCGGCCGGGTTGGGCGATCTTCGTCGCCGTGCCCGTCTGTGTGTTGAGCCGGGGCGTGCGGCCGAACTCGCCGGTCACGACGAGCAGCACTTCCTTGTCCAGTCCGCGCGCGTAGAGATCTTCGATGAGCGCGGTGACGGCCTGATCGTAGTACGGGAAACGCCAGCGGCAGTCGTCGAAGATGTGGGCGTTCACCGCGTGGGAATCCCAGTTGTACGTGCCGTACTGCGGCATCTTCGTGCCGGGATGTTCCCAGACCATCGTGACGAACCGGCAGCCGGCTTCGACGAGTCGTCGCGCGAGCAGGCCGCGCTGGCCGTAGGCGTGCATGCCGTAGCGTTCGCGGGTGCGCTGCGATTCGAGCGTGAGATCAAACGCCTCGCGCACCTGCGCGCTGGTGAGCATCTCGAAGGCGCGCTGGCTGAAGGTGTCCATCGCGCCCATCAGACCGCTGTGATCGGCGTCGCGGCGCAAGCGGTCGAGGCTCTTCATCAGGTGCAGGCGGTCATCGAGCCGGAACTCCATGTCGGGCGTGAGGCCGAGATTCTGCACTTTGAAATTGGGCGAACTCGGGTCGCCACCGACCACGAAGGGGGTGTTCGCGCTGCCGAGCCAGGCGGGGCCGAGGCTGAAGGTGTCGATTTGCGCCCGGCCGCCATCGGTACCGAGCACGCACGCGGGCATGCCGCCGGTTTTGCCGGCGAGCATTCGGGTGATGTAAGAAGTGACGGCCGGCGCATCGTTCACGAAGCCGGTCGGTTCGGCCGGTCGGCGGCCAGTCATGAACCGCTTATGTCCGCCGCCGTGGTCGGCGAACTCGTGGTGCATCGAGCGGATGATCGTGTACTTGTCCGCGCACTTCGTGTGGCGCGGCAAGAGTTCGCACACGTCGAGGCCGCGGACATTCGTGCGGACCGGGCTGAAGATGCCGCGGTACTCAGCCGGTGCATCCGGCTTCATGTCGTACATCTCCATGTGCGGCGGCCCGCCGGGCAGCCAGACGAAGATGACCGACTTGTCGCGTGTCGGTTTGCCGGCTTCCTTGCCGAGAGCTTGAAGGCGAAGGAAATCGGAGAGACCGAGGCCGCCGAGGCTCAGCGCGCCCGCTTCTAGGAAACTACGGCGGGGGAGAGGTCCGGAACAGATTGGAAGGTGGTTGGCCATGGCTCTTGTGTGACGACTGGGGTGATAATGCCATTCAACCTCGCATTAATCAAGCTTCCCATCGGCAGAACCCTTGGTGAGACCGGTCGAATGAATCATTCAATCGAGCAAATGATTCATTTGGGCGGTCGAATGATCAATTCAAGGGGATGAATTGATGATTTGAGTGAGTGAACTCTTCATTCAAGCGCTTGAATGATCAATTCAACCGGTTGAATGAACCATCGGAGCGGTCGAATTGATGATTCGACTGCCCGAAAGATCAATTCAGGTGGTCGAAATGTTAATTCGGGCGGGTGAAAGAATGATTCATGTGCTTGCAGGACTTAATTAGGGCTTAATTAAGCTCCCGTGCACTCAAAGGGCGCATAAATAAAAGCTGGGGGGGCAGGCCCCTCGGGAGGGTGGCGCAGCGGGGAGGTTATTTAATCTCCCGCAGGCGCAGGTTGCGGAACTCGAGCGCGGCACCTTCGGCTTGGAAACCGATGTGGCCCTTCGCCGGCTTGAGGCCGGTGCCTTCCCAAGCGAGTTTTTCGTTGCACCAGAAGCTCGCCTTGTCGCCCTTGACCAGCACGCGCCAAGTGTTCCATTCGCCGGCCTTGTTCTGCAATTCCGGCACGGCTTTGGCGCCTTCCACCTTGCCGCCGACGAGACTGCCTTCGGCACCCTTGGCGAGGTTGAGTTGGTTGCTGCCGGTGTCTTTGCCGCTCCGGATGTAGAAGCCGCTATTGTATTTCTCCTTCAAGGCGCGCCATTCGAAGCGCATCTCGAAATCGCCATACTCGCGCTCGGTGACGAGGTTCGGCTTGCCGCCGCCGGTGAGGTGGATCACGCCGTTCGCCACCTTCCAGTTCTCCGGCCACGCGACGCCTTCCTTTTGACCGGAGAAGCGCCAACCGGTGAAATCCTTGCCGTTGAAGAGCGGCGCGAAGCCGGCGTCATTCGGATCTGCGGCAAAGGAACGAGAAACGAGGAGTAGTGTGACGAGTATCAGGGCGGTGAGGTGGGATCGCATAAATATGTGGGTCGATGACGGTGGGTGTGCCTGTTTCATTCAAAGTGTCCCGGTGCCGCGCGGCGGTTGTTTGCCGGGGGGTGGACCTTTCTTCGGTGGAGGCAAGCCGGGGCCACCCGGTCGGCCTTGTCCTCCGGGACCACTTTTCCCATCCTGCCCGCTGGCCCCAGGTCCGCCGCCGGGTCCGCGGCGAGAAAAACTTTGGCTCGGTGTGCCTTTGAAGTAGCGCGGGATGAATGGGAACTCGCTCGTGAGCACGTAGTAGTAGGTGCCGTTTGGAAACTCAGGCGTGACGCCAATGCGGCCGTTGCATTCGTCGAGGTCGCCCGTGCCGGCGACGTATTCGTAGTCCGCGACAAAAGTGCCGTCGTGCTTACCGCCGGGGCCACCGACGCGGTTGCCTTGTTTCACGCGCCAGCTCGGCTTCATCGTCTTCAGTGCGCTCCCCGCGCTTTTCGCATCGGTCGGTGCGAGCGGGCCGTACATGGGGAAACCATCCGCCGCCCAGCCGACGAACGTCATCTTTTGCTGGCCGCCGAGCTTTTGCAGGAGTGCGATGGGTAGGCCGTGATAATGATACGCGCCGGTCGGTTGCACATGTGCGTTGCTTTGGTCGAGGCCGAGGTTGATGGCGCCGCCGAGCGGCTCGTACTGCCAGGCGCGGTCGTTGTTCCACCATTCGGCTGCGCCGGGATCGAACACGACGCCGTTCAGCGCCACGCCGAAAAGGGTCATGCCGGCGAAAGTCGGTCGCGCCGCAATCTGTGGTTTGGCCGTCACGGTGAAGTTGTAGCTCTGCGCGGAGATGCTGTTCGGGTTGCCGCGGTTCGGGAACTGGCCGGTGACATGATCAGGAATGCCGTTGGCGCGGATGATTCTCGAATCGCCCTGCACGAGAATGGCAACGGTGCTGACAGGGATTTGCTGCGCACCGTTCTGCACAGCGGCAGGGGCCAGCAAGGCCGCAAACTCAAGGCCCTCGAAACGGATCTCGTGCTCGTGGCCGGGATGGGCGAATGCGCCTGTGGCGATGAGGGAAATGGGGAGGAGGAGGAGGGTCTTCATGGCTGAAGATACCAGTAACATCGCCGCTGTCATACGGCAAGGGCAGTCTTGTTCAGATGGCCGTACGCAGGGAATTTGAAGCTGGCGTTTTGAATAGGGTCGGGCAGTGTGCGGTCAGACCAAGCGAACATTATTATGAAAATAACCCTCCTCTCGCTCTCCCTCCTCGCCTTGGCGCTTGTTGCGCGCGCTGAAGATACCAAAGTGGTCGTGGGCCAGCCTGCGCCCGCCTTCACGATCAAGGATTCCTCGGGCAAGGTCATCGATCTCAAGGCACTCACCGACAAGGGACCGGTGCTCGTTCGTCTCACCTGCGGCTGCCTCGGCTGCGACAAGGAGTTGCCGTACTTCCAAGAGGTCCACGCCGCTTACAAAGCGAAGGGGCTCATCAGTCTCGCCGTCTTCAAAGAGGCCGATGCCAAGATCGAATCGTACGCGAAGGAAAAGAAGATCAACATGCTCTACGCGGTGGATCCGAAGGGTGAGAGCTGGAAGGTCTTTCAGACGAAGGCCATGCCGAGCAATTTCCTGATCGAAAAGGGTGGCCGTATCGCCGCCATTTCCGCCGGGTGCGACACGAGCGGCCTGCTCGCGCGCGGGCTCGGTGACAAAGCGGCCACGCTCGTCGGGACCGAGAAGGTGGACATCAAGGCCACCGTGGATCAGAAGAAGAAGAGCAAGTAGGCCGCACAGCGGCCACGGGCTCACCACTTCAACTCCTGCAGCCGGAGCGAGACTTCCTCGGCGTTGGCTCGGGAGTTGAAGGCCGAGATGCGGAAGAAGCCCTCGCCCTTCGAGCCGAAGCCCGAGCCGGGCGTGATGACGACGTTCGCCTCGTTCAGGATCTTGTCGAACGCGGTCCAGCTCGTGACACCCTTCGGCGTCCTCACCCAGATGTAGGGCGCTTTCACGCCGCCGAACACTTTCAACCCGGCCTTCTTCGCGCCGGCGCGCAGCACCTTCGCATTGCCCATGTAATGCTCGATGAGGGCGCGCACCTGCGCCTTGCCCTCGTCCGAGTAGAGCGCCTCGGCGGCGCGCTGGACGATGTAGGAGACGCCGTTGAACTTCGTGCTCATGCGGCGGTTCCAGAGCGGGTGGAGCGGCTTTACCTCGCCGGTCTTCGTCTGCGCGTTGAGCGATTTCGGCACCACGGTGAAGGCGCAGCGCGTCCCGGTGAATCCGCCGTTCTTGGAGAAGGAGCGGAACTCGATGGCACACTCGCGCGCGCCGGGTATCTCGTAGATCGAGTGCGGGATGCCCGGCTCGCTGATGT
>SXGT01674491.1_pt1 | contig 13609 bp, 9 predicted proteins | sample 3176221 | NCBI WGS metagenome assembly SXGT01 (sample SAMN11356862, study PRJNA531348) | freshwater metagenome | isolation source: freshwater sample F1-120 | place: China: Fuxian Lake, Yuxi | collected 2017-12-25 | reverse complement strand
TCGGCGACGTTGCGTTCGGGCGAAGGCGACCTGTTGACGCTGCACGGAATGGGATTCGACGTCGACGACTTCGACGGGACGAGCAAGCACGCGTTCTCTCGTGGTCGCATTCAGGGCGAGTGCCCCTGAGCGCGGCTTCGATGCGACATCGACGCGGCGTGGGCGTGGGGCCCACGCCGCGTCGCCGCGTCGGCGCACCTCAACGACTCGGGCGGGCGAACGTCTCGATGATCGAACGTTGTTGGGCCGTCTCCGGCGAGTCCCGACGGGCCTTGCTCGTCATCGCTCGGGCGTTCGCGAGTCGCTGCAACGCGACGTCGGCCGAGTCGCCGTTGTCGCGGTAACGCGTGCCGATCACGGTGCCGGTCCGTCCGATGCCTCCCCAGCAGTGCACGAACACGTTGCCGCGGTGGAGCTCCTCGCCGATCGTGTCGAGGATCGTTGCGTACCCATCGAGCTCGATCACGCTGAAGTCGGGAATCGGGTGTCGACGGTGAACGAGGTCGATGTCGCGCGCCGAGCCAATCGCGCTGAGCAGCGCCGAGTACGGTCGCAGTTCGCCGTCCTCGGTGAGGTCGACGATGGTGCGCACGCCGGCGTCGACGAGGAGCTGCAACTTCGCTTGGGCACGATCGTCGTCGTGATCACCCGGGTAGTCGCCGGCGAGGAGACGCGGCTCCGCCCAGTAGGCGTGAAAATCCTGGTCGAACGCCCACGGGACGCGAACGTCGACCGCCGCGGCGAAGAGTCCGTCGGCGAGCGACTCGATGCGGGCTCGCAACGTGAGTTTCGATCGCCACGATCCGGGAATTTCGTTCGCGCCCCAGCGAGCTCCGGCGAGCTGCCCGGCGATCGCCGCGGTCGTGTCGGCATCGTCGCCGAGGTTCGCGGCGCGTAGTACCGCGTCGACGAAGTCGTTCGCACCGGCCACCGCCCAGATCGCGGCCTCGAGCGCGTCGACGCAGAAGCCCGTGCCGCGTATTCGCGGCGGAGCCTCGCCGACCCAGCTGCCGTCGGCGATCGACGCGATCTCGGGATGCAACGGAACGCCGGACCACCAGCCGGCGGCGAACACGTCGTCAGCCCGCTCGCCGCGGATCAGTGCGGCGACCATCGCCGCGAGCAGTCGACACGCATCGACCGGTCGGGCCGCAGGGTGGGTCGGTCGACTCGACGCAGCAGCGCGCTCGACCACGAGATCGGGGTCGTGGTGCCAACGGATCGCCACGGGCGCGAGCCGCATCAGCGATCCGTTCGCCGCGCGCGACTCGTCGACTTCGGCGTTCACCGCGATGCCGGTGCGTTCGAAACGCTCGAGTTCGTGGCGGGTGGTCGATCCGATGTCGAAGCATCGCCCGGTCGACGAGAGATACCCCGAGCGATACCACGCGAGATAGCGCCGCATCTGGTCGATCGCGTCGTGATCGCCGCGATCGAGCAGCGACTCGGCGAGGCACAACGCCATCGACGTGTCGTCCGTCCACTGTCCCGGCGCGAGCGAGAACGGCCCCCCACCGACCATGTCGGTGATCGGTTCGAACGAACCGGGACGCTGGAACTCGAGCGTCGTCCCGACGGCATCGCCGACGGCGAGCCCGAGCAGCGCCCCGCGAGCGCGATCGTGGTCGGTGGTCATGGGCAACTCCTCGACGCGTCGTGCTGGCGCAGGCAGTCGGCCTCATCCTCGCCCAGGCCGTGGGCGTGATGCTCGCGCTGGCAGTGGATCGTGGGTCCGACGGCGGAGCCCTCGGCGACGACCCGTCATCGGATGCCGCCGAGGCCCCGCCCGACCCACCGACCTCCCCCACTCGGTCGATCAGGCCGCGGCCAGTTTCGCAAGCGGGTGGGACACCGACTCCGAGTCGCGCCGATTCGGCTCAGGTGCCCTTGTAGTTCAGGACCTGATGCAGCGTGTGCACGACCTCGACGAGGTCGGCCTGGTCGGCCATGACCTGATCAATGTCCTTGTACGCCGACGGACTCTCGTCGAGCAACGACGCGGCGCGGTCGGCAAGCCAGACCTTGCCGCGCATCTGTCGTTCGAGATCCTTGGGGCTGAACAACTTCTTCGCCGCGGTTCGGCTGTGGCGGCGCCCAGCACCGTGCGAACATGAAGTCCAGCTCGCGGCCGAACCCTTGCCGCGCACGATGAAACTGCGCGCACCCATCGAACCCGGGATCACACCGAGATCACCGCGGTCTGCCTTGATCGCACCCTTCCGAGTGATCCAGAGCTCCTGTCCGCCGTGCACTTCGCGTTGGGTGAAGTTGTGGTGGCAGTTGATGCGGCTCGTCTCCCGCCCCGCGCCGACGAAAGCGATGACCTCACGCAACGCACGGTCCATCATCTGTTCGCGGTTTGCGAGCGCGTAGTCCTGCGCCCACAACATGTCACCGACGTACGCGACGAACTCGTCGGTTCCTTCGACGAAGTACGCGAGATCCGGGTCTTCGAGGCGATGTTCGAGATGCTGGGCGAGCGCGCGAGCCTTGGCGATGTGTCGCTGTGCGAGCTGGTTGCCGATTCCCCGGCTGCCCGAATGCAACACGACCCAGACACGACCTCGTTCGTCGATGCACACCTCGAGGAAGTGGTTCCCCGACCCGAGCGTGCCGAACTGCTTCGCGGCGCGACGCGAGTCGCTCGGCGAGAGTTCGCTCACAGGACGACGCTCGGCGAGCCAGCGATCGGCGCGGCGCGACACGTCGTCGTGCGCGCGACCCACCCCTGCGGGCACGACGCGCGCAATGCGGTCGAGCAGCGGTTCGAGCGAGTCGGGTAGCTGCGACTCGAACAGGTCGAGCTCGGCCGCGATCATGCCGCACCCGATGTCGACCCCAACGGCCGCGGGGATGATGGCGTTCTTCGTGGGGATGACCGATCCGACGGTCGCACCCTTGCCGAGGTGCGCGTCGGGCATCAGCGCGACGTGACCCTCGACGATCGGGAGGCGCGCGGCCTTCTCGGCCTGACGCACGGTCTGTTCGTCGATGTCACTCGCCCACGAGATCAGGCGGTCGTTGATGTGCTTGGGCATGGTGGACCTCCTCTCGTCGGTCGGTGGTGAGCGTCGACGGCAGGGGTCGAACCTGCATTCTCCGGTTTCGTAGACCGGTGCCTTGTCCATTCGGCGACGTCGACAGGCGGTTCCGGTGCCGCGCGACGCAACAACGAAGTTCGACATCATGACGAAGGTCGAACCAGTTCGCAATCGAATATCGAAGAGGTGCACCACGAAGATCAGACGTGATAGTGCCGCTTCGTGGTCGCGACTCAGTTCGACCCGGCTCGAATGAAGTGAGACGAAGCATCGCCTTCCCGCGATGCCGCGGAATCCGCTGACCGAGCCGGCCCTTCGCGCGGACGGAATCTCATTTCCTGGTCCCGCCGACGCCTCGACGGTGACGGTCCTGTTACGTTGCCGCCGTCGGCGGTGCGGAAGTCGGGGTGGTGGGCCTGACGCGCGGGGGCGTATCCGTTCTTCGTCGACCCTCGGCGATGCCGAGGTCAGGGGGAGGATCGTCATGCGTCGCATGATCAGGGTCGTGACCACGCTCGCCATCGCGTCCGGAGGTTTGCTCGCAGCTCCACCGACAACCGCGGACGGGGTGATCGCAACGACATCGGGGGGGATCACCCAGATCGCGCCGCCGCCCTCGGCGCTCGGTGGCGACCTCAATTCGACGACGACGATCTGGGGCTGGAACGAGCAGCAGAACGTGACGCTCGCGTCCAACGTTCGGGTCGACGTCAATGCCCCGGGAACGTACGACACGGTCGGCAGCGTCGTGAACGTCAACGTGCCGGCGGGAACCGTCGTCAACAGTCATTACTTCGTCGCTGACCACACGGGACCGACGGTGTTGACCGGCACCGTCACGTTTCCGACCGACATCGTCGGCATCATTCTCGTCGGTGGTCGCGCCGACCAGACCGATGTGCTCGGTGCTCCCGGCACGACGTATCCCGGAGCTGTGTCGTCGCGTGGTCTCGAACTCGCGCCAACGGAAGACGCAGTGATTCTCCCCAACCTGCGCACGCTCACGATTCGCGCCCACGCCGGCACCGGCATTGACCACGTGCGCGTCCTCACTCGCGCGAACAACCCTCCCGTCGCGTCGGCCGGTGGCCCGTACGCCGGCACCGAAGGCAGCCCGGTCGCGCTCAACGGCGCGGCGAGCGATCCTGACGGCACCAGCGTCAGCGTCGCTTGGACGTTCACCATCACGGCATCGCCAGGAACCGTGTGCGCGCCGACCGCGACGACAACGCTGAATCCGACGATCACCTGCGATGACGACGCGCTGATCGTCGCCACGCTCACGGCGACTGATCCGTCGTCGGTCTCGACGAGTTCGACCGCCCAGATCGCGATCGGCAATGCCGCGCCGACCATGGGCGCGATCGCGCTACCGAACACGCCGGTCGCGCTGACGACGTCGGTCGCGCTGACGGGTTCGTTCGCCGACGCGGGCGCTCACGACACGCATACCGTCGACGTGCAATGGGGCGACACCACGTCGTCGAGCGCGACTGTCTCCGAAGCCGCCGGGAGCGGCACCTTCTCGGCGTCGCACACGTACGCGTTGCCGGGTGTGTACGGCGTCACGGTCACGACCACCGACGACGACAACGGAGTCGTGTCGGAGTCGGGCTTCGTCGTGGTCGACGGACCACCGACCGCCGACGCGGCCGGTCCGTACTCCGGCAGCGAAGGGACACCGACCGGGCTCGTCGGCACCGCAACCGACCCCGAGAACGATCCGTTGACGACCAACTGGACCTTCACGACCGTGGCGTCCGACGCGGGCACGACGTGCACTTCGTCGGCGGCCGCGACACTCGCTCCCGACGTCACCTGCAACGACGACGCGGTGGTGGCCGCCACGCTCACGGTCGACGACGGCATCAACGCCGCGGTCGCGAGCGACACGACCGTGACGATCACGAACACCGCGCCAACGCTCGGTGCTGCGGTCGCGACGTCCGGGCCGATCGCGACCGGAGCCCCGGTCGGCGTCGCGGTGCCGTTCACCGACGCCGCGTCGAACGACACGCACACCGCAACGGTCGAGTGGGGTGACACGACGTCGAACGCCGCGACGATCAACGAAGTTGCCGGTAGCGGGTCGGCGACAGCCATGCACAGCTACTCGCAACCCGGCATCTACGTGATCGTCGTGACCGTCGTCGACGACAACGGCGCTGCGACGTCGACGTCGGTGGAGGTGCATGTGAACGCCGTACCGAACGCCGATGCGGGTGGGCCGTACGTCGGGCTCGAGGGGGCGTCGATGTACCTCACCGGAACGGCGTCCGACGTCGACGGCGACGGCTTGTCGACCACGTGGACATTCACCTGGACCGGTGACCTCGGCACGGTGTGCACGGCCGTTGGCGCCGACACGCTCACACCGACCCTGGTCTGCAACGACGACGCGGTCGTCACCGCAAATCTCACGGTCGATGACGGTGTGAACGCGGCCGTCACATCGAGCACGACGGTCACGGTCGGCAACGCGGTTCCGATCGTGGGTCCGGCCGTACCGTCGGCAGCCATGGTGCCGACCGACTCGGTCGTGTCGGTGAGCGCTTCGTTCACCGACGCAGGCACGAACGACACGCACGCCGCGACGATCAACTGGGGCGACACGACGACGTCGGGTGGCATGGTCACCGAGACCGCGGGTTCCGGGACCGTCGCCGCGACGCACACCTACGCGGTGCCGGGGACGTACACGATCTCGGTGACGGTCACCGACGACAACGGCTTCTCAGCTTCGTCGTCGACGTCGGTCCACGTGAACGCGTCGCCGACCGTCGATGCCGGCGGACCGTACAACGGCACCGAAGGTGCGGTCGTGTCGGTTGCCGCGACCGCCCACGATGCCGATGGCGACCCTGTCACCTCAACGTGGACGATCGCATGGTCGGCGCCGACGCCAAGCACGGGCTGCACGATCGCGGGTGAAACGACGTTGACGCCTTCGGTCTCGTGCGACGACGACGCGACCGTGACTGCGACGTTGACGGCATCGGACGGAGTCAACGCCGCGGTCACCGAAACCGCGACGATCACGATCGGCAACGCCGTGCCGATCATCACGTCGGCGAGCGCGCCGTCGGGCAGCCTGCCGAGCGCGCTCCCGGTCGCAGCGAGTGCCGAATTCTCCGACGCGGGAACGCACGACACCCACACCTCGACCATCGATTGGGGTGACGGCAATGTCGAATCCGCGCCGGTGGCCCAAGGAGCCGGAAGCGGCAGTGTTTCGGGAGTGCACACGTATGCGTCGTCGGGCACCTTCACGATCACGGTGACCGTGACCGACGACGATGGCGACACCGACTCGGCCACCACCTCGGTTGTCATCAACGGCGCGCCCACCGTCGGTGCCGGCGGGCCGTATGTCGGTTCGGAGGGAACCGCGGCGTCGTTGCACGCGACGGTCACCGATCCCGAAGACGACACCTTGAGCGTGCAGTGGACGAGTTCGGTCACGTCGGCCGACCCCGGCACCACCTGCACACTGGTCGGCGACACGACGCTCGACCCAAGTGTCGATTGCGACGACGACGCAGTCCTCGACGTCACGGTCGTGATCGACGACAGCGTCAACGCCGCCGTGAGCGACACCACGACGCTGACGTTCGACAACGTCGCGCCGGTGGTCGGCGACGTCACCGCGACGCCGTCGATCGCGGCCGAGGGCTCGTCGGTGTCGGTGACCGCGACCTTCGCCGATGATGGCAGCCACGACACGCACACAGCCCTCGTCGATTGGGGGGACGGCTCGTTCACGACCGCGACCGTCAGCGAGATCGCGGGCGCCGGCACCGCGACCAGTTCGCACACCTACGCAACTGCAGGCTCGTTCCACATCACCGTGACGGTCAGCGACGACGACGACGGCGACGGTTCGAACAGCACCGACGTGCATGTCGACGCGGCGCCGATCGTCGCGATCGGCGGTCCGTACACCGGCGTCGAAGGCGCGACGGTCACGTTGGCCGCGACCGTCGACGATGCCGACACCGCCGCGCCGAGCATCGCATGGACCCGCACAATCGTGTCGGCCGATGCGGGTACGAACTGCGTACTCGCCGGGAGCACCACCGCAACGCCGTCGCTGACCTGCGACGACGACGCCGACGTCGACGTGACCCTGACCGTCAGCGACGGCATCAACCCGCCGATCCTGCAGACGACGAGCGTGACGATCGGCAACGTCAATCCGGCCGTCGCCGCGCCGACGGTCGGACCCAACCCGGTCGCGACTGGCGGGACCGTCGCGCTCAACGCGAACTTCACCGACGTCGGCGTGAACGACACGCACGTCGCGACCATCAACTGGGGCAACGGCACCACGAGCGGAACCGTCACCGAGACCTCGGGCTCGGGCCAGGTGAGCGGTTCACGCGCGTACGCCACGCCTGGCTCGTACACCGTGACGGTCACCGTGTCCGACAAGGACGGTGGCGCGACGTCGGCCAGTACGACCTTGGTCGTGGACGCACCGCCAACGGTGGCGGTCGGTGGTCCGTACTCGGGTGACGAGGGCGCGCCGATCGCGATCAACGCAACCGCGAACGATCCCGACGGCGGCCTGCTGGGTCGCACATGGTCGTTGTCGTACACGTCGGATGTCGGCGCGACGTGCGCGTTGACCGGCACGGCATCACTCGACCCGACGCTCACGTGCAACGACGATGCCAGCGCGACCGTGACGCTCACCGTCGACGACGGAATCAACGCGCCGGTTTCGGCCGGTGCCTCGGTGACGGTCGGCAACGTCGCACCGGCGATCGGATCGTTGCAAGTTCCGTCGAGCCCGGTCGCGGTGAACACGACGTTCTCGGTGCAAGGCGCGTTCACCGATGCGGGGTCGAACGATACGCACCTCGCGACGATCGACTGGGGCGACGCCACGACGTCGAGCGCGACCGTCACCGAGAGCAACGGGTCGGGCATCGTCACTGCGAATCACGCGTACACGGCCGCCGGGAGTTACACGGTGACGCTCACGGTCATCGACGACGACACGGGGACAACGACGCTGATCGCGACGTCGCCCGTATCGGTGTATCTACCCACGGCGCGCGGTTTCGCGCACGGCGCTGGGTTGTTGAGTTCGCCGCCGGGCGCGTACACGCCGGCGAACTCGAGCGACCCGAACGTCACCGGTTACGCGCAGTTCGAATTCCACGGCAAGACGCACTCGAACGGTTCGGTGACCGGCAACATCGAGTTCACGTTCAAGGCCGCGAACCTGAAGTTCAAGGCGGTCGGATCACCGGTTCTGAACGTCGTCGGGAACACCGCGAGCGTGACGATGACCGGGTCGCCGAACCACTCGGCGGGCTACACCGCGACGATCTGGGTGATCGACGGTGGGCGGACCAACCATGACCGAATCCGAATCCGGATCGAACACACCGCGACGGGAGCCGTGCTCTACGACAACCAGTTTGCCTCGGCGCCCGGCGCGCCGCCGACACAAGCACCGAGCACCGGGTCGATCATCGTGCGCGAGGAGATCGACTGACAATGACGAACTCCTCGTGAGGCGACAGAACCATTCACCGACGGGAACGGCCGGATCGGGCGGCTCATCGCCATCCTCCAGCTCATCGACTACGGACTCCTCAGCGAGCCGCTCATCAACCTCTCCCCGTACTTCGAAGCACAGTCGGACCGCTATCGACAACTGCTGCGCGAAGTGAGCACGGTGGGGGCGTTCGATGCTTGGATCACCTACTTCTGCCAGGCGCTCAGCGCCCAGGCGAAGGACGCCGGGTCCAGGATTCGCGCGCTGCTCGCCTGGCGGGAGGATGCGTTGTCGGCGTTGCGAGCGCGCGGGACGAAGGGAGTAGCTGTCGCGGTGACCGAGAAATTGATCGAGTTCCCATCCTTGACCGTGAAGCACGTCGCCACCACCCACAACGTCAGCGTCCAAGCGGCGAATCACGCCGTCGCCCGACTCAGTGCGGCTGGCATTCTCGAAGAGGTCACCGGCCGCAGCTACAACCGCGTCTTTCAGGCGCCCGCGGTGCTCGACATCCTCTTCCGGCCCTCACCGATGCCCACGCGTTAGGAGAGGTTGGTGGCAGTCCGGTCCGAGACGAAAGGAGATGACGAGCTCCGGAGGTGGCCGTAGCGTGCGCGGTACGGGATGAACGTGTCCGGCATGAGTTGCTTTCGTTGGTTTCAAGAGGGTTGTGCGCACGGCAGCGGCATCACCTCACCGGTCCTTCGAGGGTCGGCGGCGGGTGGGCTTGCCCCGGTGCGTTCGGTGGGAGTCGTTGGTCATCTGCTTGCGGTGCGCGGGGCTGTAGGTGGTGGCGGTCAGACCCGCGACGTAGTCGTCGAGCAGGCAGGCCTGCGCAACTGTGGCGTCGGTTCCCGCGTCGCGCAGGTCGGCGACGTGGCTGCGCAGCAGTCGCGCCGCGCCGTCGAAGTCGCCGCGATCGGCGCGGTCGCGCGCCTCTTTCGTCGCGCGGGCGGATTCGAGGATGATGACCTGCTCGCTGACCTCGTGGTCGGCTTCGGCCGCGGCGGCTTCGTCGGCGCTCACGAGGTTGACCGTCACGGGAACGGTCACCTGGTGCTGCGCGACGTGCGCACCCGTCGCGACGTAACGCACGATCAGTTCGGCGACGCGCTTCACGCCGAGCTCGGCGACCTGCGGGACGAACAACTTGAACACGACGCGTCGCGTCTCGCCGCCGTAGATGTCGCCGATCTGCACCTGAAACCCGCCGGGGACGTCGGCGAGCGGGTAGTCGTTGAGCACGCCGAGCAGCTTCACGTCGTCGGTCGCGACGATCTCGACGCTCAAGTTCTGTGCGACGATCGAGGCGAGGCCGTCGAACTCCTCGGTGAACACGCCCGGCGCATCTTCGGGACCGGCGCAGTAGTAGCTCGCGCCGCCCGACGCGTCGGCGATCGCCTGGAGCAGATCCTCGTCGAAACCCTCACCGAAACCGATGGTCGTCGTGGCGACCTGTGCCTTCGTGCCCTCGGCGAGACTGCGCAGCTGGTCGTCGGCGACGATGCCGACGTTGGCCTGACCGTCGGTGAGCAGCAGCACGCGCCGAGTCGCGTCGACGTCGGCGCCACGGGCGATCTCCTCGATCCCCTTCAGCCAACCACCCGACAGGTTCGTCGAGCCGCCGGCCTCGATCGCCGCGATCGCGATGTCGGCGTGCGCGGTGTCGACGGGGCCGTGTGGCAACACGAGATCGACCGTGTCGTCGACCACAACGACGCCGAGTCGGTCATCGCCGGTGAGTCGCGCGGCCAAGAAACGGGCGGCGTCCTTCGCGGCATCGAGCTTGGCGCCCTGCATCGAGCCCGAGCGGTCGATGACGAGCACGACGTGCAGCGGCCGACGACCCGTGGTGGGCGCGTCGGGAGCGGTGAGCTCGAGCATGCCCGAGACGGTGTGCTCGTCTTCGACGGCGAGCAGTTGGTGGTCGAGTTTCATGTTGGTCTGCATGATGGTGTCCTCTCGTGGGTTCGTACGTTCGTTGTGTGGTCGGTGTCAGTCGTCGTCGTCGGCGCGGCGGATGCCGCTGATGATCCAGCTGACGTCGATCGCGTTCGCGTCGCGCCAGTCACGAACGCGACGAACGTCGTTGATGCGCTCTGCGACCGACGACTCGTTCGAGCGGTGGAAGTGATCGACCGCAGACTCCGCGTAGAGCACGTTCGCGATCGGGCGAGCGGCGCGCATCGCTTCGAGTGCGTCGATCGCGTCCCAACCTTGCTCGAGCATGATGCGCAGCGCCATCGACGGTCCGCGGTTGACGCCCATGTGGCAGTGGACGAGCACGACCGCGCTCGGGTCGAACAACGCCGAGCCGAGCGAGTGCAACACGCGGTCGAACCACGAGTCGTGACGGTCGCCGCCGTTGTCGTCGGTGCCGACCCAGTGGTAGCGGATGTCGGAGGCGTGCGCCGCGACGAAGTTCTCGTCGTTCCATTCGACGCGAACGTCGACGATGTCAGTGACGCCGAGAGCGATCCAGTCGTCGAGTTGGGCGCGGGCGATGTCGCGGCGCGGCGACAGATCGCCGGTGATGATCAACGAGTCGCCGACCTCGCACGGGAAGCGGTGCCAGGCGGCAGGGTCGGACAAGCTGGGAGTACAGATGGTGGTCGACACGGTGGTGTCCTTTCGTTGGTCGAGAAGGTTCGCGAACGGGTGGGACATTGCCGTCAGGCGCTGAGCGCAAAGCTGGGGTCGGCGGGCGTCAGTTCGAGCAGTTCGAACAATTGGCGGATCTCGCAGGCGCCGTAACCGAGGTCGGCGAGGAGCCGCGCGAGACCGGCGATGCTGTGGGCACCGTCGACCAGCACGAGCACCCGACCGCATTCCGCGGCCACGCTGCGCAGCTCCCGGCTTGCGTTGGTCTGAGCGCCGAGCGAACCGTCCTGCGGCGCAGCGAGGTAGCGCAACGACGCAATGAGCGCCTGGACCAACGCCCTGCGGCTCGCGCCGAGTCGGAGGTCGAGCACGTGCGTCCAACCGCCGTCGGCGAGGTCCGGAAGTCGGCGCTGACCGCGTGTGTCGAACACCCACATTCCGCGGGCGATGAGCGAGGCGACGGGAAGTTCGGTGGTCGTCGGCATGGTCGGGTTCCTTTCGGGTATCGGGCTTGTCGTGATCATCAAACGACATCGCGAGGTCCCGTATGCGGGGGTGAAACCCCCGCGGGCGACTCGTTACGCTGACGACGTGGAGCCGACGCTTGTAATCACGGTCGAACCGTTCGATGGCGTTCCGGAACAACGCCGAGAGACCGACGGTGCCGAATCGCTGTCGTTCGGTCGGCAACCCTCCGTCGGCGGGGTCGTCGTTTCGAGCGACCCCACCGTGTCGCGCATCGCAGGCATCGTGTCCCGAACGTCGCACGTGTGGGTACTCGAGGCGCGCAATCGGCACCGCGCGCTCACGGTCACCGGACGTCGCGGCAAGCGTCACGTGGTATGTGACACGTCAGACGTGCTCGACCACGGCGACACCATCGAGGTCGTCGGCGCGTCGAGCACGACACGAGTACGAGTCGAGATCGGCGGTGCCGCGCTCCCTCAGTCGTTACAACTTCCGAGTACCGCTCCTTGGGAACGCAAGCCGCAATTGAGCGCCGAGCAACACAGCGTCGCCACCGCGCTCGTCATGGGGTTCTTCGGCAGCGACCACCCGGCCTCGCCGGCGAGCGACGACGCGATCGCACGAGTCCTCGCGATCAGTGTCAAAGCCACGCAGGGCCGCTACGCCCGACTGCGAGACGCCCTCGAGGCCTGGCTGCGGCCCGGCTTCCGGCTCGATCGCGTCGATGTAGCCGACATCCTGATCGCGCACCAGATCGTCGGACACGATGATGTGCGCGCGTTGCTCACGGCAGCGACCGATTCCCAATGACCAGTCTCGCATAGTCGTCGGTTCCTCGGTCCGGGCCTACTGATTCTGAGTGCGGCCGCGAGATCGTGGATCATCTCTGCGAGGTGATCGATCCTGGACTGGCCTTCGGCTCGACCGTGCCGCGGCCATCGGAGTTCGACCGGGGCTCCGCCAATCGCCGCGCGCAGCGCCTCCTCGCCGACTGCCGCGAGGACGAGATCGACGAGACGCTCCCGCACATTCGCGTCACAGAGGCGTTCCCAGACGAGCCCGTGCAGTGCGTCGGTCCCCACGGCTCCCCCCGCCTCGATCATTCCGCTCAGGGCGGACGTTAGGACCCTGACCGCCACGTTGTCGACGACGGTCGGGCCCGGTTGTCGCAGCCGTCTGGCACGATCTCCGTATGGAACTCGACGCTCGGGCGACTGCACACCTGCGCCAACTCGTCGGCAACAGCTTGGCGGAGTTTCGCGATGGCCAGGCTGAGGCGATCTCGGCGCTGGTCGCCGACCGGCGCCGCGTGCTGTGCGTTCAACGCACCGGCTGGGGCAAGAGCGCCGTGTACTTCGTCGCGACCCGGCTGTTGCGCGACGAAGGTGCGGGGCCGACCTTGTTGGTGTCGCCGCTCCTCGCACTCATGCGCAACCAGATCGAGGCGGCCGAACGCGGCGGCACTCGCGCCGCCACCATCAACTCCGACAATCGCGACGACTGGTCGGCGATTCTCGAACGCCTCGAGCGCGACGAGATCGACATCTTGTTGGTGTCACCGGAGCGGTTCGCCAACCAACAGTTCCGCGACGACGTGCTGCCCGTGGTGGCGCGTCGGGTCGGGTTGTTCGTGATCGACGAGGCGCATGGCATCAGCGACTGGGGCCACGACTTCCGCCCCGACTACCGGCGCCTCGCACGGGTTCTCGACCTGCTCCCGCGCAACGTGCCCGTGTTGTGCACCACGGCGACGGCCAACGACCGCGTCGTCGCCGACGTGACCGCGCAACTCGGCGAAGACTTGGTGCTGATTCGCGGGCCACTCGATCGCGAAAGCCTGGCGCTCGACGTCGTCACCCTGCCGATGCAGGCCGAGCGTCTGGCGTGGCTCGCCCGGGCGATTCCACAACTGCCTGGTTGCGGCATCGTCTACACACTGACCGTGCGCGACGCGAACCTGGTCGCCGAATGGCTCGTCGCGAACGGGATT
>SXGT01363059.1_pt1 | contig 13609 bp, 14 predicted proteins | sample 3176221 | NCBI WGS metagenome assembly SXGT01 (sample SAMN11356862, study PRJNA531348) | freshwater metagenome | isolation source: freshwater sample F1-120 | place: China: Fuxian Lake, Yuxi | collected 2017-12-25 | reverse complement strand
GAGGGTGTGGCGCAGCCTTGGGAGATGCGGCGGGACAGGGTTACTCCGGGCTATACGACCGGTTGGGGCACGCTCGCCAGAGCGACCTGAATGATTATGGGGTCAGGTCTTGACATCACGGTTTTGTGTGCCAGAACTTCATCCCAAGCCGATAAAAACTGTCATGTCAAGACCTGACCCCAATACTCCTTAGACCTGACCCCAATACTCTTCTTTTCCAATACTTTTGCGTTGATTACGCCCTTCGCCGGTATGATTCAGGCCCATGATTTCCCGTTCCATATTAATCACTGGTTGTTCTACTGGTATTGGCGATACCGTGGCGCAGGGCCTGAAGGCGCGCGGCTGGCGGGTGTTTGCGACGGCCCGTGCGCGTGACGATGTGACGCGGTTGGCGGGGGAGGGGTTCGAGGCGTTTCAGCTCGATCTGGATGATTCGGCGTCGATCGCATCGGCGCTGGATGCGGTGCTGGCGGCGACAGGCGGACGCCTGGATGCGTTGTTCAATAACGGTGGTTTTGGTCAGGTGGGCGCGGTGGAGGATCTGACGCGCGAGGCGCTGCGGGCGCAGTTCGAGACCAATCTGTTTGGCTGGATCGAGCTGACGAATCGAGTCTTGCCGGTGATGCGACGGCAGGGCGCGGGGCGCATCGTGTTCAATAGTTCGGTGCTGGGCTACGCGGCGTTTGCCTATCGCGGTGCCTATGTGGGCGCGAAATTTGCGCTGGAAGGCATGGCCGATACTCTGCGCCAGGAGTTGCACGGTACGGGGATCGCGGTCAGCCTGGTGGAGCCGGGGCCTATCACTTCGCGCTTTCGCGACAACTGTCTGCCACATTTCCTGCGCCATATCGATTGGCAAAACAGTGTGCATCGGCGCGAGTATGAGGGACAGATGGCGCGCCTGCAGAAGCCGGGCCCGGCAGCGCCCTTTACCTTGCCTCCCGAGGCAGTGCTGACCAAGGTGATCCACGCGCTGGAAAGCCGCCATCCTCGGGCGCGTTATCCCGTCACGGTGCCTTCGCACCTGTTCTGGTGGCTGCGGCGCATCCTTTCGACGCGGTGGATGGACAAGGTGCTGCGCCAGGCCTCGGGTGGGGGAAAACGATGAGCGCAGCATGGGTGTTGCGCCTGTCTTGAAGGCCTCGATCTTTAGGGCGCTGCTGATTCATTCCAATTTCGTTGTTCCGGAATGGGGTTGTCCGGAGCGGTGTGACGAGCAGATTGGTATCTTCCTAAACCTTGTAAAATCACGCATCTTTTGAGGGTTTCAAATCGCATGCACAAGGTACTTTTTGTTTGTTTAGGCAATATTTGTCGTTCGCCGACGGCGGAAGGGGTTTTTCGCGCCCAGGTTGAGCAGGCCGGACTGAGCCATCAGATCGAGATTGATTCGGCTGGGACGGCGTCCTGGCATATTGGCAAGTCGCCCGATGCGCGGGCGCAGGCCGCTGCCGCAACGCGCGGCTATGATTTGTCGCCTTTGCGTGGTCGGCAGGTGGCGGCCGCTGATTTCACGCGTTTCGATTTCGTTTTAGCGATGGACGAGGAGAATCTGGCGAATCTGCGGGCCCTCTGTCCGCCCGAACAGCGCCACAAGGTGCGCCTGTTCCTGAGTTTTTCCGAGCAATGGACAGGGCAGGAGGTTCCCGACCCGTATTACGGCGGCGCGGAGGGTTTCGACCATGTGCTGGATATGGTCGAGGACGCCGGCCGCGGCCTGCTCGATACGATACGGACGGAGATCAGCCGCAAGGCTTGAGCGTGACCAGTTCGGGGTCGTTGCCGTGTTCGATGAGGATGCGGCGCACGCGATCCTGCCAGGCGTTTCCAAAGGCCTTCCGCTGTTCAGCACTGGCGGCCCCGGCCTTGATGGCGCCCATCAGTTCGGCCATTTCGGGGCGTGGAGGCACGCGTTCGGGGTGGTAATCCACTTCGACCCCCGCAAGGGTGTCGCGGCGGGTGATGCGGAACTGCCCTTGCATGGGGATACCGAAACGCATCAGATTGCAGCGGGCATGTGCGCCCGCCAGTCCCTTGAAGCCGCCATCGCCGGCCGCCCCGGTGATCCATCCGACCACTGCGGCGACAACACCGGTGGTGCCGCTATTTTGCGCATCCCGAAAATCGACTGTCAGTTGGCCGCGTTCAGGCAGGCTGTCCGGGTAGAGCGAGGCCAAGGCCCGCGTCGTCATCAGCCAGGCGCCCGCTACCGTGGGGCAGGAGTGACCGGCAAGGGCGACCGCACCCGCATAGGGATATTCAATGCGCCCGTCAGGGGATGCGCCGAGCAGTTCGGCCAGGGCATCGTGAAGGACGATGGACGGGACCGTGGCGAAGAAGGCGGGTGGGGTAGGCGGGTTTGTCATGGCGGGATCCGGGATTGAGGAGGCGCACAGTGTCGGCGCGTGCACCGGGTATTGTCATTGAGCTGGGTCAATGGTTGCCTCAAACACGGAAGGCTTCCTTTACAATGCGCGCTTGATCGAACAAGAACCCATCGTCAGGCAATGAATATCACGGTTGCAGAACTGCTTTTCCGCTACATGGAGCGGTTGGGGATCGATACGGTATTTGGTATCCCGGGGGCGCATATCCTGCCGGTATATGACCAGCTTTATGGGTCGAAAATTCGTACCGTGCTGGTCAAACACGAGCAGGGCGCGGCCTTTATGGCGGGCGGTTATGCCCGTGCCTCGGGGCGTATCGGGGCCTGTATTACGACCGCAGGGCCGGGGGCGACGAATCTGGTGACCGGGATTGCCAATGCCTATGCGGACAGCCTGCCTGTTCTGGTCATCACGGGTGAGACTGCCACGCGCTTCTTTGGCAAAGGGGGCTTGCAGGAAAGCTCTGGCGAGGGCGGCAGCATCGATCAGGTGGCCCTGTTTGCGGGCATCACGCGCTATCACAAACTGATTGAACGCACGGATTACCTGCCGACCGTGCTGCAACAGGCCGCCCAACATCTGCGTTCGGGAACGCCCGGCCCGGTTGTGCTGAGTCTCCCGTTCAATATCCAGAAGGAAGAGGTGGACGAGGCCATTCTGGAGCAGATCGCCTTCGGCTCGGGTTGTTGCGAATACGGCGTCAGCACGCAAGCCATTGAAAAGAGCGTGGCCCTGATCCGCGCGGCGGAACGCCCGCTCATCGTGGCTGGCCACGGTTGCCTGCGGGCGGGTGCCCAGGAGTCGCTGGCCCGGATCAGCCAGCGGCTCAATATCCCGGTGGCCAGCAGCCTCAAGGCCAAGGGCGTGTTTGATGAGCGTTCACCGATGGCGCTGGGGAGCCTGGGCGTCACCTCCAGTGGCTACGCCATGCGTTATCTGGAGCAGGAATCTGATCTGGTGCTGGTGCTGGGGGCCGGGTTCAATGAGCGCACCAGCTATGCGTGGGATGGCCATCTGTTGACGGGGAAGCGGCGCATTCAGGTGGATAACAGCAGCCAGCAATTGGAAAAGGTCTTCCGTGCTGACCTGGCGGTGCAGGCAGATCTGGGTGCCTATCTGGTGGCCTTGGATGAGGCCTTGGTGAAAGAGGCCCTGCCAGCCAAGGCACCGGTGGATATTGCGGCCTTTATCGCCGCCTTCCAGCTTGAGGCCAATGCCGTCGGCACGACGATCTTCAATCATCAGTTTGACCATGTCCGCGCCTTTTACACCTGGCTGGAACAGCGTTTCCCTGAGGGATTGGCGATGTTTGATGACAACATCGTGTTTGCGCAGAACTTCTACCGGGTTTCTGCACGGGATAATTTTTACCCGAATACCGGGATTTCCTCGCTGGGTCATGCCGTTCCGGCGGCGATCGGTGCCGGCTGCACGCTCAAGAAACCGATCTTTGCCGTCCTCGGCGACGGGGGGTTCCAGATGTGTGCCATGGAGGTCATGACCGCGGTGAACTATGGCATCGCGCTGACGATCGTCCTGTTCAATAACAGCACGATGGGCCTCATCCGCAAGAATCAGCATTATCTCTACAGCAGCCGTTTCATCGACTGCGATTTCACCAATCCCGATTATGCGTTGCTGGCGCAGTCCTTCGGCATTGCATATCGTCGGGTGGAAAACGGGGCAGACCTGGCGCAACTGGAGACGCTCGATTTCCACAACGGCATCAACCTCATCGAGATCATGCTGGATCAGGACGCCTACCCGAACTATTCCGCGAGACGGTAGGCGCGCAGGGTGGCTGCCTTGAACACGGTGGATTTCCTGTGAAGACGACCCCGCATCTGGCGCAATGTCTTGCGCGCTATCGCTCGGACATCCCCGGTCTGGCGGATCTCGAGGGGTCTTTGCAGACGCTGAACCGGGCGGGCGAGGCCAGCGGGATTGATGCGTACCTCGATCTTTACGAGCGGTGTTATCCCTTGCTGGAACAGGCCATGTGGTCGCCCGGGGCCGATTTCCATCCCTTGCTGACCCTGTATCAGGCCCTGTTCCGCGAGCAGGAAGCGCTGATCCAGCCGCGGGGCGAGGATGACCGTCATCGTTTTATCCTTGGCATTCCGGTTGCGGATCGTCCACCACACCTGCGCGCCTGTCTGGAGAGCATTTATCAGATCTGCGCGGGGTTTGATTATGGCGGCCAAACGGACGGGGTCTGGACCCGGATCCAGATTGTGGTTGCTGAAGATAGCCGGGATACGGACAACATCCGCCAGCACCAGGCCTTGGTGGAGGAATACCGTTGCCGTGGCCTGCAGGTCCATTATTACGGCCTGGCCGAGCAGTATGAACGGCTGCAGTCGATCCCGGCCGAGAAACGGGCGCGTCTGGGCCATTTGCTGACTACGCAACCCCGGGAAGCCTTCCACCGCAAGGGGCAGGCCGCCAACCGCAACCTTTGCTATCTGAAATTCCTGTCGTTGACCGAGGACAAGGCCCGGACGCTCTACTACCTGGTAGACAGCGATCAGCACTTTTGCGTCAACCGGCGCACCGAGACCGGCGAGGAGGCGGTGTACGCGCTCAATTATTTCCACGCCATCGACCGGATCTTCCGGACCTCCGATATCCAGATGCTTACCGGCAAGCTGGTGGGCGATCCGCCGGTCTCGCCGTCAGTCATGGCGGCCAATTTTCTGGCGGATATCACGGCGTTCTTCAGTGAACTGGCCGGGCTGGCCGGGGATCAGCCCTGCCAGTTTCATGGTGGGTTGGGGGCGCCGGCCGGGGAGGCCGCCTATCATGACCTCGCCAAGTTGTTCGGCTTCGAACAGAAGGCGGCGACCTTTCCTTATCCCTGTCCGCTCACGGGCGTGCATGATCATGTTGCGTGCCTGAAAGGCCTGGCCCAGCGGCTGAATGCCTTCTTCTTTGGCGAACACCTCACGCGCAAGACCTGGTTTGCGTATGGCGAGGGCTTTGCCAAGCTTTCCCCGGCGCGAACGGTGTACCCCGGCAATTACATCGTCAACCATGAGGGGTTGAAATATCCCATCCCGTTCGGACATTTGCGTTTGCGCATGTCCGGCCCTACGGCGGGGCGCCTGATCGCGGCCGAGATCGGCCCGCGTTTCGCGGCCTGCAATCTGCCCAATTTGCACCGGCGCACGACGGAGGCCGGACTGGAAGAGGATTTCCGCCCTGGCGTGGAGCTGGACAGCACACGGCAGGGGATTGATCTGACCGACGAGTTTGAGCGTCAGTTCTTCGGGGACCTGATGCTGTTTACGACGGAGGCGATGGTCAAGGAGACCGATGTGAGGCGGCCCTTTGCGGTTGAACACATTGAGGCGGTCCTTGCCCGGAAGGAGACGGAGTTGTTGACGCTCTATAGGCAAAAGCACGATGCCGTCGTCAGCGCGAACCGCCGCTTGCACGCGCTCGTGTTTGATGCCGGGCACTGGTGGTTGCGCGTACCTGAACTCGCAGGTGCTTTGCAGAAGATTCAAGGATTTATCGCGAACATTGAACGCAATTTCGGTGATTCTTCCCTGGCGTGGCGGCAGATCCAGTCGGCCGAACATCGTGCCCGCCGCACGCAGCAGATTGTCGCCGCCTTGCAGGATTACCGTGCGGAACGGGCCGTCTGGGACGGCCTATTCGAGGATTAGCCGAGGATTAGGGAGCCGCTGATCAATTCCAATTCCGTCATTCCGACGAAGACCGAAATCCAGTCAAATCAACAGCATGGACACCGGCCTGCGCCGGTGTGACGAATAAATCAGTATGCCCTTAGTGAATCCGCTGCATGTCGGATGATTTCGCGCCGGCAGTCCTGATAGGCCTCATGTGCCGGGCGTAGTACATCCTCGGATAGCGTGATGTGCGGATAGGTGATCGGGGTCCGGTTGATCCTGCCGGTGTGGATGTGTGCGGAGGAATCGCCCTTACGCGGTTTTCCGGTCTGGCTAAAGCATTGATATTCCTCGCTGAGCGGCGAGTTCAGTTCCAGCCAGTTGGTCAATTTGGGTAGCAGTGCCACCGGGTCACGCTGAAACAATTCAGCGTCGAAGTAGTGATAGGGCTGGCTGGCCGTACGGCAGAAGTCGGCGAGGGCCTGGATCCGCTCGATGTAGTAGTCCGCGGCCCCGGCGGGTGAGGCATAAGGATCGTTATCCGCCTTTTTCGCGAACAGATCGACGATGCTCTTGATCGTCTGTTCGGGCCCCAGCAGCGAGACCAGGATCTTCGGGTTTGTGTGACCGAGCCGCTCCGGCTTGAGTGCGTAGTCGTTGTGGAGCAGTTTGTCGAACAAGTAGCGGCTGTCCGGCTTGAGCGTGTCGTGTTCCTGAAAGTCCGCGATCTGCCGATCCAGCGCCGAGGCATCCTCGTAGCTGATGTGCATCTCGTAATAGCCATTGATCTGCGGGTGCGAGCCGAGGATATGCCCCGCCAGACTGGTGAAAGCGCGCATATGGCTTAAAAGAAAGATTCTTTGCATGTGTCGTGAGCGGTTCAAAGAGGGAAATTCGGTTTGAATTTTGCCATTCTTGCCCCGTCAGGGGGGGGCTTTTTGGGCTCTATGCGTGGTATCTGAGGTATGTGCTGATTTATGCGTCACACCGCCCCGGACAACCCCATTTCGGGGTGACGACACAGACCGGTGTCCATATGGTTTGTTTGATTGGATTCCGACCTGCCCCGGAATGACGGGACAGGCATTAATCAGCGGCTCCTGAGGTATCCGAGGTGTCGTGAAAGATAGGCCCCTTGTGCCTTTGTGCGAGCGGGTCTGCACTCGGTCTTGACGCATAGCGTATCCTAGCGACCCCGCACTCAAGGCTTTTCCCATGTACGCCAACGAACACTTTATTCCCGGTAAGGACGCCTCGCTCGAAGCGTCGATTGCGACCTTGCAATCCAAGCTTGAAGCGATCGGCTTTCATATCGAGGAACGCTCTTGGCTCAACCCGGTGGAGGGCGTCTGGTCGGTGCATATCCGCGACCGCGATTGCCCACTCTTGTTCACCAACGGCAAGGGTGCGACGGAGTTGGCCGCTCGGGCGAGCGCGCTGGGCGAGTATTTTGAGCGGCTGTCGACCAATTATTTCTGGACGCATTTCTATCTGGGCGAGACGATCGCCAACCGGAACTATGCCCATCACCCCGATGAACGCTGGTTTGTACCGAAAAGTGAGGCTTGGCCAGAAGGGCTGTTCACGCCCGAGTTACAGGCCTTTTACAACCCGGATGGCCGCGTGCGTGCCGATCAGTTGATTGACCTGAATTCTGGCAATGCCGAACGCGGCGTTTGCGCCATTCCCTATCAGCGACTCTCTGACGGCCAGTCGGTGTATTTCCCGGTCAACCTGATTGGCAACCTCTATGTCAGTAACGGCATGTCAGCCGGCAATACGCTGAAAGAGGCGCGCACCCAGGCATTGGCTGAAATCTTCGAGCGCCACATCAAGTTCCGCATCATCGAGGAGGGGCTGTGCTTACCCGATGTGCCCGAAACGGTGATCGGGCGTTACCCGCGCATCGCCGCCGGCATTCGTGCCCTGCGCGAAGCGGGGTTTGGTATTTTGGTGAAGGATGCCTCGCTGGGTGGCCGTTATCCAGTGATGTGCGTTACGCTGTTGCATCCCGGTGATCAGGGCTGCTTTGCCAGTTTTGGGGCGCATCCGCGCTTCGAGGTTGCCTTGGAACGCGCGCTGACCGAGTTGTTGCAGGGGCGGGCGCTCGACGCGTTGGCGGGGTTTCCGGCTCCCGGCTTCGACCCGGCCGAGATCGCGGATCCACAGAATTTGGAGATCCATTTCGTCGATTCCAGCGGTGTGATTTCCTGGCAGTTCCTGCGCGACACCCCTGACTTTGACTTCGTTGATTGGAATTTCGGCACCTCTACCGAAGAAGACTATGTCTGGTCGGTCAACGCGCTGCACGCCGAAGGGCATCAGATCTACATTGCCGATTTCACGCATCTCGGCGTTTATGCCTGCCGCATTCTGGTGCCGGGCGTCTCCGAGATCTATCCGGTGGATGACCTTGAATTTGAAAACAACAGTATTGGTAATCTGATTCGCCCGGCGCTGGCACGGTTGCCCGAACTTTCTGATGAGGAATGCGCCGATCTACTGGATTTGATGGTTGAGTTGGGCCTTGCGGACGATCGCCTGGTTACCGTGTTGATCGGACTCGCGCCCGACGCCGATTCGCCTTGGGCTGACATCCGCGTGGGTGAGATCAAGTTGTTGCTTGCGCTCGCGCTGGGTGACGACGAGGCCATCCTCGAAGGTTGCACCTGGATGGCCCAGTATGGCCAACGCAGTGAAGCGCGACTCAAGGTCTACCGTTGCATCGCGGACCTTGTCCAACTCGATGATCCCAGTCCGTTCGAATCAGCGCTGACGCTGATGTATGGCCGTGAGACGCTGGAACAGGCGTTCGCGCTGTTTAATCAGGAGGAGCGTTTCTTCGGGCTGTGCACGCTGGGGGCGAATTTTGAAGGCAGCGCGATTCACCAGCGTCTGCTGGAGGCGTACCGCAAGGTGCGTGGCTAGGGCATCCACTGATGAAAATCCCCAAACGACTCGTTCCCCTGTTTGAAGACGGCCTGATCGATGGCGTCGTGCGCCAGCTCATGAGTGGCAAGGAGGCCACGGTCTTCGTTGTCGCCTGCGGCGATGATATTCGCTGTGCCAAGGTTTACAAAGAAGCCAGCCAGCGCAGCTTTCGCCAAGCCGTAGATTACACGGAGAACCGTAAGACCAAGAACAGTCGCCAGGCACGCGCCATGGCCAAGGGCAGTAAATTTGGCCGTCAGATGCAGGAAGAGGCTTGGCAAAGTGCCGAGGTCGATGCGCTATATCGTCTGGCGGGTGCTGGCGTGCGCGTGCCCACGCCATACAACTTCCACGAAGGCGTGCTGCTGATGGAGCTGGTGACGGATGCCGACGGAAACGCCGCGCCCCGCCTCAATGATCTGTCGTTTACCGAAGATGAAGCGCTCACCCATCATCGCCGCTTGATCCAGGAAGTCGTGCGTATGTTGTGCGCCGGCGTGGTTCACGGCGACCTGTCCGAGTTCAATATCTTGGTAGGCACCGATGGCCCCGTGATCATTGACCTGCCTCAGGCGGTGGATGCCGCCGGTAACAACCACGCGCAGATGATGCTGGCACGCGATGTGAATAATCTGCGCACCTACTTTGGCCAGTTCGCGCCGGAACTATGGGTGACGCAATACGCCGAGGAAATCTGGGCGTTGTACGAACACGGCGGCCTGCATCCGGAGGTTGTGCTCACTGGCCGGTATGAAGCCGCCCTGCGGCCAGTCGATCTGGAAGGGGTCATGCAGGTGATTGATGATGTGCGCAAGGAAGAGGCTGCGCGTCTATTGCGCTTGCAGGTGCAGGCGTGATGAGGATACCGCCACCGTTGGCGCTCTACATCCATCTGCCGTGGTGCGTACAGAAATGTCCGTATTGCGACTTCAATTCGCATGCGGCAAGGGTCATCCCCGAGGCGGCCTATCTTGATGCGCTGGAACGCGATCTCATTGCGGCCTTGCCGCAGGTGTGGGGGCGCGAGGTGGTCAGCATTTTCATGGGCGGTGGCACGCCCAGCCTGTTCTCTGCCGCAGGTATTGATCGGCTATTGACGCTGGCGCGTACGCTGCTGCGGGTCAGTCCGGTAGCCGAGATCACGCTGGAGGCGAATCCCGGCACCTTTGAGGCAGACAGGTTCAAGGGTTTTCGCGCGGCGGGAGTGAACCGCTTGTCTCTGGGTATCCAGAGCTTTGACGATGCAGCCTTGCAGCGTATCGGCCGTATCCACGACGGCCGCGAGGCGCTGCACGCGGCGGAGTCGGCGCGGGGAATCTTTGATAACCTGAATCTCGACCTGATCTACGCGCTGCCTGGGCAGGGCGCGGCGGACCTGCAACGCGATCTGGATCGGGCCCTTTCCATAGGTCCCGATCATCTGTCGGCCTATCACCTGACCCTGGAGCCGAACACGGCCTTTGGTCACACGCCACCGCCCAACTTGCCGGATGATGATGCGGCGGCGGCCATGCAGGAACAAGTTGAGGCCACCCTGGCGGCGGCGGGTTTCCTGCATTACGAGACCTCGGCCTATGCGCGGCCACACCGGCAGTCGCGGCACAATCTCAATTACTGGCAGTTTGGCGACTACCTTGGTCTGGGTGCCGGCGCACATTCCAAGTTGACACTTCCGGATGGCATCGTGCGCCAGGCACGAGTGAAGCATCCGGACGCCTATATGCAACACGCCGGAACGCCGCAGGCGTTGTCTGAGACGCCCGTTGCGCGGAACGACCTGGCGTTTGAATTCATGATGAATGCCCTGCGCCTGATGGACGGGGTCGATGCCGGGCTGTTTGTCGAGCGGACCGGTTTGCCCTTGTTGGCGTGTGCGCCGCAACTGGCTCAGGCCAGGTCGCGTGGTCTGTTGGAGGCAGATACGCTGCGTCTGCGGCCTACGCCGTTGGGGCAGCGTTTTTTGAATGATCTGTTAAGCTTGTTTCTCCCTGATTGAGGACGATACCCAATGAGTCATTGTTGTGACGACCATGCGCCGGGATGCCCCTCTGAACTGGGCATTGCCCGTGCGGGCGAATTCGATGCGCCGGCCTTTGAGCAGGCGATCCGCGATTTGTTGAAGGCCAGCGGTATCGCGCCAGACAATTTCCATACCCGCCGCACGCCCGAGCGGGTGCGCGACCTGTGGCAAAAGCGTCTTCTGGGCGGTTACGCCATCGACCCTGCCGAGGCGTTGGGCGAGGGCTTCTCTGATACGCGTTCTGATCTGGTCATCGTGCGCGGCATTGCTGTGCATGGGGTGTGTCCGCATCACCTGGTCCCGTTTCGCGGCGTGGCGCATGTGGCCTACCTGCCCGGGGGTCGACTGCACGGCTTTGGCCGCATCGCCCGTATGGTCGATGCCATCGGCCATCGTTTTACCTATCAGGAGTGGATGACGCATGACATTGCCGAGGCGCTGATCACCCACGGGCAAGCGCGGGCGGCGGCGTGCATCATCGAGGCCGAGCAATTGTGTCTGTTGCTGGGCGAAGACCGGCGCGGTGACGAGCGGGTGGTGACGCAGGCCTTTGCCGGTGAAATGAAGACGGATGCCCAGTTGCGTAATGAATTCCTACACGCCTTGAGCGGGCGAAGTTCATGAGCGTTTGTCCATGAGCGCATTGATTCGCCCCAAGACCCTCGTTTTGCCGCCTGTGCCCTATGCCATTGCGCTCTACAGCGCCTGGTGGCTGGATGGGAACGGGCTGGCATGGCCCTTTTCAATTGCGGGTGCAGCCCAGTCTTTTATGGGCTGGCTGGCGGTGGCCGTGGGTCTGATGATCTTGCTCTGGACGGTGGTGACACTGTGGCGGTTTCGCACGACAGTCAATCCGTACCGGGGCGCAACGCATCTGTGTGTGAGTGGGCCGTTCTGTTACAGCCGCAATCCGATCTATGTGGGCGATTGGTTGATCTATCTAGGCGTTATGTTGATCTTGCAGAGTGCCTGGCCGATCCTGTTTGCGCCGGTGGTCTGGTTGATCATCCGTTTTGGCGTGATTCGACATGAGGAAGCGCATCTAAGCGCCCGTTTTGGCGAAGAATTTGAGAATTATAGGAACAAGGTGAGGCGTTGGTTATGAATACGATTCTGTTTCCCTTGCGAGGCGAGTTCGTCGCGCTGTGTGATCTGCTCAAGCTGACCGGCATCACGACCAGCGGAGGGGAGGGCAAGGCCCTAGTGGCGATGGGTGTGGTGAAGGTCGATGGTCAGGTGGAGTCGCGCAAGACGGCGAAGATCCGCGCGGGCCAGGTGGTCGAGTGCCATGGCTTGCGGGTAGCGGTTGGCCCCGCTTAAACCGGATTGGGTCGGGATGCCGGCATCGGGAAGTCGCCTGCGCCCTGCCAGACGAACTGTTTCATGGGCCCCATGACATGCATCTCGCAGGCCTTGCAGTCAAAACGCAGGGTGAGTCTGTCCTTGCCATTGATCAGCACGAGGGGGTCGGGGCGGATGCCTTTGATCTCCTTGGGGCAGAGGTTGAAGCTGTAGCGCAGGCAGTGCTTGGTGATCTTCAGCGAAACCTCGCCGCGTTCGACATTGGCCTCGTAGGCCGGGGCAATCACCTCGACGCCATGTCGAGCATAAAAATCCCGCGCTAACTGATTGTAAACATTGCCAAGATAGCTCAGCGTGGTGTCGGGATAGCGCGGCGGTGGCACAACGGGCGACCGGCGCTCCGGGCGATGGTAGGCAGCCTGGCGTGTCTTTTCCAGGTCGGCAATGGCCGCGCGGCGCAGGGCGTTGATCTGGGCGTTGGGCAGGAACCACGGCTGCGTGCCTTCGATGCGTATTTCATGGGCAACAAAATGCGTATTGCCGAGTTTGCCCAGTGATTCGCGCAAGGCCTCCAGGGCCCGTTCGGGGTGTTCAGCGGGTTGTTTCAGGTGGGTCATCTCCGCGTACCCATAGTGCCCATAGTCGTCACTTAGGGTCAGGTGCAGGGTATCTCCGACCTCGGTCAGTATCATGTCAATCGCGATGCGTCGATCGGCCGAGGGACGCTCCAGCGCCCTTACAAAGGCCTGGTCGTGGTTACGAAACAGCGTCGTGCCCGGCACCAGATCGGCCGGCAGGTCGTCGGCCGCAAACAGCGCGTTGCCTTCGGCGCGGTTGACGCGCAGGCCGGAGAGTTCGCCCTTGGGGCTGTACCAGGTCAGCCCGTCGCCGTTATGGATGGGCTCAAGGGCGTCAATAGTGAAGCTGCGATGCGCGGCGTTCACCTTCAGGACCCGACCGATGGGCTCGCCGGTGAACTTGGGGGTTTCGAAGGCCTCGATGCCGTGATGGCGCTCGTTGACGAAATAATCGGTCGTGCCCCGGTTGAAGGTCTTTTCCGGGCGCGGTGTAAAGGTGTAGGTGCAACGGCCGTGCGCTGCGGCGCGGTAACGCGGGTCGGCGTCGATGATCTGGTCGAGTTGCTGGCGGTAATGCGCCGTTACATTCTTTACATAGCCGAGGTCTTTGTAGCGCCCCTCGATCTTGAACGAACGGATGCCGGCCTCGGCCAGTGCGGCCAGGGTGGCGCTCTGGTGGTTGTCCTTCATCGACAGGAGGTGGTGGTTCTGGGTGATGAGGTGGCCATCGGCATCGCTGAGGGACTAGGGCAG
>SXGT01220642.1_pt1 | contig 13609 bp, 13 predicted proteins | sample 3176221 | NCBI WGS metagenome assembly SXGT01 (sample SAMN11356862, study PRJNA531348) | freshwater metagenome | isolation source: freshwater sample F1-120 | place: China: Fuxian Lake, Yuxi | collected 2017-12-25 | reverse complement strand
CCAGAACTAATAATTTTAGAACTTATGAATTGGCCGTTCAATTTTATCGCCTGGTTTCGAAATTTAAAGTGCCCTGTCATCTGAAGGGGCAATTGCAACGAGCAGCTTCAAGTGTGGCTCTGAACCTCGCAGAGGGTTCGGCTAAGCCCAGTCCCAAAGACAGAGCAAGATTTTACCGTATTGCTCTTGGCAGTTTTCGTGAAAGTGTAGCAGTTCTTCAATTACTTGAGATTCATAACGCTGAATTGAGTGAAATCACAGATAAGCTCGCTCGTCACCTTTACAAATTATGCAAAGCCCTTGAGTGACGGCTAATCCTCTAGCCGTTATTTAGAAAGAACCCAGAGAAAATTTACTAACGATTCTAATGACTGTGATAGTGATGCAACATGGTCCTGATGAAAACCATAACCTAACAGCTAACTTAATACCTAGGAATTTTACTATCAATTTGAACGGACCAAGCCTCAATACCGCCACTGATATTCTGCACGTTTTTAAAGCCTTGGTTTCTAAGAAAAGCTACCGCTTGAGCACTTCTCATGCCGTGATGACAAAGAACAGCCCAGTTTTTTTCAGGGGCTAGTTCCTGATACCGTTGAGCAAATTCACTTAAAGGGATATGAGTTCCACCTATATTAGAAAATTTAAATTCATCCCGCTCTCTAACATCTAAAATTTCGATGGCCTCTTTTTTATCCAGTTTTTCCTTAAGCTCGTTCACGGTCATAGTATTTCCTTTTTCAGCTTCTTGGAAGTCTCTACTCAAAAAACTTAAGAAATTGAAGCTTTTTTTATAAAGATTCTTAAGTGACGAAATATGAATTTTATGTAACTCTTTTCCTATTATGGAATCACTACAAAAAGACCCCCATCGTTGGATTTATCCAGAAATCACTCCCTATAACACAGGAAAACTTAAAGTTTCTGATCTTCACGAAATTTATTTTGAAGAGAGCGGAAATCCCAAAGGCAAGCCAGTTCTCTTTGTTCATGGCGGGCCGGGGGGGGGCACAGAGGCTAAACACCGCCGCTATTTTAATCCCAGAAAATATCGAATCATTCTTTTTGATCAAAGGGGTTGTGGGCAAAGCACCCCTTACGCCTCCCTTATCGACAACACCACTTGGCACTTAGTCGACGATATGGAAAAGCTCCGCACACATTTAAAAGTTGAAAGATGGCAAGTCTTTGGGGGCTCTTGGGGAAGCACACTAGCTCTTGCCTATGCTGAAACTCATCCCAATAAAGTCACTGAACTTGTTTTAAGAGGAATCTTTCTTCTTCGCAAAAAAGAGATCGATTGGTTCTATCAATCAGGAGCAGATTCTATTTTTCCAGATGCTTGGGAATCTTACTGGAACCATATCCCAGAAAATGAACGGCACGATATGGTTTCGGCTTACCACAAGCGACTTACTAGCTCTGATAAGAAAGTTCAAATAGAGGCTGCAAGAGCCTGGAGCATTTGGGAAGGAAGTACCAGTAAACTTTTTCCCGATCCCGACTTTATTTCTCATTATGGAGAGGATGAATTTGCTGTCGCATTCGCTCGAGTGGAATGCCATTACTTTATCAATAAAGGCTTTATGGAGACTGAAGGGCAACTGTTAAAAAACGTCGATAAGATCCGGCACATTCCCACAGTGATAGTCCAGGGAAGATATGATGTTGTTTGTCCTATGGATAGTGCTTGGGCACTTCATCGAGCTTGGCCAGAGGCTGAGTTAATGATTGTTCCAGATGCGGGCCACTCAGCCTTTGAAACTGGAATCTCAAAAGCTCTAATCGCTTCAACTGATAAGTTTGCGAACTAACAAATGATCAGAACTTAAACGAGATCCTTCGCTTTGCTCAAGACACGTTGCCGTCGCTTTTGCGACAACGCCTAACTAAAAGCAGGGATCCCCGTAATCTCTTGCCCTAAAATAAGCAAATGAATGTCGTTAGTGCCTTCATAGGTATAAACCGTTTCTAGATTCGCCATATGCCGCATGGTTTTGTACTCATCCATGATGCCATTAGCTCCTAAAATATCTCGACAGGTTCTAGCGACATTTAAAGCCATTTCTACACAGACCTGTTTCGCTAGACTCACCTGAACGGGCTGCAATGTCTTCTGTTCTTTAATTTGAGAAAGACGAAAGACTAATAACTGAGCTTCGGTGATCCGTGTAACCATTAGGGCAAGTTTTCTCTGAAGTAACTGATATGAACTGAGCGGTTTCTTAAAGAGAATTCTATTTTTTGCAAAATTTAAAGCCTCTAAGAAGCAGGCCTCTGCCGCGCCAATCACCCCCCATGAGATTCCAAAGCGAGCTTGATTTAAACATTGAAAAGCCGATTTTAAACCTTCCGTTTTGGGAAGAAGCGAGTTCTTAGGTAGTTTTACATTATCAAAAATAAGTTCTGAAGTGATTGAAGCTCTAAGCGATAACTTATTCTGCATCTTTACAACTTTTACACCTGCTAATTTCAGAGGCACAATAAAACCCCGAATACCCTCTAAGGTCTTAGCCCAAACAATGGCTATCTCAGCTAGGTTTCCATTAGTGATCCACATCTTTGAGCCATTCAAAAGATAATGGTCCCCTTTATCTTGTACCCAAGTTTTCATCGCTCCAGGGTCAGACCCACCTTCTGATTCGCTTAAACCGAAACAACCTATACTCTCCGCTTTTGCAAGTTTTGGAAGCCAATAGCTCTTTTGCTCCTCACTTCCAAACGCATGAATGGGAAACATAACCAAAGCCCCCTGAACAGAAGCAGAACTTCTGATTCCCGAATCACACCGTTCGAGCTCTTTCATCACAAGGCCATAACTGACAGTATCCATTCCAGGTAAACCATAACCGCTCAGTGAAGAGCCCATGAGTCCCATGGATCCCATTTTAGAAAGAATAGAGATCGGAAAAGTCTCATTTCTATAAGCTTCAACGATCAGGGGTTCTATCTCTTTTTGAACGAAGTTTCTGACACTGGTTTGAATCTGTTTCTGCTCATAGCTAAGAAGCGAATCTATTTCACCAAAATCTGGAAAAGGATTTAAAAATTTTGACATGGATAATCTCTACCCTCTTTTCGAAAAAGAGCAAAGGACTGGTTGATCTCCGAGGTAACAATCCCCAACTTAGGCTCCACTGTATGACAGTTTTGGGCACTGCACACTTATAAGTGACCGTATACTCATGGCAGACATATTGCTTACATCTATTTTCGGCAAAATTGCCATGGCTTGGAGAAGAGCATGAAAAGTTATTTTAGTCCTAAATCTTGGGTTAGTTTTCTATCATTAATTATGACTCTAGTAGTTGGCGTATCGGCTATTTCACGATCCGCAAATGGTGCAGAGCTAGTTCATGCGAATCAGATCAATGAATTGCAGCACCCAGTAATCTTTGCGCAAGTAGGTGGAAATCAGATAACCACATTGGAACAAATTCTCTCAATGTCTGCGACAGCACTTAAAGCTGCCGCAGCCGCAAATCTATTATCGCCAGCTCTACAAAGATTTTTGGGCGAATTGGGAATATACCTGGGCGAGAATCTTCAATTCGTTTTGAACAACTGGAACGTGATCGGTCCTTCAGTGCAGCAAATGAGGCTAGCGTTTAGCGTTCGAGGAGCCATTGGCCCCATAACAGCCTATGCTCCGACTGTTCTAGCGACTTTGACGGTAGCAGGTCTAATCCCATTAGCAATTTACGAGACACGAATGAGAGCCCTCGAGGCCAATGCGCTAAATAATGCGCGAGAATGGCAAATGACACAGGCGCAACAGGCAGATATTCACCGTAGAGATCCAAGAGCCCCGCTAGTATTACCTTCAATGTACGATACTGCCGACATAATTGTCGGCGGCCCAAGTGTTGCGCAGGTATCCGAAGAGCTGAAACAGAGATACATCAGACAGGCGCTACTTGCTCGAGCTCAAAACACTGCTAGAAACAGGGGACTCGCGATAGCAACACTTCGATTGATCTCCCAAGTGGCCGATGAGCCTCGTGATTAGATTGAAAAATACGCACTTTGTACGATTCAAAAAAATATCGCCCTCGAAATGATAAAAAGCATCTCAAGGCTCACGCTAGAGAAGTTCAGGAGTTCTCGGTGAATAATTTTTGAGGCTAATTGAGGAGCGCTAGAAAAATCTTTTCGCAAAGTCTCGGTGTGCTATTGTGGTAATTTTATGGTGGCTCACCGAGAACTGCTGAGAGAAGTTTCGTTTTCTTTATTTATTCTACAAAGCCGCTACAATGCGATTTTCAACATAATTTCTTCGCCAGTATTTCACTAGTTCTTGAATAGAATTACACAATGTTATGGCACACTGAGTCTTGTGAGACTAACGCTGTACGTTGACCTCCTGTGAAAAACCAACTGCTTAAAAAACTTAAATCGGAGGAATTCTTATGTTTAACAAATCAATTGCTGTATTTTCTATTGGTCTGATTTTCTTGGCCGCTTGCGGTCGTGAATATCAAAAATCGATGTCAGAGGCAGATGCCTTAGATACCTTAACTAGTGTTTCTGAGTTAGACACTTATGCTTCGGCTTGGGGAAAGAAAAAGCCCGCTAAGCCTTCCGCTCCACAAGTTTCAGTCGCTGACCTACAAAAGTTACTGATTCAGTTGGTTCAAGAGGGGAAAATTAAGGTTCCTGTAAGTCCAGTCAGAGGAGCCGTTAATCCTCAAGACATCACCAATGCGATCAATGCTATCAACGCAATTTTCGCAGCTATCCCTCAAACTAATGGAAAGCTAAGCTCTTTCTCTTTAGCTTTGAGCTTGATGGCAATGTTCGCTGGAAACCTACAACAGGGAACAATGGATCTAAACACCGTGTTAGCGATCTTAAACCAAGCATTACCTTACATCACTGTAATAGCTCCTCAGTTTGCTCCGGTGATTCAGGCCCTTATCATTATCATTCCTATAGTTGTGACCTTCATCAATGCCATGAAACCACCTACAGCTATGTTACATTCCATGAGCTTTAATCACGCTTAATAGCGGATTTAAGAACTCATAAAAAAAGGGGCCAGTTCTCTAAGAGAGAGCTGGCCCCTTCGGCTTTTTTACAACTTTATTTTAATACTGAACTGCTATGACTTTAGCTCTGTCTCCACGAAAATCATAAACTGAATGAGTCTCAGAAGATTTAATAATAGTAGAAACTTTAAAGTTAGTTCCTAATAAAATAGAGCCCACTGGATTTTCACGAGTTCCAGTGTTCACTACAGAAACCTTCTCAACTTTGTAATCCACAGTATATCCCCATAAAACATCAAGATTTGAGGGAACCACAGCTACGTTTTCTAGGTACTTTCCGCGACCTTCATAACTTCCGCCATAACGATGAACTAAAGTATAGGTTAAATCATAAACGGTTATTCCATAGAGATTCTCCCCATGAAGGCGGTATGAAGCGTGTTGAAGATCGGAGAAGTTATCCAAATCTTCAGAGCTTCTTACACCTCTTGGAAGAGCATTAGCATACATATAGTTCACGTTAACAACAGGTTTATTACTTTCTATAAGCGCCCAAACTTTTTTGCCTAAATTGATCAACGAATCAATGATAACCATCTCATCATTGGCCGCATTCACAGTATCGCGAAGATAGATATGTGGTTTACTTAACGCCTGGTTAAGATCTATAGGCACCTCTAACTTTTCGACGAACTGGTGAATCTGAAGATTTTCGTTATAGGATACTGCAACTGGAGTTGCCATTACGCTACTTGCCACTAACAAAATAGCTAAACTAACTGCTTTCATGGAATTCTCCTTAATTAAATTTCTATCTAGGAATTCTAGGTTATCTAGTTTTCCCCCAAACAAAAAGCCTGCCAAACCGTTGAACAAACAGACTCTTTGACACAACCTGCTGGAGCCTTGCGCTATTTGCAAGACGCACAGCAACGTGAACTGGGTTGATATTTTTTTATTTACTTTAAATAATTGTATTTACAGATGTTTAGCGCTATTTTTGGCGGGTTATGAATTCATCTCAAACTCTAAAAAAAATCTATTCTAGCCAAGACCCCATTAACTTGAAAAACTTTCAAGCTCAAGTTTTAGTTGTTCAAAAAGGGGCCAGTTCTCAAACCTTAGTTAAACTTCTTGAAAAGGCCCATGCGACAAAAATTTTAAACTTTTTAAAACAGAGAAAATTTAAATTTAAATCCTCTGCTCATCTCACGTTTGATCTCTCTTCAAGTACAAAGTTTTCTATTCTGGTGATTCCCCAAAAACTAACCCCTTTCTCATCACTAGAATTATCTAGAGAAGTTCTCTCAAGTCTTAAAACCGAAAAGTCCACCTCAGTCCTCATTCATTTAGCTCCTATGGACTCTTCACTTGAAACTCTTTTAACCGATAGTTTCGTCTCTGCTGCGATTGCTTTAAATTATCTTCCTCCCAAGTACGCAACCCCCTCAAAAAAAGAGAAATCCAAGATCGATCCACAACTCACGATCTCTTTCAAATTAAGCCATTCACGATTCGCCAGAGTACAAAAATTAGGATTCGCGGCAGAGGCCTCTGCTCACAAAACCAATTTAGTCAGACATCTAGCTCAAAGAGCGGGCAATGATTTAACTCCTGAAGTGTATGTAAAAACAGCTAGCGATCTTGCTAAAAAGGCTGGACTTAAAACTGAGTTTTTTTCCTTAGCAGAGCTTATCAAACTCAAAGCAGGTGCGTTTCTAGCGGTCGCTCAAGGGGCCCCTGAAAATACCAGTGGTATCTTAAAGCTCTCTTATTATCCAAAACAGGGAAAACGAAAAATTGCTCTTGTGGGGAAAGGAATTACCTTTGATACAGGCGGGAACAATTTAAAAACCGGCTCTCACATGTTTGGAATGAACAATGACATGGCAGGGAGTGCAGTGGTTTTAGCTCTCTGTCTTTTAGCGGCTGAAGAACAATGGCCCATTCAAATCACGGGCTACATGGCTATCACTGAAAATATTTTAAGTGCGAAGGCCTATCGGCCCAATGATGTCATCACATCTCTAAAAGGAAAAACAATCGAAGTCATTGACACCGATGCGGAAGGGCGAATGGTCTTAGCCGACACCCTAACCTTAGCCTCACGAGAGAAACCCGATCTTGTGATAGACTTTGCGACCCTTACAGGCAGCGTCATTAGAGCTTTAGGAACCCAGTATTGCGGAGGCTACTCCAATAGAAAACAGCTACTCTCTGTAATTCGTAAAGCTGGGATCTTAAGTGGCGAAAGAGTTTGGGCCTTTCCTAACGATAGCGACTACGGTCGTTGTCTTAAATCTGATATCGCCGATATTAAACAGTGCCGACTCACAGGTGGCGTTGATCATATCGAAGCGGCCTATTTCTTAAGCCAATTCATTGAGAAAGGGGTTGATTGGATCCATATCGACCTAGGAGCCATGGATCCAGAAGAGCCCCTAGCCCATATTCCTAAAAAGCCGAGTGGTTTCGGAGTAAGATTTGGAAAAGAGCTCATTCATCTTACAAAATAGTTTCGGCTAATTTACTTTGAGTTCTCAAAAAGCCACTTCACGAGTTCCACCATCACCCAGGTGTCTTTCTTGCAATACTCTAGAGAGGCCTTTAAAAGTTCGTTTTTTCTTTCTGAAGTTGTTTTAGAATTAATAATTTCTTCATAAGCGCGTTGAGCATCGCCTCCATTAGCAACCTTCATCCCTTCATAGGACTCATCTTCACCTAACAATGCAGGCACAACCGCCTTCAAACTAAAGGATCCTTTAAATTCCTTATCGTAAATAAAGTCTCTAATCACAGGGAGCGGATCTACGATCCTCTGAGTCAGAGCTTCCAATTGTTCTGCATATTCAGAAAAACTCTTTGCCATTTCAAGAATGCGATCCGTTTCAAATCTCCCATAATAAGAGACGATAGAGCCCTCCCCTTCACAGGCTTTGAGAAGAGCAGGAATAAGAGTGGGCCTAGGATCTGTGGGAAACTCATGAAAAAACTCATGATGAGTTACTTCACTCTCTTTAGATGTCATCACATGCACACTAAACTGAAAGGCAACATGCATATACGGCCCAGTACCTATGTATCTTGGAATTGCGGGACTCATAGTTTCAAAATCTAGAAAAACCAAAGGAAACTTCCAGTGGGCTATAGCGGCTTTAATAGACTTAGAATCTAAAAATCTTTCCCCCGACTTAAACACATCGACAACCCGTTGCTGAAGAGGAGTCAAGTCTGTAAGTCTAGCATCATCCACCGAAATAATTCCCTGATTAAAATACTCCCATTTTTTATCGTTAAGCTTTGGTAAATTTAAAACACTAAAAGCTGGAACCCCTTTTTCTTTCCAGCAATGTTCTTTAAATCCACATTCATGAGGATTTAAACAATGGGCCCCGATATTCACTACAGGAACTTGATCGGTTTTGATGGTTGAAAAGAGTTGGCTCACCTTGGGAAGAATTGAAGGATATCTCTCCCGAATCTGTGCAGTCACATCATTAATCTCAAAAAGGTTTTCAAGATTAGGAAACCGACAGGCAGGATTTAGATGAACTAAATTGATCTCCTCAATAGGCAATCCACTTTTAGCGATAATCCATGCCTGTAGCCCCACATCGTCTAAATGCTCTTCTTTAACTTTGGTCGAGGATTTAACCTCATAGATTTTCCATCGCTGAGTATCTAAAGAATATTTAATGATATCAGCCCTTGCATAACATCCTTGATGTTCAAAGGCCGCCTCATAAATAATGGGTGTTTTACTAGCTAAAAGTTCTCGAGTTTTTTTAAGCGAGCCAAAAAAATCCCAAGGTTTATTATCAACTAAAACTCCCCCCGAAAAAAACTTTCTCGCCTCTTCACCCACTGCATTCCCTTGATCAAAAAGGGCCTGTTGATCCGGTGTGATTTCAGCTTCAAGATTGGGATGGTGGATATTAAGATAAATGTTTTTAACACACTTATATCCCCGCATAATTCGTGTTTTACTAAGAAGTTTGGGAAGCGCTCGCAATGTGTATCTCTAAGTTCTTTATAACTTCGTTGTGAGAACCTTTTGTCGAAGTTCCTCTTTATATTGAATCAATCTTTTTTGTAGCTCCTCATTCTGAGAAGCCGTAGCAAGAATCTGGGCAGCCAGAACACCTGCGTTCCAAGCATTACCAATAGCCACTGTAGCTACAGGAACCCCCTTCGGCATCTGCACTATAGACCATAAAGCATCTTCACCGTTCATAACCCCGATAGGAACTGGAACTCCAATCACAGGCAGATGAGTGATAGCTGCGACCATTCCAGGCAAATGGGCGGCCCCCCCTGCCCCTGCAATGATCACTTGGGCTCCATCTTTAGCACAGTTTTTAGCAAACTCGATTACTTCAAGGGGGGTTCGATGAGCCGATAAAACCTGGCTCTTAAAGCCAATACCCATTTGAGATAAAAACGCCTCGGCCTCTTTCATCACTGGATAATCTGAATGACTTCCCATAATAATCCGGATTGGCTTCAAACTTTCACTAAGACTCATACACTACCTCACAGGTTTCTATACGATTTATCCTATCGTACTTAATTGCCAATTTTTTACCACCTGATTTACTTTTTCTATCAAACTTGCTCGCTCTGAAAGATCTCCAAAGGCACTGATATGCCCCATTTTTCGTCCTGGACGAATCTCCTTTTTACCATACCAAAAAACCTGAACCTCATTATTAGATGTTGGACAGATAGCTAGATTTGATTCTTGAGTTCCCAAAAAATTCTTCATCACTGCAAATGGAGCTGTTTCACAACTCCCTAAAGGCATTCCAATGATGGCTCTTAGATGATTTTCAAATTGACTGGTGCGACTTGCGCTTAAAGAAAAATGGCCCGAGTTATGAACTCGTGGAGCAAACTCATTGATTAAAAGACCTTGGCTGTCGCTATAGAAAAACTCTATCGCAGCAGTTCCACACCACTGCAATTTCCCACTTAAATCACGCGCAATCTTTACAGCCTGGATCTCTAACTTATTCATGAGACCTGTATTTTTACCCTCAACAAAAACAGTCGAGCAGATTCCCTTTTCGCTCTCAAACTCCACTAATGGAAAGTGGGTAAAATCACCTTTTTTCGTTCTGGAAAACACAAGTGACAATTCCTTAGCGAAAGAGATCTTTTCCTCTAGATACCATGGACGGGAATCCTTATTGAGTTTTTTTAATTTTCCAAAAATCTTTTCGGCTTCGTTTTTTTCGAAGACAAAAACTCCCTTTCCGTCATAAGCCAATTCACTCTCCTTGACTACGACGCCATTGGGAAACAACTGCAATAGCTCTTTTAACTTTGAAATTGAGGACAGATCGATCTGTTTAGAGTACATCGCTCTAGCCGTGGGATAGCTTTGAGCTAAAAAAAATTGTTTTTGATTCCACTTGGTTCGAACCTTGATCATGCTTTCATGGGATGGAAGTAATTTACCCAACAAGCCTTCAGCTATTACTTTTGAAAGCAATGAATCGGAGATCCATTCGTTTTCAAAAGTTACAATATCGTGTTCTAGAAACACCTGAAACATAAGTTCAGGAGTCCACTCGGCAATCACAGTTCTATGAGTCTCTTGACAGGCGGGTTCACTTGCAGAGGTGGCAACAACCGTGACCTCAAGGCCTAACTTTTGCCCGGCCCCGACAAGGTATTTTGCTAACTGCCCTGCCCCTAAAATGGCTATCCGTTTTTGCACCTCCTGATTTATACTAGGGCAGTTTTGAAAGGACAACTTATGAATCTTCTTTTTATGTGTGTCGCCAACTCCGCTCGAAGCCAAATGGCTGAAGGACTGGCACGACACATTTTTGGTTCAAATGCACAAATTGAAAGTGCGGGCTCAAACCCAACCCAAGTAAATTCCTTAGCAATTACGGTCATGAAGGAAATAGGAATTGATATTTCCTCCCACCACTCAAAGTCGTGGAATGAAATCCCACCGAACTTCAAAAATCACCTAAACTACGTTATCACTCTTTGTGCTGAGGAGGTTTGTCCAACTCTAGACTCTAAAGCTCAACGGCTTCATTGGCCCCTTCCTGATCCGGCAGGTCACTCAGGGGCTGAAGAGGAGCAACTGCAACGATTTAGACTGGTAAGAAATGAACTAAACTCAAGACTTCAATTATTTTGCAAAGAATTAAAATAATAAACTGCCTCTTATAAACCAGAGAGCTTATTTGGGAATGGTGAAACCCAACAGAAAGCAATTATTCTATTTCCTCTTTTAAAAAAGCTAGGTAAGTTCTCATGCTCTGAACTCGCTTTATTCCCTCTTCTCTACCAGAGATTGTTTTAAGGGTTTCAGCTGTTTTGAAAAGCTTTTCAAAGAAATGATCGAGGGTATAGAGAAGGTCATCGGGCTCTCTAGAATTACAAAAGGGATCGTTTAAGTTATAAAAAGTTCTTTTTAATACTCCTGCGGTCGCAAAACATCTTGCCACACCAATTGCACCTATTCCATCCAGCCTATCGGCGTCTTGAACAATTTTAGCCTCTAAAGTTTTAACTTCAATATTAGCACTAAAACTGTGGCCATGAATCGCATGAATAATACCCTCAAAATATTGAGCTGGATAGTTAATCAACTTTAGAAATTCAATGGCCTTTTCTGCAGATAGCTTTGAGGCTTGGGAACGCAAGGGAGAGTTTTTAGGAATAATAACGAAATCGTGAAGCCAAGCCGATGGAATAATAATTTCTAAAACACCCTTTTCTTTTTCAGATAGTTTTTTAGCTAAACTAACAACTCTTTTAAAATGAAGTAGATCATGGGCAGGATCTTCACTTAACGCTATTTCAGAGATCTTCCTCTCAAATATTTTTTCCCAATCATGAAGAACCATTTTTTAGCCCCCTTATATTTACTTTGTCTTTAGATGACATCACTGAAAGGTCAAATATAAGAGAACTTGAATCACCCTATTTTTTGTTTCACTTGAGCCATTTGAATCTTTAATAATGTTACTAAATCCCAAACCATAACTAGCCGATAGCCCCATATCAAATTTCGGAGCCAACTGAAACTCAAAGCCCAGTCCCCCTAAAGCTCCCAAATCGATACTATTTAATTGATCCTTAATATCTGAATCGCCAATAATAGAGGCCTGTTTAGCTGAAAGAAGAAAAGAAAAATAGGGTCCCGCAAAAAAAACCGGTGTAAAAGAACCTCGAATCGCCCTAATTTTTAGTAAAAGAGGCATTTCGAGATAATTAAAGGCATGTCCGAAGACTGACGTCTCATATCCCTTCTGAACAAAACTTAAACCTGGTTCAAAAGAGAAGATTCCTGCCCCCAAGGGAAAATCCAAAAAAGCACCAAAATGAATCACATTTCGATTGTTATATTCTTGTTCAGGATTACTCGACGCATTTGCCATAACAAGTCCCCCTTTAAAACCAAAGGCAAATTGTCTCTTTTTATATTTTTTTCTATTATCCTGACTTGTGGACTTATCAAACTCATCCTCTTTTTTCCCCTCTTCAAGCCCTCCACTTAACTCTTCGGCTACCACCTCCTCAGTGACCTCATCCCCTGGAACCACCCCTTCTACAGGGGTTTGCATCTTACATATCGCTCCGGCCTGTTTAACTTTAATGACCTGACCACAATAATTACGTTTTAGTTTATTCTGAACACAAATTTTTTGACCTACTGCCCATAGTCCCCCCATCTCATGACTAATAGCGATATCCATCTTATTTTTAGAGATCTTTAACACTTCAGCAGCAGATAGAAGTGAACTCACGATTAAAAATGCTAATGCAAAATAGTTTTTCATAATCTTTCCATTTTTTTAATTAAACTTATTTCTTTGAATCTGTTTCATTATCTTAGCACAACTATTTTCATCTATTTTCTTAAATCCAGAGAGCTCTTTATCGGGCGTTCTCTCTATCAACTTCTTAGCCTCTTTAAAGGCTTTTAAATAAGCTTTCGAGCTCATTTTAGATGGCAAATGAAGATGTTTTTGAAGGTATTCTGCCAGAAAAAATTCCTGATAAGGAAAACGTTCCTCCCGTTCAATCACATCAGACCTCTTTAAAAGCCAAACCAAACCTCTCCAAGGGGAATCTTTCATCGAGCCTAATTTTTTAGGTAAACTACTAAACTTTCGAACTTTTCCTCCTTTATCTTTTAAATATACAAATGCGGTATCTCCACTTTCCCCCTTTTTATTACCCGCCTTCATAGCCTTTTCAAACTCTTGGGCATTGAGTTCATTCCATTCTTTCTCAACCTCGACATAAAAAAGAATCTTTTTAAACCTTGGATCTGTTTTTCTTAAGATCGATAAAGTTTTAGCAAGATGATGTCCGTCTATTAACCACTTACTATTTCTAGGACCTATAACGACCTGACCTCTCTTAGACTTTAAAAACTCCTCAACCCCCTCTTTGCCTTCGGTGTCCATAATCTCTTTAAGCTGCTTCACCCTGTAATCCACTTCAATCTTAGCGAAAAGAAATTGTGTGGGATGAAGTTCATTTGGATTTACTTTGAACCTCTCCCCCTTCTCATACTCTTTAGCCTCTCCAAAGCAGTAAGAAGCGCTCAGAAGAATTACGCCGAATAATATTAAGAGTTGTTT
>SXGT01794936.1_pt1 | contig 13610 bp, 11 predicted proteins | sample 3176221 | NCBI WGS metagenome assembly SXGT01 (sample SAMN11356862, study PRJNA531348) | freshwater metagenome | isolation source: freshwater sample F1-120 | place: China: Fuxian Lake, Yuxi | collected 2017-12-25 | reverse complement strand
GAAATCATGACCGGTAGCGGCAGGCCGTGTTCTTCGGCGAACTTCTCCACGGCAAAGACGGCGGCCTTGGCGTTCAGGGTATCGACAACTGTTTCAATCAGAATCAGGTCAGCGCCCCCGTCAACCAGTCCCCGGGTCGCTTCGGTGTAAGCCTCGACCAGTTCATCGAAATGGACGTTACGGAAACCGGGATCGTTGACGTCGGGCGAGAGGGTGGCCGTGCGGCTGGTTGGGCCCAGTACGCCGGCCACGAATCGCGGCTTGCCTGGCGTTTTTACGGAAATGGCGTCACAGGCTTCACGGGCCAGACGGGCACCTTCAAGGTTTAGCTCGTAAGCCAACGCTTCCATCCCGTAATCCGCCATGCTGATGCAGTTGGCGTTGAACGTGTTGGTTTCCAGCAGGTCTGCGCCCGCTTCCAGATAGGCAAGGTGGATGGCTTTGATGATCTGTGGCTGAGTGAGGGTCAGCAGGTCATTATTGCCCTTCAGATCGCTGGGCCAGCCGGCAAACCGGGTTCCCCGATAATCCTTCTCAGCCAGCTGGTACGTCTGGATCATGGTACCCATGGCACCATCCAGGAATAGGATGCGCTCGGACAGCAGATTTCGGAGCAGGTGGGTCCGGGCGGCGTAATCGATGGTCATGGGGACAAGGCTGGGTGTGCGCGGTCAACCCGCAAAGCCTGATATTGTAGAGGGAGTTGAGCACGCTATAAACAGTAAAGCACCCTGCTTCCATTCGTTTCCTTGCTATGCCGAATTGAAAAATGTAAGAATTGCAGGGGATGTATCCTACTCCCCTGGCTTTAGCGGCGGGTTCAGGCCTACCTGACAGGCAAGGGCATTACAATAACCTCGGCAAGGGGGTGAAATGAAAACTTTTATAAGAAAAGCGGTGTTTGGCGTGCTGTGTGTGGCAGGGTCAATCTCCATGGCCTGGGCTGAAGTCACCCTGAAGGACAAAAGCGAAATCACCGGCACCTGGAAACTGGAGTCGGTAGCCGCCGGGCTTGATAAACCCAAAATCGAGGAAAACCGGCTCTGGGAGTTTCGGGCGGACGGAGTGATCGTGACCAGCGGTTTCAATCGGCATTTCAAAACGAATGATCGCCACGAATGGACATTCAACGTCGTCAACGGCAGGATTATTGCCGACGATCCGGGGCGTCCGGGCAAAACCATTGACTACTCGGTTTACAAGATGGAAGGGAATGAACTCATCTTGAAGGGCGGGCTCGAAGGTTTCTACTTTTTCAAAAAGCAATAAATAAAGGAGCTAGCTAGCCATGATTAAAGATTTATTCCATTTCGGGAAGGCCGACAAATTGATGTGGGCCGGTATTGGCATATTCAGCATCATCCTGATTGTCGCCTTCAGTCTGTTCTCCAATGGTGGTGGCCTGGTCGTTAAAGACCTGTTTGGTATGGCGGTGGTGATCATCCTTCCGGGATATGTGATCGTCAAACTGTACATGGATAACGTTGAGATCAGTGAAAACCTGACCAAGAATCCCGACATCAATCGGGCTATCGACCTGCTGATTATGTCGATTGGAATCAGCATCGCGACCATCATCCCGATGAATTTTGTCTGGAACTATGTACTGACCATGGGTTCGGATGGTACCTCCGGTGCTGGAGCGGTAAATATCAAGGGCAATGTGGACGAGGAGGAGATTTACTCCGGCAGTGCCTCTTGGCGGTCTTTGTTAACCGTCATTGTGGTGGTGGGTCTTGCTATCGGCTACAAGATCTTTGAAGCCAAGCGGAAGGCGAAGTCATAGGCAGAGGAATGGCTGAAAACAATAAACCGTCCATCGCTCAGGTGATAGCCAGTGTGGTGTCTGCCGCCTTCGGTGTACAGAGCACGGCCAATCGGGAACGGGACTTTACCGGTGGATCGGCCAAAACCTATATCATCGCGGGGGTTGTGTTCACCGTTCTGTTCATCCTGACCATCATCGGTGTAGTACGGCTGGTATTAAGTTAAACAAATGAAAAAAGCCCGGGGTTCCGGGCTTTTTTGCGGGTGAAAGTTTCCGAGTTCAGAGTAGACGACATGTACCGCACATCCATCATGCTTTCGTGCTTTTTGGTCTGGGTTTCGGGGTGTTCGTTAACCGGCAAGAGCCTGACAGAGTATCAGGCTCCTGCGGCCGTGCTGTCGGCGTTCAGGCTGGAATATCCCGAGGCCACGGAGGTCGAGTACAGCGAGCACACCCAGCGCGGTATCAAGGCTTATCGGGTGGAGTTCGACATGGGTGGCCTCCGCCATGAAGTGAACTACACCTTGCAGGGCAAGCCGGTCAACTTTGAGAAAAAGGACGAGGAACCCGCCAAGCCGGGTGAGGCTGACCCCGAGGACTCAGGGAGCCCGGCAGAGGAAACAGCCGCCCACTCCACTAAGTCCTGAGTCCCCACCCAATCCAGTCAGCGCTACCCTACGCCGTTACGATTACGCGCACGGCGTCAAGCCGATGCCGGGCAGACTGGATGCTTTCGTGCATGTCCAGCGCATTTGCCTTGAGTTGGTCGAGTTCTTCTTTGCGTACATTCGGATTGACTTTGCGCAACGCCGCCAGCCGCTTGAGCTCTTGAGTCATCACGCCCAGCATTTGAGCCCCGCTCGTTTCAATAATGGCCGGCACCTTTGATTTTGCCGCCTTTTCTGATTGTTTGAGGAGGGTTTCGATGATCTTCCTTTGGCCGCGCAAAAGTTCTACCGCATGTTCGCGGTCGAACTGGCGGTGGATTGGCTCGAAGCTATCAAAGGGAAGGTGGCTGAGATCGTTTCCTTCATGGTCCATCAGCGAGCGGATCAGAACGGGTGGAAAGAATCTGGCAAGGTGGAGGCGCTTGGGTGCCGTGCAGTCGACTACGTGAAAACTTTCGATCAGTAATTGACCGGGGTCGATATCGGGATGCCGCAGGACACTGAGTACGGCGTTACCATGCTCGCCATTGAGAATGATGTCCATGGCTCCGCGAACCATCGGATGTTCCCAGGTCAGAAACAGCATATCCTCGCGGGCCAGTCCCGCGCTGCGGTCCAGCGTAACGGTCACACCTTCATCGGGAATCTCCGGGAACTGCATGCGCATATGTTCCCCCGGGCGCAGGATGTGGCACAGCTCCGAATGCTCCTCGATGCTGATGCCATAAGCATCGAAAACCCGCTCCATGTAGGGCCACAAGGATTCATCCGCGTCCTGCTGGCGAACTTGTTCCACCAGCAGGCTGGCCTCTCTCTCCCGGCAGGAGTTGAGCTCCAATAGCCGATCCCGGCCCTGATGCAGGGCTTCCTGGGTCGTGGCCGACAATCTGCTGGCTTCAAGTATCAGCGCGTTTTCCGTATCGGGCTCGGGCTGCGCAATCAGTGACAGCAGACGCGCCTGCAAGGCCGCATGTACGGTCTGTGCGGCGGGATTGAGCTGTTCGAATGCATCGAGCCCTTCGTGATACCACCGGTAGAGCGTTTGCTGCGGGCTGTTTTCAAAATAGCCGACATGGATGCGGATTGTTTCGGTTTGTCCGATACGGTCCAGGCGTCCGATGCGCTGCTCCAGGAGATCAGGATTCAGCGGGAGGTCGAACAGGATCAGATGATGGGCAAACTGAAAATTGCGTCCCTCGCTGCCAATTTCCGAGCAGACAAGAACCTGGGCACCATCCTCATTATCAGCGAACCAGGCGGCGGCCCGGTCACGCGCGATAATACTGAGGCCTTCGTGGAATACGGCGGCTCTGATGCCCGCTATCCGCAGGGCGTCTTCAAGATCCATCGCCGTCTCACCCAGAGCGCAGATCACCAGGGCTTTGGCAGGCCGTACCTGTTTCAAAGTCTTGATTAGCCAGTCGACCCGAGGGTCGCTGCGCCACCATTCCTGGCCAGGCTTGCCGGAGGGATGCACCAATGTCTCCGGATGGAGTCGCGGGTCAATACCGGGTCCGGGCTGGCGAAGACCCGCCGCATAGTGATCGGGCAGGGGCAGCGCGGTAGCCAGCAGCTGGCGGCCAGGAAAGCCTTTGATCGTGGCCCGCGTGTTGCGGAAAAGGATGCGGCCGGTGCCGTGGCGATCAAGCAGCAGCTGGGTCAGCTCCTTTCGGGCCAGTTGCGCTGTGGCGGGCGTCTCCAGCCGTTTGAGCAGATCATCCGCCAGATCCTGGGCCAGAAGGGATTTGAGTTGACTCAGCGTATCGAGATCCAGTCTGGCGTCGTCCAGCAGATGCTGAATCACATTCGCCAGCTGGGCATATTCCTGTTCTTCACCCAGAAACTGTTCATAGTCGTGGAACCGATCCGGGTCGAGCAGCCGGAGCCGGGCAAAATGGCTTTGCTTGCCAAGCTGCTCGGGAGTGGCGGTCAGCAACAGCAAGCCCGGTGCGGTGGTGCTCAGTTTCTCCACCAGCGCGTATTCCGGACTCACTGATTCGCAAGACCAGCCGAGATGATGCGCCTCGTCGACGATACAGAGATCCCAGCCAGCCTCAACGGCGTCTTGCTGGCGTTTGGGGTCGCCCATGAGGAAACCCAGGCTACAGAGAATCAGCTGTTCACTCAGGAAGGGATTCGGCTCGCCGGACTCAATGTAGCGCGGCGCATCGAAAAGGCTGACGCGCAGGTTAAAGCGCCGGCGCATTTCGACCAGCCACTGGTGCAGCAGGGGGTCTGGCACCACGATGAGAACCCGATCAGCCCGCCCGGTCAGCAGCTGATGATGCAAAATCAGGCCTGCTTCGATGGTTTTGCCCAGTCCCACCTCGTCAGCCAGTAAAACACGGGGAGAGTCGCGGCTGGCGACTTCATGGGCAATGAACAACTGATGCGGGATCGGGCTGGTGCGGCCTCCGCAAAGACCGCGCACGGGTGATTGCTCCAGCCGGCCAATGAGGTTCAGCGTTTCGTAGCGAAGGTTGAACAGCTCGGCGGAATCGAGCTGACCGGTGAACAGCCGTTCCTGGGGTTTGTTGAATTGCAGAAAATGGTTGAGATCCATTTCCTCAAGCGCAGCGGGTTCGCCATCCTCACCGATCCCGAGGTAAGTCAGAAGGCCGGCTTCCTCCCTGACCGACTGGACCACCATCTTCCAGCCTTCCTGGCTTTCCACCTGATCACCAGTCACGAAGCGGACCCGCGCCAATGGGGCGTTCTGTGCCGCATAAATCCGCCGGTCACTGGCGGCAACGAAAAGCAGGGTGACACGGCTGCTCTCGACGGTAAGCACGATACCCAGACCCAGTTCAGGTTCTGTCTCGCTGATCCAACGTTGTCCCGGAACGAATGAAGGCAAGGTAAATGGCTCCTGAATTGATTTGCAACAGTCTGGCTTGACTGCCGGTCATTATAGCCGGGAGGGTGTGCCGGCGGATGTACGCAATGCGTGAAGACAAAATTCAGCAAAACAGACGAAATTCGTCTTTGATGGTGACCGACCGGAGGCCCGCTCAAGGCCATCGAGCGATGATTCCGGTTTCACTGGCCGCCGGAACGGAGAACCTGCACCCGTCTGCTTTCCCGCATTTCCATTAGAATACCAGGCACCATAAGGAGCGTTGATCGTGGATGTCCCATCCGTCCTTCATTCTGTTTCTTTAACAAGACCGCTGACCGGGTTAATCCGCTGCAATGAAATTCAAGGACTACTACGAAACCCTCGGGGTGGCGCGGGACGCCAGTACCGACGACATCAAGAAGGCCTATCGCAAGCTCGCGCACAAATACCATCCGGATATTTCCAAAGATCCCCAGGGCGAGGAGAAATTCAAGGAAGTCAACGCGGCCTACAAGACACTCAAGGACGCCGAGTTGCGTAAAGCCTATGACGAGCTGGGCAGGCATTCCGCCGGAGAAAACTTCCAGCCGCCGCCGGACTGGGCCAGCCACTTCAGTCAGGCGGGCATGGGAGGATTCAGCACTGCCGATTTTGCGGCGGCGGGCGGATTTGAAGGCATTGATCTCTCGGATCTGTTCGAGGAACTGGCGCGGACACGGGGCACCCAGCCGGGCGGATTCGGTGGCACACCGCGCGGCTCCAGGGCAGGCAGTCATGGCCAGCCAGCGCCGAGGCCGGGGCAGGACTTTGAAGTGGCCGCCAGGATCAGCCTGCAAGAAGCGGCGCAGGGGACGATGCTCGAACTCAATCTGGAGATGCCGGAATACGATGCGTCAGGGCATCTCCGCCGCGTGCCCCATACGTTCAAGGCACGCATCCCCAAGGGGGTTGTTGATGGACAGAAAATGCGGTTGCCGGGCAAGGGCGGCAAGGGCTTCCACGGCGGCAAGGACGGCGATCTTTACCTCACTATTTCCCTGAAGCCCGACCCGCTGTTTCGCCCAAGCGAGCATGATCTTTATCTCGATCTGCCGGTGACGCCCTGGGAAGCCGCGCTGGGGACAACCGTGGCGGTGCCCACGCTGGAGGGGCCGGTCAGTCTCAAAATTCCCGCCGGAACGCCGGGCGGACGAAAAATGCGACTGAGCGGCAAAGGCTTGCCCAAGCCCAAGGAGGGTCAGGGAGACCTCTTCGTGATGATCCAGATCGCTGTCCCGAAAGACCTGACCGAGCCGGAAAAAGAGCTCTATCAGGCGCTGGCGGAGGCTTCACAATTCAATCCACGTCTCCACTTCAGCCGTCCGGCAGGGCAGCAGTAAGGTCATGGCCATGTCACAGAAATCCATCAGCATTATTCAGGCCGAGATCACCTGGCTGAGTCTCGGCGAATTCACCGAAATTTCGGGCCTTTCTTCCGCTCAGGTTCAGGAGCTGGTCGAATTAGGCGTGCTCTCACCGAGCGGCGCTTCCGCCAGGGAGTGGCTGTTCAACCATCAGTCCATGGCGCTGGCTCGACGCTTGCGCCGGTTGCAGCAGGATCTTGATCTCGATCTCGACTTGCAGGCACTGGCCTTGGGTTATCGCCTGCTCGAACGTATCACCGAGCTGGAAAATCAGCTGTGCCGTGAGCGTGCGTCGCAGTTGAGGGAATAACGCCGCTTATCGCCCTGGAAAGCTATTGGCCACCGCTGTCAATGGCCGGTGGGCAATGGCAATCACGGAAACACCAAAGGGCATGAATTGGCCTGGCAAAATTCGGCGTTCCAGCGCAAAGCATTGATGGAGCAATGCGTTCAGCCAGGTGGGAGGCAATACCGCATCAGACAGCGGCTCTCTTTGCGCAAGCTTTCCCATAAGCCGAATCAGGGCGATAGCGGGAAACAGGAGCGTGTTGAAATAACCGCTGCGTTCTGTTTCCAGTCCGGCTTGATCGAGCGAGCGCCGGAGGCTGGTTTTAGTGTAGCGGCGGTAATGCCGGTGCGCCTCGTCATGCGCTGACCAGAGCCACGAATACGCTGGAGCAGTGACAAGCACAATCCCGCCGGGTTTCAAGACCTCGAACACGCTCCGCAGGGCCTCCGCATCGTCCTCAATGTGTTCAAGTACATCCAGCAGACAGACCAGATCGAAGCTTTCACGGGGAAACGGTAGCCGCGCTGGAAGCGTTCCCTCCAGAATCGGGCAATCCATCTCCCTCTTCGCCAGACTGCGTGCGGTTTCGTCCGGCTCAATCGCCGTCACATTCCCGAACTGTGCCAGCAGCTGAAGATTGGCACCCGTGCCACATCCCGCGTCTAAAATCTCGGCGGTTTTCGCGAGTGACAGGGTGCGCAGTACTGAGGCCAGAATCTCTCTCCGGCCAGAAAACCACCAATGTGAACGCTGCATGGCGGCCATCTCGAAATACACCTCAGGGTTCATTTTCGTATCGCTCCCTGACCACATAAACAGGCCGTCCTTTCGCCTCCTGATAAATCCGGCCTATGTATTCGCCGATCATCCCCAGCCCGATCAGCTGGATGCCTCCCAGAAAAGAAACGATAGTCACCAGAGACGCATAGCCGGGCCAGTCGCGCCCATAGAGCCAGACCCTGACAACGATAAACAGGCCAAACCCGAATGCTATCAGCGCAATCAGCAAGCCCAGCCAAGTCCATATCCGTAAGGGAGCGGTGGAGAAAGAGGTCAGGCCATCCAGAGCAAAACGCCAGAGCCGCCAGCCATTGAACTTGCTGGCCCCGGCCACCCGCGCCTCCCTCGCATAAGGCAATAGGATTTGCCGGAAACCCAACCAGGCAAACAGGCCTTTCATGAAGCGGTTGCGTTCGGGTAATAGTTTCAACGCATCGACGACCCGCCGATCCATCAGCCGAAAATCGCCGACATTGGCGGGTAGTGATGCACCGGCATCCGCTATGGCGTTATGTAACCGGTAAAACCACAACGCGGTTTTACGCTTCAGCCAGCTGTCGACATCCCGGTTTACACGCTGTGGCAGCACCACATCGAAGCCTTTCCGCCAGAGCCGGACCATCTCCATGATTAACTCCGGCGGGTCTTGCAAATCGGCATCAATAGGCACGACCGCCAAGCCTCTGGCATGGTCAATGGCACAGGTGAGCGAGGCTTCCTTGCCAAAGTTGCGGGAGAGATCCAGCACCCTGAGCTGGGGCGTGGCTGCCTGTATTTTCAGCAGCAGGGCCAGGGTTTCATCGGCACTGCCATCGTTTACGCAGACAATTTCGAACGGTTCGCCGATGTCCCGCAATACCGGCAGTAGCCGGTCAAAAAACGCGGCCAGCGCCAGACCTTCGTCGCGCAAAGGGCAGCAGATGGAGAGTACCGGCAAGGCAGGATTGGGTTCGTTCATGCGATAAGCTGCCTCGTCACTTTACGGCGGAAGGCTGGAGTGCAATCACACCGCCCCCCTCACGGTCGGAATAAACGACCGCTCCGCCCATGGCATGTGCCAGCCTTGCTGCCGTGAGGCCCGGAAACAGGCGCTGTTCCTGTTCTCCAACAACCAGATGACTCACCCCCAGCCCCTCAAAAAATTCACGGTTACCCGGAGGGGCCAGGCCCTGTCCAGCCGCTGCAAACGCTATCCCCATATTGCGTTCGTATTCGCGCATCCGCACCCATGTCCACGGTCCCGTAGGCCACTCATGGCGTAGCCGGTTAGAAAACTGCCAGACATGCTGGCTCCATCCGCATAGCCCTGGCCGGCCGGAAAAGGCGGCAATGCGTCCAGGCCAGTCGCCATAAGTTTTAAGTGCATTCACTTCCGCTAATGCCTTTCTTTTTGACAGATCGGGGCCTTCAATTTCCACTTCGATTTCCTTGCGCAGGATTTCGCCCGTACCGCAAAGCTCACCCAGGCGTACCGGCTCAGGCAGCACCCGGAGATAGCGGATAATGGCCATGTCCCGTGGAAACTCCCGGTTCATGAACGCCGCGCCATCGATGGAGGGCATGTCGGGCGTGCGACGTATGCGGTCATAGACCGCCACCGAGAGTGTCATCAGCCAGAACCCCCCGACCAGTGTGGCCACGGTGACCAGCCCGGTTACAAACCGGCGATTGGCGAAGGCGGCCGGATAGGCGGGCACCCAGACCAGCGTCATCAGCAGCGGCACCAGATAATACCCTTCCAGCCAAAAACGCATCGTCACGTTAAATCGCTTGTTGGCACCCCCGCCAAGATGCGTAAATTCGGCCACGGAAAATTCCGGAAAAAACCAGATCAGGAAAGTGACAGCCGCCAAGGTCACCAGCGGCAGGGTATCGATCTGGCCAATGTCCCCCGATTGCCGGGGGTACCCCAGCCAGACCAAGGCCGAGCAAGCCAGCGCTACCGCCGCGCCGCCTCTCCCGGCAAGCAGCAGACCCAGGACAGCGATCAGCACGACCCAGAGCCGCTTTCCGGTAAAGGCGTTGCGCTCCAATGGCCAAAGTCCGGCAAACATGGCGGCGGCACAGGCGGCCGCCATGAACAGCAAGGGCGCAAACTGGGCGCTTAAAAAGCCCTGAAACGGGCTGGCAATCTCACGTTCTACCCAATACCAGGTCACATCCGGACGCTGTGTGTCCAGCAGGGCTGGCAGACTCAGTAACAGCGTGAGCACTCCAAACAGGCCCGCATTGGCGAGCAGGGTTTTGCTGCCCGGCCAGTTTTGCTTCAGTACCCGGGTCATGCCGATAAGGGTCAGGGTGGGAACAAAAACAATCAGATCCAGCAGCACACTGCCGGGGTGTGCCAGCAGCAGGGCGGTGGCCAGGCAGCCACATAGAAAGACCCGGGCACCGGCAACGTCACGGCTCGACAGCAGGAGAATCATGCTCCCGAAAAAAGCGATCTGGATAAAGTAGATTCGCTGAAATGCATGATGATCCCCCTGGATAAATATCCAGAAAGGAAATTGAGTCACGGCGTGGGCAATCACATTATTTTCGAGATTCCACCACCAGCCCGTCCCGGCGCCCCGCAACAGATCGTGTAAGGTCGTGTAAATGCCGTTCAGATGCACGGAGAAAAATACCCCCAGACCGACTCCCAAACTGATCATCAGGGCCTGCCTCCGGCTCAGCGCCGGGTTGAACAAGCGCATCAGCGCATAACACCAGGCCGCCAGCGAGAAACTGCCCCAGAGCAGGGTAAACGCATCGGAAAACACAAAGAGAATGCTTCCAGCCCCCGCATCGCCGGTCAGGTTGCGCCAGCCCCAGCCAGCAAGGCCCGGCAAGGCATGCAGCAGAACGTAGTAATCAATCTGCTCACCGGCAGACCAGAGGTTTTCGGGCGGATAGCCCCTGCCGTAAAGAAACGCCTGGATCATCGAGAAGTTGAAAAGTTTCTCGCTCCCCATCCGGGCAACGCTGCTCTCCCAATGGATGCCCGGCCAGGTGCTGCGCAGCCATACCGCCAGCACCAGCACGATGGCAAACACCTTCAGCAGCAGGCCATCGGCACGCTGATCCCATGAGTGGCCGGGGAGCGCAGACCCTCCCGCTCTGGCCGGACCGCCTTGAGTCCAGGCCAGCCAGCCGACCAGGCTGAGCACCAGCAGCACCGCAGGCACGGTCACCTCATAAGCCGGATTTACCCGCGCCAGTAGGCTGAACAGCAGCAGCCCCAGTGGCGGGCCAATGGTGAGGCTGATCGAATACAGCGGTATCCGCTGCACATCGCCAAAAATCGCGCGGGATAATGGCATCGCCACGGCGGCAGCCCAGCCGACCACGGCCAGGTACAGAAAAATGGGCCCCCAGACGCTCAAGTGAGTGCTCCAGCGGGACTATTCACAGCCATTGCTGTCTCACCGCGCCTTGATGACGGGTGGGGGAAATTGAAGCCGCTGCAACGCAAATTGCAGGTTTGCCTCAAGGCGCGGGCGATGTTCGGGTTCAAAGCGGTTCTCGATGAGGATTTTCTGGCCGGCCTCGGCGGCCTCCTGATAAAAGCCCGCCCAGTAAGCGCAAATGGCAAATTCATCCAGCAACTGCCACGCATAGACGGCGGGTCGCAGAAACAGCAGATCGGCGGCGGGCATGGGTATGTCTTTGGCCACCTTGGCGTAAATATACCCCTCCGCATAGCGCTGTCGCTCACGGCAATAGACTGCCAGTTGCCAGAGTGACTCGGCTCGGGTGGGCCGCAGGCTAAAGGCGCTTAAATGCTGGCCGACAATGCAATCGTGTCCCAGTCCCAGACCGATGGCGAGCGCCGCTTTCTCGCATTGCGCGATAAACACCTCCTCTGGCCAGCCGCCAAGGTGAACCCGCCGCTCATAATGCAGATAGGCCCGCTCATATTCGCCGGCATCCCGGCAGGACTGGGCCAGATAGAACTGGCTGCGCGCATCGTCAGGGTTCACGCGCAGTGCCTCTTCCAGCAATTCTGCATCACGGAGGTATTTGACCTTGGTGCTCACGCCCCGCGAACGATAGCCCTCGCCAGAATGGTAAATAATCCAGACATTCTTCAGCAGCTGTCGCGGGTGCTCCCGGTCCGCCTTGATACATTCATGCACCACCCCCTCCCAGCGCCAGGCAATATCCCTGACCCAGATCAGGTTCGGGAGGGGATAGCGTATGGGGCCATGGTGCTTTTCCAGCTGATAGGTCAGGCCCGGGACCAGCTGCCTGAACCAGTGATCCTCCGTCCACGCCAGCTCTTCGTCTGCGTCGATGAACAATAGCCAGTCCGCCCGGCCCGTACTGACCGCCAGGTCCAGCGCCTGCTGGCGGTTATGGGCAAAGTTGACCCATTCCCGGTGATGTATTTCGCCGGGAATCCCGTATTCCTGCATGATCGATTCGATCAGCTCCGGCGTCCCATCGGCCGACCCGGTATCGACAATCACAAAATTAAGTAACGGTCTGGCGCACGGATGCCAGTGCCCGCCGAATCACCGGCGACTCGTCCCGGACGATCATGCACAGGCAAATCGCCGGCGGACAGGCGGGCGGAGGTTTTTCGGCTAATTCAGTCATTGCCATTAAATCAAAGTAGGGGGAACCGCCAGCATCGGGGAGGTAAAGACCGTAAGGTCATCGGCACCGGCCAGTCAAGTCCCGATAACGGGATTCTGGTCTTGCATAAAGGTTGATGTGGATCAATATCTGTTCCATCGCTTAAAATGAGTGCCGTAAAGGACGACACAGCAGAGCAATGCCGATCAGAAAAAATCGTCTCCAGTTTGCCCTAAGGAGCCTGGCCGCCGTCGGCTCGGGCCTGGGGCTGATTCCTTGCGCCGAAGGCATGGAAGCACAGCTGACCGCCGACACCTATGTCCGGGCCAGCACGGCGAAATCCAATTTTGGCCGTGCGGTCGAATTACGGGTCAGCACCCAGAACGAACAGGGGCTCATCCGTTTTATCTGGCCACAAACGCTCGTCAAAGACGGTGCATCCGTCGCCCAGGCCACCCTCTCGCTGTGGGTCAGGGCCAGCAAACCGGGTATGTATCTCCGCGTTGGGCGCATTACAAACCCCGCCTGGCAGGAAGATACCGTAACCTGGAAAAATTCAAGCCCCATCACCAGCATCGCCCTCTCCCAGCCCGCTCCGGAACTCCCGGCCAAGGGCCAGTGGGTGGCGGTGGACATCACCGAATTTGTCAGGTTCTGGGCTGATAACCCGGAGGCAAACCTGGGGATTCTGGTTCATCTTGAAGGCGAGCTCAACGGCAATAGTTTCGCCATTTTTGACACCAAGGAAAACAAGCAGACCAGCCATAACCCCACGCTGGACATTGAACTGGTCGGGGCTGGGCCGACCGGGCCGACGGGACCGACCGGCCCCATTGGACCTACGGGCGCCAACGGCGAAACCGGTTCCGCCGGAGCCACTGGGCCTGCCGGGTCGACCGGAGCGGTTGGGCCAGATGGCCCGGCCGGGCCAGCGGGGCCCGCCGGTGCAGACGGTATGCCAGGGCAGCCGGGCCCTGTGGGTCCGGAGGGCCCGACCGGTCCCGCCGGCGCTAACGGAAAAACCCTGCTGAACGGCAATGGCCCCCCGAACAATAATTTGGGCGTGGTCGGCGACTTCTACATCGACACCCTGGCCAATCAGATCTATGGCCCCAAGCAGCCGGGGGCAGACGTCATCAGTCAAGTGTTCCAGATCACGCAGACGGGAGTCTGGCCTAGCCAGGGCACCTCTATGGTCGGCCCCACCGGGCCAACGGGTGCCGCAGGTACTGCCGGGGCCACCGGGCCAACGGGTGCCGCAGGTACTGCCGGGGCCACCGGGCCAACGGGTGCCGCAGGTACT